>QFCE01002007.1_pt1 | contig 10080 bp, 10 predicted proteins | sample 5346091 | NCBI WGS metagenome assembly QFCE01 (sample SAMN09062252, study PRJNA434731) | Human gut metagenome, whole genome shotgun sequencing project. | isolation source: stool timepoint A chromium assembly | host: Homo sapiens | collected 2015 | reverse complement strand
TGACTTGTCGCCAGTTTCCTAACTTGACATTCGCTCCACGGAAAACCTGCCATGCGGTATTGCCTTCCATCCCACAGGCAGCAACCTCACGCTTCAACGCTATCATGTCACAGCTTTTTCATTATATAGGATGATCCGCCAGATTTCAAGTATTTTTTATAATATTTTTATGAATTATTGCACTTTTTCCAAAACATTGAATTCTGTCGTTTTTTCTCCTGTTCTTTTGTGCACTATTGCCGAATGCAGTTCTATATACACTCACTGCATACTGTCCTTCCTGACTTTTCTCTATTCTTCTTCGCCATCCTCTTTTTTATCACTCACCGCAGTAAGAATTTCCAATGTAATCGCAACCGCCGCAATCATAACAATGATCACTTTTGCATATAATGCCCATTCTGCCCCAAGATATCTTCCAGATAGTCCCATTCCAATCATCGCTAACAACACTGTAAGTACTACTTTTATGATTCTGGCCATATTTCCTCCTTAACCTTTTCATTCTATAATCATTTTCTTCCTTATATATAAAGAAGCTTCTCGTATCATGCTTTCATAATTCCACATATGAGTTATTTACCCATTTTTCTCATTTTCAGCTTCAACATTGCTGTTGCCTTTCTTGCATCCAATGCATTTACACTATTTTCGCCAAGCACACATGTTTCTGTCCCCGATGGATTCTTATTGATATCAACAATTGCATCCAGATTATCACTTTCTACCACAAACTGTCCGGCTGTTCCGCAAAAATCCAGTCCTGCAACTGCTATCCCCCGTTTCGCAAGCTGATCTACTGTATTCACATAATCTACATCACTATTTCCCCAGCCGTCTGATGAAATAATCACACCATCCGCCCGCATTGCTTCTGCCCACACAGCTGCCCGCGTTCCCACAAGCATTTTATCCGCATTGCCATCTGGTGTTCCCACAAGCATAATCCCCATCAGATCCAGTTCTTCATCCGCAGACACGATTTCAAGCAGTGGATCGTGAAAGTGATGACGCGATGTTTCCTTTGTTGACGGTCCAATTCCCATAACTAATTCCTCCTACTGCATTGATCTAATAATTCCGTCCCGGTATTCATTTGGTGTTACAATGACCGGCATATTCCCCATATCAATAATCGATCGTCCGCCTTCCACTCCGGACGGTTCCTTCGCAAATAAATGTGTATCATACATTGCTCCCTGACCAGCCACCTGCTTGATAATAAGTACTCTTTTTTTACCTGTCCGCACAATATCATGATATTCGTGACGCTCTGTACAGCAATTCCCATTAAACATCTTCATCTGATTCCGCAGTTGCTGCAAAAGTATGTCACAAACACGGTGAGCAGCTGTCACTCCAACGCGCTCCTGCCCCTGTCCCGCTTCAAACGTTACATTGACAGAGATAATATAATCCGACACTTCCGGCGTTCCCGCCCGACCAAACTTTACCTGTTCTTTTAAGATTCCCTCAGAAGAACCAAATTCCGCTGTCTGTATCCCGTTCACATCTACACCCGTCAAAATTGCACATACTCCCGTTAATGTATGCGTAATCCCTTCTCCAATTTCCCCAAGTACCTTTGTTGAAATTGGTATCACATCCATAATCGTATTCGTAAAGCGTTCATGATCATATGGCGGAATTAACTCAATCTTTACCGAATGAATCGCAGGCTCTTTTTCTACAAATTCATTTAATGAATACGGGTCAATCTTCACCCATCCATCAGCGCTGACTTCATTCTTTTCTCCCACAGTTACCTTTTCAATATGAAACGTCTTAATCACAAGACGCCGCAGATCTTTTGTCTCACTCATGTTCATCACCTTTACCAACTATTTTCACCTGCAAACTGCATACACAATTAGTATACACTCCATTCCTCACCTTGTCATTGCTTTTATAAAAAACTTTATTCTTCGCAGCCTGACAACTCTTTACATTAGCGGTGCAAATGGCAGAAAAATACTCTCTAATATTCGTTCTTTTCTGTCACGTCCCCGGAATACATCCCATGTATAAGAATCACACTCTAAAATATCATAATCATAAATCTTGTTATACCGCTGTACAAGCTGATTTTCATAGAAGACACCACAGATTTCATCATCCACCATCAAACTCCGGATATCCATATTTACCGAACCTACGCAGCACAGTTCATCATCTATAATCATTTTCTTCGCATGGATATATCCTTTGTATTTATAAACTTTTGTTCCATATTCAAGCAATTGACCACTATAATAATTTGTAACTGGGTCCAAAAAGAAGCTTGCCTTAATCCCCGAAATCATTAACTCAATTTCCACCCCGGAAGCTGCTGCTGTCTTTAACACATCCAAAATTGACGCATCCGGAATAAAATATGGAGATTGGATTCGGATACGCTTCTTTATCTGTGTCTACACCACCTGCAATAAATTGGCAATAGGATGTTGTCATTTCATATGATTCCTGCTTCATCTCTTTCAGGTAGCGAATCGTATCTTCCCAGTCACAACGCTTAATCGAGCAGAGCCAGTCTTTTAAAAAATTACCTGCAGATCAGATTCTGACAAATGCCCTTCTTCCAGCGAAACCGGTGACAACAGCTCTACATTATCCGGCTGCATCTGAAGTTTCTTCCTGCGTATAAATGCAGTTAACTTGATTGCAACTGTACTGCCGAATATCAAGTATAAAATCTTCCCAAAATATGGCAGGCAAATCATAATCACTACCCATAGCAACGCTTCTGTCGGATGTTTTCGTTCTACAAAAAATCACCATCAGAATAAGCGAAATATAAATGCTCAACAACATTATGTGTAACATTCTCATCACCGGCCTAACTTCGTTATATGTAATATAATATGACTTAGAAAGAGACAGTGGTCAAGTACTTATTCATAAAGATTCTATAAACTTTATTCCGGGATGCTATCCCTCACACATAATGCCCCAAAACCAACATATGGATTGGGATATTCTTCAAACTCCGGCAGCGCTCTGGCTCCTTTTCTCAAGTACGCTTTTACTTTCTCTCCATACAGATATGGATCATTTCCTCTTATGATTCCCCATTCCATCATTAATGCCGCTGCTCCGGTCACAAAAGGCGTCGCGAAAGAAGTTCCTGTCATCTCAACATAGCCTCCCCCAACTCTTGTCGTCCGCACATTAACTCCGGGCGCCGCAAGATCCGGCTTAATCTGATTTGTAATTCTTGTATACCCCCGCCCGGAAAAATCAGCATAGGAAAATGTCCTGCTGTCATAAGCCCCTACGGTTACCACGTTTGCTGCCGCAGAAGGAATCGTCAAAGTCGTTTTTGCTGTAGGAAACAAAAAACCTGTTCCTCTGTTTAATACCTGCTGCCCCGGCATCCACATTTCATATGCTCCTCTCACAATGCTGACAGGCGTTAATACAATCCCCCAAATTCCACTATCGATATAATCTGTCTCCGGCAAAAACGAAATATAAATTTCCTGTGCAGTGCTATACGGATTTGGCTCTCCATAATACAGTAAAATTTCTGTTCGTTCTATTTCAAACCGCTGCGGTCCTAGCACTTGTTTTATCGGTCCTACCCGAATCCCTGATGGCGCAATAATCGAAATTTCCATTTCATCCTCGTATTCCTTCCAAATCTGAATACTCAGTTCCGGCTGCCGATCCTGTACTGCAAATTCTACTATTTCCTCTTCTTCTGCCTTTAAAACTCCAGACGTATGACCGGCGCCGGCCGCCTCATTGCCTGCGCCTACACAAATAACTGTTTTCCATATATTCGCAAGAGAATCAATAAATCGTTCTGCCAACGTTGTTCCGTCATGAGAACCATATGTATTCCCAAAACTTACATTCACCGCCACCGGACGACGGTATTCCAGCGCTTTTCGAATCACATAGTCAAGCCCCTGCATCAATTCCGTTGTTCTTGGAAATCCATTTTCCCGCGGCCGCGCCAATTTCACAATTAGCAACTCACTTTGCGGTGCAGCTCCCCGGTAAATCCCTTCACTGTCACTTCCATTTCCTGCTGCTATCCCCGCAACAGCTGTTCCATGACCGGAATTATCCACAGTCAACACACGCTTTTCCCCACGTCCCCCTTCATCCGCAGTCACTCTTTCACTATCTTTTAATGCTTCATTGATTTCTTCTTTCGTATATTCTGTTCCAATCTGATATCCTGTCGGTGGATTTCCAGTTCCAGTTTGATCCCACAAGTTCAAAATTCGTGTAGTTCCATCCGAATTCCTAAAATCTCTATGCTTGTAGTCAATTCCTGAATCCACAATTGCTACAAGCACTCCCTTTCCCGAAAGCGAAAGAGGAGCATCCTGCACCGTGTTGATGCAGGACACTCTTCGCCCTTCTTCCACTTCAAAATATAATGATTTCGGTTTTTCTGCATATTCAACTTCCGGAAGATTAAGCAATGCTTCAAGATTTGTCTTCTTTACCGTCACAACAGCAAATCCTCCCTGAAGTTCTACAACTGTTTCGGACAGTTTTTTCGTTTCTTCCAGTGTTCCGGAATATTTTATAATAATCTCCCAGATTCCTTTTCCCTCATCATATCCAACGGATAATTCTTCTGCTTTTTTCAGCTCTTCCGCTGTCGCATCTGTTGCCAGATTTAAAACCGCTTCTGCTTTCTGATTTTCCACAGATATCCCTCTTATTTCTCTTTAACACACTATATTCCCTTGAAACGGTGCAAATGACAGAGGAATAAAATATCCTTTCTCGTAATGACAGGATGGACAATTTGGCGGCACTTGCGTTCCGGTATGGATGTAACCGCAGTTTAAACACATCCACTTCTCTTCTTCTGTACTTTTATCAAATTGATTTGCTCTTAGAAGCTCTGCCAGTTTTCTGAACCGCTTTCCATGCATCTGTTCTACTTCACCGATCATTGTAAAGGCTGACGCTGCTTCCAGAAATCCTTCTTCTTTCGCAATCTGTGCAAACTGCGGATATACATGTTCATACTCTTCAAATTCATTGTGCTCTGCCTTGTCAAGAAGCTCACAGATATCTTCTGCAATATCAACTGGATACGTCCCATCTACAGTGACTGTTTCTCCTGCAAGGGAGTTTAACAGTTGGTAATAGCGTTCCCCGTGTGCCCGCTCCTGTTCTGCTGTAAATTCAAATACCTGTGCAATAGATTCATACCCAAGTTCTCGTGCTTTTTTTGCCGCAAATGTATATCGATTGCGCGCCTGACTTTCTCCAGCAAAAGCTTTCATTAAATTTTCTTTCGTCTTACTTTCACAAAATTGAACTGCCATCATACACACTCCTTTTTCTTTTAAAGTATGTACAATGGCAGTTCTGTTTATACATCCATATTTAATTAAATCCAAATAGTCTGCGTGCCACCTTATAGCCAAGCACAGAAATCTTTCGTCCTGATTTCCCCGGAAGGTTCATTGTCTGTCCCAAAATACCATAGCGAATTTTCCAGTATGTCTTATATTCGCTCTTCTTCAAATATTCCCATAATTCTTTTTTCTTCTGAAGATTCTCTTCCTTCTTTGATCGAATCAGAAGGATAGAAGAAACTGTCATCATAATCGCAAGATAATTGGTCATATAACTTCGAAGCTTCTTGTTCGGAATCATTTTCATCTTATACATATCAATCATTGTCTTTGTCACAAAAATCTGCTGATCCACACGCTGAATCATTACTTTTTCATTGACAGACTGGTCTTCCCGCCCAATATAATATCGATACAGATTCACATCTAGATAATAAAGTGTTGATACATGCGGTAATGGATAGTATACATAAATATTATCTACATAGAATGTATGTTTCGGTAATTCTAACTGGCACAGTTTTAAAAGCTCTGTCCGGTAAATTACCGAGTGCATTAAAATATATTGTCCAATATGAAAATGTCCAGCTTCATTCCATCCAATAATCTGTTCTTCCGGAAGGGCATTGCGATAATGGATTACTTTTTTATGTTCTACACCTTCCTTTTCATAGACATAGTTTGATATTATCATATCTACTTTTCTGTCTTCTTCCTCAAACTTATGAAGCGTCTCAAGAACTTTTTTCAGTGCTTCACTATCAATCCAGTCATCGCTGTCGACCACTTTAAAATATTTGCCTGAAGCACTTCGAAGCCCTGCATTAACAGCATCTCCATGACCTCCATTCTCCTTATCGATCACTTTAACGATCGTTGGGTATTTTTCTTCATAGGATCTGGCAATCTTCAGCGTATCATCCTTTGAACCGTCATTCACAATAAGCACTTCCACATCCTCGCCGCCTTCCAATACAGAATCCACAGCACGAGCCATATAGTCCTGTGAATTATAGCACGGGATGGCAAATGATATATATTTCATAGTAATTCTCCTTCACTTTAATATCTAACAGTATAAAACATCCTTTGCATTTTTCCAACTATTATTGTTGTAAATTTTTACTTCTTCCTTTAATATGTAGTAAGAAACTTATTTTTAATATCTGGAGGATGAATACATATGAAGAAAAATATGATTGTCGGCCAGTCCGGCGGTCCTACTGCTGTCATCAACGGAAGTCTGTATGGTGTTGTTTCTGCAGGCCTTAACAAAACAGATGACATTGAACACGTTTACGGTATGATAAATGGAATCGAAGGATTTTTGCACGATACGATTATGGATATGCGCCCGCTTCTTGAAAGTAAAGAACTGGAACTTCTGAAAACAACTCCCGGCTCTTATCTTGGTTCCTGCCGCTATAAACTTCCGGAAGATCTTTCCGATCCGGTATACCCAACATTGTTTCAGAAATTCGATGCACTTCAGATCGGATATTTCTTCTATATCGGCGGAAATGATTCTATGGATACGGTCAGTAAGCTTTCCCGCTATGCCGCTTCTATCGAAAGCCCGATCCGTTTTATTGGTGTTCCAAAAACAATTGACAACGACCTTGTAATGACAGATCATACACCTGGCTTCGGAAGCGCTGCTAAGTATGTCGCATCAACTGTTCGGGAAATTGCGGTCGATGCTTCTGTATACGATAATAAAAAATCTGTCACCATCGTAGAAATCATGGGACGTCATGCCGGCTGGTTGACTGCGGCAAGTATTTTAGCACGAAAATTCGAAGGTGATAATCCAGTTCTTGTCTATTTGCCGGAAGCTGACTTTGATCCGGAAGACTTTATCTCCAAAGTGGAAACTGCTTTACAGACAACTTCTAATCTTGTTGTTTGTATCTCTGAAGGAATTCACGATCAGACCGGTACATTCATCTGTGAATATGCAAGTAACGTAGGTACCGATACCTTTGGTCACAAAATGCTGTCCGGTTCTGGAAAATATCTTGAAAACTTTGTAAAAGATCGTCTCGGTGTTAAAGTGCGCTCTATTGAACTCAATGTTTGTCAGCGCTGTTCTTCCGCAATGCTTTCAGAAACCGATCTTTCAGAAGCAATCTCCTCCGGAGCATTTGCAGTAGAGGCAGCCATTTCTGGCGAAACCGGAAAAATGATCGCCTTTTCCCGCGTATCCGATTCTCCTTATGAACTTCGCTTTACAACAGAAGATGTAAACCATATCTGTAATCAGGAGAAAACTGTTCCTGCTGAATGGATTATCCGGGACGGCTCCGATCTGTCAGATGATTTCATTATCTATGCCCGCCCACTCATCGAAGGAGAAGTCAACATTCCAAAAGAAAACGGACTTCCGAAGTTTGCCTATCGCAAGCACTAAGAAGTTCAAGGGAATTTTGAGATGTTCATATTTTGTTCATCTTTTATTATAAAAAGTTTCATTTCTATATCACTGTTTTTTCACGTTTCAATTATATACTAAGTATATCAATAAAGAAGCAATAAACTTCATTATAGAGCAAACTTTTTCATAATACATGCCGGGAATCAAATTGATTACCCGGCATCCTCCCTTTTTAGACTATCTTTTAGCAAAAAGAGAAATCTGTCAGCAGATTTCTCTTTTTTTATCACTCTGTTTTAGCATCTTCCTTAAAATATAAGCATTTGAATGGTCTTCTCAAATGTCTTGGAATACCATCTACCATAACCGGAGAGACATCTCCCTGAATCAGCGGTCTGACATAACGCTTGAACTTTGCTGTCACATATGTTCCTTCTTCATTTACCCATTCTCTCGGAACAACCCGTTCATCATTGGCAATTTTATGCACATTCTTTACTTCTGTGCGAACCTGATACGGATCATCGGACACCCTCTCAAATACAACCATAACGCCACTATCTCCTTCATCCGCCGCCATCACTGCCGCTCCTCCTGCCTGCTGTGCCTCAAGCACATCTACTCTTGATGCAATATGAGATCCTGCTCTTTGCAATGTACTCAGTTCAATCGAACGTGTCTTACAACCTATCTCACCAGCCACAAAACTTGCCAGATAGTTCGCCGTTCCTGACAGCTGCTTATGGCCAAATGCATCTACAAAGTCCACACCGGAGCCAAGTTCACATACATATCTTCCATCTGCCAGCTTGATTCCTTCTGAAACTGCAACAACAACAGAATGTTTCTTTTCTAACTGTTTTTTTACTTTTGCCAAAAATTCGTTTAAATCGAATGGAATTTCCGGAAGATAGATCATATCCGGTCCTTCACAGTCTTCCCCCTCTGAAAGGCATGCCGAACCTGTCAGCCATCCTGCATTTCTTCCCATAATTTCTACAATCGTTACAAGTCCTCTCGGATAGATTAAGCTCTCTCCGTCACGGATAATTTCTTTTACAGATGTACCAATGTACTTGGCGGCGCTTCCAAAACCTGGTGTATGATCCGTCAGCGCCAGATCATTGTCAATTGTCTTTGGTGCACCAACAAATTTACACTGTTTTCCAGTCAATATTCCATAGTCCGATAACTTTTTAATCGTGTCCATAGAATCATTTCCGCCTATATAAATAAAAGCTTCTATCTCAAGCTTCTCAAGAATTCCAAAAATCTTCTCATACACTGACTGATCCTCATGGATCTCCGGCAATTTATACCTGCACGACCCAAGATAAGCCGCCGGTGTGCGTTTTAAAAGTTCCACATCCAAATCATTTGTAATATGCTCTGATAAATCTACATATCGCTCTTCCAGCAGTCCCTGAATTCCATTTCTCATTCCATAAACTTTCTTGGCGCCACGCTCGATTGCAGTTCGGTAAACACCTGCCAGACTGGAATTAATTGCCGCAGTAGGACCTCCGGACTGTCCTACAATTACATTACCTTTCATATCATATTACCTCCAATATTCCCATTTCTACTCCTATGAATAGGTCTATTCTACGATATTTTGTCTATTTTGTAAAGTAAATGCTTATTCTCACAACTTTTTTTGTTGATTTTAATCATAATTCTTTTTTCAATTTCATTGACAACTTTTTTTATTTATGATAATATCTTTATTAATTTATCGCAGTAAAGTAGTCATTCTCGAATACGCTAACGTATTTAAAGGAGGATTTATTTATGAAAAAGAAACTTTTCGTTACACTGACCGGAACTATACTAACTGCTTCACTGCTGATCGGATGCAGCGCCTCCGGTTCTGCACCAAAGAAAATTTCTGCTGCTCACAAGTCAAAAACTGCTGACTCACAACAGACTTTTACCGTTGGCTTTGATGCAGAGTATCCGCCATACGGATATCTGGATGATAATGGTGAATACACCGGTTTTGACTTAGAATTAGCAGAAGCAGTCTGTAAGCTGGAAGGGTGGGAACTGGTAAAAAAACCAATCAACTGGGATTCCAAAGATATGGAACTGGACTCTGGTTCTATCGACTGCATTTGGAACGGTTTTACAATGAACGGTCGGGAAGATGATTATACCTTTTCCATTCCATATGTTGACAACAGTCAAGTCATCGTTGTTTCCGAAGTTTCCGGAATCACTTCTTTAGAAGATCTCTCCGGAAAGGTTGTAGGCGTTCAGGCCGCAAGCGCAGCCCTCAGTTTGCTGCAAAGTGAAGAAGCCGGTGGTCAGAAGGCATTAGCTGATACTTTTCGTTCTCTGAATGAATTTGCCGATTACAATACTGCTTTTACAGGC
>QFCE01002597.1_pt1 | contig 10081 bp, 9 predicted proteins | sample 5346091 | NCBI WGS metagenome assembly QFCE01 (sample SAMN09062252, study PRJNA434731) | Human gut metagenome, whole genome shotgun sequencing project. | isolation source: stool timepoint A chromium assembly | host: Homo sapiens | collected 2015 | reverse complement strand
TCGCAGCGATCGGCGTGCTGGCGGGCGGTGCTTATAAAGCGGTGATCGATCAGCTGGGCGGGGAAGTCCGGGTGATCGGGACGCCGGCTGAGGAAAACTTCGGCGGCAAGGTGCGGATGGCCGAGAAGGGCTGTTTCGACGATCTCGACGCCGCAATGATGATCCACCCCGGCACGGAAAACCGGCTGGGCGGCAGAACCAATGCGCTGATGCCGCTGAAATTTGAATTCTTTGGCAAAAACGCGCACGCCTGCCATCCGCAGGAAGGCCGGAGCGCGCTGGATGCCGCGGTCAATACGTTTGTCGCGATCAACATGCTGCGGCAGTTTACGGAACCGGGCAGCTTTATTCACGGGATCGTTAAGGACGGCGGGGAAGCGGCCAATGTCATTCCGGCTTATGCGTCGCTGGAATACTATTTCCGCGCGCCGACGATGGCCGTCGCCAAGGCGATGTCGCAGCGGGCGGTGCAGTGCGCCGAGGGGGCGTGCCAGATGGCGGGGACAACCCTGAAAACAAGCATGTACGAATGTCCGTATGAAGACAATAAAATCAATTATACGCTGTGCAGTTTGCTGGAAAAGCAATATGCCGAACTGGGCTTAAGCGAGATCCAGCCGGTCGACGAGGTGCCGGGCGGTTCCAGTGATATCGGTGCAGTCAGCTACCGCTGTCCGGCGCTGCACGGATATATCCAGATCTGCGGATGTGAAGTGACCGGTCATTCCCGCGAGATGGCGGCCGCGACGATCAGTCCGCAGGGGTGCGCCGGATTGGAAAACGGCGCCAGCGCGCTGGCGATGTGCGCGGTTGAGCTGGCCTCGGATCCGCAGCTGCTGCGGCAGGTCAAGGAAGAATTCGCGCGTTAAAGCGTTTCAATTTCACATTCCAGAACGACGGAGGTCTGATCGAAGACCTCCTTTTGTATGTGCGCGACCAACGCTGTTACATCGTCGCTGGAAGCCTGATTGCGGTTGATGATGAAACCGGCGTGTTTTTCCGAGACCTGGGCTCCCCCGATCTGTTTGCCTTTGAGTCCGCACTGGTCGATCAGGGCTGAGGCGTAGTGACCGGCAGGCCGCTTAAATACGCTGCCCGCGCTGGGGTAGTCCAACGGCTGCTTGGCAGTGCGGCGGGCCATGGTTTCTTCCATGAGTGCTTTGATTTCCTGGCGGCGGCCCGGCGTCAGACGAAAGACGGCGCTGACTAACACGTGGTTTTGATCGTTGAGCAGGCTGGAACGATAGCCGAAGCGCAGCTGATCGCGGGTGAAGGTTTTTTCTTCGCCGCCGACTAAAATCTGGGCGGATTCCAGAATTTCTGAAAGCTCTGTGCCGAAAGCGCCGCTGTTGTTGTGCAGCGCGCCCCCGACGCTGCCGGGAATTCCATACAGACGTTCCAAACCGGATAAGCCCGCCTGCATCGCGCCGTCGCACAGCCGTTTTATCGTGAGTCCGGCATCCGCCCGCAGCCGTGTGCCTTCCCGGTTCAGCCCGGCCCAGTTGGATCTGAGCAGGATGATCATGCCGGGATAACCGGCGGAGGCGATCAGAACGTTGCTGGCCTGGCCTAAGACGCGGTACGGAATTTTCGCCCGGCGGGCGAGCTCTATGCAGGCACGCAGCTTGTCCGCGGTGTCGGGCAGCGCCACTAACTCCGCCGGGCCGCCGATGTGAAACGAAGTGTACGGTGCCATCGTCACCCGGCGCTGCAGCTCGATGTTTTCCTGTTGAAGCTCCTGAATCCAATTGAAATCAATGCGCATAGTCTCTCTCCTTTAAAATTGTTGGAAGTTTACGGCTGAATTCTGGGCAGACATCCTTAAAAATGATATAATAATAAAAATGATCTAACCGAAACGAAGGATGTGTAGCGAATGGAATCCTATCTTTATACGGCGGTGAACAACGAAGGTAAAAAAGTAAGGGGTGAGAAGCGGGCGGAGGACGTCGTGCATCTCTACTCGCTTTTAAATAACGAAGGCCTGTACTGCTTGAACGCGCACCGCAAGGCGCAATGGGAAAACCAGGCAGTGAAACCGAAAAACCAGGAACTTTCTCTGATGTGCAAGCAGCTGTCGGCGATGTTAAGCTCCGGGATTCCATTAGTCAACGCTTTGGAAATGCTGCGGCAGAAAAGTGATAAGAAGAAAATGAAGAAGCTGTATGCCCAGCTGGTCGAGGAAGTCCGCAAAGGCTCCTCGCTGACGCTGGCGATGAAGCAATGCCAGCAGGCGTTTCCGCCGCTGTTGATCTATCTGGTGCAGGCCGGGGAGATGAACGGTACGCTGGATTCCGTCATGGAGCGCATGGCAGGACATTACGATAAAGAATATAAGCTGCGCAACAAGGTCACCTCTGCTTTAATCTATCCGATTATGCTGCTGGTGGTGACCGTTGCCGTCATCCTCGCGCTGATGACTTCCGTGGTGCCGAGCTTTTTGAGCATGGTCGGAGATATGGAGCTGCCGTGGAATACGCTGCTGCTGATCTCCATGAGCAATTTCATCGTCGCATACTGGCCATTTCTGCTGTTGGGCGTGCTGGTTGCGATCCTCGGTTTCCGGATGGCCTTGAAAGTGCCGGCAATCCGCCGGGGCTTCGATGAGATAAAAGTGAAATTCCCGGTGTTTGGAACGCTGAACCGGATCGTCGCGACTTCACGGTTTGCGCGGACGTTTTCCTCGCTGTATTCCAGCGGGATTTCCGTCATCGATTCGCTGCAGGTTTCCGGCGACGTCTTAAACAACAGTTACTTTACCGAAAAGGTGAACTGGATCTGCGAACGGGTGCGGCGGGGCGAAATGCTCTCCCGCTCGATTGAAGCTTCCGAAGCGTTCGATCCCTTGCTGAACTCGATGATGTATGTCGGTGAGGAATCCGGATCGCTGGAAGAAGTGCTGAATTCGATCTCAGATTATTACGATACGGAAGCGGACAACGCGACGCAGAAGATGGTTGCGCTGATGGAGCCGATCATGATCGTAATTCTGGCGATCATCATCTTCTTCGTTATTATTTCCATCATCATGCCAATTTATGATTCCTACGGGATGATCGCATAGCAGGGGGAAGCATTATGATACTATTGCATATTATGCAGCGGCATGCCGTTGTGGTTTGGGGAAAAGCAAAAAAACACAAGCTTGAGGTTCAGCGCACGCATTCCTGCGCGATTCCTGAAGGCTTGCTGATCAACGGATTTATTCAGGATGAGGAAGCCTTTGCCCAATGGGCGAAGACGATGGTTTCCGAACTGGGGCTTAAGGGCAAAAGTGTGACGGTGATTGCCGACAGCACGGCAGTGATCTACCGCCAGATTGAAACCCCTAAGCTGAAGGCGAAGGCGCTGGAAAAGAATCTCTATTTCAATTTAGCCCGCCAGATCGGCAACATCACAGAAAATACTGTCGATTACGCCATTTTGCCGCAGGCGGAAAACGGCAGCGAAAGTCTGACGGTCGTTGTTCCGCAGTCGTATGGCGATACTTACAGTAAGGCGTTAAAAGCCGCGGGGCTTAAGCCGCAGCGGATGATCACCTCGACGCTGGCGTTAATCCAGGCGGGGATGCGGCTGCAGGAAGAAAAGACCGCGATTTATTCGTGGTGTTCCGACGAAGTCTGTACGTCGGTTTTGTTCAACAACGGCCGCTTCATGTTCTCCAATGTATTCCGGTTTGACCGCAATCAGACGCCGCTGACCGTGATGAACGAGCGGATTTCCCAGCTTGTTCAATTCCAGCGGATTAAGAATCCCGATTCGCCGGTGGAGCTGGTGCGGATCGGAACGACGGAGAATGCCGAGTCGATTGCCCGCGAGCTGACGCAGGTGCTGCGGCTGCCGACGGAGATCTTCCCGGCGGTCAGCGGCTTAACCGCAAGCGAGGTTTCCTCGCAGGTCTGCGCCGTTTATGGCCTGGCGCTGCTGGCCCGGCCGTATGATCTGTTTAAGGGGATTAATCACCAGCGCTATACCGAGGCTTACCAGCAGCGCCGCAGCCTGCGCGTGATTCTGGGCTTGTTCGTAATCAACGCGCTGATTCTCGGCGGTTTGTGCTATCGACAATTTGCTTTAAACCAGATTGAAGACAACGCGATCAAGCAGGTGGAAGCCCAGCTGCAGCTGCCGGAACGGTTGCAGCAGTATGACGACGCGCTGATGTTGTCAACGCAGAATTCGCTGACCCGCCAACAGATTGAAGACGCGCTGCAGGTGCTGCAGTACAGCGAACAGACCGAGCAGTTTTCCAAAACGCTGTTCGAGCAGATCCAGGCGCTGCGTCCGAAGGATGTCGCGATCAGCGGGCTGCAGGTGCAGGACGGACTGGCGGTTCAGCTGACCTGTACGGCAGGCAGCCGGCTTTCTCCCTCCCAGTACACGCAGGATCTGCGTTCGACAAACTGGTTTGCGGATGTGAATTATACCGGTTTTACCTATAATGAAAGTAAGAAAAATTACAATTTCCTGATCACGTTGACGCTGAAGGGGGTGGACGTTGAATGAAACTCTCAGAGCGCGAAAAAATTCTGTTAGTCGTCTTGGCGTTCATGCTGCTGAACGTCGTCGGGATCCAGTTTCTCTTAACGCCGATGCAGAAAAAACATGAGGAGTTGATCAGCGAGCGGACGCAGATCGAAGACGAGCTGGCGCAGCAGCAGCTGATGATCGACATGCTGGACGCCTTGAATCAGGATCATGAGGATCTGGCGGTTCAGCTGCAGAATCTGGCCGACCGCTTCGTGCCGCCGAAGTATTCTGAATTGAAGGATGAATACTTGTATGAAACGATGGCGGATTTTATCAAACAATGGGATTCTCTGACGATCTCAGATCTGACTTACGCGACGCTGCCCGGCAGCGAACAGGCGTTAAGCGTCGTGCTGATGGTGGAAGCGGATTTCACAGTCACCGGTTCGATGGATCAGATGATCGGCGCGATGGATAAGATCCAGCAGCTGCCGCAGGTCATTTCGATTACGTCCCTGTCAGTGAATGAGAAAGAAAAGCAGATGCAGGGTTCATTTCATATCCAGTTCTACACGTTTAACGATTAACTAAAGAGAAAGGGGGCGTCGCGATGCGGTCAAAACGGGGAAGCACATTGTTGCTGACAATCTGTTTGTTTATGGTGTTCCTGATTTTTGCCGCCGCTTTGATTCCTCTTTCCCGCCGGGCTTTTCAGCAGACGGCTGCGGACGTGACTCAGCAGCAGGCGGATTATATCGCCCAAAGCGCGGTAGAGGCGCTGATCACGCAGCTGGATGAAGAAAGCCTGCGGCAGACGCTGATCGGTGTTGTGAAAGGCACTAAAACTCAAGTTGAAAGCGATTGGGCCAGCTATGGCGACCATGGCGAGTATCGATATGTGATAACACTGGATCCCTTTTATGATTCACATAATTGGTTTGCATGGATCAAACAAAAATTGTATATAACAGCAGAATCGAGGTATGAAGGAAAAACATCAAAATTGACTGCGGTCATACAATCTACTCGATATGATAATCTGTTTTTTGATCCAATCGGGATTGAAAAAGAATTTTTAGGAAATGAAGCAAGGGCAAAACGTGCAGTTTTTATTAATGAATGTCGAGTTCCTACAGAGGCTTCAGCTAACTTTTGGATTAATGCGATTTCTGATTTATCGGTCACCCAAGAAAATGTTAATGGTCAAATTAGTGAAGAGAGAATAGAAGCAATATATCCCAATGAATTTATAGATGAAAAAGTAGTTCTCATTTATCGAAATATAAAAAATCCTGTTGTAACAGGAAATATTGATGGTAATGTTTTATTAGAACCCGCTGAATACACGAAGGCTACGATTGGCAGTAATGAAGCTGGACAAGTAGTTATTAATGGAGATGTTATTTGTAAAGGCGATTTAATTTTGAAAAATGCTAGAATAAATGGAGCGATTTATTACAGTGGGAATTTAACCAATATTGGCAGTTCTTATACTGGGGAAACATATCAGGTAAATAGTGAAGATAAAATATTTTCATATTATGAGCTAAATTTACCCGTAGTTCCTGCTCCTTTGAACGTATTAGAATTCGAAAACAATAATAATTTTGAAGATGAAAATGTGGATATAGTTTTAGAGGATTCGAAAGTTTTAATCTTTAATTGTAATAATCCACAATTGAATTCAGTGCATATCAAAAGTGGAAAAGATCGTATTGCTGCTTACTTTAATTTAACCAAAATGCCGGATGAGTTGGTTATAGAGAGTGAAAATAAACGTTTTAGACCAATTATTATTATTAATGATGAGAATCCAGTACTAAGTGATCAAATTTCAACAAATCTATTAAGTAGTGAGAATATTATTCTCGTTTTTACACATCCAGTAAGAATACAGGGTAACTTAAATGTGAGTGTTTTTGCGCCTAAAATCATATTTGAAGCTGATGGAGTCACTATAAATGGCCAGGTACAGGCCTGCGAGTTTGAGAATAGTGAATTAGTAAACAGTATGAATTTAAGAGCAAGAAATAGTGATAATATGTATTTTATTACTAAACTTGATAGCACAGAAGCTTATTATTTCGACTTGTACTATTACCAACCTTAAAGAAAGGAGGGACCGTCATGAATAAACGCGGCATGACTTTATTGGAAATCGTGATCTCGTTAGGAATTCTGGTCATTATCGTGACTTCGCTGACGAAGGTTTTTACTTCCGGCGTTTCCTTGACGATGGAATCGGACAGCCTTAGCCGCAGCGAGTTAAAGGTGCGCAAGGCGATCGCGGGTGAAAAAATTGCCGGCGTGAAAATTACGGCGCAGGATTCGTCGCTGACCTTCTCGCTGGATGGACAAAGCTATTCCATTCCGGGACAAATGAAGACGTATTCCGATGCCAAGGGCCGGGTTAACTATCGTTATTTTGAGGCGGATCCTTCATGAAGAAGCGTGGTTTTACGCTGATTGAGATGGTGCTGGTCGTTGGGTTATTAACGACATTGGTGATCGGCCTGACCGCGATCTTCAGACCGATGATCGCAACCTATCAGAAAAGCGCATTGCAGACCGATCTTAAAGACAAAGCACAGATTCTGATCGAGCAGATCAGCAAGCCGATGCAGACTGCGAAATCCCTTGTCAGTGAGAAAAAAGCGATAACGGAATTCAAAGACGAATATGGCCGGAACTTTCTTGTATACAGTGTTGTCAACGGACAGCTGCAGGTCTGGGATTCTCCTGGCGGGACGCCGAAGCCCTTGTATTCTTCCGATTTCTATAACGGCTACAAAGTCGATGTCAAGCTGTCGACGGCAACCAAAGATTACGACAGCGATACGACGACGGTGAAGATCGTATTAATCTTTAACAAGAATGGTGAAAAATATCGCGCGGAATCGGCGGTAGAATGTATGAATATTGATTATGGCCGCCAGGATTTCAGCATTGTCCTGTCTGAAGGCTATATCGCGATAGAAAGGTAGGCGCAGGCAAGTGAAAAATCTTCCGATCGGCCAGCTGCTGCTGGAACAGGGTTATATTACAGAGGAACAGCTGAACAGCGCGCTGGCGCATCAGAAAGCGCATCCTGGCAATCGTCTGGGCGACGTTTTAATTGAATTAGGCTATATCACAGAAGAAAAGAAACTGAAAGCGTTAAGCGTGCGTCTGAACGTTCCGGTTTATGAAGGCTTCCAGATCAACGTCAACAGCGATATCGTAAGGCTGATCTCCGAAGACGTTGCGAAGAAATATCAGGTCATGCCGTTAGAAATCAAAAACAACGCGTTGCAGCTGGCCACCAGCGATCCGCTTGACTTCTATGCGCTGGAAGATATCAAAGCTTCCTGCGGAATCCCGGTATCTCCGGTTTTAGCTCCAAAAGAAATGATTGAAAACGCAATCCGGCGGAACTACGCGCAAGCCAATGTCAGCAGCGCAATCGACGAAATTCAGAAAGATCTGACCGAGGATCAGGACTTAGCGCTGAATGACGAGCTTTCCGAATTAACGCAGCGCGTCGATAACGCGCCGGTTGTCAAGTTTGTCAACAACATGATCCGCCAGGCGTATGAAACAGGCGCGAGCGATATTCATATTGAACCTTTTGAAATGACGACGGTGATCCGGTTTAGAACAGACGGCGTTCTGCATGAATTCACACGGATTGCGAAGTCTGTTCATGACGCGCTGATCACGCGAATCAAAATCATGGGCAATATGAACATCGCGGAAAAACGAATTCCACAGGATGGGCATATTGAAAGTCAGATCGACGGCAAGAGTCTGGATATCCGTTTATCCTCATTGCCGACGGTGTATGGCGAGAAGATGGTTATCCGTCTGTTAGGCCACAGCCTGCAGCAGCTTACGACGCTGAAAGATCTCGGTCTGCAGCAGAAAGACTATGATTTGATGGAATCGATGATTCATCAGCCGTATGGAATCCTGTTATTTACCGGTCCGACCGGCAGCGGCAAGACCACGACGTTGTACGCCATCCTCAATGAATTGGCAAGAGAGGAAGTCAATGTCATCACGATTGAAGACCCAGTTGAAAAGCGGATGATGGGCGTCAATCAGGTTCAGGTCAACGCCAAGGCCGGATTAACCTTTGCTTCAGCCCTGCGCTCCATTCTGCGGCAGGACCCGGATATCGTTATGATCGGCGAAATCCGTGATGAAGAAACCGCGGAAATTGCGGTGCGTTCAGCGATCACCGGCCACTACGTTTTATCTACCATTCATACCAACGACAGCGCTACGGCGATTGCCCGTTTAAAAGACATGAATGTGGAACCGTATTTGTTATCCTCATCGGTAGTCGGCATCGTCGCTCAGCGATTAGCCCGTCAGCTTTGTCCGCATTGCAAGGAACAGGTCATGCCGACCGCGGAACAAAGTCAGCTTCTTGGCGGCTATACGGGTCCGATCTATAAGCCACATGGCTGCGCCCGGTGCAATCAGAGCGGATATAAAGGGCGTACCGCATTATTTGAAATTCTCCCGCTGACCGCGGAGATCCGCGATCTGATCGTCAGCTCCAACGATACGAATAAGATTAAAGAGTCCGCTATCAAAGCTGGAATGACAACGCTGTCGGAGGAAATGGTCAAGATGATTATCAAAGGACAGACGTCGATGGAAGAAATGCTGCGGGTCATCTATACGATTTAATTCGGAATCCTAATTGGATTATTACAAAAATCTTAATTTTTTTACACGGTTATCATAACGCTTTTATGATAACCGTGATATAATGATAATGTTCAATACGAAAGGAATATAAAAATTATGAGGAAGAATGCAAAGAACAACAAGAAAGGTTTTACCCTGATTGAATTGATCGTTGTCGTCGCTATTTTAGTTGCTTTGATGTTGATGCTGGTGCCGAGATTGACAGGATTTACTGATGAAGCTACAAAGACGGCAAACACAGCAAATGCTAGAGCAATCTACACGGCAATCAAAGCTTCAGAAACTGCGAAATCTACGGGAATGTATGGTAAAGGGGATGCAACTATTAAAATGTGTGGTGATACTGTAGAGGTATACAAAGTGTTTTAGGATGATGCAGCACCAAAAGGGACATGTTCCTATGTTCCAGAAGGTGACTATGTGAAATATGGAACAGGCACTACTGAGGGACGTTATCCAATGCCAGAACCTGAAGCTTCTGCAGGAACAAACTAATAATTCTATTTGAGAGCGTAACCGCTCTCTTTTCTTTCTCCCCATTTCAGCGTACAATGAACAGTATAAATGAGGTGATCACGATGGATTTACAAGCTTGGATGGATCAGGGACGGGCCATGGACTGTACTGATTTACATTTGACAGTCGGCCTGCCGGTTGTGGCAAGAATGTTAGGGGAACTGACGATTATTGGCGATGAACCGTTAACGAAAGAAGACATTCACTCAATGCTGGCAACGGTCATGAACCGGACTCAGCAGGAAGAATATCAGAAGGGGGATCTGGATTTCGGATTCCAGGACGCGCATGGCTACAGCGTGCGTGTCAACGCTTATTATCAGAAAGGCAATCCGTGTGCAGCGTTGCGTCTTTTGCGCAATACGATTCCTTCCTTTGATGATTTGATGATTCCGGAAGC
>QFCE01000119.1_pt1 | contig 10139 bp, 7 predicted proteins | sample 5346091 | NCBI WGS metagenome assembly QFCE01 (sample SAMN09062252, study PRJNA434731) | Human gut metagenome, whole genome shotgun sequencing project. | isolation source: stool timepoint A chromium assembly | host: Homo sapiens | collected 2015 | reverse complement strand
ATGGACCGCCAGATCGTCGACACCCAGGGCCTTAAGGTCGTGCGCGTGAACGATCTGAAGCTCTCGCAGTCCGGCACGCAGCTGCGCCTGCTCGGCGCCGAGGTGGGCGTGCGCGGCATCCTGCGCGGGCTGCATCCGCTGCTGGAAAAGGCCGTCGTGAATGTGGCGAAGCTCTTCCACAAGAAGGTGGACGAGCAGCTCATCGCCTGGAATTACATGGATCTGCTCGACCGCGACCTGTCCGAAGTGCAGCTGTCGGTGACCCACCGCCGCTTGGACGAGCTGCATCCCGCCGACGTGGCCGACATCCTGGAGCAGCTGGATCCCCAGCAGCGCGCCAGCGTGTTCGCGCACCTGGACGACAGCCGCGCCACCGAGGCCATCTCCGAGATGGAAGACGAGTACCAAGCCGAGTTCATCGACGACTTGCCCGACGCCCGGGCCGCCGAGCTCATCGGCAACATGGACCCCGACGACGCCGCCGACATCGTACGCGACCTTCCCTACGAGAAGGCCGAGACCCTTCTGCGCCTTATGGGCGTGGAAGACGCCGCGGAAATTCGTCGGCTGCTCGGCTACAAGGACGGTACCGCGGGCGGCATGATGACCACCCAGTTCGTGGCCGTGCCGAAAACCGCCACCGTGGCCGACACCATCGAAGTGCTGCGCGCGCTGCCCGAGGATCACCCGACGGTGCACTATGTGTACATCACCGACGAGTACGGCAAGCTGCTCGGCGTAAACTCCCTGCGCACGCTCGTGCTGTACAACGCCGACCGCCTCATGGGCGACATCATGTACGACGACATCATCAGCTGTCTTCCCTCCGAGGAAGAGGAGGACGTGGCCGCCGACATCTTCAAGTACGACATCCCGGCCATGCCCGTGGTGGACGAGCACGGCACCCTGCTTGGTATCGTCACCACCGACGACGCCTGGGACGCCATCGAGGACGACGTGGCGGGCGACAAGACGAAGATGAATGTGCTGTCGATTGCCGGCATTACCGTTGCGTCTCTCATGGGCCTGTTCCTTTACTCGCTGATTTTGCTGCAGCTGGCGGGCTCGCTGCATCTCGGCGGCCTGCACTACTAGGAGGCTGTCATGAACGCGAAGGACATCTGCACGACGGCCGCCGAGCGCCTGGGCGCCGAAGAGAGCACGCGGCACCAGGCAGCCGAGGAAATCGCCGATACGGGCATTCCTGCCGGTGAGCAGATCGGCCCCGCTGCGACGAAAAAGCCGTCGAAGCTGCTGCTGGTGCTGGCGGCCATGGGACCGGGCATCGTGACCGCCATGGCCGGCAACGACGCCGGCGGCATCTCCACCTATTCCACGGCGGGCGCGAACTTCGGCTTCGGCACCCTGTGGGTCATCCCCATCATGTGCGTGCTGCTCGCCGTCGTGGAGACCACGGCCGGCCGCATGGGCGCCGTCACGGGCAAGGGCTTCGCCGCGCTCATCCGCGAGCGCTTCGGCATCCGCATCGCCGCCTTCGCCATGCTGGCACTTCTCATCGGCAACGTGGCGACGACCTTCTCCGAATTCGCCGGCATCGCCTCGGGCATGGAGATGTTCGGCGTGTCGAAGTACATCTCGGTACCCGTGGCAGCCTTGGGCGTGTGGCTGCTCGTGGTAGGCGGCTCCTACAAGCGCGTGCAGCGGGTGTTCTTAGGGCTGTCGCTGGTGTTTCTCACCTATGTGGTGGCCGCATTCCTCGCGCAACCGAACTGGAGCGAGGCGCTGCACGACACCGTAGTGCCCACCTTCGTCGGCGACGTGAGCTTCATCTCGCTCGTCATCGCCATGATCGGCACCACCATCGCGCCGTGGATGATGTTCTTCTCCCAGAGCAACGTGGTGGAAAAGGGCCTCACCCCCAAAGACCTCTTCTCGCAGAAAGCCGACGCCGTCTCCGGCACCATCGCCGCCTGCGTGGTGGCCTGGTTCATCATCGTAACCACGGGCGCGGTGCTCTTCCCCGCCGGCATCACTATCGACTCGGCCGCCGACGCCGCCGCGGCGCTCGCCCCCTTCGCCGGCCCCTATGCCGAGGCGCTCTTCGCCGTGGGGCTCATCGCGGCGTCGTTTTTAGCTGCCTGCGTGCTGCCGCTGACGACCGCGTTTGTCATCTGCGAGGCCTTCGGCTGGGAGGCGGGCGTCTCCTTCAAGTGGCGCGAGGCCCCCACGTTCAAATCCATCTTCACCTTCGTGATCGCGTTCTCGGCCATCGTGGTGCTCATTCCCGATGTGAACCTGTTGGGCATGATGCTGACGGCCCAGTTCGTCAACGGCGTCATTTTGCCCATTCTGCTGGCGCTCATGGCCATCATCTCGGCGGACAAGTACATCATGGGCGACTACCGAAGCGGACGCGTGTCGAAGGTGCTTCTGTGGGCCACCGTCGGTGTGGTGGCGGCGCTCACCGTGGCGCTGCTCGTGATGCAGGTGCTGGGGCTCGCATAGCCGTCCGCTCCATCTGCCCGCCGCGCCTCTCTTGCCGGCTTCCTTGCGCTCCCCTTCCCCACTTAAACGCTCATCGATTACTGAATTCAACAGGGTGTTTACGTAAGCGAATCGGTGCGCTCATCGTTTGGTACATCCCTTGTATTTGCGTTTTGCGGCTCGCATACTGCTAAGTGCCGGGAACAAAAAAGGACCGCTCCCGACACACCTGCGGGTGACGCAACGTCGGCACGAGCCGTTCGTTCGCGTCGATGGAGCGCAAGCTGCAGACCCGTAGGCGTTCACACGTTAGGAGGCTGCAGTGCAATTCAAAGCATCAACAGATTATGGACTGCGCGCCGTCTTGTACCTGGCCGCGCAGGGGCACACCTGCTCGTCGAAGGATATCGCCCAGGACATGTCGATCCCCCGTGACTACCTCATTCAGCTCGCGCAGCTTTTGCGCAATGCCGGCATCATCGAGGCGAGGCCCGGCAAGCACGGCGGCTATCGTTTGGCCAACGACCCCTCGAAGATCACCCTACTGCAAGTGGTGAACGCGCTGGACGACGACGCCAAGGACACGACGCGCACCCGTCGCAAGGATCGCGCCGATGCGTCCATGGTGCAGGGCATCAAGCAAGCGTACAATCTGGTTCTCACCGGCTACGACGCCTACTTCGACAGCATCACGCTTCAAATGCTGCTGGACGCTTCTCAGAACGAGGCCATGGGCAAGGAATTTCTGGCCGGACGCCTCATCGCCGAGAGCCAGCGCCTGCTCGCCGAAGCTGCTGCGGCGGCGTAGGCGACCGCACAGCGGACGGCCCATCGCATTCCATAATTGCATCAGAACAAGGAGGGCTCCATGGTGGAGCCCTCCCCATGCCATTCGCCAGACGATTTCTCTACCGATAATTTGGCAAAAATTGCGTTTGTTAGCATCGGAAGTGTCTCTGTTCCTGCACGCTAAGGCCACATTCAGATCATTGGAAATTTGATATATACTATTTCATTTATTCTCTTATGAAATATTGCATATCCCCTTTCTTAGCTCTTGGACCAACGTGCTCATAGCGCTAACAAACGCAAAAAACGACGAAAAACAAGGCCCTTTCTGCTCTAGTAAGTATGCGCCCAGGCGATGCGACCGCACCTGTGATCGCATCGCCTGGGCGCCATCCCGCAGCCACCTTCATGGGCGCAGCTGCACGGTCGGCCGTCTTCGCTATGCCTTCGCCTTCTTCGACGCCTCCATGCGCGTAAGCACCAGCACGGCGATCACGATGAGCGCTACGCCCAGCGCCAGCGAGATCCAGGGGCTCTTCGTGAAGCCAGCGATGACATAGCCCACGAAGCACACGATCATGACCAGGGTCGCGTAGGGAATCTGCGTGGCCACGTGGCGCAGGTGGTTGCACTTCGCACCGGCCGAGGACAGAATCGTCGTATCGGAAATGGGCGAGATATGATCGCCGTAAACCGCACCGGCCAGCGCCGAGCCCACGGCCACGAGGAACAGCGGGTCAGCGGCATCGAACACGCCGATGATGATCGGCAGAATGAGCGCGATGGTGCCCCAGCTCGTGCCCATGGCGAACCCGATGAACGCCGCCACCAGGAAGATGATCGCCGGCAGAAGGTCGAGCCCCACGCCCAGCCCGTTCAAAAAGCCGGACACGAACTCGCCGGTACCCAGAAGATAGCGGCAGCAGCCGCCGAGCGACCAGGCCAGCACGAGGATCATGATGGCGCCGATCATGGAGCGCACGCCTTCCGACATCGCCTCCACGAAACCGCCCAGGTTCATGAGCTTGCGCGGCAGGAACATGGCCGCCGCCACGCACAGCGCCACCACCGCGCCGATGCACAGGCCCATGACCGGGTTCTCGCCGACCGCCGTGGCGAAATCGACGCCGCTGAAGAAGCCGCCCATGTACATCATGCCCAGGATGGAGAACACGATGAGCACCAGGATGGGCACGATGAGATCCCAAATGGTGCCGCGATCGGAAATGTTCAGGCCCTTGTACTCCTCGATGGCCCCGGCGGCGGCGTCGTCGATGTCGCCCTCCTCGGTCACCACGGTGGGAATGTTCGGCGCGCCTTCCAAATCGACCTGGGCCTTGTCGGCGATGCGAGCGAGGGACACCGCCTCAAGCGCCGAGCCCTCCGCCGGAATGCGGCCCTCGGCATCGGCCTGAGCCGCGGCCATAGGGCCGAAGTCCTTCTGAAGGAACAGCATGAAGAACACGAAGAAGATGGTGAGCAGCGCGTAGAAGTTGTAGGGGATGGAGGCCACGAAGGTGTTGAAGCCGTCCTCGCCCATGTAGCCGCCCACGGCCACCGCCCACGAGGACACCGGCGCGATAATGCAGACCGGGGCCGCCGTGGAGTCGATGATCCAGGCGAGCTTCTCGTGGCTGACGCGGAACTTGTCCGTCACCGGGCGCATGACGGCGCCCACAGTGAGGCAGTTGAAGTAGTCGTCCACGAAGATGATGATGCCGAGCAGCGCCGTGAGGATCGAGGCTGCGCGGGCGTTCTTCACGTGCGTGGTCACCCACTCCGCATAGGCGCGGGAGCCGCCGGCCGTGGCGATGACCACGGTAAGCGCCCCCAGAAGCGCAAGGAATAACAGCAGCGCCCCGTTGCCGGCTATTTGCTCGGCCATCATTTGGGGCACCATGGTGAACGAGGCGACGAGCTGCTCGCCACCGACGCCGTTCAGTGTGAACTGGTAGATGATCATGCCCGTGAACACACCGATGGTCAGCGACGAATACACCTCCTTGGTGATGAGCGCCAGGACCAGTGCCAAAATCGGCGGCACAATGGACCACAGGCCCGTGGCAATGAGTTCGAACCCTTCCATGACCTTCCTTCCTCAAGAGGCCGAGGGCATGACACCCGCGAACGCACGACGCCGGAGTGCGATGCGAGCACTCGGTGCGCGAATGCGCGAGACGAATGTTGCGAGCGCTCTTCGCGTGACAACGAAACGCGGCCGTCGCCGGTGCCCTGCCCCCGGCCTTCTGGTGACAGAACAGCATAAGTATATCCGAGTTAGTCAGAGAAAAGTCCCGCGATCACACGGGACTTTCCAGGTTTCTCTTCTTCAGTTGCGGCTGCTGCCCCTTATGCGTCGGCAGCGGCGCTGGCGGTGGCGCTTTCCAGCTCTTCCTGGGCGAGCTCGCGGTCGTACTCGCGGTCGATGGCACCTTCGGTGGTCGGCGGCTTAATTTGGAAGGGCACCGCCGGCGTGAACAAGCTCACTACCGGCACGATGACCAGCGAGATGATCATGCACAGCGCGCCGCAGTTGATGGGGCTCGCGATGAGCGGCGTGCCGCCGGAGAGCGCCAGGCCCATGTTCACGGCCGTAAGCCCCACGCCCACGGCGAACGAGCACCACACGGACACCTTCGAAATGCGTCCGGAGTACAGGCCCCACAGGAAGGGGCCGAGGAACGAGCCGGCCAGCGCACCCCAGGAGTAGCCCATGAGCTGGGCGATGAACACCACCGAGGAGTGGTACTGGAACAGCGCGATGACCGCGGAGATGGCGATGAACACCACGAGCAGCCCGCGCATCCAGATGAGCTGCTTCTTCTCGGACATGTTCTTGATGATGTTGCCGTTGATGAAGTCGATGGTCAGCGTGGAAGACGACGTGAGCACGAGCGACGAGAGCGTCGACATGGACGCCGACAGCACGAGCACGATCACCAGGCCGATGAGCACGTCGGGCAGCGTGGACAGCATCGTCGGGATGATGGAGTCGTAGATGGGCGTGCCGTTGGCGGCGTACTCGATCTGGCCCTCGTAAAGGCGCCCGAAGCCGCCGAGGAAGTAGGAGCCGCCGGCCACCACGAAGGCAAAGATAGTGGAGATGATGGCGCCCTGCTTGATAGCGGGACCGGTTTTGATGGCGTAGAACTTCTGTACCATCTGCGGCAGACCCCAGGTGCCGAGCGAGGTCAGGATGACTACGCCGAGCAGGTTGAACAGGTCGGGCCCGAAGAAGCTGACGAAGGGCCCCTGCATGGCCGAGCCCTCGGCGGGAATCTGCGACAGCGAGATGATGGCCTCGGAAAAGCCACCGTTGTTCAGGATGACCGCCACGATGACGGCGATGATGCCGAGCAGCATGACGATGCCCTGGATGAAGTCGTTCATGACCGTGGCCATGTAGCCGCCGAGCACCACATAGATGCAGGTGACCACCGCCATGCCGATGACGCACACGTCGTAGGGCAGCGCGAAAGCCATGCCGAACAGGCGCGACAGGCCATTATAGACGCTGGCGGTGTACGGGATGAGGAACACGAAGATGATGGCCGCCGCCGCGATGCGCAGAGCGCGGGAATCGTAACGCTTGCCAAAGAATTCCGGCATAGTGGACGCGCCCAAGCGATGAGTCATCTCGCGGGTGCGGGGACCCAAGACCCACCAGGCAAGCAGCGAGCCGATGATGGCGTTGCCGATGCCGGCCCAGGTGGCCGAAATGCCGTACTTGAAGCCGAACTGGCCCGCGTAGCCGACAAACACCACAGCCGAGAAGTAGCTCGTGCCGTAGGCAAAGGCGCTCATCCACGGGCCGACGTTGCGGCCGCCCAGAATGAAGCCGTCCACGGTGCCCGTGTGCCGGCGGCAGTAGATGCCCACCGCCACCGCCACGGCCACGAAGGCAATTACCAAGAGAATTTTCGCGATCATGTCCTTCTACTTTCCTTTCGTTGCGCGGATACGTCCGATGGCGCACACGACTTTTCGCCCTTGGCTACAAAAAAATAGCCACGGGCGAAAACCCGTGTGCTAAAGGTATCGGAACTCGAATTGTGGGGAGACTTCGCGCAGGGACTGCTGGGCCTCGTGCTGGCTGGCGATAGCGCGGGCCGCCTCAGCGATACACTGAGCCGCCTTGTGCGCACTGGCCAGCGCACGCTCGACCGCGTCGGTGCAACACTGGGCAGCCTTGTGCGCGCTCATGAGGGCGCAGGCCACCGCATCGCACGACTGCTGGGCGATGTGCTGGCTTGCCACGGCGAGCGCCGCCGCGTCCATGCCGCTTTTATGTCCCTGAACGAAAATCATGGCCGACACTTTAGCATAATAAAGTGTGTTTGTGACTCATAATTTAGAAAAGCCGGCGAGAAGGCTTTGCGCACGTGACTTAGAAAGTACGAGAAAGATCCCTTTTCAGCCTGATATCCGATCTTTCGTGATTTTCAAGCCAGGGCGCCTTCAACAAAACCGCCTTCAGCGAGAACACCTTCAGCGATCCCCCCAAACGCGGAGGGGGATTCAAGATGCACGTTGTGGCCGACATTGGGAACGAGCACCACAGGAATGCCGGCAGCATGGGCGCGGGCGGCTACCGCGGCGTACTTCTCGTCAAGGGTTCCGGCAACGTAGAGCACCGGAACGCCTTGCCTGGCCAGGTCGGAGACGGCAGAAAGCGTAGCCGCTTCAGCGGCTTGGTGGTGGGCACCCCAGGCTTCTAGCGAGCGGGCAAGGAGCTTGGCGCTGTGGGCCTCACGCTCGGCTCGGATGGCGGCGCGCGCCTCCGACGGAAGGTCGCGCTGCGTGGCGAACAGCGGCAGCGTCTCCCACCAGTCCATGAAGGCAACGACCCCCTCTTCGCGAAGCCGCCGGGCCCAAGTGGCGTTACGCTCGGCCAAGGTGGCCCGGGCCGCTTCGTCGGACGGCCCCAGCCCCGCGCTTTCCAAAACCAACCCCGCCAGTGGCAAATTGGGATGGCGCACTACGGTTTCGGCGGCGATGCGGCCGCCCATGGAATAGCCGACGAGCACCGGCGCGCCATCGGCCTGCGAGACCAGGCGCACGATGGCCGCCACCCGGTTGCACACCGCTCCGAGGGAGGCAAGCGGGTCGCGCGCCGAGGCCAAGGCGCCTTCGGCACCCGCGTCGCCTTCCACGCCTTTCCCCTGCTCCGCATCTTCCAAAGCTCCTTCAGCGCTCAGCAACTTGAGGTCGCCTCTGCTCTCGTACAGGTCGAGCACGTAGGTGCGGTGGCCGGCCGCCTGCAGCCGCTGCACCACCGCATCCCACGACGCGGGCGTCTGGGCAAACCCGTGAAGAAGAACGAACGCCGTCATTATCGCTGGTAGGGGGCGTAGCGGTCGCGGACGCCGCGCAGGGGCAGCGCCACTTCGATGAGACTGATGCCCGGCGTGCCGAGGAACTGCTCGTAGGCGCTGCGGAAGGCGCCGACCGTGTGCACGCTGGCCGACGGAATGCCGAAGGCGGCGGCGGCCTCGGTGAAGCGCACGTCCTGGGGCGCGAGGAACAGCCGCTCGAAGTACGGGTCGGCGGAGGCCTGGGGCAGCATGTCGAAGATGGCGCCGCCGTTGTTGTTCAGAAGCACGATGACCAGAGACGGCGTCCCTGCGGGTCCGCGGCGCTGGAGCAGCATCTCGCGCTGGAGCGCCAAGCCGGAGAGGTCGTGCAGCAGCGTGAAGTCGCCGGCGAGAAACGTCGTCTGGGCGAAGTGCTGCGCCACCCCCACCGCCGTCGAGACCACGCCGTCGATGCCGTTCTGCCCGCGATTGGCCATCACGGCCAGGGGCTTGCCGTCTTTCACGTAGAAGGTGTCCACGGCGCGGATGCTCATGGAATTCGCCGAAAAGAGACACGAGCCTTCCGGCGCCAGCTCCAGAAGCGAGCGCACGTAGGCGCCTTCCGCGGCCTCGGAATCGTGGGTGGCCACGCCGTCCCATTCCACGGCGAGAATGCGCAGGCGCGCCTCGTCGTTAAGGGCAACCCAGGCATCAGCGAAGCGGTGCTGGGCCTTGCGGCCCTCGGCGCGCCATCCGCTGCGCACGAACCCGAGGGGTGTCGTGCCCACGAACACGTCCGTCGCCGCGTTGAAATCGCGCGTCTCGGCAACATCAACGGCCAGGGAGACGGGACGCACGCGCTCGAGCAGAGCGGTTGCACTTTTCGAGACAGGATAGCGACCGAAGCGGATGACCACCTCGGGCACGGGGCAGTCGGCGCGAGCGCAGAGGTTGTCGTAGTTGTCGATGATAAGCGGGTCGTCGATGGAGCGCAGGCCCGACAGCGGATCAGCAAGCACCGGCAGCGACAGCTTGCGCGCCCAGGCGAGGATCTCCTCTGCCTCGGCCACAGTCTCACAGGAGCCCTCGCCGGCGAACACCAAAGAGGGGCGCTTCCACAGAAGGCGCTCAATGGCCTCGACGCTGGCCTGGGGCAATGTGCCGGCAGAGCCAACAAGCGGGCCCAGATCAAGAAGAGCGCCGTCCTTCGCGGCGATGCTGGCATTGCGGGCACCCAGAGCGAAGCAATCGCGAGCGGCGCGCTGCATGGCCTGCAAATCGGCGCCAGCGAAATCGGGCTTGAGCGGGGCATCGAAGGGGAAGTTCACGTGCACGGGGCCGGCCAGGTGCATACAGGCACGGGAAGCCACCTGCACGTTCGGGTTGTAGTTCACAATGTCGCCGGCCTCGTTGAAGAAGACCGGCTGGAAGGAATCGGCCTCTTCAGCGGCCGCGCCCGCAAAGTCGTCAGCAGCATCCCGCGCGGGAGCATCGGCGGGAGCATCGGCGATCGCGGAATTCGCCGGCATCGCGACGGTGGCAGCAGGGTCCATCGGCAGCGCAACGGTGGCAGCAGGCGGCGGCGGCCTCGGTGAAGCGCACGTCCTGGGG
>QFCE01001236.1_pt1 | contig 10142 bp, 4 predicted proteins | sample 5346091 | NCBI WGS metagenome assembly QFCE01 (sample SAMN09062252, study PRJNA434731) | Human gut metagenome, whole genome shotgun sequencing project. | isolation source: stool timepoint A chromium assembly | host: Homo sapiens | collected 2015 | reverse complement strand
CAGAAATACAGCCAATGCCGAAGTTTCCTTCCAACTCCGCCACATCCCGGTCAAACTTTGTTCTGAATGGAGAATTCTCAATGTTGTGAATTGCCCGGTCAAATCCTTTTTTGCTGTCATAAACTGCCATGCCGCCTCTTCTGGTTCCCAGATGAGAATGATAATCAATTCCGAAGAACAAATCCAGCACACAGCTTGTCTTTGATGCTACTCCAAAAATTCCACCCATTTTTTGTCTCCTTTGCTCTTATGCAGTTTTATTGTTTCTCTTTGATAGTGCCGCGTCGGTACGCCTCCAGAAGCTGTGTCAGCTCACTGATCCGTTCCTTCAACGCCCTTCCGTTGTCTGTATCTCCCACCAAATGGCGCACGCCGGTATAACGCACTGCCACCCGGTTCGACACAATATCCTGTTCTCTGGCTACGGCCTCCTCCGCGGAGGTAAATGGCTCGTGCGCCGTGAGGATCAGGCCATAGGAATTGTAGATCAACGTATACCCGGCAATTCCCGTCACCTTATGATAAGCCTTTGAGAATCCGCCGTCAATCACAAGAACCTTTCCCTGGCATTTCACCGGGCTTTCTCCCTCCAGCTGATGAACCGGCACATGCCCGTTGATGATATGGCCTTCCTCCGGGTCAAGACCGAATTCCTGAAGGATCCGATCCACGGTTTCCGGATCTTCCAAATGCCGGTAATAGGCATTTTTCTTCTCCTTGTGGGTTCCCGCATCCGCAATAAAATACCGCTCAAAGGTACTCATTTTGTCTTTGCCGAACAAGGGCGAATCCGGTCCCTCCCAGATGTACCAGAGCATGTCTTTTCCCCTCTGCTGCTCTTCTCTGTGCACCGAATAAAACGCCCGCCGCACATAGGCCTCCAGCGCATCGTAAAGCGCCTTTCCTCGGTAGGTTTCCCCGTAAAGCTGCACCTTGCGGAAGCTCCCGTCCTCATTCAGAGGAACGCTTCCGTGGAACAGAAGATTTCCGTTATATACCCGGTAAAGACCACCTTTGTCCAGCAGAAGCCCCATATGTTTCTGGAGCTTTTCGCAGTTTCGGAATGCGGATTTCAAACGCTCCATCACCTCTGCTTCTCCCTGGGTAAGCTCATAGGGATGTTCCCAGTCAACCGTCGGAAATACGGTATCCAGAAGCGGATATTCTTTCCCGTCCGGCATGGTCACCGTGCCCTTTTCCGAATTGATACGGTGAAGAAGGCAGCGATCCTCCATGCCAAATTCGGGATGCGCAGCAATGAGCTGTCCCTCCAGCTTAAACTGCATGATCGTGATCGCCTTGTGCATCTTTTTGCCGAGCTCTTTTTCCATGGCATTGTAATCCTCGCTGCCTTTTACCTCAAAAACCCGGCAGGGATCATTCTTGTAGGCTTCCATGGCAAAGGTCGCCAGCGGCATCATATTGATCCCGTATCCGTCCTCCAGAATATCCAGATTCCCGTATCGCAGACTGTTTCGGATGACCGTGGCAATGCAGGCTGTCTGTCCCGCTGCCGCCCCCATCCACACCACATCGTGATTCCCCCACTGAATATCCAGGGAATGATAATTCATCAGCTTGTCCATAATAAAATGCGGAGCCGGCCCTCTGTCATAAATGTCTCCCAAAATATGCAGATGGTCCACCACCAGCCGCTGGATCAGCTCTGCCAGAGCAATGATAAAATTCTCCGCGCGGCCAATCTCAATAATGGTATTCACAATGGCGTCATAGTACGCTTCTTTGTCCAGGACCTCCGCTTTTTCTGTGATCAGCTCTTCGATCACGTACGCGTAGTCCGAGGGAAGCGCCTTTCGCACCTTGGAGCGGGTGTATTTGGAAGCGGTGGTCTTGCAGACCTCAATGAGACGGTACAGGGTAATCTTATACCAGTTCTCCATATCCTCTTCCTGTTTTTTTACGTACTCCATCTTTTCTCTTGGATAGTAGATCAAAGTTGCCAAAGAGCGCTTGTCACTGTTGCTCAGCGTATGTCCGAACACATCGTCAATCTTTTTGCGCACAGCGCCGGAGCCGTTTCTCAGCACATGGGAGAACGCCTCGTACTCTCCGTGCAGATCCGACAGAAAATGCTCGGTCCCCTTTGGCAGATTCAAAATAGACTGGAGATTGATGATCTCCGTGGAAGCTTTTCCAATGGTGGGATAAAGCTCTGCCAGTCTCTCTAAATAGCGCAATTCTTCTTTTCTCATAAAGTCCCCTTTTCTCAGCCCGTAAAGTCAAACAGCGACATCTGATTGGACTGGGGGATATCGCCGAACAGCCGCAGATCGTCCATCAGGTCAATGACCGTCTTGCTGACCTTGGTCCTGTCGCGGAAGTCATCCTTGGAAAGGAATCTACCCCTGGAAGCCGCCTCCACCACCGCGTCAGCCGCTTTGTCTCCCAGTCCTTCTATCGTATCAAGAGCGGGCATCAGCTTCCCGTCCACGATCTGGAAACGGTGTGCTTTTGCCTTGTACAGATCAATGGGCGTAAATTCCAGCCCACGTGCATACATTTCCTGCACATTTTTCATATCTTTCAGCGTATCCTGCTCCTTTTTGGAGGCAGCATCTCCTTTTTTGCGGATCTCATCCATATAAAACTCCAGCCGCTCTTTTCCCTGGCACATGAGCTCATAGGAAAAGCTGGTGGCGCGGATGCTGAAATAGGCCGCATAGTAGGCAAGCGGCTGATATACTTTATACCAGGCAATCCGGTAAGCCATCATAACGTAGGCCGCCGCATGGGCTTTGGGGAACATATAGGAAATCTGCTTGCAGGACCAGATATACCAATCCGGCACATCATTGGCCTTCATGATCTCCTCCCACTCCGGCCTTAAGCCTTTGCCTTTTCGCACGCTCTCCATGATGGTGAACGCCTGGCTGCTCTCCACGCCCTTGTTGATCAGATACCCCATGATGTCGTCACGGGTACAGATGGCGGTAGAAATGGTGGCTTTGCCTTCACTGATCAGCTTCTGCGCATTTCCCAGCCATACGTTGGTCCCGTGAGAAAGTCCGGAAATGCGGATCAGATCGGAAAAGCAGGTTGGTTTGGCCTCCTGCACCATACCGATTACAAAATCCGTACCAAATTCCGGTACTCCAAGGCACCCCAACGGACAGCCGCCGATATCCTCCGGCTTGATCCCCAGCGCTTCTGTGCTGGAAAACAGCGACATCACCTTGGGGTCGTCCAGGGGCACATCCTTTGCGTCGGTTCCGGTCAGATCCTCCAGCATACGGATCATGGTCGGATCATCGTGTCCCAGAATATCCAGCTTCAGGAGGTTCCCGTCTATGGAATGATAATCAAAATGTGTGGTAATGATATCTGAGTTTACATCATTTGCCGGATGCTGTACAGGTGTAAATTTCTCAATTTCTTCTCCGTGAGGCAGAACAACAATACCGCCCGGGTGCTGTCCTGTGGTTCTGCGGATTCCGGTGCACCCCTGCACGATGCGGTTGATCTCGCAGTACCGCTTATGCTGCCCACGCTCCTCAAAATAATTCTTCACATAGCCAAAGGCGGTCTTGTCTGCCAGAGTACCAATGGTTCCTGCCTTGAACGTATGTCCCTCCCCGAAGATCACCTCTGTATATTTATGAGCTGTCGCCTGATATTCTCCGGAAAAGTTCAGGTCAATATCCGGCTCCTTGTCTCCCTTAAAGCCCAAAAACGTCTCAAACGGAATGTCAAATCCGTTTTTGTCCATAGGCGCGCCGCACTTTGGACACTTCTTGTCCGGCATGTCGCACCCCACCTTGCCCACGAATTTTTTGACATCCTCTGAGTCAAAATCACTGTACTTGCAGTTTGGACAAACATAGTGAGGCGGCAGCGGATTTACCTCCGTGATCCCCGACATGGTGGCTGCAAAGGAGGAGCCCACAGAGCCTCGCGACCCCACCAGATAGCCGTCTGCGTTTGATTTCCAGACCAGCTTCTGGGCAATGATGTACATCACCGCATAGCCGTTTGAAATAATGGAATGAAGCTCCTTTGCCAGGCGGTCTTCCACGATCTTCGGCAGCGGGTCTCCGTAAATCTCATGAGCCTTCCTGTAGCAGATATCCTTGAGATCCTGGTCGGAATTTTCAATGACCGGAGGACATTTGTCCGGATGGATGGGTGACATTTTCTCTATCATATCTGCAATTTTATTCGTGTTTGTGATAACGACCTCTTCTGCCTTCTCGCTTCCCAGATAGGAAAATTCCTCCAGCATTTCCTCCGTGGTCCGGAGATACAAGGGCGCCTGGTCATCCGCATCGGAAAAGCCGCTTCCCGCCATGATGATGCGGCGGTAAATTTCGTCCTGCGGATCCATAAAATGTACGTCGCAGGTGGCCACCACCGGCTTCTGGAACTGCTCGCCCAACTTCACGATCTTGCGGTTGATCTCCCGTAAGTCCTCCTCAGAATTCACCATATCGTTCTTTTCATCCCGCAGCATAAAAGCGTTGTTGCCCAGCGGCTGAATCTCCAGATAATCGTAGAAATTCACAAGCCGCGCGATCTCCTGCTGCGGCGCGTTGCGAAGGATCGCCTGATAGAGCTCTCCCGCCTCGCAGGCGCTTCCGATGATCAGGCCTTCCCTGTATTTCTCAAAAACACTTTTGGGAACTCTCGGCCTTCTGTGATAATATTTCAAATGGGACTGGCTCACCAGACGGTAAAGATTCACCCGCCCGGTCTCGTTGCACATAAAAATAACCGCATGGTAGGTGGGAAGCTTTTTGATCGTGTCCGGCGAAACCGCCCCCTGGCGGTTCAGCTCATCCACATCAAAAATCCCTCTCTCCTCCAGCATCTCCACAAATTTCACAAAAATCTCCGCCGTGCAGGCCGCATCGTCTACAGCCCGGTGGTGGTTCTGCAAAGATACGCCCACCGCCTTGGCAACCGTGTCCAGCTTAAACCGGTTCAGCGCCGGCAGAAGAAATCTCGCCATACCTACGGTGTCTACATAGGTAAAATCATGCGGAATTCCCTGACGGCTGCAATTTTCCATGATAAAGCTCATATCAAAATCCGCGTTGTGGGCAACCATCACCGCGCCTTCACAAAAGTCCAGGAATTTCGGAAGAACCTCCTCGATCACCGGAGCGTCCATGACCATGGCGTCATTGATGCTTGTCAGCTGCTCGATCCGGAAGGGGATCGGCACCTGGGGATTCACAAACGTGGAAAACCGGTCCACGATCTGACCGCCTTCCACACGCACGGCGCCAATCTCAATAATCCTGCAGGTCAGCGGCGAAAAGCCGGTGGTCTCAATGTCAAAAACCACAAAGCTTCCGTTCATTTTCTGGCCTTTTCCATTGGTCACCATGCCCTTCAGGTCGTCAACCAGATAGGCTTCCATCCCATAAAGCACCTTGAAATCCGAGTCCTTGGGCACGCAGCCTCCCCAGGCGTCAAAGCAGTGGTTGGCCTCCGGAAATGCCTGCACCACCCCGTGGTCTGTAATGGCAATGGCCTTCTGTCCCCACTCATAGGCACGCTTTACCAGCGCCTTCGCCTCCGTCACACCGTCCATATCACTCATCTTGGTATGACAGTGAAGCTCCACCCGTTTCTGGGGACTGGTGTCCATGCGGGTGGAACGAAAGTCTGATATTTTTTTGATCCCAGTGACGGAGCCGATGGTAAGCTCGCTGTCAAACCGGTCAATGGTGGTGACGCCCCGAAGCTTCAAAAACGCGCCCTTCTTTACGTGCTCTTTTACCTCCGACACCTGCTCATTGTGCAGGAACAGCTTCACCACGATCGTATCTGTAAAGTCTGTGATCGGAAAAATAAGAATGGTTTTTTCGTTCCGGATCTCTCTGGCATCCACCTCCATAACCTGGCCGCGGATGATGACCTCGCCCATCTCCCCGGTAATGCTTTCCAGCGTAATGGGGTCTCCCTCGAAATCCCTTCCATAAACCACATCGGGATTGCTGTCTCTCCGAAATCCCCGGTATTCATTCTTGCGCTCAAAGGGCTTCTTCTCCTGGGGCTTATCCGCCTTGGGGGATTTTGACGCCTTTGCCGCTGCTTCCGTCTGATTTTCAGGTTCCTTCGCCGGCGCCAAAGCTTCTTCGTCCTCCCTGTGGCGGCTAATGCCGGCCTGCTTCATGACATTCTCCACCTCCTGGGCAATCTGAAGCGCCGCATTCTGCCGGTAACGGCTCTCCTGCGGCTTGACGAACTCCACTTCCACCTTCAGATCCATACCCCCGCGCTCACAGAATACCTTGTGAAAATATTCCACAAGAATCTCGCTCTTTTCCCTAGAGATCACCGTGTCCGGCAGACACACATGCATGGCGTTCTCTTCCGGAAAGGTAATCTGCGCCTGCTTAAACAGATTACATTCCAGGACATTATAATTGCGAAGCTCCAGCTCCATGCTGGAACGATAGCTTTCCAGAAAATTCTCCGGCGTGTACTGTCTGGAAAGAATAAATTTTTCCAGAACGATCACCGTCATGGCAATCCCGGGAAACAGCTGCCGCTCTATTTCCCGCTGCAGCGCGAGAATGTGTTTTTTGTGGATCCACCGCTCGCTTCGTATGTACACCCAGAGCTTTGTTTTTTCCGGATTGCAGGAAACCTTGGTCACGGAAACCATATCCAGAAGTTCGGAAAGCTCGCTATTTACTTTTAGATTGGGAAATACGTCAAAAAAATCTTTTACCAATTCAAAAGTTCCTCTCTTAACGTGTCCAAAAGCTGCGCTTCCGGAACCTTTTTCACAATCTCGCCGCCTTTGATCAAAAGTCCTACACCCTTGCCGCCGGCGATGCCGATATCTGCCTCTTTTGCCTCTCCCGGGCCGTTTACCACACAGCCCATAACAGCCACCTTGATGTCCAGCGGAATATCCTGCACCATGTCTTCCACCTTGTTGGCAAGGCCGATCAGATCGATCTGGGTCCGGCCGCAGGTGGGACAGGAAACCACCTCAATGCCGCCTTTTCGCAGCCCCAAGGTCTTTAAAATCCGCTTCGCGGATTTGATCTCTTCCAACGGCGCCCCGGTCAGGGACACACGAATGGTATCTCCGATGCCCTGGTTGAGGATAATCCCAAGTCCGATGGCAGATTTGATATTTCCGGAATACAGGGTTCCTGCTTCTGTGATCCCCACATGCAGCGGATAGTTTGTTTTTTTCGCGATCTCCTCGTGAGCCTGTGCGCACATCAGCACATCCGAAGATTTGATGCTGATCACCAGATTGTCATAGCCCATATCCTCGATGATCTTCACCTTGTCAAGAGCGCTCTCCACAATCCCCTGCGCAGTAACGCCGTGATATTTCTCCACCAGCTCTTTTTCCAGAGAACCGCTGTTGACGCCAACCCGAATGGGAATATTTCGCTCCTTCGCCGTGTCCACTACCGCCCGGATCCGCTCCAGGCTTCCGATATTTCCGGGGTTGATACGGATTTTGTCCGCCCCGTTTTCCATGGCCGCAATGGCAAGGCGATAATCAAAATGGATGTCTGCCACCAAAGGAATATGGATCTGCTTTTTAATTTCTCTGAACGCTTCCGCAGCCTCCATGGTGGGAGCCGCACAGCGGATGATATCGCAGCCCGCCTTTTCCAGCGCAAGGATCTGCTCTACCGTAGCCTTGACATCCTCGGTTCTGGTATTTGTCATAGACTGGATCAGAATGGGATTTCCGCCGCCGATTTTGCGGTTTCCAATCTGAATCACCTTCGTGTTATCTCTGTACATGGCTTTTCCCTCCCATTACGTTCTGTCTGTTGCTATGTGACACGTATGTATGATCACACGGATTGCTCCGCGCTTTGCACTTTCACACTCATTATACGAAAGTTGCCTTCAAAAAACAAGACACGGTCATGCACTAAAAAAAGTTCATTTCCCCATTGAATTTACCACTTAAAAGTTTTACAATAAGAAAGAGATTCTTGCAGCAAACCACTGGAATGGAGGAATTATTATGGAAAAAAAGAAAATTGACTGGGGAAATCTGGGATTTGGCTACCTTCCCACCGATTATCGCTATGTATCCAATTTCAAAGACAACGCCTGGGATGAGGGTGCGCTCACCACTGACGCAACTGTCGTTCTCAACGAATGTGCAGGTGTCCTGCAGTACGCGCAGACCGTTTTCGAGGGAATGAAGGCCTACACCACCGAGGATGGCCGTATCGTAACCTTCCGCCCGGACTTAAACGCAGAGCGTATGGAAAACTCCGCAAAAAGACTGGAAATGCCGGTATTTCCCAAGGAGCGGTTTATTGACGCTGTCATAAAAACAGTGAAAGCGAACGCCGCCTTTGTTCCGCCCTACGGCTCCGGTGCAACCCTCTACATTCGTCCTTATCAATTCGGAACCAATCCTGTCATCGGCGTAAAACCCGCGGATGAATACCAGTTCCGCGTATTCACTACCCCGGTTGGGCCCTACTTCAAGGGCGGCGTAAAACCACTTACCATCCGTGTCAGTGATTTTGACCGTGCAGCTCCCCGGGGAACCGGCCACATCAAGGCTGGCCTTAACTACGCCATGAGCATGCACGCCATTGTGGACGCCCACAAGCAGGGCTTTGACGAAAATATGTATCTTGACCCCGGCACCCGCACCAAGGTGGAGGAAACCGGCGGCGCAAACTTCCTTTTTGTAACCAAGGACAATAAGGTAGTAACACCCAAGTCCGACAGTATCCTGCCCTCTATCACTCGCCGTTCCCTTGTCTATGTGGCAAAAGAATACTTGGGTCTGGAAGCCGAAGAACGGGAGGTTTATCTTGATGAAGTCAAGGATTTTGCGGAATGCGGTCTGTGCGGCACAGCTGCCGTCATCTCCCCGGTGGGCAAGATTGTGGACCACGGTCAGGAAATCTGCCTGCCAAGCGGCATGAACGCCATGGGACCTGTTACCCAGAAGCTTTATGACACGCTCACCGGTATCCAGATGGGACGGATCGAAGCGCCGAAGGGATGGATTCAGGTAATCGAATAAATATCGCTGATCTGCAAAAAACCAGCGCTGTATTCCAAACGGATTGCAACGCTGGTTTTTTATTCTTCTTTCACTATTCGCCAATCAAACTCTCTCGATAATAAATCTGTTCTTTTATATAGAATCCTGTTTTTTTATGGGCTTCCGCCGCTTTGTCAAAATATGAAAAATTATTTGCGAGGGGAGAGCTCAAAGTTGCGAAGGCCGCACTCCCCTCGCACTCCCCTGTTGGCCGCCGCCCCCCCTCGGAGCATATTCGCTTATCTTTAAGCGCATGGCTTTCTTGCTTTTAAGCGGCGCCCAAGAAGGGGGAGTGTGAGGGGGATCTTCGGGCTTCGCAACTCTGAGATGATCCCCTTCACGTTTTTATTTAATTTTTACAGGAACAACTCTGATTATCTCAAAAAAGCCCGGAAATACGGGCATTTCACGGGATATAAGAACTGAATTTACTACCGATTTACTACTTTCGGATTGAGCTTTGACACGCTTCTGCCTCCCGTGAAGCCCACCGCCCAAATAGTGACACATCGAAAATCGAATACGACACCGCAGACGGCGGCGTTCTCTTTTCCCCTTTGGGGAGATCAGGACGCCGCTTTTTTCGCGCCCAAAACCAGAAAGGAGGCGACCGCCTATGTACTTTACTTCCGGCAGTGACCGGGCCTTTGAACAGCTCATGCAGACGAGACCGGGCGCAGATCATTTTGACAGCGGCGAGGCCGGAGCGCCGGAGGACTGCGGTACCTGCCGTTTCTACCGCCCGCACTGGAAGTACCAGTTTTGTGTGTATGAGGAATGTCCCTACCAGCCGGGCAAGCTCACCGCCCTTGACGGCGCGGTGAAATTTCAAGTGAAAGGAGTGGACGACGAAATGGCAGTTTTTCGAGTGGAGAAAAACCGTGGCTACACGGTGATGTCCAACCACCACCTGCGGAACAAGGACTTGTCCCTGAAAGCCAAGGGGCTGCTGTCGCAAATGCTGTCCTTGCCGGAGGATTGGGACTTTACGCTGAAAGGCTTGTCCCTTATCAACCGGGAGCAGATCGACGCGATCCGGGCGGCAGTTAAGGAGCTGGAACAGGTGGGCTATATCGTGCGTTCCCGTGAGCGTGACAGCCAAGGCCGCCTGCGCGGGGCG
>QFCE01001186.1_pt1 | contig 10253 bp, 6 predicted proteins | sample 5346091 | NCBI WGS metagenome assembly QFCE01 (sample SAMN09062252, study PRJNA434731) | Human gut metagenome, whole genome shotgun sequencing project. | isolation source: stool timepoint A chromium assembly | host: Homo sapiens | collected 2015 | reverse complement strand
CTCTCCAGATGCTGTGAAGTTTTGCCCTTCCATAGCTTTAAGAGTGTATGAAGCCAAGTTTACTTCATTGCCATTTTCTTTATAGTCTTGAACCGTTACATCCGTTTTATTCGCGTTAAAGGTTGGATTATTTTTATCAACTACTTTATAGTAAGTTGTTTTATTAACTGATAGCGGAATCTTGGCATTGGTATCTGTAATTGTACGACCATTGTAGGCTGGTTCTACAACGTTAATAATATCTGTAGAATTACGCGCATCATAGACAGCTTGGTATAATTTTTGTTCCTCAGTAGTAAGGTTATGTCCTGGAGCTACTAAAGCTTGAATACTTGCCCCAACTTCATAACCATATTGAATAAATGGTTGGTCCGTTTTACCAGGTCCTGCTCCTGTACCTGGGTTGTAATCAACTTGCCAAGTCAATTCTCCGTTAGAGGCACCTTTTGTAGTTGTGAATTTTTGAATACCACTAGATGCAGTAATTTTTCTAGTTTCTACTACATTACCTGTATTTTTATCAATTAATTCTACAGTAGTATCAGTAGAATCATCAAATCTCTTATAAGCACGTGTGTAGTAGTTTGTATTGTAACGTTGATTAAATTTAGTAAGGTCTACGATACTGTATGTGTAGACATCACCTTCTTTAGCTTGGTAACCAGCTGGTACAGTTTGTGAACGAACACTTGCACCATTTGGATCCGTCATTTCAGGTGTAGCAACTTCACCATCTTTTAGGTAAGTGCTTACAGCCACTGGGGTAGTATTGTGGTCCGTAGCAGCACGACGACTACGTACGCGTGGTTTGTTGGATTCGTCTGTTGCTGGTTTTGCATCAGTCGCTGTTGGTTTTGCTTCAGCTGCTTTTTCTGTTTCCAACAATTTAGCATGCTCTTCTAAAGAGATTCCTGCTTCAGCTGTTGCTGGTTTTGCAGTTTCTTCTGCTTTTGGAGTTGCTTCTACAGCTGGTTTTGCTTCAGGTGCGGCTGGTGTTTCAGTCGCAGCTTTTGCTTCAGCTGCTAAAGCAGAGTTTGAAAGATCCACTTTAAGTGCAGATGCTCCCTCACCATAAGTTTTACCAGGCGCTACAGTAGCATTATCTTGAGCCTCTTGAGACGACTCAGGTTGAACGCTTGCTGTCTCCTTGCTTGTGTCAGTAGGCGCACTAGCGTCATCCGCAGCTACTGTCGGAGCTCCGACAGCAAAAAGCGCTGTCCCTAGTAACACAGAACAAACGCCAACGCTATACTTTCGCAAAGAAAAGCGCTGACGTCTATTAAACATTTCCTTCATTTATTTGTATCTCCTTTTTCATATTATTTTTGTTTGATACATAACAAATATTATCAAAGTTGTTGACCATCGTCAACTAAATATATCAAAGTTGTTACTTACCCTCAAACTTTCTGAATATTCAGACGGTATTTCCCTCTATTTTTTAACATTTTTTTACTTTTTTTCCCATTTAGTCCATTTTTTTATCATTCTTTTTTGCACATTTTCATCCTGTTATATAGAAAAGAGAGTGGGACAGAAATCGGTCATTCGTTAGAATTCGATTTCTGTCCCACCTCCGCACAGTTGAGTAGGGCTATAAAAGCTGATGAAATCAGCGTAGTAGAGCCCACTCAACCACTGCGTCTTGCTCGACAATCCAAAGACAATTGAGAGGCTAGGACTTTTGTCCTAGCCTCTTTTAAGAAATCTATTCCTCACTGAGGAAGCTTAAGCATGATCCTCTTTCCATCTTTTTCTAATGATAAGGAGACTCACAACTGCGACAATAGACAGAAGGGCACCGATCAAGATGCCTCTGGTTTTAAAGACAAACTCGACCTGATGCTTTCCTTTGGTGATTGGGAAAGATAGGAAGCTATTCCAGGCTCTTTCGGTCGTGACGGATTGACCGTCCACTTTCACCTGCCAACCAGCACTATATGGGATGGAGGTCATCATAACATCACTATCATCCGTAATGGTGACATTTCCCTCGATATGAGTATTGCTGAACTTGGTCACCTTCAGACCTTGCTGCTTGCGCTTCTCTAGCACTTCTTGGATCTGATCCAGCTCGGCTCGATAGACACCTGCCTGGCTCATGTCGATGGTATCCGTTCTAAAGCGGAACTCAATGACTGACTCTTGATTTTCAGCCATGTCCGTCAGCTGCCAGATTTGCCTTTGGGTGAAGGTCTTACTATTTGGCAACCATTTGTTGTTGACCAGGACAGAGTAATCTTGCTTGGGAATCAAGGATGCTGGTACAAAGAAGTAATATGTATTGTTGGAGCGCGGAATGACCTTATAGCGGATAATGCCTTCCTTAGAAGAATCTGCCCGTCGATAGATAGCCTCTCCTGTCTCCTTGTTGACCTTTTCTTCTATTAAATTTTCCGTTTCAATCCCAGTAAAGGCCAAGGGTTTGAAATACTCTACATAATCGCCCGTATTCTTTTGATGGCCTTCCATAGAGTTAAGGATAATGTTTTGGTTGGCAAAAGCATTGTTGACCCCAAACTGAATGTTCTTCACGAGGGAATTCGTCCCATAGGCCAAAGGGAAGGACTGAGGATTTTTATAGACGACAAAGCGATTGTCTTCATAAACAGTCTCTGTGTAGTAACGCCCCATATCAAAGCGGTTGGTAAAGCGATAGAAATACATCTTTTCTGGATGTGCTTCCATCTCTTTTGGATCGAATTCCTTGGCATGCATGTAATAGCGAACACCGTACAAGGCATCCGTCAGGGGTGTCCCATTGCTATACTCTGTGGCTGCATTGACCCCCAGATCTCCCATGTAAGCAAAGTGGTCCATGGTTGACCGTTCTAAGCTCGAACTGAAGGTACTCAAGCCTGGATAAGATACCAAGGATGGGACCGTTCGAGAATAGGCGAAGTCAGTCGCAATCCGGTAAAACTTCTCATCCGCATCTGCCTGGACTTTGTCCGTCACACGCTTGACCGAAACAGCAGCATCTGCAAATCTATGGACACTGTCATAGCCTAAGGTCACCTGAGAGAGATAGGCATTGTAGCCCAGCTCAAAGAAGGTTAAGATGGATAATACCACGACTGACAAGCGGGGCCATTTTTGGTTCAAGACCAAAAGGACAAGCAGATATAGTAGAACTGTGATTCCGACTTGGGACAACAAATAGCCTGCTTTTAAAAGGATGAGGGCAAGGACAAGGAAACCGGCAGTCCAGCCAATCCGAATGAGCTTTTCTTTCTGGCTCTTCTTAGACTTGTCCCAATAACTGTAAAAGCCATAGGAAACAACGACCAGAAGCCCCAACAAATGAAGGGCAGTAAATCGGCTGATGTAACGGGAGACACCAGACGGTTGAAGCTTAGCAATAAAGCTATAGTTCTGCGAATAGACATAGACGACTGCCAAGGCTAACACCAGACCAATCACTAGGTTGGCTAGGCGTGAAAGCACAATTTTTTCTTTCATCGCTTGGTAGGCTAAGACCAACATAAAGAAAGAGAACAGCCAAGAGAAGCGGAAAAAGAAACCAGCTGGATTTTGTCCCATATGCCAAATCTTGCTGACAAATTCATTGACAAAGGAAATAAAGAAGACCAAGGTGACCAGACCGGCAGCCCATTTCTTGACGGTGACAACTTTTTTCGACAAGAAATAGGATACAAAGCCTAGTAGCCCCAAGGCTCCAATATAGATATTGGGAAGGTTTGGCCCAGCAGACCAGCCTGAGGTGTTATCAAAGCCACCCACAACTAGCTTGGCAAACATATCCAAGGGGTTAATTTGAAAGGCCAATGAGAAAGTCATCCCTCCTCCGACCTGGCCCTTACTTTCAATGAGGTTGAAGAAGACCGGCAAGAGGATGACAGAGGCTAGCGCAATCCCGATAATCGAATAGATTATGGCCTGCAAGAGGGGAAGACTAAGGTTTCTAACTTTCTTCTTCCAATCTCCTTCGACCATCAGCCTTGGCGATACATAGTAGCAAGCATACAAGGCGATGAAAATGGAGATCATATAGCCCATATAAAATTGGAGCAAGACGGTCAAACCTAAAGCAAAGGCATAGCGATAGGGAGCGCCTCCATCCAATAGTTCTTCTAGGTAGACAATGACGATGGGAAGCATGATCATGGCATCGTAAAAAATGACATTCATCTGATACGACACCAGCATCCCAGATAGGGCATAAGCCGTCGCAAAGAGGGGCACCAGCCATTTCCTAGATTCCAAGCCCTTATACCGCTTGATCAAAAGGAAGGCGAAGGCCATCCCAATAGCCGCGTAACGGAGCCAAATGGTCAAGAAGACTGCAACCCCAAAGTACTTGAGGGGCGTCAAAATATAGATGATATTAAAAGGACTCATCAAATAGTAGCCAAGCACCCCTATCATGTCTCCCCCCAGAGACTTGGTAAAGGAATAACTCAAACTAGATAAATCTCCGGAGAGCACGGCATTTTTCAACAAACCAAAGAAGCTGATGTATTGTTGACCAAAGTCAACAGCCATCAAGCTTTTATCTCCAAATGGAAAAGTCCCCATAAAAGCCCAAACGACCAGCATGATGGCCATTGGGAGCATGGCGCTAAAAGCATACAGCAAGCTCTTCGGATTTCTCTTCCAAAGCTCTTGCCAAGGCTTGGTCCAGACAAACATTCTTCTATCTCCTATCTTCCTTATCCAATGCTATCCTCTTTCGCCTTTTCAATATTGGTGTCTTCAATAATGAAATGAGGGCGACGCTTCACTTCATAGTAAATCTTCCCGATGTATTCTCCAAGAATTCCGATAAAGATTAGCTGAACCCCACTAAAGAGAATGATGGCCGCAATGGTGGTAAAATACCCACTCACATAATCCCCCGGAGCAAAGATATACTTCATCAACTCAAAAGCCAAGTAAAGAATAGCCAAGCCCAGACAGATAAACCCAAACTGGATACAAACGCGAAGAGGACGGTCGTTAAAGGAAATAATCCCTTGAATAGCATAGTTCATAGATTTCTTAAAGCCAAACTTGCTCTTTCCAGCCTTGCGAAGTTCATTTTTATAGGGGATGACTTTCTCCTTGAAGCCAATCCATTCGTACAGACCTTTATTAAATCGATTGTATTCTGGCATGGAAACAAAAGCGTTGATAGCCTTCCGACTAAGAAGTCTGAGTTCGGATTTCCCATCCGTCAAATGAACATCCATCGACCGGTTGGATAGGAAGTAAAATAGACGAGCAAAGGTACTACCCACAAAGGATTCACCGTCACGAGTCCGCTGTCCACTGACGACATCGTAGCCTTCCTTGTAAGCCTCTAAAAAGAGGGGGATGAGATAGGGCGGATGTTGCAAATCCCCATCCATGACCATGACAGCATCTCCCGTCGCGTACTTAAAGCCAGCCAAGATCCCACTCTCTCGGCCGAAGTTTCGACTAAAGCGAATATATTTGACCCGATCATTGTCTTTGGAAATCCCTTCAATCAGCTCAAAGGTCCTGTCATTGCTTCCATCATCAATATAAAGGATTTCATAATCCGAAAGGTCTTTCCCAAGCATGTCTTCCAGCTGGGCCGAAATAGCTGCATGCGTCTGAGCTAGTACTAATTCCTCATTGAGTAGTGTAATGAGTATTGATAATTTCATCCCTTTTCTCCATCTATCGTTCTCCCAAAAAAGAGAGAGCTTTCGCTCTCTCCATCATACGGAAACTCTTTGTTTATTTATTAGAAATTTTGCGTTTTAACACGATCGCACCGATGAGAACAATGACTCCTGAAATTACAAGACCAGTTGCTACGACTTCACCTGTACTTGGAAGAAGTTTCTTACGACCTCCACCTGTACCGCCGCCTGGTGTTGACTCAGTAGTGTCACCAGTGGTTGGACCACCTGGAGTCGTTGTTGTCGTAGTGGTTGTTGGACGTCCTCCACTAGTCGTAGTTGTCGTAGTGGTTGTGCTTGTTGTAGTGGTTGTGCTTGTTGTAGTAGTTGTAGTAGTCGTGGTTGTAGTTGTTCGATCCCCACTACCGCTACCTGAAGCACTTTCCAAACGTGTCAAGGCGTTGATTGAGCGAGACTTGTCAAAGTTGCTAGCTGACCATTCTAGGACATTGGCCACTTTACTTCCTTTAGGAAGCTCTGACTTCAACTCTGTTGTGTACTCAATGTACATAGCCCAGTTCCAGTTATCCCCAAAATTAATCGTGAATCCTGTAATATCGCCATCAGCATTTCGTGTAAATTCAGCTTTATTGCTAAAGTTATCAATTGGATCCAATTTAAGAAGAGCCGCTTCATTTGGAATCTTCTCTGGTTGAGTCGCATAACGAACTGCACGGAAGGAACTTTCTACCAAGACTTGTCCGCTGTCGCTGAAGTCATCCTTGATGACCATGTTGTTCAACTTGTCTTGAACCGCATTCAAGACAATACGCCATTTTATCCGCTTAGGATTTTCTGGATCTTGGTAACCATACTTCATTTCATAGTCACCAGCTTCACCATCGTCCTTGTTGTAGTTCAATGTGAAGTCAGTGCTACCAAATGTAAAGTAGTAAGTCCCCGTCTTTGGCAGGTTTGCTGCATTGGGACGGACATTGTACTTCAAGGTCATTACCTTATCTTTGTAATTCTCAGAGAAATAGTTTGTAAAGGTAATGGTCACCTTTTGCGTACTTGGGTCTGTCACTGCATTTGCAATTACTTCACCATTTTCGTGTACAATCGGAAACTCTAGCTTGGTCACCAGGCCTAGTTCTTTTGGAAGATCTAGAACCAATGTGTCACCAGCATTGATCTGCTGTGAGTCAGGGAAACTAATCTCGTTTGTCGCCTCCATCGTTTGACCAGTAGTGATCTTCGTGTCGGCAGTTAACGGTTGGTTATCAACCTTAATTTCAGTTTTTATCGTATAACTGGTTACTTCAGTCGCAAAGACTGTCGTAAAAACTGTCAAGGATAAAACTAAAAGACTCATAAATGCTAAAACTCGCTTCACGCGTGCTTTTGTGGTCTGCATATTATGCTCCTTTATAAATTATTTGATTATTATTGTAACATATCTGTTTATAAATGCAAGATTTTTTAATTATTTTTCACTAATTGTTCAGTTTTTTGTCAATCCGATTTTACAGGAGAGTCAAAGCCTCTCAAACACCGAAACAAAGCCCATCGACAGCCTTTCAATTCACAACGAAAACCATCTTGATCTTCATCTTTTTCATTAAATTTTCACAAGCTTTTCCTAGTTTTTTCAGATGTTGCTTTCATCGCTCCGAGAATAAAAGTAAGCAACCTATATAAAAAGGCAGTAGCTACTATGTACTACTGCCTCTATAATTGTTCATTATGAAAAAATATCGCACAGCATATGTTTATTGCTTCTGATCAAATAGACAAGGTAGCCACCTTTTTTACTTCGCCTTCTCTAAAATATAAACATGAGCGGACGAATACTGACTCTCCCGGTATCCTAAAGCTTCATAACTCGCTAATAATTGATTGTATTCTTCGTTTTGATCCTTTTGAGATTGAGGGATCACAATATAATCAATTGTTGGATCCGCCTTCTTATCATTGTGATAGAAAATATCATAGAGTTTTTTATGACCTCTAAGTGATGGTGTATAGGCTCCCTCAGCTAAGACTGAAGCATCCTTTGGCAAACTTCCTAAAGTCTTTTGGATTTCATCAAACATGTCTTTATTTTGACGGCAATAGCCGATATTAAAGGACCAATTATTAGTAAAGTGGTGTAGAAGACTACCAGAAAAAATAATTCCTACTATCACGATAGCTACCGCTATTTTTTCCTGTAGGATGTTAGTTTCCTTAAGATCCTCTAATGCTAGAAGCGTCATGATGAAAACTAAAGCACCACTTCCATAGCTATATTGGAAACCAATATCATACTGATAGGGCCAATTAGGCAGTAGGTTAATCACTATCAGTGGAATCAAGAGGAAATAAGTCGACCAACGCCGTTGGAGTAGTCCTAAGAAACATAACGGAGCAAACATTAAGAATAAATACCCTAATCTTTTGGCAGTCAGTAGCGTACTAATGACATAGCCTGGATGGAAGAATAGATTCTTAATCACCATTAACATCCCGCTTTCCCCATTGAGCAAGAATCCGTCATACCGTGAAACCATTCCTCCCTCACCATAGGCACTCAAAAGGTACATGGCAAAAACGAAATAGACTATTGGCAAGACAATCTCTGTAAAGAAAAGCCATCTTTTTGTCTGTTTGGATAAATCAAATCGTTTTTGAAAAAGGAAGAACAAACCCATACTAAGTACATAGATAAAGGCATCTTCTTTCACGAACAATAGTAACATGGTCGCTAGTAGAATCTTCCATTTTTGTTCCGAAATAATAAAATAGAATACCCAAAACACTAATGGGACTAAAAAGCAATTTTCATGCAGATGAAATCCCCCTGCCGTTGTCATCACTGGCAACAACACAAACCATAAGACGGCCAAGGTATTTGTGAGATTAGAAAACTTTAATTTACGAAGGATTAATCTCAATGGGATAATCCCCGAAAAGACTACGAGCAACTGTAAAACTTCTAAAGTCTCTACATATGGGAAGAGCTTATAGAATGGCAACATTACATAAAAGATCGGTGAAATATGGACAGAAAAATGAGAGAGTACTCTATCTCTTTCCAAGGTCGTTATCGGAGTCAAATCGTGATTCATCCGTTCAAACATTTGAGAAAAGATCCCAATATCAAACGATGACAACTCATTCGTCTTCACTTTGTAAACCACTACAACAGAAAGATAAAGGACGTAAACTAGAACTAGCGAAAACACGATTATTTGAACTATTTTTTTATGTCGCTCTAAATAGTTAAAGATTGGAAATTTGAGATAGAGGATCATAAACACAATTGAGATAATGGAGGCAATAACAACTGGCCAGATGATTGAAAGAAATCGGGTACTGGAAAGATCAACAGCATGGAAGCCAAGTACTTGATCTTGAAAATTCGAGCTTCCCAAGGTTAGTAAACGCGGTATGGCTAGCAAGATGACCGATAAATACAAATAGGAAGACTTTTCTTCATTAAACATCCCTCCTATAAACAAAATCAGAGCTAAAAGAATTAAACCCAACGATAAAAAGAAGGACATACTCTTATAAATAGCTACGAGGAGAGTCACACAAGAAAGAATCATCGTGATACTACCTATATCTGAGTTCGTCAACTTGTCATGTAAACAAATTAAGGCACCTCCCACAATAAAAAAGATTCCCATTTTTAATACGGACAAGGGGGGCGAGTGTCAAAAACAGATCCTGTGAGGTCGCACTCAACAAGTCTACCAATAACATTGTCAAATAGGCACTGATACCGCACATGATAGCATAATCCGTTTTCGAAAACAAATCGCTAAAAACTTTTTTCATCATAAAATTCCTCCAAATGATATTTTATCATAATTTTATACTTCAAACCTAGTTTGGACTAATATTTTTGTAACCTCTCTAACCATTTGATGCCTTATGTTTTCAACCCCTATCAATTTTCAGTTTCGTATTTGCATACAAAAACCGTTAGCCAAAAAGCTAACGGTATAAGTTTAAGTCAATCTATCACCTCAGTGATCAATCCTGTATCGACATCATAGACAGCTCCTGAGATAATGACGTCGTCTGGAATCAGTGGCGATGCTTTTAAGAGAGCAACATCCTCCCGGACGCTCTCGTAGATATCTTGAAAGGGTAGGAAGTCTTGGTCTCCAACATCAACTCCCAGTTCCTTCTTCAGATGCTGACGGAAGCCTTCATTCTCAAAGGTTTGTGCTCCACAGTCTGTGTGGTGCAAGACCACGATTTCTCGAGTCCCCATCTGTTGCTGTGAGATGACCAAGGAACGAATCATGTCCTCTGTCACGCGCCCACCTGCATTCCGCAAAATATGGGCATCTCCCAAAGCAAGCCCCAGTGCTGGTGCCACGTGAAGACGAGAGTCCATACAGGTCACAATGGCCACTTGCGTTTTCGGTTTGATCGGAAGATGGAGGTCGCCGTGCAATTCAACATAGGCTTGATTGGCTTTTAAAAAATTCTCAAAGTAGGACATTCGGAACTTCCTTTCTGGTTGGTAAAATAGTTTGAACACCAAATTATTTACACTCTATCTTACCATCTTTTTCCCAGATTGTCAGTTGTCAGCCTACATGAAAAAGGAGAGTGGGACAGAAATCGGTAATTCGTTAGAATTCGATTTCGTCGTCCCACCTC
>QFCE01000800.1_pt1 | contig 10261 bp, 8 predicted proteins | sample 5346091 | NCBI WGS metagenome assembly QFCE01 (sample SAMN09062252, study PRJNA434731) | Human gut metagenome, whole genome shotgun sequencing project. | isolation source: stool timepoint A chromium assembly | host: Homo sapiens | collected 2015 | reverse complement strand
GTACCAATCTTCTGGAAAATGCCAGCATTGCGGACGGAGTCTACCTGTTCTGCCATAGTCCTGATTTTTCATATAGGAATATACATGGCCGTTTTCGCAGAACAGGTAGACTCCGTCCGCAATGCTGGCATTTTCCAGAAGATTGGTACAGATATATTTGAACATACGGTAGTTTTTCAAACGGTCGCTGGGCGTGACCTCCTTCCCCTTTGCCTCCTGTTTGCAGATACTTGTAATGCAGTTCATGCCGTCATAGGTGCTGAACAGCAGGGAGCCGATCAAATCCTGAATGTCCCTGTAATTTTCATTAATGCGGCTGGTAATTCTGCTGACTTCCGTACGGCTTGCCCTCTCCACCTGATTGTTATAAAATTTTTTATTTGCCTGCAGAGTATACCCAAAGAAAAACAAAACCGGTAATACGGATACTGCCAGCAAGCACAAAAAATATTTGAAACGAATGCTTTTAATAAGTCTCATCGTCGCCTCCTATTTCTTTCTATTTGCAGTAACATATCCATTATACCGATTTTGTCTGATAAGTCCACTAATTTATAATACTTTATCCTTTTACCGCTCCAACTGTCAGTCCACCCACGAAATATCTCTGTAAAAATGCATAAATTATCAAAATTGGCAGTGCACTTAAAAAGCAGGCAGCAAACAGCATATTCCACTGGGTTGCATTTTCCATATCTCCGATAAAGTTCAGCATCATCAGAGGCAGTGTTTTTTTCGTCGGCGACGATAAAAATAACATTCCAAAAAAGAAGTCATTCCAAATCGGCACGCCCTGGGTGATCACCAGAGAGGACAGCGCCGGCTTTGTCAGAGGAAGCACGATCCGCACAAAGGTGAACGGAATGCTGGCACCGTCAATGCGCGCAGCTTCCTCCAGACTGTAGGGTACACCTGACTTGATAAAGTTGGTGTACAAGAAAATGGAAAACGGAAGTGCTGAAGTGACATAGAGTGCAATCGGTGCTGCAACCGTGTTTCCAATTCCAACCTGATTCACCACCTTGTACATGGGAATAATGGACATCTGCGCGGAAACGATCATTCCGGCCAGGAAAAATATCTGCAGAAAGCCTCCCAGCCTGCCTTTCAGTCTCGCGATGGCATATCCCGCCATGGAACAGCAGGTCAGCAGAATCACCACGCTTGTAACCGTAATGATAAGGCTGTTCTTCAGGGAACGAAAATAGTTCATTTTTTCAAAGGCAGTCGCATAGCTCTCAAGGCTCGGCGCATGAAACAGATTCAAGTAATTCGACGTATCCCCCAGTTCACGAAAAGAGCCAAACAATGCAATTAAAATCGGAGAAAGAAAAATCAGAAAAAAGACTGCAATTCCGATCGTGACAAAAAGCTCCACTTTTGTACTTTTCTTCATCAGGCCTCAATCTCCTTTCTCCGCATAATACTCAATACAGCCACAGAAACCACCAGAATAAATATAAATGCCATGGCGGCAAGTGCTTCTGCTTTTCCATACTGCATTTCCACAAACGCCATCTTGTAAATCGTGTACATAAGTGTTGACGACGATTTTCCAGGGCCGCCCTTGGTCAGCGCAAAGATATAGTCAAAGGACTTAAATCCGCCGATCAGCCCCAACATTACATTGACCGTGATCGTGTTTGCCAGCATCGGTATCTTTACATATCGGATGGTCTGCCATCCGGTACATCCGTCAATTTTCGCCGATTCAATCACCTCTTCCGAAATATTCTGAAGTCCGGCAAGGTATATGATCGTCATCGTTCCCGAGGTTTTCCATGTTTCCACAAACGCCGCCGCAAACAGCGAGGTTTCTTTGCTCCCCAAAAAATTCGGTGCATTTGACAAGCCCAGCGTCTCAAATATTTCAGCGATCATTCCATAATGAGGGGAGTATACATAGCTCCAAAGAAATGCCACTACGATCGTACTAAATAATGCAGGTATGTAAAAAATTGTCCGGAATGCGCCTCTGGCACGAAGCTTCATATTTAAGATAAAGGCCAGTACCAGTGCCTGCACATTTCCCCAAACAACCACAAACAAGGTATACTTAATGGTGTTTCCCATAGAATCAAACAGGGTTCCCCGCTGAATCAGATTCACGTAGTTCTTCATTCCCACCATATCGAAGTCTCCCATGCCTCTCCAGTTGGTCAGACCATAGTAGAAGGACATCAGCACAGGAGAAATCCAGAATATCAAATAAAAAATCAAGGCTGGGACGATAAAGAGCAACAGAATATTACGTTTTCTCTTATCAATCATGCTCGTTTCCTTTCTCTGATTTTGAATTTTGAGGCAAGGAAGGCATTTGTAAATAGAAGTTTACAAATGCCTTCTCTTCTCACGCTTTATTGTGAAATGCTGTCCCGGAACTTATCCAGCCAGCTCTTCAAACTTATCCTGCATTGCCTGGCATACGTCCTCGGCTGTGGCATCTCCTGTGATCACTTCCTGGAATACAGAACACATTTCATCCGATACACCTTCCGGCCATGCATTGTTTAAGTTGTCAATATTCTGGAACTCTTTATAGCGTTCCAGGTACTCATTGATCATGTCCCGGCTGTCGGATACCCCCTCAAACGCGATGATGTCTGTGGTATTGGCAACCCATGCTTCAAACAGCGGAGAGCTCTCATCAAACCAGTACTGCATTACCAGATCACATGCCTGCTGATGAAGTTCATCGGACGTATTGCTGGTAAACAGAGCATTTGCAGAAGTCCAGTTGTAAACAAAATCTTCTCCTTCCGCATTGGAAGGAACACAGAACATTCCTCTTTCAAAGTCCGCCGCACCCTCATTGGTCAGCTGTGTGTAACCGAAGCTTCCATCAAAAATCATGGCTGCCTCGCCGTCAATAAAAAGCTGACGGCTCTGATCCTGGGAAAGTCCCAGAGAATCTTCCACTACATATCCATTGTCATAGAGATATTGAAGCTTTGAAACCGTATCCACCCAGCACTCATCTGTAAAGCTGGTCTCGCCCGTGTAGAGCTGGTCGTCAAATTCCGGATTTTCTGCATAAATTTCAGAAGCTCCGATCTGATACATTGCAAACTGGATCACAAAGCTGGAGTTGTCCCCGCAGGTGATCGGCGTATGTCCGGCCTCTTTTAATTTCTCACACACATCAATAAATTCATCCCAGTTTGTCGGATAAGTATCATATCCAACCTCTGCAAACATATCTTTGTTATACCATGTGGTCAAAAAGCTGGTTCCAAGAGGAAGACCGTAAGTTTTTCCATCGAAGGTATACGCATCTGTAATCGAAGCGTCAAACTTGTTAAGAAGGCTGAAATCCGATAAATCTCTTACATAATCGGCCATCACCAAATCCTCGGCCTGCTTCTTTGCCCACCAGGTGAACAGATCCGGACCCTCGCCGCTGGCAAATTTGAGACGAACCGTCTGCTTATACTGGTCTGTCGGAAGCTGCTCCACCTCGATCGTAATATTGGGAAAACGTTCGTGCACAAGCTCCGGAAGCAGATCCAAATAGAAATCCTTTTTATCTGTGCTTGGTCTTGTCGTAACCATCAGAGATAATGTAACCGGCTCTGAAACATCTTCCAGACTGTCGCTGCTTCCCCCCGCAGTTTCCGCTGCCTCTGCTGTCTCTGTCTCTTCTGCAGCATAAGCAGTTACTCCGCCTATCATTGTGCCTGCCATAACAGCGGTCAATAACAAGCTGATCAATTTTTTCTTCATTTTGTTATCCTCCTTCATTCATTTGTGGGACGTTCCCTTTGATGTTGTTATTCTAGCATGAAAAAAGTTACTTTTCCACCTTACATTTAGTCACTTTTTTCGGAGAGCTGGTCAAACACTTTCCGATAAGGAAAAGATGTGACCCACGCAATTCCGGACACTCCGCAAAACAGAAAGACAGAGGCAGCCCATCCAAGGGCGGCCGGAGACAGTACTGCCAGCATTACACATAACGCCGGCACAGCGGCAAACATACCTGCCAGCTGTACGGTACAGGGTAAAAACTTCAGGGAAACAAACAATGCATTGGCCAGGGTATTGCGAAGTGAGTTTTCAAACCAGGCCTGAAGCGCAAACGCATACAACGTGATCAAAAGCCATATGGTTCCGAAAATCCCGCCCAGGAACACTAAGAGACTGTGATTCTTGCCAAGTACAAAAACATCCGTCCCCCAGACAAGCCATACCGCAAGCAGCAACAGCCACATAAGCGTAGCGTTCTTAAAATTCTCCCGAAAAGCGGCAAAATAACTTCTTACAATGTAGGAATCTTCTTTGCGTACTCCTTTTAAAGTCACTGTATACAGCGCGGACAGCGATGCCCCCACTGTCACAATGGGAATACTTGTCAAAAAAAACAGAATGTTCAGCACAATCAGATCCCACAGACGGTTCAGCCCTCGATAAAGCCATCCGTCCTGATTAAAAATCCGTTCCATAGCATTCTCCCGTATTTAAAGCCTCCTGAATCACCATTTTGCTTTGGTTCAAACGTTCAAAGACGTTTCAAAATCCTCAGTAAAACGTATCAGCTGATGAATTTCAGATACCCCGGTTGCATTTAATTCCGCCGGGCTTTTGGTCCTCGTCATAATCGATGAAAAGTTTCCTATCATTTTCTGATAGTACTTTGCATTTACCGGATAAACCTGACGCTCGATCAAAGAAGCTACCGTAAGGAAATCCGCAATTCTTCGGGCTTCTTTTTTATTGTATTCCTTACACAATTTCACATACAGCTCCGGATGAAAGTTTGCCATAACTCCGCTGTATCCGGAGGCGCCCAGCTCAAGGGATTCCAAAAGCGTGGACGTATTGGCGTTAAAAAGCTTTAAGTCAGAGCCTTTCACTACCGCCAGCTTTTCTTTTATGTTTTCGATATCACAGCTGGTATCTTTGATAAAATAAAATCTTTTGCTGGCAACGCACCATTCCAGCAGCTTCGGACTTATGATCCTCTTATAGGGATAAGGACACTCATAAAATCCAAGCGGTATGTCCTTGGGTAGCATCTCCAGCAGCTTTTTCAAATTTTCCAGCCATATCTCATCGCTCTCCTCTTCCCTGGCAAGGCGGTTTGTGAGAAGTATCAGCGCGTCTGCCCCCGTCTCCGCGATGGCGTTCAGCTCCTGTGCCTGCGCCTCCAACGAATCCGAAATATGTCCGGAGGTCACTACCGGCACTCTGCCGGCAGCCCGTTCTTTTACAAACCGCCCGATTTCTACTCTTTCTTCAAGAGAAAGAAAAAACATCTCGCTGGACTGGCAGTCCGCAAACAGTCCTGCCACACCTTTTTCAATATACCAGTCTACCAGCTTTCCAAGCGCAGCATAATCTACCTGATTCTGTTCTGTAAATGGTGTCAGCATCACCGGATATACACCATTTGGAAATTTGTCTGCCATAATACACTTCCTCCTCATTCTTATTTTTTGTCCTGCTTCCTACAAAGTAACCATATGACAGGGTTCTTTTCCCTCAAACACATCTATGATCGCCTGTGCTGTAATTCTTCCGCATCTGTCATAATTCTCATACGATTCGGCCGCCGTATGGGGCGTCCCAATAAAATTCGGCAAAGAAAACAGCGGGTTTTCAGGGCTTACCGGCTCCTGTTCGTATACATCAATTGCAGCCCCCTTAATCTTTCCGGATACCAGACCGTCGTAAAGCGCTTTTTCATCAATAATCGGCCCTCTGGCTGTATTGATGATATGTACGCCGTCCTTCATCTCTGCGATCGTTTCCGCATTGATCTTGTGGTAGGTGGAAGGCAGACTGGGTATATGAACAGATATGACATCACTGGTCTGAAACAGTTCTTGCTCGGATACGAGCGTTACCCCCAGGCGCTCTGCTTCCTCCTGATTGGGGTACAAGTCATAGGCGATAAGTCTCGCGCCAAATGGCTGCAGCTTTTCTGCCAACATCCGCGCGATCGCTCCAAACCCCAAAAGTCCTATGGTCATTTCTGTAAATTCATGATATACCGCCCGCTCCCACTGACCTCTGCGCGTTGTCTCCATCAGTCTGGGAACCATTCGCACAGAACTCAGCAGCAGCGCCATGGCGTGCTCGGAGACAGAATTGCTGTTTGCGCCCAAACAATTTGTAACCGTGATTCCATGCTCTTTTGCCTTTGCTGTGTCAATATTGTCCACTCCCACGCCAAACCTTGCAATCACCTTTAAATGCGGCGCAAGCGCAAATACCTCTTCATTCCACGTATCCACTCCGGCTACAACCGCGCTTATATCCCCCACAACGCCTTTCAGTTCTTCAAAAGTCATAGGTCTTCCATGTGGGTTTTCTATGATTTCAAAGCCATGTTCCAAAAGCATTTTTTTGCCAGCCTTACAGATTTTGCTGTAGTTTGTCGCTGTAACCAAAACCTTCTTTCCTGTGCTCATATTACCTTTTCTCTCCTTTCTGCTTTAGTGTAGCACAAACTCAAGTTACTTTTCTTTCAGCAAAACAGTCACTTTTTCTCCTTTTCAAACAGGAACCTTACCAAATGCTCTTCTGCCGCAAACGCAAACAGAGCCCCGCTGTCTGCGAGACTCTGTCAAATACCTGGCATACTATTTTTTGTCCTATTTTACCCACATCCTTTTGGGAACTCAGATTCCCGTCAGGTCTCTGAGCTTCTTCACTTCCTCCGCGGTCAGCTCCCTGCATTCCCCCGGCGCGAGCTCCGAGGGCAGCTCCAGCGGTCCCATGGAAATCCGTCTGAGATAGGTTACTTTTTTTCCAAGCGCCTCCATCATGCGCTTTACCTGATGAAATTTCCCCTCACAGATGGTGAGACGTATCTCCGACTGCTCCGCCTGCGCCTTTATGATCTCCAGCCTGGCCGGAAGCGTCCGCCTTTTTTCACCGATATCGACGCCTTCGGCAAGCCGGCTTACATCCTCCTCTGTCACACACCCCTGCACCACAGCGTAATATGTCTTATCTACATGTTTCTTTGGAGAAAGCAGCTCATGGGCCAGCGCTCCGTTATCGGTGATCAGAAGAAGCCCTTCTGTATCCTTGTCCAGTCTTCCCACGGGAAACAGTCCTCTGCGTCCTTTGGGCACATATTCCATCACTGTTTTGTCCCGGCTGTCCTCTGTGGCGCTGACGCAGCCTGCCGGTTTGTGGAGCAGGTAATACACAAACTCCGGCGCCGGCCCCACGGGGCTGCCTTCCAAGGTCACCTGGTCCTCCGCGGAAACCTTCTGCTCCGGTCTCCTGACTGTCTCTTTGTTTACCTGCACTTTTCCTTTTTGGATCAGCTTTTTGACCTCGCTTCTTGTGCCGGCTCCGGCATCTGCCAGAAATTTGTCAAGACGCATTTCTTTTCCCATTTCCCATGTCACTCTCCTGTTTCCTGTGCCTGCAGTTCTTTCATCCGCTCCAGCACAAAATCCGGCAGCTTTTCCGCCAAAAGCTGCGCGGTAAAGCCATTGCTGTTTTTCACATAAACATTCGCAAAAATATTTGGCTCATATATCTGGATGGCATTCCAGAAGGCGGATGGGCTCAAACTGCTTTTCAGCTTCTCAATCTGCCCTGCATCCTCAATGACATCCGTCTCCTCCTTCAGATAGGTGCCGTCTTTCGCAAAAACAGAGTATGAAAGCTCTATTCTTTCTATCTCCACCTCCTGCATGGACAGCGGATAACCGGTCTCTTCCAAAAGCGCAACGGTTCTCTTGAAGGACGGATACACAAACAGCGAGGTACTGTAATCCACCCTGTGGACATCTCCTTCCACCGGAAAACCGGTATAAGTCTGTGCTGCCGGCAGATTGCTGTACTCAAAGCTGATCATTGCGCAGGGCGCCTCCTGAAAGTCTTCCGGGCTCACCTCCGCGTAATCCTCTTTGAGCGCCTCCAGAAATACCTCCTGCTTCTGTTTTTCCTCCTGATACAGAGCTGCCACATGTCCGTTTGCAAAAGATGCCGTCAGCATTGTGAGGTACTGTCTGTCAATGGAAAGAACGCTCGTTACCTTTTCCAGAAAATCCTCCTGGAAGGTTGTGATTATGGCAATCCTGTGTATCTGCTCCTGTGTGAACGGATACTGGCGGTACACCGTCCTTCCGGACTTCAGGGTATATTTTACCGTTATGTACAAACCGTCTATGGACTTCTTTTTCCAATTGTTCAGGGAGGCTTTCAAAATATCATAAAGCTCCGGTGTGATTTTCTGTGAACGGGTATCAATATATTTCTCATACTCGTCATAATAGCGGATAATATAGCGTCCATCGGGCTGAACCTCCACCGACTGACGGTCTTCCCACATCGTGTTCAGATCAAATCCAACCTTCGCAATCTGTTCATATTCCGGAAGATAGGACGCAAAGTGGAACAGATCCTTCTGATAGACAACTGCGCAGAATGCGATCAGGGCCACACCTGCTGCAAACCAGATTTTACCGCTGAAAAATCCCCAAAAATCCATGCGCAGAATGATCCCTGTGATGCCAAAGCTCATCACCGCGCCAAATGCCAGTCCAAAAAACCACCATACCAGGGAACTCTCCTGGGAAAATCTTCCATAAAACAGATATCCGGCACCCAGCGCAGCCGGAACCATCACCATCAGGCGGACAACCGGCTCCAGATTTCTGTATACCAGCGATTTTTCCGCCCCTTCAGAGGGCCGCTTCACAAATGCCAGCCAGGAAAGCACCACCAGAAAAACGATCGCGATCATATAGAAAATGACCACGGGCAGGCTGCCGCCTTCTTCTGTCGTCTCGAGCAGTCTTTCCGCCAGTGTCACCGGCGAACCATATTGGAACAGCACGGAGGTAACCCCGTATGAATAGGGGGACACATTATGATAGAAGGTATCTCGGCAGCAGACCATCAGCTGAGAAAGCATGGGGAAGTAGAGAAACACCATCAGCATGCCCAGCACACCCATGAGAACATTCCCTGTGATGGAAATCACAAGCACCCCTGCAAAATACACCAGAAGATAGATCAAAATCCCCAGCAGCACCGTCATCGCAGCAACTCCCAGCGTTTCCAGACTGAAATAGCCTCTGGCCGCTCCAATGCACACAGCAAAAAAGGCCATCGCCACACTGGGACACACGTAGTAAAGAAATCCCACGTAAACCTTATGCCAGAACATATCCGAACGCTTCACCGGCAGGCTGTGATAATAGTCTACTTTTTTTCGGGAATACAGATACCAAAAACCGCTGGCCGAATTCAAAAGCGCGCTTCCGATCGCCACCAACGTGACCATTTTGAGAATCCGCGATTTCCAGATATCCGCATAGATCACCATGGCGGAAACTCCTTTTCCGTAAAAATCACTGGTGATCATGTCCATACTCTGCAGCAGACACACAGGAAACGCAATAAAGCAGGCAATGAAAATGAACCCCGGAATCCAGATCTGTCCCTTTGATGATATTTTTACATCACTGGCCGAAAAAATTCTTGACTTCATAGCCCTTCACCCCCGTTTCGCTGATAAAAATTTCTTCCAAAGTTAAAGGCAGGACTTCGCAGAACAGCGGGTCCTTTGACTGGATCCGCTCCAGGATTTCCAGTCTTGTCCCCCGCGCTGTGATGAGCACAAGCGAACCCTGATGCTCCATCTTCAGAATATCCAGCTCCTTGAACAGCTCCGTCTCCTGCTCCTTGTTTTTCAGCACACACTGTATCTTTTGGATGTGGAATTTCATATCCTCCAGATCAGACGAAAGAAGCACACCGCCTTTATGGATCAGACCTACATGGTCACAGATATCCTCCAGCTCCCGCAGATTGTGGGATGCGATCACCGGCGCAAAATCCCGGTTCATGATCTCCGCGGCAAACAGGCTCTTTACCGCCTGGCGCATCACCGGATCCAGTCCGTCAAACGTTTCATCGCACAGGAGGTATTTCGTTCCCGCGCTGATGCCCAGAATTACAAAAAGCTGTTTTTTTACTCCTTTGGAAAAGGTATGGACCTTGCGCTTCTCATCCAGATGAAACTGTTTCACCAGCTTGTAAAAGCGTTCCATGCGAAAGGTCGGATAATAATTCCGATAAAACTCTGCCATATCAGAAACCGTGTAATTCTGCGGAACATAACTGTCATCTGAAATGTAAAAGATTTTCTCTTTTATCTTTTCGTTTTCATATACCGCTTCGTTATCAACCAGAATGCTGCCTCCATCCGGCCGAAGGATCCCGGCGGCCATGCGCAGAATCGTGCTTTTTCCTGCGCCGTTGCTTCCCACCAGTCCAAATACCTCCCGCA
>QFCE01000054.1_pt1 | contig 10301 bp, 12 predicted proteins | sample 5346091 | NCBI WGS metagenome assembly QFCE01 (sample SAMN09062252, study PRJNA434731) | Human gut metagenome, whole genome shotgun sequencing project. | isolation source: stool timepoint A chromium assembly | host: Homo sapiens | collected 2015 | reverse complement strand
TGGACTTCGATGATCAGACCGTCCGCTCCGGCCGCAATCGCCGCCAGGGACATCGCTTCCACCAGCTTCCAATCCCCGGTCGCATGCGACGGGTCGATGATAATCGGCAGATGCGTGCGTTCCTTGATGATCGGCACGACGCTCAAATCCAGCGTGTTGCGCGTGTATTTCTCAAACGTCCGAATGCCGCGTTCGCACAGGATCACGTTCTTGTTGCCCCCGGCCATGATGTACTCCGCCGCCATGATCCACTCCTCGATCGTATTCGCCAGCCCGCGCTTCAACAGCACCGGCTTGTCAATCTTGCCCAGCGCTTTCAACAGATCGAAGTTCTGCATGTTGCGCGCTCCGACCTGAATCAGATCGACATGCTCGACAAATTCGTCGATCTTATCCGCGCTCATCAATTCGCTGACGATCGGCAGACCGGTCTTTTCCCGCGCCTTGACCATCGCAAGAATCCCTTCGGTGCCCATCCCCTGGAAAGCGTAAGGTGAGGTTCTCGGCTTGTACGCGCCGCCTCGTAACATCACGCCGCCGGCGTCTTTGACCTGTTGGGCGATGTCGCAGATCATGGCCTCGCCCTTCGACCGAGCAGGGGACCGCCGATCACGACGATCTTTTCCTGACCGCCGACCTTAACGCCGCTGACGTCGATCACCGAGTCCTGCGGATGAAACATCCGGTTGGCCAATTTGTACGGAGCCGCAATCCGGGTGACGTCCTCCACCCATTCGTTCGCCATTATCCGCCGCTCATCCAGCTTCGCCGTATCACCGACCAATCCGAAAACATTGTAATTCGCACCGGAGATCATGTTGACCTGAACGCCCTTGTTTTTCAAAGTTTTGGATCAGCCGGTCGATTTCCGGCTGCGGTGTGTTCTTTTTTAATGTGATAATCATGGTTTTATTCCCCCTGTTTTTTCAATCTGCACTCGTTTTCTTGACCGAATACGACGCTGTCTTTCCATGTCGATTTCTTATCCTGTTCGTGTAACGGCTGTTGCGTTTTCTCCGTTACTGCCGTCAGACTTGTTTCTTAGGCCTTCCTTATTCCTTTTCAGGAGGGTGGATTCTCACTGTTCTTAACCTATTTTAATCAATCAGTCCCGTTGTTTCCGTCAGCCAGTCCTGCCATAACCGGCGGGCGGTCTGATCGGCACTGCCGTTGTTTTCAATCTGTTGGTCGCAGGCAGCCCGGTATAAATCAATCCGCTGGTCATAGAGCTGCCGCAGGGCTTCGCGGCTGGAGCTCAGCGGCCGGCTCAGATCGGTTTCCAGCTGATCCAGACTGCGGTCCAAAAAATAAACCTTGCCGCTCTGCCGCAGCCGTCTGACGTTTTCCCAATCCTTGACAATGCCGCCGCCCGTGGCGATAATCTGCCCTGTCTGCAGCGTGACTTCCGCCAGAATTTCCGCTTCGATCTGACGGAATCGGGCTTCGCCTTGTTGGGCAAAGAAGTCCCGGATCGGCATGCCGATCCGCTCAACGATCCGCTGATCAATATCAACGGCCGGACGGCCGCTGATTTCCGCCAGTTTCCGGGCGATCGTGCTTTTGCCGCAGCCCGGCATCCCGATTAAGACAAGATTCATTTTCTCCCGCGCCAGTTCCGCCGTCATGCGCAGAATGGATTTTGGAGCGACCGGCTTGCCGATGAACGCTTCAATCGCCTCGGCGGCCTGCGCCGTTAACATGCTTAATCCCGTCGCTGTCCGGCAGCCGCGTTTCTGCGCTTCGACGATCAGGCGGGTGCGATGCGGGATTGTAGATCACATCCGCGACGCTTTCCAGCTGAGGGAAGCGATCCAACTCCACGGGAAGGCCTTCCTGTGCTGGAAACATGCCGACCGGGCTGGTATTGACGATGACCTGCGCATCGCTGTGATCGCGATACGCTTCTTCGTAAGTCAGTGTTTCCGGCGACGGATTGCGCTTGACTTTGACGATCGCCGCCGCACCTAAATCCTCCAGCACCGCCTGTACGGCCTGCGCCGCCCCGCCGTTGCCCAGCAGGATCACTTTCCGGCCCTGAATTTCCATGACTGCTTGTTCCAGCATGAACCGACAGCCGTAATAGTCGGTATTTTTACCGATCAGGCGGCCATGATCATTGACGATCGTGTTGACTGCCCCGATCCGCCGTGCCCGTTCATCCAGTTCTTCTAAATAAGGAATCACAGCTTTCTTATAGGGGATCGTGACGTTCAGTGCCGCGAAATCCTTGTTTTTCATCCAGGCGTCCAAGTCCTGGGGAGCCACCTCAATCAGCTCGTATGGATAGCCGCCCAGCGTTTCATGAATCCGTTGGGAATAGCTGTGACCCAGATGTTCGCCGATCAATCCTCGCCGCATGGCCGTTCTCCTTCCCACCACAGAATGCCGAAGCGCTCAGTCAACAGATCTGCCAGCCCGAAAGCGATCAGACTGTCAACAACGACCCGCGCCCGATGCAGAATCGCCGGATCATGCCGGCCTTCAATTTGCAGCGTCGTCAGTTCGCCGGTTTTCAGATTAACGCTGGGCTGCGGCTTGTAGATCGAAGGGGTCGGCTTAACGACCGTGCGGATGCGCAGCGGCATGCCGTTGGTAATCCCGCCGTTAATTCCCGCCGTTATGATTGGTCAGAGTCCGAATATGTCCCGTTGTCGATCGTGATGCCGTCGTTGGCTTCGCTGCCTCTTTTTGCGGCAAAGTCGAAACCATCGCCGAATTCCACGCCCTTCACAGCGCCAATGCTGAACAACAGATGCGCCAGCCGGCTCTCCACCGAATCAAAGAAGGGCTCGCCCACTCCGGCCGGCATCCCGACCACCGCGCTTTCCAGAATCCCGCCCATCGAGTCGCCCTGGGCCTGAGCCTGTTCGATCCGCTGTTGGATCGCTGTCCGCGTTGAATCGCTCAGACATGCCAGATATTGATCCTCTAAGCTCAACAGCTGCGCCCGCAGCCCCGCTTCCTCATCCGCAAACGGCGCGTCCGTTAATTCCTGCATCTGCGCGACATGCGTTCCGATCTCGATGCCTTTCGCTTTCAGCATCTGAAGGAAAATGGCGCCCGCCGCCACTAACGGCGCGGTGATCCGGCCTGAGAAATGACCGCCCCCGCGGTAATCCTGATAGCCTAAATATTTAATCTCCGCCGTGTAATCGGCATGCGAAGGGCGCGGAATATATCTTGTTTTCGAATAATCCTTGCTTCGCATATTTTCGTTGCGGATAAGAATGCACAGCGGTGTGCCCGTCGTCCGGCCTTCAAAGACGCCGCTGACGATTTCCGGAACGTCTGCTTCCTGCCGCTGAGTCGATATTTTACCTTTAGGTTTGCGTTTCTCCATCTGCTTGCCCATCCAGACTTCGTCGATGCGGATGCCCGAAGGCAGACCCTGAATCACGACGCCGATCGCTTCACCGTGGCTCTCGCCGAACAGCGACAGCTCAATACACTGTCCAATCGCACTTTTCATCGTTTGATCTCCTTGTTTTTTCTGGCTTTTTGTTATTTTTCCTTGTACTGTTGACCGCAGAACGGCTTGTATTCCCTGCGTTCTTTTATGAAAAGAACTTTTCGATTACAAATATTCTTTGATCTTCTCCGTCGGGATATCTTTTAAATAAGCTTCGCCGATCTTCCGCAGCAGCACGATCGTTAACGTTCCGCCGTCGATCTTCTTGTCTTTGGTAATAAAGTCATAAACCTGTTGGCGGTCGTAGTCGATATCTTCTTTCAGATTCAGCCGCTGATAAATCGGATGCAGCCGGTCGCGGATCGTTTCATCTTTGATCATTTTCATCATGCCCAGCGCAACCGCTTCGCCATGGTACACGTCGTGCAGATGGTAATAGCTCTCGATGCCGTGGCCGATCGTATGTCCGAAATTCAGGATTCGGCGAACGCCGATTTCCCGTTCGTCGATCTCCACGACCTTCTTTTTCATCATCAGCGACTTGTATAAAATCTTCTCGATGTGCTCCATCGGATCGTCCGTTTCAAACAACTCAAACAACGATTCATCGCGGATTAAACCGGCTTTCAGCGCCTCGGCCAGACCGTTGTTGATATGCCGCTGCGGCAAAGTGGCCAGTACGTCCGGATCGATCAGCACCATTTTCGGCTGCCAGAACGCGCCGACGCAGTTCTTGATGCCATCCAGATTGATCGCGACTTTCCCGCCAATGCTGCTGTCAATCTGCGACAGCGTCGTCGTCGGGATGTTGATAAACTCAATCCCCCGCATATACGTCGCGGCGACAAATCCGGACAGATCGCCGATCACCCCGCCACCTAAAGCGACGATCAGATCTTTACGGGAAAACCGTTCTTTCAGCATCCGCCGCAGAATCTGTTGGTAGACTTCCATACTTTTAGCGCCTTCACCCTGAATCACGCGTTCGACATAACCCTGACCGCATTGCGCCAACACGCGCTGGGCATATTCCTCCGGCACTCCCTCGTCCGTCACGATCATCACCTTCCGGTGACCTTCGAGATACTGTCCCACCTGATTCAAAAGTCCCCGCTGAATCAGAATCGGATAGCTTTTGTCTTTGAGATTGACTGTGATTTTTTTCATCATATTAACTTCTCCCCTCTCACACAACCTACAAAAAAACCGTACAGGCTTATCCTGCACGGTTCAGCATTTCTTTTCGCATTCCCCTTCAGAATTAGCCTGATTTCAAATCAAAACGGGCTAATGTCCAAAGTGAACCAGCCCTCTATCTAAAGGTAAAATAAAAGTAAGAAGAACTCGGATGTTCAATTTTTTCGCAGATATTTTTCAGCATACTCAACACCTCGATGTTTTTACTATATCACAATTCGATTGAAATGCAATCTTTTTCTGAAACTTCAGCTCTTTGTTACAACCTGGGGAAACGATTATTTCACTGTCTTCATATCTAAAATGTTATAGTTTTTTGTAATATTATTCTCAGTTAGCGTACCTTGCGCAATTTGGCCGGTGAAGCTTTTCCCAGCTTCATCCCCGATTAAGTTTTGATTTGTATCATACTCATAAACGGTCCCCTCGATCGAAGTTCCAACTTGCTACTTTGAAATTCCATTATAAACATATACTGAATATCCGGATTTAGACTTCACAATTGTAAAATCAAAATTATCCACGTTGAGACCATATTGCTTGGCTATTTCTTGTTTGAATTTCGTCCCGAAATTCGGACCTGTAGAATCTAATTGAATCCGATTACTTGCTTTATTATAATATTCTTTAACCGCCAGTTTCAAAACATCCTTTGAATAATTACCTAAGATTTCCTGTTCTGCCCCTCCGTGGATTGAACAAGTAATAGAAAATTTACTTGGATCCATATCGTCAACATGAGGCCTTACTTCTCCGCCATTAGGACACAGTTTGGTCAAAGGGCCTAACTTTTCTTCAATCGCTTTTTCGGCAGATTCCTCATTAAACGGTTTTTCCCCTAAAGTATATTCCAAAACCATGATTTTATACGCGTTGGCCTGATTGGCATGGCATACTGTGTCCGACGCCGTCTCGGTAAAACCTGTCAGTTTCGGTACCAGCATCAACATCAAAAGCACTAAAATCGCCACAACGACGATCAATTCAATTAATGTAAAACCCTTTTTCCGCCGTTTCATCGCTTATCCCTGCCTTATCTTGTTTCCGGCGAGAAACACTGCCGGAAATCCATATTTATTATATCATTACGGCTTCGATAACCGAATCTTTTTTATGTAAAAATCCAGGATTTTAAGCCGCAGAGGTCAACTTTTTTATCATCTCTGTATAAATTTGCTTCAGCTCGGCCTGTTCCGCTTCGCTCATCGGTGCGGCATACGGATCGTGTGAATCAACGGTTGCGATATGATTGGCCGCGACCCGGCCGTTAACAATCAATGCGACGTCCGGCACATAAAACCCTTCCTCGCCTTCCTCATCCTTCAGCAGCCAGCCTTCAAAAAGCGTCATGATCTTTTCAATCATCGCTTCCGAGTAATTTTCAGGCTTGCTTGTATCGACATAATAGACAACTGCGCCGTTTTCCTTAGCCGCTTCATTTAAAACCGGCACCGCTTCGATACACCACGGACAATTCGGCTTGCCATAATAGATCATGAACGATTCGCCCTGTTCGATTTTTTCCAGCGAAGCTTCCAGACTGATTTCAACGAAAGCATTCTGCTCGTCCGTGAAGCCTTCATAAGCGCTCAGGTCGGCGGACTTGTCGTTCAGCGTCGGATCGGGAGTCGCTGCCGGCGAGGGCATGGACGTTTGTTCGATTGCCGGTGAAGGCGTGAGGGACGGCGTGGGTTTCACGTCCGGCGCACCAGCACATCCGCTAAGAAGCATCGCGCTCAACAGAATCACAATTTTCCTTTTCATAACAGCTCTCCGTTAAACGCCCGCTTGTAGCTGCCCAGAACTTTAACCTCCAGACAATGCTCGCGAACCTCAGCAATCGCTTCCTGCGTCTTCGGCTGAAGCAGACTGCCGTCGAAATCAATATAGAAACAATACTCAAACATCCGTCCGCGGATCGGCCGGGATTCCAGCTTCAACATGTTGATGCCCCGCTGAGCGAAAACTCGAATGACCTCATACAACGCACCCGGTTCATGATTGACGACGAAATACATGCTGATCTTATCTGCCTCCTGAACGGTCTGCTCGCCTTTTGCCACACAGAAAAACCGCGTTGTATTCAGCTGATTATCCTGTACCCGTTCCTTTAATATAGGCAAATGATAATATTCCGCCGCCAGCCAGCTCCCCAACGCCGCTTTCAACGGATCCTGGCACTGCGCCACATATTCCACGCTTTTCGCCGTATCCTGATAGGTCACCGGTTTAATCCATGGATGCGCCGCAAAGAAACCGGAACATTGATCAAGCGGTTCCGGATGGGAATACACCTCGCGCAGATCCTCGATGTTCGTTCCCGGCAGACCGATCAGCTGCTCGTCGATCCGCACTAAAATCTCGCCGACCGCAAAGATATCGCTGTCCTTCAACAAATCATAAGTCCGATAAATAATCCCTGTCGTCGTATTCTCCACCGGCAACAGCGCGTAATCGATAGCGCCGCTTTCAACGTCGGCAATGATCGACGGGAAATTGGCATAATTACAAGCGGTGAACGGCCTGTCCTTAAAAAACTCCTGTACGGCAATTTCACTGAAGGTGCCGTGCGCCCCCTGATACCCCACCTTAATTTTCTTATCCATGATCTTCCTCCAAAGTGAATTTATTGTATCACACTTTTTTCCGCTGCGAAGTCCGGATTTGAATTGAAAGACGCTTTTCGCTATAATGGTGTCATGAAAAAAATACGTTCTGTCTTGAATAAAACCGAGCTGGCGGGCGGTGTGCTGTTTCCGCTGTTCACGCTGTTTCTGATCCTGCGCGATGATCCGCTGACTACCAACTTATCCTGGGTTGGCAACGGTCTGGGCTACCGCTTGTTGCTTGTGCTCTGGGCTATCGCCGGCGCGCTTGTTTTCCGGGCGATGATCCGCGCGTTGGCTGAAGCGCTCGGCGTTTCGTTACAGCGGCGGGAAGATCTAACGTTTCTTCTGATGATCGCTTCGATGCTTGTGCCTTACCTGCCGGAATCCTTTCCGTTTCTGGCCCAGCTGCATATCCTTGTCAGCAATCTGGCCTTCCTGGCGCTGAATCTCTTAATCCTGCGCGTCTTCTATGCCGGACAGCGGCGAAGATGGCAGTTAGGCCGCTGGGGAATGGAAATGACCGCGGGGATTCTGGTTGTCTGCGCCTTATTGTATATCCGCTTTCTCAGCGTCAATTCCCTACTCGAAATGTTTTATACCGCGGCGATGGCCTGGCTGTTGATCCTCGCGCGCCGAAAATGCAGACCGGCTCCGCAGGATAAACGCCCGGATTCTTCCCAATAAAACGAATCCATTCATTTTCACAAAAGCAGATCTCCACCGGTCTGCTTTTCCTGTTTATCCCGGCTTGATAGTCAAAATCTACTGTTTGTCAGAAACTCTGGGCCTTATCCTTGAGGCAGACAGCGGGGTGGCTTATAATAAAACCAACAAAGTTCCAGACCAGGAATCAGGTGACAAGCATGGAAGAGAAAGAGATTTATACCATCACGGAATTCGCGGAGATGTTCCGCATTACAAGACAAACACTGATCCATTACGATAAAATCGGATTATTTAAGCCCGCGAAAATCAATGACAACGGTTATCGGCTGTACGAGCATTCGCAGAAACCGAAAATGATCGAGATCATGCAGCTGAAAGACGCGGGGATGTCGTTATCGGATATCATGGAAGTCATGAAAAAAAATAACGCGGATTCAATCTTAGCGCTTTTCGATACACAGATCGCGAAATTAGATGATCAGATTCTGGAATTACAGATGAAAAAACTGATTACACATCACCGGAAGATGTACTATCAGTCGCTATTTGGAAAATACGAATTAAACAAGATCTTTGTCAGCGAGGAACAGGAAAGAACCGCCTTCTTCGCCCCCTTTGATTTATCGCTGGAAGAAGACGCGATGATTGACGCCGCCTATCGGAAATGTGTGGAATTGACATTACAGCACACCAATATCCAATTTGAAGGCTGCGGCGTTCTCTTTCGTAAAGGAGCATGTCACAGCGCGGATCCTTACCGCGACAGCGGCGTCTTCTTCATCATTAAAAATATTTCGGCCGATCATTCCAATGTGATCACCCTGTCCGGCGGAATGAAAGTAAAAAAATATTTCTATGGCAATCCCGGACAATTTGAACTCTTATGCGACGTCATGCAATACATTGACGACCATCATTACGAAGTCACCGGCAATATTGTTCTGCACAATATTGTCGAAAATTACTACATCGCCGGTAAAAACGATTTGAGTATGCTGGAAGTTCCGGTCAGAAAATTACCCTGAAGAAAAAACTGATCAACTTCAGGATGAATCCGTCAATTCTTTTCTACCACGCTTAAAATTTGAAACGGCATCCCGCCGGCAGCGCAAAGTAAAAACAAACCGCTTTGTGCCGCCGGCCTTTTTGTATGTTGGGATTGAAGAAACATGGGAAAGCCGATGTCTGTTTTCAGCGATGCCTGCTTTCATCCTTTAGTAAACTTTTTTGAAAGTTAATTTAAACGGGAAAAGGGATTGACTGTATTCCTGCTATACAGTTTATCATGGTCAACGTATGATGCTTACAAAGCACGGAAAGGAATAGAAAGATGAAGAAATTTTTAGCTTTAGTCCTGGCAGCGGCCTTGCTCGCAGGCTGCAGCGCTCCGGCAGAACCAAAACCGACACAGGAACCTACCCCGACGCCGGAGACAGAAAATAAAGAAACCGAAAAGAAGGAAGTGGCAACGAGCGGAAAATACGTTGTTGTCAACACGACGGGGGAAACAATCACTGAACTGTATATCTACAAAACAGGTTCAGAAGAGAAAGGCACGAATTACGCGGATGGCGGCCTTGCGGATGGCGAAAGCGTAACGATTGAAGTCCAGGTTGATGAAGCGGAAGCGGAGGGCTATGCCCAGACCCTAGAGTTCGTTAATGAAAGCGGAAAGGTTGAAAATGGTTTCCAGACGCTGCACTTGGAAGATGTAACGATAAATCTGCTTGCGGAAGGTGCGGACGCTTACACCGCGGCTACGCCGTTCCAGTTTGGTCATTAATTCGATTTTATCCTGATTGATAAATGAAGAAAAGAAGATGGAGTCTTAGGGTCTAACTAAGTTCTCTCATCTTCTTTTTTATTTCTGCGTTTAGCGTTCAATTGAACTTCGTCATTTTTAATTGCCGTTCATGCCAGCGCTTCCCGCAACCCCTGCCAGGCATAGTCCGCGGCTTGAGCGGCGGAGATCTGTAACTGCGGGTTGGTAATTTGGAAGCAATACGCCTGCATGACGCCGATCAAGACAAAGCGCTGATATTCCCGCGGCCGCTGCGGCTCGATTACGCCTTCCTGCAGCGCCTGGTCCAGCAACAGATCGATTAAGCGGATCATCTGGCGCATAATATTTTCCATTGCTTCCTCGCTGACGTATTGTTTTAGCTCCCGCTTCCCGACGCTGGACATCAGCGTCTGAAACGGCGAGAACTGACTCAGGGCTTTTTCCATCGCCGTCAAGATCTGCCGAAAGCCGGCCTCGAAGCCCTGATCGAATTGAAGCAGGCCGCAGAAGCTGTCAAATTCCTTATGAAACGTATACAACAACGTTTCCCGGATAATTTCCTCTTTTGAAGAAAAGTATTCATAACAGGTGCCCTTGCCGATCCCGCTGGCTTCGGCAATTTCCGAAACCTTCAGCT
>QFCE01001618.1_pt1 | contig 10311 bp, 8 predicted proteins | sample 5346091 | NCBI WGS metagenome assembly QFCE01 (sample SAMN09062252, study PRJNA434731) | Human gut metagenome, whole genome shotgun sequencing project. | isolation source: stool timepoint A chromium assembly | host: Homo sapiens | collected 2015 | reverse complement strand
ATATATTAGGAGGAGTTTAAGATGCACAGAATACGGGACAGTCCTATGTGTCCCGTGCATTACAGATAAATAGTTCACCGCAAGGGTGGATGGCACGGAACACAAAGCTCGTCCCTCTTGCGGAGAAGGGATGGGTGATGACTATGAAGAAGATAAGTATTATCTTATTATCCGCAGTATTGGTCTTTTCAATGGCTGCCTGTAATGGTGGTAAGGAAAAGGCTGATAATCAGACAGAGAAACAGACGGAAAGCGTAAAGCCAACTGAAGAAGTAGCAATGGCAACGGAAGCTGTCACAGAGGTCACAACCGAAGCTGGAAGTGAAGAGACAGAGAAAGATATTGCCGAGGTTAAAGATTCAGAAGAGAAGACTGATAAGGAAGATAACCAGTCTGCTGATAATGAAACTGCTTCAAAGCAGAAAGAAAAGTCAGAGCAGGATGACGAGCCGGAACAGAAAGCTCCTGCAAGTGGTAATAAGGAAGCTGGTGGAAATCAGAGTAATGCAGGTAATGGTGGTCAGACTACAGACAGTCCGAAAGACAATGTGAGCAATCCACAGCCTGCATCCGTGGCGTACAGTCCACAGAATGTTGTGTCACTTGCAACAGCAAAGTGTCAGGCAGGAGGGATGATTACCACACAGCAGAATTTACAGAATCATTTGAATGACGGCAGTATCACGCAGGAAGAGTACAATGAGTATTATCCTTACGATGGTATGGAAGGCTCTTATTATAGTGTGTTTGTAGAAACAGACCTCAACAAAGCAAGTACCATTGATGGACAGCGGTTATCATCTGAGGATGCAATCGCAGAATATATTGCAAGTATGTTACTTTTGGAAACAGATCCGGTATTCTACATCAGTTATGATGGAGTTTACACGACAGGCGGCACAGACTATTACGAGTTTCGATGTCACAGATAAATAAAAACGAATAGAAGCAGAAGGAAGAAAGATGTAAGCCATAAACTTATGTCTTTCTTTTTTTATGCGTAAATTAAGGAGGAAAGAGCACATGAAACAGAAACTAAAGCGTTTTATGGCAGGATTTATGGCTATGCTCACACTGGTTGGAACACTCTTTACGAATGGAACAACAGCATTTGCAGCCAGTCCGCAGGCAAATATTGCGTTCTGGAATGCGTCAGTCAAAAATTCCGGAGAAGTAAGTGAGCTGAAGCCCGGATATAATCATGGCAAGATTCTGTATTCAATTCTTGACGGAAATTCTGCATATTGTATGAATTTCGGATTAAGAGCAGATGGCGGTCAGCTTATGAACAGCTACGATGATGCGAGCACATCAATGTCAGCACAGCAGAGAAAGCTTTTAAGTTACTGCCTTTATTATGGGTTTAACAGTACACAAAAGGAGGCACCAAGCAACAGTCAGTGCGATGAGTATATCGCAACTCAGGCAATGGTATGGGTTATTGTAGCAGATATCTTTGGAACCGGAAGTGGTGATTCGGCAGCAAGAAAGCTCTGTAACACAGCACCAAGTCCTGATTCTTCATACAGCTATTATGAGAGACTCAGGGACAATATCAGCAGCTCCTACAATGCAACACTTCCAAGTTTTGCATCACGCAGAACCAGTGAGGCACCAACTTATGAATTAAAGTGGAATGATGGAAGTCAGAGATTTGAAACAACATTATCTGACAGCAATGGTGTTTTATCGGATTTTGATTTTGGCATCAGCGGATATTCTGTTGATAAGAATGGCAACAGTATTACAATCTCTTCAACGAGCGTGAATACTACAGCTACAACAGGAACATTCACATCCAATGCTGGCAAGGTTGAGACCACATCAAGCTGTGTATTCTGGCTTACAGGAAAGAGCGGATATCAGGAGTTTATTTCTGAAAGACCGACAGCAGATCCTATCAAAGCATATATCAAGGTCAAGACAGAGAATATCGGATATGGTGAGCTTACAAAGACAGATGAGTCAAGCGGAGTGAAGCTTTCCGGTGCAGTCTATGGAATCTATTCTGACAGCGGATGCACAAACAGAGTACAGACCATGACAACAGATGGAAACGGATATGCAAAGTCAGCTGCACTTGTTGCAGGCACTTATTATGTAAAAGAGATTACCGCACCAAAGGGATATGTCCTTTCCGGTAAGGTTCATACACTTACTGTAAAAGCAGGACAGACAACGGGAATCTCTGCAACAGATAAAGAGCAGCTTGGAGCAATCACAATTTATAAAGAGGGTGAGGTGCTTAGTTCATGGAATGGAAGCAATTTCACTTATGAGAAAAAGAAGCTTTCCGGAGCAGCATTCAAGGTAACTGCTGGAGCAGATATCTACAAGGCAGATGGTACTAAGGTTTACAATGCTGGCGATGTAGTGGCAGAAAGCCTTACAACAGGAACTGACGGACAGGTGGTATTATCTGACCTTCATCTTGGAACTTATGTGGTTACAGAGATTAAGAGCATTGAGGGATATACAATCAATACCACACCTCAGACAGTAGCAGTTGAGTATAAGGACCAGACTGTGACAGTACAGTATGAATCAACTACGATTGAGAATACAAGACAGAAAGCGGATGTATCTGTCGTAAAGAAGGACTCTGACACAGAGAACCCTCTTGATGGTGGCAAGTACACACTTTATGCCGGAAATGACATCAAAAACTATGCCGGACAGGTTATTGTCACAAAGGGTACAGCTCTTGAGACAGTAACTACAGGTGCGGACGGAAAGGCAAGCTACAGCGTGGATCTGCCAATCTCTAACGGATATTATATCCAAGAGACACAGGCACCATATGCGTATATCAGAAACAGTAAAGATGTTTACAGCTTCAATTTCAATGTATTACCTGAAACACAGGCAAAGGCATCATTCAGTCACACATTTGTGAATGACAGAACTACAGCAAAGATTCATATCTACAAGGTAGACAAGGAATCAGGCAAGGCAGTAGCCCAGGGAGATGCAAGCCTTGAAGGTGCAGTTTATGGTCTTTATGCGAGAAACGATATCGTGCATCCGGACGGAGCAACAGGAGTCGTATTCAAGGCAGGAGACCTTGTAGCAACACTTACAACAGATAAGAATGGCGAAGCAGAGGTCAATAACCTTTACCTTGGAAACTATTATGTGAAAGAAATCACTCCATCAGAGGGGTATCTCTTAGACGAAGAGGAGCACGATGTAGTATGCGACTATGAGGGAGACCTTGTAGCAGAGGTATCAAGAAGCACAACCTCAGCAGAGCAGGTCATCAAGCAGCCATTCCAGCTTATCAAGGTATCTGACAATGGCGATGATACTGAAGCAGGCTTGTTGGCAGGTGCAGAGTTCACAGCATACTTAAAATCTTCTTTATCCGTAAAGGCAGATGGAAGTTATGACTTTGATAAGGCTACTCCTGTGGTAATCGGGGAAAACGGAGCAACAACAATCACATCCGATGAAAAGGGACATGCAGTATCCATTGCAATTCCTTATGGAACTTATGTGGTAGTTGAATCAAAGACTCCGCATAACATGAAGACAATCAAGCCATTTGAGGTAAAGATAAAGGAGAATCATCCAACAGAGCCTCAGACATGGAGAGTTTTCTTGGACAGAGAGTTTACAGCAAAGCTTCGTGTAATCAAGAAGGATTCTGATACAAAGCAGACAGTACTTGTACCAAACGCAGAGTTTAAAATCTTCAATATTGATAAGAACGAATATGTGAAGCAGTACACAACTTATCCGTCAAAGGTAGAGCATACTTCATTCTTTACTGACGATGATGGAGATTTAATCTTACCTGAAGCACTTAAAATCGGTAACTACCGTATTGAGGAAGTATCTGCACCATACGGATATGTTGTAAATGATAAGTATGTCAGCATCTCTGTTGATACTGATACAGCATTTGAAACAGATGGTGATACAAATGATGCAATCATTACTGTGGAATATTCCGATGCCCCTGCAGTAGGAGAGCTGACTGTAGAAAAGAAGGGAGAGGTACTTGATGGATTCAAGGGAGGACTTCTTGCAAGCTCATATGAGAAAGAGTTTGTTTATAAGGAAGGCTCACTTGCTGGAGCAAAATTCAAAGTTTATGCTGCCGAGGATATTTACACAGCAGACAACCAGAAGGATGCAGACGGAAACCGCATTAAGTATTACAGCAAGGGAGACCTTGTGACAACTCTTACAACTGGCAAGGATGGAAAGGCAACAGTTAAGAATCTTCCTCTTGGACAGTACAGAGTTGTGGAAGTGGAAGCTCCATACGGATATGTATTAAATCCGAATGAGCAGAAAGTGACATTCACATATGTGGATGATAAGACACCTGTTATCAAGGAAAGTCTTACTTTCTCTGATGACAGACAGAAGCTTGATATGTCAGTGACTAAGCTTGATGCAGAAGATAACACACCGATTGCAGGTGCAGTTTTTGGTCTTTATGCAGATGAGGATATCAAGAATGCTGATGGCAGGGTTATTATCGAGAAAGGTACACTTCTTGAGAAGGCAACATCTGATGAGAATGGAAAGATTGCTTTTGTTAAGGATTATCCATTTGCAAAATATGTTGCAAGGGAGCTTGTAAAGCCTGCCGGATATGTGACAAATGAGGAAGCAGTAAACTTTGATACAAAATATCAGGGACAGGATGTTAAGACTGCTGTATATAACAGCAAGTATAAGAACACTCCTACAACCTTTGAGTTTACAAAGACAGATATCACAAGCGGTGCAGAGCTTACAGGTGCAACACTTACTGTACTTGATAAGGATGGAAATGTGGTAGACACATGGACATCTGATGCTAAGGAAGCACATGTAATCAAGAGACTTGTAGTTGGAGAGACTTACACTCTTCGTGAGGAATTTGCTCCTTACGGATACCTCAAGGCAACTGATATCCAGTTTACAGTAGAGGATACAGGCAAAGTGCAGCATGTAGAGATGAAGGATGAAGTACCTACAGGTTCCATTGTCATCAATAAGGATGGCGAATTTGTAACAGATACTACTCTTATGAAGGGTTACTGGTATGACTTTATCTTCAATTTCTTCAAGGACAGCCTTGCAGGAGTAACTTTTGATGTATATGCAAAAGAGGATATCGTAAGTGCTGACGGACTTGACACTGTATATCATAAGGCAGGAGACAAGGTGGCAACCATCGTGACAAATGATAAGGGTATCGCAAGAATTGATGACCTTCCACTTGGCAAGTATTATCTTGTTGAGACAAAGACCATTGATGGATTTGTATTAGATGATACACCGATTGAGGCAGACCTTTCCTATATCGACCAGAATACAAAGGTTGTTTTCGCAGGAATGGATGTGACAAATGAGCGTCAGAAAGTGCAGATTACTGTTACAAAGACTGATTCAGAGACAAAGAAAGAGCTTGAAGGTGCTGTATTTGGTTTGTATGCGAAAGAAGATATCGTAAATAAGGATGGAAAGGTTATTGTCAAAGCAGATACACAGATTGAGAGAGGTGTTACTGGAAAGGATGGCAAAGTAACATTTACCTCTGACCTTCCGCTTGGACAGTATTATGTCAAAGAGATTGAGGCACCAAAGGGCTATGTGAAGTCTGATAAGATTTTTGATGTGGATGCTTCATATCAGGGAGATAAGGTAAAGGTTATCGAGTTTAAGGCAGCATTTGAAAATGCACCGATCAAGGTAGAGATTTCAAAGACTGATATCACAGGCGAGAAAGAATTACCTGGAGCAAAGCTTTCAGTTATTGATGCTGATGGAAAGCTTGTTGAGAGCTGGACATCAGAGGCAGGAAAGACTCATGTGATTGAGAGACTTCCTGTCGGAAAGTACACACTCAGAGAGGAATCTGCACCATATGGATATAAGGTGGCAAGTGATGTAACCTTTGAAGTAAAGGAGACAGCAGAAATCCAGAAGGTATCCATGAAGGATGAGCAGGCAGTCGGTAAGATTGTCATTGAGAAAACTGACAAAGTAACCGGAAAGCCAATCGAGGGTGTTGTATTTGAAGTAAGAGATAAGGACGGAAAGGTGCTTGATACACTCACTACTGACAAGAATGGTCATGCAGAGAGCAAGGAGCTTCCTATCTGTACTTACAACGAGGATGGAACTTTTAAGGAAGATATCCATTATACAGTAGTTGAGACAAAAGCAGCTGACGGATATATCCTTGATGAAACAGCCCATGATGTAACTCTTCGATATGATGACAATGCACCGGATGTTGTTGTAGCAACTCTTAAGCTTGTCAATGTACCGACAGAGCCTAAGCTTCCACAGACAGGCGACAATGCAAATCCGCTTCTTTATCTTGGAATTGGTGCACTTGCACTTATTACAGGTGTTGGAGTCGGACTTCGTGGAAGAAAGAAAAAGAATAAACAGTAATAATTAACCTTGCGGGGAATGTAAGCCAGTGACTTATGTTCTCCGCTTTTTTGATTTGGAGGACAAACAGTGGTAGGAGAAAGAATCAGATATTACAGAAAACGACAAAAAATGACACTCAGGGAACTGGGCGAGAAAAGTGGTTTTGAAAATAGAGGTGATGTAAGAATTGCCCAATACGAAAATGGTTCAAGAGTTCCAAAGACGGGAACGTTGAACAGGATTGCAAAGGCACTTGGTATTCCGCCAGAAGAATTATTCTGTGAGAACTGTAGAAAGTGCATGTTTCTCAAGAATTATTACAGAAAGAAAAGAAAATCTCATACCACTTTTGATATGGGAATCGAAGAAGACAACAGTTACAGAGAACACAATAATCCCGATGATGAGGGAATTTTATATGACAATTTAGATTAAGGAGGAACCGTAATATGATGAATTACGAGATTTTTAAGGAAGTAGTAAAAGAAAAGTTTATGGATTATATGCCAGAGAAGTTCAAAGGAATGGAGCTTGTGGCAGAACCCGTGGAAAAGGTGAATGTGACTCTTGATGGCATCATCTTAAGAGAAGAAGGCAGGAACATTTCGCCTACGATTTATATCAATGACATGTATAAGAAGTATCAGGACTGTGGCGATCTTGAGGAAACACTTATGGCTGCATGTGACTTCATGGAAAGGGCATATGAGCAGACTCCGGTTGTTGATGTGGACAGCATTATGAGGGATGCTAACGAGAAGATTGTATTCCAGCTCATCAATACAGAGCAGAATAAAACATTTTTGGAACAGGTGCCGCACAGAGAGTTCCAGGATCTTTCTATTGTGTATAAGGTAATAATCAGTGCAGATAAGGATGCGGTGCAGAGTTCAAAAATTACAAATGAATTTGCGAAAAGACTCGGAATGAGCGAGGAACAGCTCTTTAAGTGTGCAGCGGAAAACACAAGAAGACTCTTCCCACCTGTCGTTCGTAGCATGAATGACATTATGAGAGAAATGTTCGCAAGGGATGGGATGCCACAGGAGATCGCAGAGATGATGATAGCTGAGATTCCACCGGAGCAGACGATGTGGGTGATTTCCAATGAAAAGGGTATCAATGGTGCAGCATCCATGCTTTATGAGAATGAGCTTCATGAGCTGGCAGAGAGTTTAGAGAGTGACCTTTATATTCTCCCTTCGAGCGTGCATGAGGTTATTGCAGTATCTTCAGATATGGGAAGCCCTGAGATGCTAGCACAGATGGTAGTCGAGGTAAATATGCAGGAGGTGTCTTTGGATGAGAGACTTTCCAATCAGGTATATCACTATGATAAGGATTTAAGAAAACTCACCCTTGCAACTGATACACCAAACAAGAGACTTGATGGTATCGTTGCAGAACCTCCCCTTGTATATGACGCGAAGGAAAAGTCCAGATAGGAGGCAGCTATGGAGCAGGAACTTACAATGGAAGAACTCATTGCTCTCATAAACAGCCAGAAAGGTGACTTTGTTATCCGTGTCGAGTTTGGAGAGGAGGCGGTGTCAGATGCCAAAGAAGAATGACTTCAAGCTTGATGTGGTTTCGGTAAGACTTGTAAAGGATGCTCCGATTTATTCGGAGCACACCTTTAACAATCCGGCGGATATAGCTGCTGTCATGGGAGACTGTATGTGCCAGTTTGACAGGGAAGTAGTGTGTGTGGTCAATCTAAGGTCAGATTTAAAACCTATCAATGTGCATTTTGCAAGTGTCGGCTCTTTAAATGAGGCAATGCCGAGAGAAGGCTGACGGAGATTGTGGAAAAGAGCCATGCGAAAAGCACGGACTACTAGAATCTGGAGAGTGCAAAGGAATTTTCAGACAAATGCGTAGAAGCGGCTGAAAACTGGGCACCCGTGGCAGACCGGCTCTGGGAGGAGTCCCACGGAGGGTGCGCGGCATGTGGAAAATGTAAGATGGCGGTCAATGAATAAAAGAGAAACTACTTGGTTTGAGATATGTTCCCCTGTCCTTGTACATTGGTGCTGTTATCAGGAACGAAAATCGGCAGGGGAACACCCCGTGTATTTACGGAAACATTCGGCAAAGTAGCTGGAGGAGCAAAAACCAAACTTCTCTCCGATTGCATGGATACTAAGCGTTGTGTTCTGAAGAAGTTCTTTTGAACGTTCAATACGCAGTTTATTCATATAATCAGTGACTGTTTCACCGATTTCCTGTTTAAATTTTTTTGAAAGATAATATTTAGAATAATTGGAAAAAGAAGCAAGCTCATCCAGTGTCGGATTTTTTTCTAAATTGATATCAATATAGTCGCATACAGCTTTTATCAGGGCAGATACAAGACTGATTTTGTATTTGTGAACGCGGTTGATATAGTTGTCCAGCATAGTGCTGTTCAGACGCAGAAGAAGAACTATAGATGATTTTGTCAGGCAACATAGAGGTAAAGAGAAAAGTCTGATCTTCAGTATCTGGGTGAAATGTGGTGAACTGAAGCGCAAAAGGAGACTTTAGCCGATAAAAAGCGCTGATAGCTGAAACGTTGTCAGCAATTCCAGGAGCTACGATATTGCGGAGTAAATCAGGATTTGTGGTACTTGAATTATAGGCAACAAACATAATAGACCTACCAAATTGAATATGATACAAAATAATGAAATGCTATCTGTATATGTCATTTTTTCAATAGATAAAAGGGGATATACTGTAGTTACTTAGAAAAGTATGATATAAGAATATCATAAATAAGAGAAAAGAGGAAGAGAAAAATGAATAAAGAGAAAAACGGCAGGTTATTTGTGCCAGCATGGTGTACAAGAGGAATATCAATTGCGATTCACTCAATCCTCATCATGCAGATCAGCTATTATGCAACAGAGAGTGCGGGACTTTATCAAACGTCGTAAAGCGGAAGCAGAAGCCAGGGGAATCGTTTATATTTCGTCTGAGGAAAGAGCTGCGATGGAGCAGGAGGAGCAAGGTCGGAAAGCAGAAGAAAAGCGAATTGAGGAACTGCATGAAAGATGCCGCAAGAAAGGTCTCAATTTTGACGAGGAAGAGGCCAAATATCAGAAAAAGCTGGCAGATAAAAAAGCGAAAGAAGAAGCTAAGCGTAAGAAAAAAGAAAGCAGAAAAAAAGAAAGCAGAAAAAAGAAAGACAGAAATCTTTGAATGAAAGCAAAGACAGGAGAATCATATGGAGAGTAAAACTTTTTGTAATAATTGGCTCTTTCGCAGGGCAGGCGAGAGTGCCTATAAGAAAATCAGTCTGCCCCATGACGCTATGATACATGAGAAAAGATGTGCGGATAGTCCGGGCGGCAGCGCGCACGGATACTTTATCGGTGGTATCTACGAATACGAAAAACATTTTACCGCACCGGAGGAATGGAGAAATAAAACCCTGATGCTTGAATTTGAGGGGGTTTATAAAAATGCTGAAGTATGTATCAATGGGAAAAAGGCAGGAAACCGACCGTATGGATATGTTCCATTTGTAATTTGTATGGATGAGTATTTGAATTACGGAAAAGAAAATATAATCAGTGTAACTGTTGATAATTCGCAACTGCCAAACAGCAGGTGGTATACAGGAAGCGGAATATATCGGCCAGTGAATCTGATTATTGGAGAACTATTCTTGAGGTTCATGAAGATTATTGGGAAGTTAGAGGAAAGGTAACGGATGCCAAAGGACGCAGCGGAGTTTATGACATCAGTCTGACAGAACCATGGTATCTGGAGCACCCGGTGGATGGTAAGGAAGGAGATGAGATCCGCTTTTTTTACCGGGAGGATTGGAAAAATAGAACTTTGAAAGAAAACGAATATATACAAGGGATTTTTTCTATGGAGAAAGTGGAGGATGAGTAGAATCGCTAGTTGGGCTATATTACTTCTCGGTTACGACTTACA
>QFCE01000799.1_pt1 | contig 10358 bp, 10 predicted proteins | sample 5346091 | NCBI WGS metagenome assembly QFCE01 (sample SAMN09062252, study PRJNA434731) | Human gut metagenome, whole genome shotgun sequencing project. | isolation source: stool timepoint A chromium assembly | host: Homo sapiens | collected 2015 | reverse complement strand
GCGGCCTTTCCGGGGATTGCAAAACGTATGGATGTTCAATTTGGTAGACATTTCTCCGGCAGACGCTGCCGCTGCCTTTCTTCTATCTCTTGTCCCCCAGCTGTTTTCCTTTCCCGCTCGGGTAGACATCCGGTAGACATGGTAGACAGAGGCTGGAAGAATCTGGACATTTATTTTTTGAAAAATCGTTTTTCCTTTCGCTCACAAAAGGAAAAAGCCACCCGAAAACGCGATGGTTTTCAGGTAGCTAAATGCATTTTCCACTCTTTATTCACACAGAACACTGTGCAGAATGTCCAGTCCGCGAAGGATTTCCTCTCTGGTAATGGTCAGAGGCGGCAGCAGACGCAACGTATCTGTTCCCGCTGTCAGCACCAGAAGTCCCCGATCGATACAGCGCTGCGCCAGCTCTTTATGGGAGATACCCGTCAGCTGCACACCAATCATCAGCCCCAAGCCTCGCACACCGGCAACATAAGGACTATGCATTCCCTCAATATAGTCGCGAATCAGTTCACCTTTGATTTTCACTTCTTCCAGCACATCATCGCCAAGCTGTTCCAGCACGGCACAGCCGCCGGCGCAGGAAACCGGATTCCCGCCGAACGTAGTGGCATGCATCCCCGGCCCCAGCACATTCCGGCACTTTTCATTAGCCAGAATACCGCCCAGCGGCAAGCCGCCGCCAATGCCCTTGGCAAAAGAAACAACGTCCGGCAGAATGCCGTACTGCTGATAGGCAAACAGGGTGCCTGTGCGTCCGATGCCGGTCTGCACCTCATCCACCAGCAGCAGCCAGTCGTTTTCGGCGCACAGTACTGCCAGCTGGTGCACAAACTCCCGCTCCATGGGATACACACCGCCTTCACCCTGCACCAACTCCAGCATCACAGCGCACACATCGTCGCCACCGGCATCGCGGATGGCGTCAATGTCATTGGCGTCGGCATAACGGAACCCTTCGGTAAAGGGGAAAAAATACTGGTGAAATACCGCCTGCCCCGTAGCTGACAAAGTTGTAACGGTTCGGCCGTGAAAAGAGTTGTTCAGCGTGATGATGGTGCTCCGGCCATGACCGTACTTATCAAAGCTGTATTTTCTGGCCAGCTTGATCATGCCCTCATTAGCCTCACCGCCGCTGTTGGAAAAAAAGGCTGCGCTCAACCCGGAACGTGCGCACAACTGCTCGGCCAGCGCAATATACGGTTCGCTGTAGAACAAATTGGACACATGCGCCAAGCGCAGGGCCTGTGCACCTACAGCGCTGGCCCACTGCCAATTGCCGTAACCCAGGCAGTTAACGCCGATGCCAGCCGTAAAGTCCACATACTCCCGGCCCTCCACATCGTACAGCAGCGCGCCCTGTCCATGATCAATGGCGATAGGAAAACGGCCGTAAGTCTGCATAACGCATTGCGTATCCCGTGCAATCAATTCCTGGTTTTCCATCACACATGTTCCTCCTCATTGAGTATCATAGTACCGATACCTTCATCCGTCAGCATTTCAATTAAAATGGAATGGGGAATGCGGCCGTCGATGATATGGGTGCGCTTGACCCCGCCGGCCACTGCTTCAGCGCAGCAGTCCGTTTTGGGAATCATGCCGCCGGTGAGAATGCCCTGCTCGCGGTAATCCTCCAGTTCCCCGGGATGAATCACATGGATCAGGCTTTCCTCGTCCTTCGGATCACGGAGCACGCCACGCACATCGGTAAGCAGGATCAACTTTTCCGCCTGCAGCGCTACAGCCAGCTTTGCCGCCGCCGTGTCGGCGTTGATGTTGTAAACATACCCCTCATCGGTGTTGTCCGCCGCCTGCGCCACTGTGGCTACGATGGGAATAAAGCCATTGGCCAGCGCTGTCTCCAGCACATTGGGGTTCACCTTCGTGATATCACCCACCAGACCGTAATCCTCCCCGTCGCCCCGATCTAGTTTTTTAGCCTGAATCAGAGCCGAATCCAACCCCGAAAGGCCTACGGCATGGCCGCCGATACGGGAGATCCGATCCACCAGATTTTTGTTCACCTTGCCGCACAGCACCATCTGCACCACATGCATGGTCTCTTTGGTAGTGTAGCGCAGGCCGTTGATAAAGCGGGATTCGATTCCCATCCGGTCCAAAATCTCGCTGATCTCCGGTCCGCCGCCATGCACCAGCACCACTTTCACGCCCACCAGGTTCAGCAGGACGATATCCTCCATCACCGCAGCAAAGAGGTCGTTGTTGATCATGGCGTTTCCGCCGTATTTAACCACAATGGTCTTTCCATAGAATTTTTGAATATACGGCAGCGCCTGCACCAGCGTTTGCGCCCGCTCATAATTTGTACTGTTCATCGTTACCCCTCTTCTTTTCCTTGCTCTTGTCCGGAAGTTCCTTCCTGCTTACAAATCCAGCTCCATCCAGCACGCCGTATCCCGGAAACCGCTGCGCGCATGACAGAGGCGCCCAGCCAGAACTTGGCAGCGTTTTTTTCGCGTCCTTTCACTGATTCAGCATGGAGATATCCGCCGCTGCCCTGTGGAAGGCCGCGCCGATATACTCACGTTCGGTAATCTCCGTTGATCTGAACGTAGTCATAGGTGAGGTCACAGCCCCAGCAGGTACAGCATCCATCGCCCTCTCCCATAGAAACGGCGATAACCACTTCGCCAGCCGAAAGGACCTGTCTGGCCAATGCCTCGTCAAAAGGCAGGCCGCGGCCCGCGCGGCAGACGTCCACCGCGCCGTTCTCCGAAGAAAACGTTACATCTACCCGTTCCGGGTCAAAAGACTCGCCGGAATAGCCCATGGCGCACAATACGCGGCCCCAGTTGGCGTCGCAGCCGAACACCGCCGCCTTGGTCAAGCTGGAAGCGATGACGCTTTTGGCAACGGTTTCGGCGCTCTGCTCGTCCCGCGCGCCGGACACCGTGCAGGTGATCAGATGCTTGGCGCCTTCGCCGTCCCTGGCCATCTGCCGGGCCAATTTGACGCACAATGCACTCAGCGCTTCCACAAACAGAGCATAGGCCTCGCCCTTTTCGGTGATCTCCACATTGCCGGCCATACCGTTGGCCATCAGCACGCAGGTATCATTGGTGGAGGTATCGCCGTCCACGCTGATGCGATTGAAGCTGATACGCACAGCCTCCTGGAGCGCCGTGCGGACCAGCTCTTTGGAAATCGCACAGTCTGTGACCAAAAAGCACAGCATGGTACCCATATTGGGGTGGATCATACCGCTGCCCTTGGAGATGCCGCCGATTGTCACGGTTTTGCCGCCGATTTCCACCGTCACGGCTTCTTCCTTTTTCACGGTATCCGTGGTCATAATAGCTTGGGCCGCCGCGTCGGAACCGGCGCGGCTCAACTGTTCCGTGCAGCCAGGCAGCGCCTGTTCGATGGCGGCAATGTTGATGGTCTGTCCGATGACGCCAGTGGAACCGACCACCACATCCTCCGGCGCAATTCCCAGCTGTTCAGCTGCCGCCCGGGCCATCCTTTCCGCGTTTTCACCGCTTTGTTCGCAGCAAGCGTTGGCGTTGCCGCTGTTGGCCACCACAGCCTGGGCCGCGCCGTTCTGCAGCGCTTGGCGCGTCCACAGCACTGAAGCCGCCTTGACTACATTTTGCGTATACATGCCCCAAGCGGCACAGGGTTTTTCCGAAAAGAGCAGCATCAAATCCTTTTTATCCGCGCTGCTGCTCGCTTTCACACCAGCGTGTACGCCGGCCGCCGTAAATCCTTTCGGCGCACATACGCCGCCGGAAGTCCAGTTCAACATACTCATTCCTTCTTTTCTTTCCAGTTCACACAGGGCAGAATGGTTTAGCCCGTACCGCCGTGTCACTTTGCCCTACCAACAGTGCACAGCCGGTGCTCACAGATTCAACCCCGTGGTTTCTTCCAGTCCCAGCATCAGATTCATGTTCTGCACCGCCGCGCCGGAAGCGCCCTTTCCGAGATTATCAAACAGAGCCGTAATCAGCACCTGATCCTCATGGCCGCAGATGATCAGCTGCAGTCTGTCGCTGCCGGCCATGGTATTAGCGGCAATTCTTTTTTCCGTATAGCCCAGCGGCGCCACAGAAACCAGAGCAGCACCGGAGTAGTGATCCTCCAGCACGTCATGCAGCTGCGCCGCTGTGGGATGGCCCGGCAGCAGAGCGGTGTGCAGCGTCACCGAGGTAGCCATACCCTTGTAGTAATCGTCCACAATGGGGCAAAATACCGGCGCACGCAGCAGGGAACACACTTTCTGCATCTCCGGAAGGTGTTTGTGCTCCAGATTCAATCCATACAGCTGCGGTGCATACAGTGCCGCCCCTTTGTCCGCCACCTCGTACTCTGCGATCATCTTTTTTCCTCCGCCGCTGTAGCCAGTCAGCGAAAAGCAGGTCAGCGGGTAATCCGGCGGCAGCAGACCGTATTTCACCAGCGGATACACAGCGGAAATAAAGCCCGTGGCATGGCAGCCGGGATTGGCCACGCGCTTCCCCGCGGCAACGGCGGCTCGGTGCTCCGGCGACAGCTCGGCAAAGCCGTAGGCCCAGCCCTCTGCTGTGCGGTGAGCCGTAGAGGCGTCAATGATCCGGGTTCGGTCGTTCTCCACCAAGGCCACAGCCTCCCGGGCCGCCGCGTCTGGCAGGCACAAAAACACAATATCCGCCGCGTTGATGCACTTTTTCCGCTCAGCGGCGTCTTTGCGTTTGTCCTCGTCGATCAGTAGCAGATCGATATCCTGCCGCTGCGCCAACCGGTCGTAAATCTGCAGGCCGGTGGTACCTTCCTTGCCATCGATATATACAATGGGTTTGCTCATGAATCACACATTCTCTCTTGTTTGAATAAACGCTTCGATCTCACGGATCTGCCGCTCTGCTTCAGCCTTGGCAGGGCCGCCGAACGAGGCGCGGCTCATAGCGCAGTTTTCCAGATTCAGCGCCTCGTATACATCTGTTTCAAACAGCGGCGAGGTTCTTTGCAGCTCTTCCAGCGTCAGCTCCTCCAGCGTCTTTCCCTGCTCCTGGCAGTAGTACACCAGATTGCCCACAGCAGTGTAGGCATCGCGGAAGGGCATTCCTTTTTTGGTCAGATAGTCGGCACAGTCGGTGGCGTTGATAAAGCCCCGGCCCGCGGCGCGGCGCATGTTCTCCGGATGCACCGTCATCGTCTCGATCATGCCGGCAAACACAGGAATGCACAATTTTACTGTATCGATGGCATCGAACACCGGCTCTTTGTCCTCCTGCATATCCTTATTGTAGGCCAAAGGCAGGGACTTCATCGCCGTCAGAAGACTCATCAGAGAGCCGTACACACGGCCGGTTTTGCCCCGCACCAGTTCCGCCACATCCGGATTTTTCTTCTGGGGCATGATGGACGAGCCGGTAGAATAGGCGTCGTCCAGATCAATGAATTTAAACTCCCAGCTGCACCAGAGGATCGTCTCCTCCGCCAAACGGGAGAGGTGCATCATCAGAATCGAACAGGCCGCCAGGAATTCCAGCGCATAATCCCGGTCGCTGACGCCGTCCAAACTGTTGCCCATGGGCCGGTCAAAGCCCAGCTCTCCGGCAGTGGCAAAGCGGTCGATGGGGTAAGTGGTGCCGGCCAGGGCGCCGGAACCCAGAGGGCATTCGTTCATGCGCGCGCGGCAGTCCTCCAGCCGCGTCACGTCCCGGCAGAGCATGTGGGCATAGGCCAGCAGGTGATGGGCAAAGGTGATGGGCTGAGCCCGCTGCAGATGAGTGTAGCCGGGCATGACCGTCTCCGTGTGCTGTCTGGCCTGCTGCAGCAGCACCTTCTGGAAATGCAGCAGCTGCTCCACAATCTCGTCAATCTGCCGCCGCAGGTACAGCCGGAAATCCAGAGCCACCTGATCATTGCGGCTGCGGGCGGTGTGCAGGCGTTTGCCCGCCTCGCCAATACGCGCCGTCAAAATAGTTTCCACATTCATGTGGATGTCCTCGTTGTCGGCAGAAAATTCTATCGTCCCCGCCTCCACGTCGGCGAGGATGCCGCGCAGCCCCGTACAGATATTCTCCGCGTCAGCACAGGAAATAATACCCTGCTCGCCCAGCATGGACGCATGGGCCATACTGCCCTCGATATCCTCACGGTAAAGCCGCTGATCAAAGGGGATGGACGAATTAAAATCATTGACCAACGCATCGGTTTCCTTGCGGAATCTCCCGGACCACAGTTTCATAAACGCAATTCCTCTCTTACAGTCGTATCATTTTCTAAAAGAATAAATATGCATCCCGCCAGGCGCATACGGCGCGGGGCGGGGAACCGTTTCCCCGCCCCGGCACAGCGCCCTGCCGATTACTTTTTCTTTCCCGCCGCTTTCCTGGCAGCGGTCTTTTGGGCAGTCTCAGCAGTTTTCACCGCCGTCTCGCCCGCCCAGTAACCGCATCGCCCACGGCTTTAGCTGCGGTCTTGGCCGCCTTGACGGAGGCCTTTTTCACTGCTCCCCTTTGGCGCTCTTCTCCTCTTCCACCGCAGCAGCACGACGCTCGTCCATCAGTGCCTGCACAGTGATGGGCAGGCCGAAGAGCTTGATGAAGCCTTCCGAATCCGCCTGATTATAGATGGACTCTTCTTCACCGAAAGAGGCGATGGCGTCGTCATAGAGCGTATAGGGCGACCAGACGCCGGCGTTGATCATATTACCCTTGTACAGCTTCAGCCGCACCGTGCCGGTGACATGCTCCTGCGTGGAGGTAACAAAAGCACTCAGCGCCTCGCGCAGAGGCGTATACCACTGGCCGTCGTACACCAGGTCGGCAAACTTGATAGCCACCTGCTGCTTGTAGTGGGCCGTATCCTTATCCAGCGTAATGGTTTCCAGCACCTGGTGGGCGCGGTACAGAATGGCGCCGCCGGGTGTCTCATATACGCCGCGGCTCTTCATGCCCACCAGACGGTTTTCCACCAGATCCACCAGGCCGATGCCGTTTCTGCCGCCGATTTCATTAAGGGCAAGCACAATCTCCTTAGCGCTCATTTCCTTGCCATTGAGGGCTACAGGCACGCCCTTTTCAAAGTCCAGCGTAACATATTCCGGCTCGTCGGGTGCCTGCATAGGTGAAACGCCCATCTCCAAAAAGCCCTCTTTTTCATAAGTCGGCTCGTTGCCGGGATCCTCCAGGTCAAGGCCCTCGTGGCTCAGGTGCCACAGGTTCTTATCCTTGGAATAGTTGGTTTCCCGGTCGATCTTCAGCGGGATGTTATGAGCCTCAGCATATTCAATCTCATCCTCGCGGGATTTGAATTCCCAGAAGCGCCAGGGCGCGATAATAGTCATCTCCGGGGCAAAGTGACGGATAGCCAGCTCGAAGCGCACCTGATCGTTTCCCTTGCCAGTGCAGCCGTGGACAATAGCGTCGGCCCCTTCCTTTTTCGCAATTTCCACCAGACGCTTGGCAATCAGCGGGCGGGCAAAGGAGGTTCCCAGCAGATACCCGTCCTCGTACACGGCACCGGCCTGCATGGTGGGAATGATGTAGTCGTCCACAAATTCCTCGGTCAGGTCCTCCACATACAGCTTGGACGCGCCGGTGGCCTTGGCCTTTTTCTCCAGCCCCTGCAGTTCATCCGCCTGACCCACATTGCCGGACACGGCAATAACTTCGCAGTTGTTATAGTGTTCTTTCAACCAGGGGATCAGGACCGAAGTATCCAGACCGCCGGAATACGCCAAAACGACTTTTTTAATCTCTTTCATCGACGAAACGCCTCCGTATGTAATCAAAATTTCTTTTCCCGTTCTTCCATCAGGTATGCCTATTATACCCCTTTTGAATGATTATTCAATACAAAATCCCTGCCTTTTTCTATTTTCCCCGTTTTACACAACTTTTCTGTGTTACCCTAAATTCTCTTTTGTGGTTTTGCACTCTTTTCACGAATATATTCGTTAATATTCTGTATAATTATTCATTTTATTTTTTCTTGCGCCATCCGGTCAAGATGCTATAATAAAAGCAGTACGCATTCCCCGCCCGCAGCGGTCAGCGTCCAGAAAAGAACCGTTATTACAAAACAAAAGGAGATCCGATCCTATGTCTATTCTTGTGACCGGCGGCGCCGGCTACATCGGCAGCCACTGCGTGGCCGCCCTCGTTTCCCGTGGCATCGACACTGTGGTGGTAGACAACCTGTCCAAAGGCCACCGTGAGGCCCTCAAAGGCGGACGCCTCTATGTGGGCGATGTGGGTGACCGGGTATTTTTGGAAGACGTGTTTCGCCGGGAACACATTGAAGCGGTGATCCACTTTGCAGCCTTCTCCCTGGTGGGCGAAAGCATGAGCGTGCCGGAGCAGTATTTCCGCAACAACTGCATGGCCGGCCTGACCCTGGTGGACACTATGGTGAAATACGGCGTACCCTACCTTATCTTTTCCTCCACCGCCGCCACCTACGGCGAGCCGGAGTACACCCCAATCGATGAAGAACATCCCAAACATCCCACCAACGCTTACGGCGAAAGCAAGCTGATCGTGGAGCGCATGCTGCGCTGGAACGACCACGCTCACGGACTCAAATATGTGGCGCTGCGCTACTTCAATGTGGCCGGCGCGTTGAGCGACGGCTCGATTGGCGAGGATCATAGTCCGGAAACCCACCTGATCCCCCTGGTGCTGGCCACCGCCTTGGGTCAGCGGGAAAAACTGAGTCTGTTCGGCACAGACTATCCCACCCGGGACGGCACCTGTGTGCGTGATTACATCCATGTGGAAGATCTGATCGACGCCCATCTGCTGGCGTTGGAATACCTGAAAGCCGGCCAGCCCTCCACCGCATTCAATCTGGGCAACGGCCAGGGCTTCACCAACCGTGAAATCATTGAAGCGGCCCGGCGCGTCACCGGGTGCGACATCCCCGTGTCGGAAGAAGGCCGCCGCCCCGGCGACCCCGCCACCCTAATCGCCTCCAGCGAAAAAGCCATGCAGGTGCTGCACTGGCAGCCCAGGCACGCTTCCATCGAAGACATCATCGGCTCAGCCTGGCGCTGGCACAGCAGCCATCCCCACGGCTACAGCAAACCATGAACACCAGAATTTCTGCAAAAAGTGCGCATCCAAAGATTTGGACGCGCACTTTTTTCTTTTGTATATTTTTGAAATCTCCGCGCACAATAAACCGCGTGGAAAGCCGGATGGTTTTCCATAAGTTTTACTGCCGGAGAATGAAAAAGGAAAGGGTATCGCAGTTTTCATTTTCTGGCAAATATTCAGGAGGTAACGATTATGTCCAATTGTTCCTGCACCCCGAACAAAGCCATCAAGTGCTCTGTTACCCAGTGCGCTCATCACTGCAAGAGCGACAACTACTGCGCGCTGAACAGCATCCAGGTGGGCACCCACGAAGCCAATCCCACCGAGGTCAAGTGCACCGACTGCGAGAGCTTCACGCTCTGAACAAGCGAGAAGGGGGGAGCCTCCCCCCTTCCCTTTCTCCCCGGCAGCTTTCGCCGGACATTGTTCACCTACATACAAGGGGGCGGTAACGCAACATGGAAAAGAAACCGATGTATCGCATCGCCGGCGGAGCGGCAGGATTTGTAAACGGGTTATTCGGCGGCGGCGGCGGCATGGTGCTGGTGCCGCTGCTGCTTAAAAGCGGAGAACTGAAAGCCAAGGAAACCTTTGCCAGCGCGGTGGCCATTATTTTCCCCATCTGCGCAGTATCTTTCCTCGCCCAGCTTTTCTTTGTGGACTTTCCCTGGCTTCAGTCGGTGCCCTATCTCGTCGGCGGTGCAGCGGGCGGGCTGATCGGAGGCAAACTGTTCCGCAAAATGCCGCCGCTGTGGCTCAAGCGCATTTTTGCCGTGTTCATCCTTTACGGCGCGTGGCGGTATCTCACATGACGCAGGCTCTGATCGCCGCCGCTGTCGGCTTTGGCACAGGCATCGTCTCCGCTTTCGGCATCGGCGGCGGCACGCTGCTGCTGTTGGTGATGACTTTGTTTTTAGGCGTGGAAGGCCCCGTGGCCCGCTGCATCAACCTGCTCTATTTCCTGCCCACCGCCCTTGGTTCCCTCTACTATCACAAGAAAAACGGATACCTCAAAAAAGAAGCCATCCGCAGCGCTATTCTTCCGGGCGTAGCGCTGGCAGTAGCCGGCGCCGTGGCAGCCGCCTTCGTGGACACGCAGCTGCTGCGCAAAGCCTTTGGGCTGTATCTCCTTTGGGCCGGAGTTTCAGTGCTTTGGCCGAAAAAGAAGAAATAGGCGGTTTTCCCTCTTGGCGGAGGGGGCCTTCTTGGAAGAAGGGGGATGGGTTGCGCCCTGCAGCGGGGCGGGTTTTGCGCCTCTTGGAAGAGGAGGGGAGCGGTTGCGCCCCACATTTCTTTTTCTCTCGC
>QFCE01002754.1_pt1 | contig 10390 bp, 10 predicted proteins | sample 5346091 | NCBI WGS metagenome assembly QFCE01 (sample SAMN09062252, study PRJNA434731) | Human gut metagenome, whole genome shotgun sequencing project. | isolation source: stool timepoint A chromium assembly | host: Homo sapiens | collected 2015 | reverse complement strand
AAAAAAGCCACCGGTTTTGGTGGCTCTTATAGGGAGATTATTATGAAAAAGTTTTAGGAGTTTTATCATTCAAAGTTAGGAGGTCTTTGATGATGGTATTAGTATACGACGGGAAGCTTAAAGTTTCCTTATAGTTATTTTCGAAAAATATTTTCTAAAAAAGAGGAGGCCTTCAGCAAGAATTTTACATCCTTGTTTGGAGCCTCCCCTTTTCTCATTATTTTTTAGCGATGGCATGGTAGCTGGTCTTGCTGGTAAAGACTTGACCTGCTCTCAAGATGACCTTTTCAGCTTGGTCACTATGAATGGCATCTGGCACTGTTTGAAATTCGAGGGCCAGGCCATTGTGCTGAACCATTGGTTTGCCTTGAAGATGAACGGTTTCATCTACAAAATTGGCTGAATACACCACCAAGGCTGGGGCTTCTGACTTGAAGGTCAAAAAGCGCCCAGACGGCTGATGGTAGAAGAAACCTGCATTTTCATGCCCTTCTGGCAAAGCGAAGGGATGGTCTAATCCTTCTACCAGGCGGATTTGCGGATCAGAATCTTTGAAGAGATCCTCTAACAGCATGGCTTGGTAGAGATGCTGAACAATTGGACTTTCTCTATCCACAGTGTGAAGAGGAACGCCATCTGGATGAATGGGGTAAAGCCCCTGATGATTGATCTGGAAGACATGGTCATTTATCGGCTGGGTGAAGTTGCCCGATAGGTTGAAATAGCTGTGGTTGGTCGGATTAACCAGGGTGTCTTGGTCTGTCTCTACTCGGTAACTGATTTCCAGCTCCCCTGCTTCAGTCAAACTATAGGTCACCCAGATCTTGAGATTCCCAGGGAATCCACCGGTGCCATCTGCACGCTCTGTGTACAGAGTGATTTCTTGGTCCGTCACCGACTCCACGCTAAACAAGGCGCTGTCCCAGCCAGTCGATCCACTGTGGTTGCAGTTGGCACCATTATTGGCTTCTAAGTGATAGGTTTGACCATTGAGCTCAAAATTGGCCCCTGCGATCCGACCAGCAACTGGACCAATGCTGGCCCCATACTTGGGACTATTGCCGACATAGGCATCAAAATTGTCAAAGCCCAATACAATATTGGCGAATTGATCCTGTTTGTCAGGCGTCACATACTCTAAGATCGTCGCCCCATAGGTCATGACAGACAATTGATAACCTAGGTCATTTTCGAGGCGATAAGCTTCTACGTCTTGGCCGTCCAGTTGACCAAATAGATATTTTTGATAGTGTTTCACAAGTTGTCTCCTCCAAGATCATTCATTCTAGTGAAAAGGGTGAATCACCACTCCTTGTACAACACGGTTGACTGTTCCAGTTGGTGATGGTGTGTCTGGGCGATTTTGAACCTTGAGCGAAGTCAAGAGAGATATCAATTGACCGTAGATAATGTATGGGAAGGCACGGTAGATATCCAGTGAGTCTGCTGAAGATGCTACCAACACTTCACGTACATGCTCAATCCCAGCAGCTTGGTCCGTCAAGAGGACGACCTGACGGGCAATCTGATCCCCTGCTACTTCTCCAACCAAATCTAGATCATACTGACGCGTATAAGGATCAATGGAGCCAAATACCAAGACGAGAGTTTGGTCATTGATAAGGGATTTCGGTCCGTGACGGAAGCCGACAGGGCTCTCGTACATGGTCGCGATTTTACCAGCTGTTAACTCTAAAATCTTGAGCTGGGCTTCATGAGCTAGCCCAAAGAAAGGTCCTGCTCCTAGATAGATGACACGTTCGAAGTCTAAATCTACAACTTCCTTGACCTCGCGATCTTTCTCCAAGACCTGCTCTGACAGATAAATCAATTCTTCCACTCGTTTTTCCTTGATTTCTTCCTCACTTGGATCAAAGACCAAGAGGGCTGTCAAGAGCATAGAAGTAAAGCTGGATGTCATGGCAAAGCCAGCATCATTGGTTTCTTTTGGTTGGAGAAGCAAGAGATTGCGCTCATCTCCGTGAGCTTGCTGAGCTAGCTTGCCTTCTTCCGCACAGGTAATGGTGATCTGATAGAGTTCATCGACCAAGTCTTGAGCCAACTCAACTGTCGCAACACTTTCAGGCGAGTTGCCACTTCGTGCAAAGGAAACTAAGACCGTCGGCACTTCTTTTTTGAGGTAGGTTTGTGGATGCGCCACGATATCAGTCGTCGCAATGGATTGGAAATTCCAATGGCGTTCATCGTACACTTCCTGCAAATAGGGAACCAAGGTGTCCCCCACATAGGCCGAGGTCCCTGCTCCTGTCAGGATGACTTTGATGTAGCCATGACGCTTCCCAATGGTCTCTAAAAACTCTTGGATTTCTTTCGCTTTCTCTTGATAGAGACGATAGGTTCCTTTCCAAACTTCTGGTTGCTGGTAAATTTCGCGAGTCGTAATTTCAGCCCCCAGTTCAAGCAGTTCTTCTTTTGTATAATCTAGCATGCTTTTCCTCTTTTCTACCCGCCTTATAAGCGGTAAGAGGCCGAGACAATTGTCCCAGCCCCATTCCGAATGTTCAAGCGGTTTTCGCTATCGTATTTTACTCATCCTCGTCGTCATCAAAGTTGGATAAGAGATCATTAACCTTCACGATGCTTTCTTGTGCACGCGCTGGATAAGCTTCTTCTCCTCCGACCAGGCTGTTATTAATAAATTCAATTACCATTGGCAAGTTCATCCCTGCATAGAGGTCAATCGCACGTCCTTCAAGAATCAGACGGCTAACTGTATTACAAGGAGTGCCTCCCAAAAGATCCGCAAAGACGATATAGTCCTCAAAGTCTGCAACACAGGCTTCAAACTTGGCTGTAAACTCCTCAGGACCTTCCTCTGGCAAGAGGGCCACGGCATGAATATTGTCTTGTGGTCCCATAATCATTTCTGTACTGGCTTTGAGCTCTTCACAGAAGCGACCATGACTGACCAATACTAACTGTTTTGCCATACCTTACTCCATTATGCCATTCCAAAGAAGAAGTGGCCAAATGCTGAGAATGCGATTGCTGCAAGGATGATGAGCAAGATAGCTTTTGTAGAGTTCATACCTTTACGTCCAAGCAACCAGTAGATCACACCTGTGATGATAGCTGGTACCAAACGTGGGAAGATAAGGTTGAGCATATCTTGAATTTCAATCGCTTTGTCCCCAATGTGTGGAGCCCAAGAAACTTCAACACCAATCATGCTGGCAATCAAGGCACCAACCATGAAGATACCCAGAACGGCAGCTGCATCAATCAAAGCTGTCAAGGTACTTTGCATGTTGTTGATGAGGTTAACCCCTTCTTTATAGGCAAATTCCAATTGTTTCCAACGGAAAATGTCATAAGCAACTGCCACAGCGATCCACAAGAAGATACCGGCTGGGTTTCCTGCAACAGCCAAAGTTGCTGCGATTGAACCCATAATAGCTGGTACCAATGATCCAAAGATTGAGTCCCCAAGAGGAGCGAATGGTCCCATGAGACCTGTCTTGATACCATTGACCGCATCTTTTGATTTGACACCATCTTTTTCTTCCAAAGCGAGGTCAAAACCAGTGATAATGGTGTGGAAGAATGGTGAAGTATTGAAGAATTGCGTATGCAATTTCATCATTTCTTTCAATTCTGGAGTGCCATCACCATACATTTTACGCAACTGAGGTAAAATCATATAAAGGTAACCAGAAGCCTGCATCCGTTCATAGTTCCAACCTAATTGGAAAGTAAACAGACTACGTTTGTTAATTTGATTAAAATCCTCTTTAGTGAGTTTGTAATTCTTAGAATTCGTCATCTTCAATTTCCCCGCTTTCTGATTCAGTTACTGGAGCAGCTACAACTGTACGTTGGCTGTTTTTGAAGTGTTGTACTGCAAGGAAGATACCGATAATGGCAATACCAATCATAGATACACTCTTGAAGTTGTTAACAAAAGTAATAGCTTGTTCTTCTGGAAGTTTAGCGAACACTTCAGAACCGACAATGCTAGACACTGCAGCACCAAGGCTTTGAACATTGCTATAAAGCACTGTCAACATAGCTGTCAAACCAAAGCCAAGTGCTAAGTAGTGAAGGTTACGACGAACAGGAAGGTAACGGAGCAAGATCGCAAATCCAAGACCTGGAAGCATTTGACCTGCAAGTTTCAGACCGTTTGCCAACCATTGTACATTAGCAAGACCTGTAACAACAGTTTCTACGAAAGATCCACCAAAAGCAAGCGCGAAGTAAACTGGGAGAGCACGAGAAAGAGCCCAAGGAAGAGCACCAAGGAGATAGTTGCGTTCGATGCCTTTGTAATCAAAGCGTTCAATCGCAGCATCTACACGGTGAGCGAAGTAAGTTGTAGTCATACGACCAAGAATATCAAAGTAGGTCAACAAAGTTGCTACCGGCACAGCGATTGTAGCAATAGCAAGCTCTGGATCAATCCCTTGTGCTACTGAGAAGGCAGTCGCAAGAACGGCACCAGAAGTAGCGTCAATACGAGAAGCTCCACCGAAAGTACCAACACCGAGCACTGTCAATTGAAGAGAAGCTCCGATAAAGAGACCTGTCTTTAAATCTCCCATGACAAGCCCTGTAATGAAACCAGCAAAGACTGGTGATCCTGCTGATGAAACAATCGTCAACTCATCACAGATTTGATAAGCTGAGTACAAAGTAAGTAGTAAAATTTGCCACCATTGTATCATGACAATTTCCTCCTAAAATTTTTCTTTTTTATTTATAAACTATTTGAGCAACTTCAAGAAGTCTTCAACTGGATCATTTGGAACCATTTGAGCAGTTAGCTTAACTCCTTTTTCAGCTAGCTTGTGGAAAGCTTCCACATCGGCATCCACTACGTTGATCGAACGAGTAATCGGACGAGTCTCATCTGATTGAGACATGTTCCCTACGTTTAAGGTTTCAAGTGGTACACCTGCTTCTACCAAACCAAGGAAGCGGTCTGGCTTGCGGGCTACGATGAAGAGACGTTGGCTGTCATATTTTCCAGCCAAGATATTTTCTGCAGCCTTTGCCACTGGCAAGATACTAAGCTTAACACCAGGTGGTGTCGCTAATTTCAAGCCACTTTTTTCGATATCATTTTGAGCGACTTCATCATCGATCACCATGATACGTGAAACATTTAGTTTGGTAGTCCAAAGGTTGGCTACCTGCCCGTGGATCAAACGTCCATCGATACGGCATCCTACAATAGTCATAAGTTTTCCCCCTTTACTTCTTTGAATGTAGGTTGTGAAACAAGTTTTAAGGTCTCCTTCCAAGTGCCCTCTGTCTCAAAGACGAGGATCTCATTTTCCCCATCTTTGAGAAAACCATGAGGGATGTAGAGGGAGAGTGTTGGACCGACTTCCCAGAAACGACCGATATGGTGGCCGTTTACAAGAACGATCCCTTTTCCAAATCCAGTCATGTCAAGGAAGGTATCCTCAACCTGATCTAGATGAAAAGCAAATTGATAAAAAGCTGGTTGACCTTCTTGCCATTCTTTCGAAAAGTCCAAGCGATCCAGCTGGGTGAAATCAAGCGCATATTGTTTCCAATCAAGCTTGAAATGTAGATCGATACAAACTCCTGTACGTATTCCTTTTCGTTGGGTGTCCGCTAAAAGCTTGTGTCCATAATTGACTCGTCCCATGTTTTCGATCAAGAGTTTTAAGTTTGTAATCGTTTTCTTTTTTCCGTTTAAAAAAAGATCTTGACCGATTTCTTCTTGGTATTGAGTAGCAATTAATTGATCATTGGCATAAACCTGTACCCGGTCACGCGCATCGATGATACGCAAGCGCTCTTCTTCCGCATCCATTTCCACCTCTGTCTCATAGAGCAGATAGCCTAAGGGATGGTCGATTTCTTCCATGGTCTGTGGATAAAGACTTTCTGTGACCTGAGCAATCTCGTTTAAATTGCCAAACAAACTAGTCTTGTTGGTTAACTTTAGTCTATGCTCTGGCAAAGTCGACTTCACAAGTGGATCCATCTGTGGATACTCTGGATAGTAGGTCGCCATCATCTTTTTGACTGCATGGTACTTAGGAGTCGGATTGCCCTGCTCATCTAAGAGAGCATCATAGTCGTAGGATGTCACTTGCGGGAGATCCACAGTCCCTCGTGCTGAGCAACCATTCATAAATCCAAAGTTGGTCCCACCATGGAACATATAGAGATTGATGGAGCCTTCTTGTAAGACTTCATGGACTGCTTCTGCCAACTCTTCTGGATCTCGCTTGATGATAGGTTCTTTCCATCGATTGAACCAGCCATCCCAAAATTCCATACACATGAGTGGCCACTTTTTGTCATGCTCAGCAAAGAACTCTTTCATCTGAGAGAAGTTGTAATTCGCACGCGAACCAAAATTACCGGTTACAAAGAGTCCATCCTCAATCAAGGTCCCTGCTCGAAGGGTCGCCCTCCAAGGTCCATCAGAGGTGAAGAGTGGACAAGTAATATCCCTCTCAATCATTAGATCTCTGATCGCCCGAAGGTAGGCCTTGTCTTCGCCATAAGAGCCATATTCGTTCTCAACCTGCATCATGAGGATATTGCCCCCACGATCCAATTGGTACTTGGCCACACGTGGCAGGAGCTCGTCGTAATAGCGAGCCACTTCCTTGAGAAAGGCCGGATCCGATGAGCGAATCCGAAGGTCTTCGTCGATTAACCAGGCTGGCAAGCCCCCAAATTCCCACTCCGAACAGATAAACGGTGACGGACGGAGAATCACATATAGATCCAACTCTTGAGCTACTTGGATAAAGTGCTCCAGGTCCAAATTCCCTTCAAAGTGAAAGTGGCCTCTTTGTGGCTCATGAGCATTCCATGGAACATAGGTTTCAACAGTATTAAAACCTAGAGCTTTTAGGTTATATAAGGAATGATACCAATCCTCACGATCGATCCGAAAATAATGAATTGCACCAGATAAAATCTTAAAAGGTTGATCATTTAAATAAAAATCTTCACGGATTTCAAATGCCCCCATACTGAGAACCTCCTTCTAAGAAACCCTTTTCATTTATCAATATAATATATTAATAAAAAAATGTCAACCACTTTTGAAAAAATATGTTAAAATAATATTAACAAGGGATATCGAAAGAAGAGGTGAAGCACATGGCAATCCCAAAATACCAACACATCAAAGATGATTTGAAGCAACAAATTATCTCAGGTAAATTTGAAAATGGAGATAAATTTTACACAGAAGCCGAGTTGATTAAGATTTATAATGTTAGCTCGATTACTGTTGTTCGTGCTTTGAACGATTTGGCTAGCGATGGATACATCGTCCGCCAACAAGGGAAAGGAACCTTTGTTTCGCGCGCTAGAAAACACAAACTGGTTGAGTTTTCAGACGTTGAAACCTTCCCTATCCAAAAAGCGACCGTAAAAGTTCTCTCTATTAAGCGTGGCAATGCGCTGAATATCCTGGATAAACTGGGACTCGCTCCTACTCAATTCTATTATAAGATTGATCGGACTCGTCATATTGGTGAAGATACCTATATCTACCACCAGACCTATGTCCCAGAGCAATATATTAACCCAAATTATCCAAGCTTAGATTACTATAGTTCGATTTATGATCGCTTTAAAGAAGATTATCATATTCACATGAATGATGAACACTTTGAAGAAATCAATGATATTGTATTCCCAACACCAAGCAAAATCGCATCTGTGTTGAATATCGATGAAAACTTCCCAACTGTCCGTCAAGTGAAGACGACAAAATTGGAAGCGACCGGTCAAATTCTCGAATATAGCGAAACCTATAAACGCGGCGACTACTATAAAATCAAATTTATCTCTTGTGATCGTGATCATTGATCATTCAAAGTCTGGGGTCTGGCCTCAGACTTTTATGATACAAATTATAGCACGAAAAAATAGTTCCTAAAACATGTAAAACGAATAATCTATAATTAGTGATAGACTTCCTATAAATAGTTTAATAAGTCAAAATTTATTATGATAAATTCAGGATCTAGAGCGCCTGATATAGGCAAAGAAAAAGACAAACATCTCATGATGTTTGTCTTTTTTGATCAAGTTTATGAGGGGATTAGTCTCCCAAGCCGATGCGTTCGAAGATCTCATCCACTCGTTTGGTGTAGTAAGTTGGGTTGAAAATTTCATCGATTTCCTCTTGAGTGAGACGTGAAGTTACTTCTGGATCTGCTTCCAAAAGTGGTTTGAAGTCGACTTGGTTATCCCATGATTGAGCCGTCTTCGGTTGAACAAGGTCGTAAGCTTGCTCACGTGTCATGCCTTTTTCAATCAAGGTCAGCATAGCACGTTGACTGAAGATAAGACCAAATGTAGAGTTCATGTTACGGATCATGTTTTCTGGGAAGACCGTCAAGTTCTTGACGATATTTCCAAAACGGTTAAGCATGTAGTCAATCAAGATAGTTGTGTCTGGTGCGATGATCCGCTCAGCTGATGAGTGAGAGATATCACGCTCATGCCAGAGGGCTACGTTCTCATAAGCTGTAATCATGTGACCACGGATCACACGCGCAAGACCAGTCATATTTTCAGAACCGATAGGGTTGCGTTTGTGAGGCATTGCTGAAGACCCTTTTTGACCTTTGGCAAAGAACTCTTCCACTTCACGTTGTTCAGATTTTTGAAGACCACGGATTTCAGTCGCCATCCGTTCGATTGAAGTTGCAATGCTCGCAAGAACTGCAAAGTACTCAGCGTGAAGGTCACGAGGAAGGACCTGTGTAGAGATTTCTTGAGCACGGATACCCAATTTATCGCAGACGTATTTTTCAACGAATGGTGGGATGTTGGCAAAGTTACCAACCGCACCAGAAATCTTACCAGCTTCCACACCAGCAGCCGCATGCTCGAAACGCTCGATGTTGCGCTTCATTTCGCTGTACCAAGTCGCAAGCTTGAGACCAAAAGTCGTCGGCTCAGCGTGCACCCCGTGGGTACGACCCATCATGATAGTGAACTTGTGTTCTTTCGCCTTGTCAGCGATGATGTTGAGGAAGTTTTCAAGGTCACGACGAATGATGTCGTTGGCCTGCTTGTAAAGGTAACCGTAGGCCGTATCCACCACATCAGTAGAAGTCAAACCATAGTGGACCCACTTACGCTCTTCACCAAGCGTCTCAGAAACCGCACGTGTGAAGGCAACCACATCGTGACGAGTCTCTTGCTCAATCTCCAAAATACGGTCGATGTCAAAGTCCGCTTTCTCGCGGATCAAAGCCACATCTTCCTTAGGGATTTCTCCCAACTCAGCCCAGGCTTCGTCAGCCAAGATTTCCACCTCAAGCCAAGCACGGTATTTATTTTCTTCAGTCCAAATGTTCGCCATTTCTGGGCGAGAGTAACGTTCGATCATGTTGTTTTATTTTCCTTTCTTTTGATGTTTCACATCAGTTAACAACCGACAGTCGGTTTATTCAAATTCTTCTTTCCCAATCCACACAGATGGATAATGATCCAGTGTATTCAAATCTGTATCCAGCGGGACATCATAGATAGCTAAATAGTTTTCAGGGTATTGTGCAAGCAACTCTTCATACTTAGTTTTCACCTTTTCGTGATCACTACTAGCATACAAAACTTCAACGACTGCCCCCGTCTTCTCTTTTTCGACAAATGCGTTGACGATGAGTTGAATCATAAGAATTAATCAAGTCCGTAGCCCGTATTCAGTTTTGGTGAATACGTGAGCCCTTGTTCCTTTCTATTTTTCGTTTTTTCCTGAAAAATGATTGACTATTGCTGTTCTTCATTGTCTAAATCTTGTAATTCTACTAGTTTTGATACATATTCACGGTTATCTTCAACCAAAGATTTTATAGGTGAATAAATTGTATCAAGCAATTTATCATTACCTGTCACCAAATAAGTTTTAGCAAGTAAATCACTAGCCTTTATGATATAAGAAAATTGATCATTTAATTCAAAGAAACTATGTGAAATGTCTTCGTTAAATTTATCATCAAATAAAGATTTTAAAAACAGCATAAATTTTGAATTTGGAATAGGAATTTGTTTGTTGATCTCTCTTTCAAATTCTTTAATAAGGGCTGCTCGCCCTTCATTCAACTGGTTTATTGAATTTAATAACAAAAATTGTTTGTGTGGATTATCATCAGACATTAGTAAAGCCTGATTTACCGTGCTTTCTGCACCTAAAATTTTTGCTCGTCTATCATCTTTCTGTCCCTGCTTAATTTCCAAACTGAGCTGTTTAACTTCAGAGAGAAGAATTTCTAAATCATTAATTTTCTGAGCATTTGCTAATTGATTCACATTATATATGATATTCTGTAAAACTTCAGGATTATCCATAACAATCTTTTCTAGTCTAGCTTTAGAAACAATATCGTTATTTGTTCCTTTAGTCACAAAATTG
>QFCE01002225.1_pt1 | contig 10438 bp, 6 predicted proteins | sample 5346091 | NCBI WGS metagenome assembly QFCE01 (sample SAMN09062252, study PRJNA434731) | Human gut metagenome, whole genome shotgun sequencing project. | isolation source: stool timepoint A chromium assembly | host: Homo sapiens | collected 2015 | reverse complement strand
AGAGACGCCGGAGGTTTTGCCTACGGAAGCACCGGAGGTTCCGCCGACAGAGACACCGGAGGTTTTGCCTACGGAAACGCCGGAAGTTCCACCCACAGAGACGCCGGAGGTTTTGCCTACGGAAGCACCGGAGGTTCCGCCGACAGAGACACCGGAGGTTTTGCCTACGGAAGCACCGGAGGTTCCGCCGACAGAGACACCGGAGGTTTTGCCTACGGAAACGCCGGAAGTTCCACCCACAGAGACGCCGGAGGTTCTGCCGACCGAAACACCGGAACTTCCTCCTGCTGAGACGCCGGGTGTGACAGAGACGCCGGAAGTTCCCCCCGCAGAGGCACCGGTGGAGCCGACGCCTACAGAAGCGCCTGACATTTTTGATACACCTGCCCAGCCGGAACAGGAAGAGCGGCCGGATTCGGCAGCGGACAATCTGACTCCGGAGGAACAGGCAGCCCGGGCGGCAGAAAACCATACAAGCAACGGTATTACCGTACATGGAGATCTTCCCTGGTATGTTCAGTTCCGTGTTTCCGGAGGCGAGGAGTATTCCTTCCGAAATGCGGAAGGTGCGGATATTTTCAAATCTTACGAGTTTCAGCTCTGGGATCTGAAAAATGACACGGAATATCAGATTCCGGATGGACAGTATGTGAGCGTTACTGTTCCGGTAAAAGCCGGATATGACTATTCGGTAGAGCATATTCTGGAAAATGGGGCAACAGAGACCATTATTCCCAGTGTGGAAGGAACGACCATGGTGTTCAGCACCCATTCGTTCAGTCCTTTCGGAATTGCGGGAAGCAAGCCGATCGTCGGCGGAGAAATTGGAGACAAAGGATACGGAAATGCAGTGCCCTCCACTCCGGATGTGACGGCAACGCCCACACCGAGCGTACCAGTGGCAACACCGGTACCTACCAAAGCGCCTGCGGCGGGCGGTCAGGAAACGGGACCGGTGGTACCGGGCGGCAACACAGTGACTGGGGAAAGCAGCCAGACCGGCGGACAGGCCGGCAACGCAGGCAGTCCGGACAACCAGATAAGTACGGATAACTCAAACAACCAGACAGGTGATGACAGCGACAATGCGGACGACAAGGTGAGCAGCAACACTTATACAGGAAGCAGCGCATCCAACAACGCCGGCAGCAAAACACAGAATCCCAAAGCAGTGAAAACAGGCGACAGCACCATGATTTATCCCTTTGTCATTCTGCTTGCAGTGGCAGTGATTGCAGTAATCGCAGTTGTGGTTATGAAGAAAAAGAAATAAGCATAAGGAATAATCGCGTTGACCCTCCCATATATTGCCTGTGGGAGGGTTGCTTTATGAAGGTAAAAGCGGTTTTGAAATCTTTGCTTTTTGCTTACGGAATGACCGGGATTTTTCTGCTTCTGCTGGCGTTTCTTCTGTTTCAGTTTGATCTGGGAGAGGCTCCCATGCTGGCGGGAATTCTTGCGGTTTATGTTCTGTCAAGCTTTCTCGGCGGTTTCATGGCCGGGAAAATTCTGAGAAAAAATAAGTATTTCTGGGGCTTTCTTGTGGGATTGGGATATTTTGTCCTGCTTTTGCTGGTTTCTGTGCTCGTACAGGGAAAGTGGGATATGTCTTTTCGCCATGCGGTCACAACCTTTGCGATGTGCCTGGGCGGCGGAGCGCTCGGAGGAATGCTGTCTTGAGAGAAATGCCGGAAAAAAATACTTTCCATGCGGTGAGTTTTATGCTATACTAGGCGGAGATAAAAGTTATATAAGGAGGATACTGCAATGGAACATATCAAGACATTAAATACAAAGAATCTGCAGAACACTGTAAAAAAGGGCGGATGCGGTGAGTGCCAGACATCCTGCCAGTCTGCCTGCAAGACATCCTGTACCGTAGGCAACCAGAGCTGCGAGCAGAAGTAATATCAGCTTTTGGCAGTGAAACCTTAAGCAGCGGGGCTTGTCCCCGCTGCTTATCTTACGCTTAGAAAGGATTTCAGAGAAATGAGTCTGATTCACCGATACAAAAATAACGGATACAATATTGTCCTGGACATCAACAGCGGATGTATTCATCTGGTGGATGAGGTGACCTGGGATGTGCTTCCTCTTCTGGAGGAGGGCAGGGAGGAAGCTGAGATTGTGAAACAGCTTTCCCGTACATATCCGGCAGAGGCAGTAAAGACCTCTGTGGCGGAATGCAGGAAGCTTCAGCAGGAAGGGATGCTGTTTACAAAGGATATTTATGAAAATGCCATTGAGGAGTTTATGGACAACCGTCAGACGGTTGTGAAGGCCCTCTGTCTTCATATCGCGCATGACTGTAATCTTGCCTGCCGCTATTGTTTTGCGGAAGAAGGCGAGTATCATGGAAGGCGTGCGATCATGTCCTACGAGGTGGGCAAAAAGGCCCTGGATTTTCTGATCGCAAATTCCGGTTCCAGAAAGAATCTGGAGGTGGATTTCTTTGGCGGAGAGCCGCTGATGAACTGGCAGGTTGTGAAGGATCTGGTAAAATACGGGCGGGAGCAGGAGAAGCTCCACAACAAGAAGTTCCGTTTTACGCTTACCACCAACGGGGTCCTTCTCAACGATGAGGTCATGGAATTCTGCAACAAAGAAATGTCCAATGTGGTGTTGAGCGTGGACGGCCGAAAAGAGGTTCATGATTTTATGCGTCCGTTCCGCAAGGGAGCCGGAAGCTATGATCTGATCATGCCGAAATTTCAGAAGTTTGCGGAGTCCCGAAACCAGGATAAATATTATGTGAGGGGAACCTTTACCCATCACAACCTGGATTTTTCCAAGGATGTGCTTCATCTGGCGGACCTTGGATTCAAGCAGATTTCCGTGGAGCCGGTGGTTGCTCCTGACACGGAGGAATACGCGATCCGCAGGGAGGATATTCCCCAGATCCTTGAGGAATATGACAAGCTGGCAAAAGAGATGATTGTCCGCGAAAAAGAGGGAAGAGGCTTTAATTTCTTCCATTTTATGATTGACCTGACTGGTGGTCCCTGTGTGTACAAGCGGCTTTCCGGCTGCGGCTCGGGGACGGAATATCTGGCTGTGACACCCTGGGGCGACCTGTATCCCTGTCACCAGTTTGTGGGAGAGGAAGAGTACCTCATGGGAAATGTGGACGAGGGAATCACCAGGCCGGAGATTCAGAAAGAGTTTGCCGGCTGCTGCGTCTACACAAAACCGGAATGCAAAGAATGCTTTGCGAGATTTTACTGCAGCGGCGGCTGTGCGGCAAACGCCTACCATTTCCAGGGAGATATCAAGGGCAATTATGAGATCGGATGCGAGCTCCAGCGCAAGCGCGTGGAGTGCGCGATCATGATCAAAGCCGCGCTGGCAGAATAAGAGAAAGAAGGGAAAAGCAATGAAGAAAAGAAATGGAGTAATTGTACTCCTGTTGACTGTACTGATAACCGTATTTCTCGGCTACACTGCAGCAGTAGGCTTAGGTCCCACCGGCACAGGTGCGGCAAAGAATATCAACACAGGTCTTGACCTGTCCGGCGGTGTGAGCATCACCTACCAGGCCAAGGAAGAAAATCCCAGCAGCGAGGATCTGGCAGATACCAGATACAAGCTGCAGAAACGTGTGGAGCAGTACAGCACAGAGGCGCAGGTATATCTGGAGGGAGGAAACCGCATCAGCGTGGAGATTCCCGGAGTGACAGACGCCAACGCCATTCTGGAAGAGCTGGGAAAACCGGGCTCCCTGTGCTTTATTGAGCAGACGGATGCAGACGGAAATGAGAACTTTGTCTACGACGGTGTGACAGAGCCCAGCGGCTACAAGCTGGCAAGAGATCTCGATGAGATCCGCGAGGCAGGCTCTGTGGTTCTGGAAGGAACCGATGTGGCAGATGCAGAGGGCGGAGCGTTTCAGGATCCGCAGTCAGGCGCGCAGCAGTATGCAGTCAGCCTGAATCTGACAAGCGAAGGCAAGAAAAAATTTGCCGAGGCCACCAAGGAAAATGTGGGAAAACAGATTGCCATTGTCTATGACAACGGTATTTTGAGCGCGCCCAATGTAGAAGAGGAGATCGGGGGCGGCACAGCGCAGATTACCGGAATGAAAGACACACAGGAAGCCCAGGAGCTTGCATCTTATATTCGGATCGGTTCTCTGAGCCTGGAGCTGGAGGAGCTTCGTTCCAGCGTAGTGGCAGCGCAGCTTGGCGAGGAGGCCATTGAGACCAGTGTGCTGGCAGCCGGGATCGGGCTTGCGATCGTCATTCTTTTCATGATCCTTGCATACCGCGTACCCGGTGCTGTGGCAGGTGTGGCGCTGATCCTTTACACAGCCCTGATGCTGATCACCCTCAACGCCTTTGATATCACCCTGACCCTTCCCGGAATTGCCGGCATCATTCTTGGCATCGGAATGGCGGTGGACGCCAACGTTATCATCTATGCGCGTATCAGGGAAGAAATCGGCGCGGGAATGTCCGTGCGCACAGCCATTAAAAGCGGCTTTTCAAAGGCCTTTTCCGCGATTTTTGACGGAAACATCACAACCCTGATCGCAGCTGTTGTACTGATGTGGCTGGGTTCCGGTACCGTGAAGGGCTTTGCCTACACCCTGGCGCTTGGTATTGTCATTTCCATGTTTACCGCATTGGTTGTGTCAAGACTTGTCATCAATGCGATCTATGCAGTGGGCGTGCGGGACGCGAAATTTTACGGAGCGGCAAAAACGCACAAAGCCATTGATTTTGTCGGCAAGCGCAAGGTATTTTTCATTCTGTCCCTTGTAATGGTGATCTGCGGACCGGCAGCCATGCTGATCCATCACAATACCGAGGGCAAGGCGCTGAACTACAGCCTGGAGTTTTCCGGCGGAACCTCCACCAACGTAACATTCAACGAGGATATGGATATCAAACAGATTGATTCCGAGGTGACGCCTCTGGTGGAGAAGGTAACCGGCGATAAAAACGTGCAGCCGACGAAGGTTGTGGGAACCAATCAGGTGATCATCAAGACAAGAGCTTTGGATCTGGACGAGAGAGAACAGCTTAACAAGGCGCTTGTAGAAGAATTCGGTGTGGATGAAAGTCTGATTTCCGCAGAAAGCATTTCTGCAACTGTCAGCAGTGAGATGCGAAAGGATGCCTTTGTAGCGGTGATCGTGGCAACCATCTTTATGCTTCTCTATATCTGGTTCCGGTTTAAGGACATCCGTTTCGCGAGCAGCGCGGTTATTGCTCTGCTTCACGATGTTCTGGTGGTACTGGCCTTTTATGCGATCGCCAGAGTTTCGGTGGGAAATACCTTTATTGCATGTATGCTGACGATCGTGGGTTATTCTATTAATGCGACGATTGTTATTTTTGACCGTATCCGCGAGAACCTGCATGGCAGCAAACGCACGGAGGGGCTGGAGGAAGTGGTAAATGCCAGCATCACGCAGACGCTGACCAGAAGTATCTATACTTCTTTCACAACCTTTGTCATGGTTGCGGTCCTGTATATCATGGGTGTGTCTTCGATCCGGGAGTTCGCTCTGCCGTTGATCGTGGGTATTGTCTGCGGTGCATACTCTTCCGTATGCATCACAGGTGCGCTGTGGCTTGTGATGAAGAAGAAATTCACAGGAAAAGCAGCGGTTTCCACAGGGAAAAACAACAAAAAATAAAAAATGAAGTGTAAATAAAAAGGAGCTGTTGCAGAAGCAAATCCTATGGGAGCTGCATTTTGTGACAGCCCCTTTTATCATTACGAGAGAGGAACGTATATGGAACGATGGGTAGTGGCCGCCAAGCGGGCAGATTTTCAGGCGATTGGGAAGGAATTTCATATTGACCCGGTGATCGCGCGGCTGATTCGAAACAGGGACGTCACAGATCCAAAGGAAATACGGGAATATCTTTACGGGACACTGGAGGAGCTTCCTTCTCCATGGCTTATGAAAGATATGAAAAAGGCGGTTTCACTCATAGAAAAAGCAATCCGGGAAGGTGAAAAAATCCGCATTATCGGGGATTATGACATTGACGGCGTGATTTCCACCTACATCCTTCTGAAATGCCTCCGGCGCCTGGGGGCAAAGGCAGATACCTATATTCCGGACAGAGTGGCAGACGGTTACGGAATCCGCCGCCATCTGGTGGAAAAAGCGCTGGAGGACGGGATCCAGACCATTCTCACCTGCGACAATGGGATCGCGGCTTCGGAGGAGATCCTCTGGGCACGTCAGAATAAAATGAAAGTGGTGGTGACAGATCACCATGAGATTCCATTCCGAGAGGAGAAGGAAGAGCGGATCCTGCTCCTTCCGGATGCGGATGCGATTTTGAATCCAAAGCAGCCGGACTGTGCATATCCAAACAAGAATCTCTGCGGGGCAGCGGTTGCGTACAAGCTGGTGTGCGCGCTGTATGAGCGGGCCGGGCTGGAAGCGGAGCTTGGGGATTATGTGGAGCTTGCGGCATTTGCTACCGTGGGAGATGTGATGAAGCTTCAGGGAGAAAACCGCATTCTGGTAAAAGAAGGCTTAAAGCGGCTTGCGCACACAAAAAATCTGGGGCTTCAGGCGCTGATCCGTGCAAACGGTCTGGAGGAGGCTTCTATTTCAGCCTATCACGTGGGGTTTGTATTGGGGCCATGTATCAATGCAAGCGGACGTCTGGAGACAGCCGCCCGTTCTCTGGCGCTTTTGGATGCGGCTGACGAAGAAACGGCCGCCCGTCTGGCAGGTGATCTGACGGCGCTGAACCAGAGCCGAAAAGCGCTTACCGAACAGGGAAAGGAAGAGGCCATCCGACTTGTGGAGACAACCGACTTGTGTAAAGATAAGGTCCTTGTCATTTACCTTCCGGATTGTCATGAAAGCCTGGCGGGCATCATTGCCGGACGCATCCGGGAAAAATACAATAAACCTGCGTTTGTACTGACGAAAGGAGAACAGACTGCCAAAGGGAGCGGACGTTCCATAGAGGGGTATTCCATGTTTGAAGAGCTTACCGGCTGCAGCGGGCTTCTGGAACAGTTCGGCGGACATCCCATGGCGGCCGGACTTTCGATCCGGGAGGAAAACATTGCCCTTTTCCGAAAGAAGCTTAATGAAAACTGTTCTCTGACAGAAGAGGCTTTCATACCAAAGGTTCTTATTGATGTTCCCATGCCGTTTTCTTATGTGACAAAAGAGCTGGTGCGGCAGATTTCTCTCCTGGAGCCTTTTGGCATGGGAAATGCAAGACCCCTGTTTGCGCAGAAAGAGGTTGCTGTTTTAAATCCCAGGATTTTTGGGAAGAATCGCAATGTGGCGAAGTTTACGCTGATGGATGGGGCCGGGAATGCCATGGACGGGGTATATTTCGGGGAAGCGGAGGAATTTGTCCGCTTTGCGGGGGAAAAAGGAAAAATCTCCATCGCCTATCATCCGGAGATAAATTCCTATCGCGGCCGGGAAAACCTGCAGCTGGTGCTGCATCATTATTGCTGACAGGATTGCCGGATCCCGCGAAACCCGTCGGGTTTTGGATTGATTCTGCTTATAAATGGTGATATAATATTCCCACGGTGTTACCTAATTTTTGAAATTGGAGGAAGTAAAATGAAAATACTAGAAGAATATGTGAGAAGTATCCCGGATTTTCCGGAGCCAGGCATTATTTTTCGTGATGTGACCAGTATTCTGCAGGATGCCGACGGCCTGAAGCTTGCCATTGATTCCATACAGAAATGTCTTGAGAATGTGGACGTGGATGTGATCGCAGGAACAGAATCCAGAGGCTTTATCTTCGGAGTTCCGGTTGCTTACAACCTCCATAAGCCCTTTGTTCCTGTTCGGAAAAAAGGCAAGCTTCCCTGTGAGACCATTTCCCAGAGCTATGATCTGGAATACGGAAGCGCAACCATAGAAATGCATAAAGATGCAATTGTGCCGGGACAAAAGGTTGCGATCATTGACGACCTCATTGCCACAGGGGGAACTGTGGAAGCGGCTGCAAAAATGATAGAGGCTTTGGGCGGCGAGGTGGTAAAGATCGTGTTCCTCATGGAACTGGCCGGTCTTGAGGGCCGCAAGCGTCTTGAGAAATACGACGTGGAATCCATTATTCGCTACGAGGGCAAATAAGGCCTGAAAGCGAGAATATAAAATTTTGCGGACAGGTGGAATTTTATGACAGAGATTATAAATGGCACAAAACAGCAGGATTCCTTGAATCCGATGGAAAGAAGAAAGATGGAAGAGGTGAAGCGGGCAGACGCTGCGGTGAAGTCGGTCCATGATTTTACCAGCCCTGAGGAGATTTATCAGGAGCTGATCAAAAGCGTGGCTAAATATCACCCCTCCGCAGATCTTTCCATGATAGAAAAAGCCTATAAGGTAGCCAGAGAGGCACACAAAGATCAGAAGCGAAAATCCGGAGAGCCATATATCATCCATCCGCTTTGCGTGGCTGTGATCCTTGCAGACCTGGAGCTTGACAAGGAAACCATTGTGGCCGGGCTGCTCCATGACGCTGTGGAGGATACCTGGATGACCTACGAAGAGGTGGCAAAAGAGTTCGGAGAAGAAGTGGCCCTTCTGGTGGACGGCGTTACCAAATTGGGACAGCTCAACTATTCCAAGGATAAGGTGGAGGTGCAGGCAGAGAATCTGCGCAAGATGTTTCTTGCCATGGCCAAAGATATCCGGGTCATTCTGATCAAACTGGCGGACCGTCTGCACAACATGCGCACACTGCAGTACATGCGGCCGGAGAAGCAGCAGGAGAAGGCCCGTGAGACCATGGATATCTATGCGCCCATTGCCATGCGTCTTGGTATTTCCAAGATAAAAGTAGAGCTGGACGACCTGTCTCTGAAATATCTCAAGCCGGACGTCTATTACGACCTGGTGGAGAAGGTGGCGCTTCGGAAAAGCGTCCGCGAGGAGTTTGTGGGCGCCATTGTCAAGCAGGTGAAAAAGCACATGGAGGATGCAAACATCAAAGCCCAGGTGGATGGGCGTGTGAAGCATTTCTTCAGCATATACAAAAAAATGGTGAACCAGGACAAGACCATCGACCAGATTTATGACCTGTTTGCCGTCCGCATCATTGTGGATACGGTGAAAGACTGCTATGCGGCGCTTGGGGTGATCCACGAGATGTACAAGCCGATTCCCGGGCGCTTCAAGGATTATATCGCCATGCCGAAGGCGAACATGTACCAGTCTCTGCACACCACCTTGATCGGCCCCAACGGCCAGCCCTTTGAAATACAGATCCGCACCTTTGAGATGCACAAGACTGCGGAGTACGGCATTGCTGCGCACTGGAAATATAAGGAAACCTCTGACGGCAAGGTGCCTGTGGGCAAGAGCGAAGAGGAGAAGCTGAACTGGCTGCGCCAGATCCTGGAGTGGCAGAGGGACATGTCGGACAACCGGGAGTTTATGAGCCTGCTCAAAAACGATCTGGACTTGTTTGCAGATACGGTCTACTGTTTTACTCCGCAGGGGGATGTGAAGACGCTTCCCAACGGTTCTACGCCCATTGATTTTGCATACTGCGTACACAGCGCAGTGGGCAACCGTATGGTGGGAGCGAGGGTCAACGGAAAGCTGGTTCCCATTGAGTATCAGATCAAAAACGGAGACCGCATTGAGATCATCACCTCGCAGAATTCCCAGGGACCCAGCAGGGACTGGCTGAAGCTGGTGAAGAGCACACAGGCGAAGAACAAGATCAACCAGTGGTTCAAAAAAGAGCTGAAAGAGGACAACATCCTGAAAGGAAAGGACATGCTCGCCCAGTATGCCAAGGCAAAGGGATTCAAGATCGGTCTCTACACAAAGCCGCAGTATCTGGAAAGCGTCATGCGCAAATATGGCTTCCGGGACTGGGATTCCGTTCTGGCCGCCATCGGACACGGAGGCCTCAAAGAAGGCCAGGTGTTCAACAAGCTGGCAGAAGCGTATGACAAGGAAAACAAAAAGAATATCACAGACGAGCAGGTCATCGAGGCCGTTGCCGACAACTCGGAAAAAATCCATATTGCCAAGAGCAAAAGCGGCATTGTGGTACAGGGCATTCACGATGTGGCGGTACGTTTCTCCAAGTGCTGCAATCCCATTCCGGGAGACGAGATCGTGGGCTTTGTCACAAGAGGGCGGGGGATCACCATTCACCGTACCGACTGTGTGAATGTGCTCAACATGTCAGAGCTTGACCGGAGCCGCCTGATCGAGGCGGAATGGCAGAGGGACAACAAGGTTGCGGAAAAATATATGGCGGAGATCAATGTTTACGCAAACAACCGAACCGGACTTCTGGTGGATCTGTCAAAACTTCTGACCGAGCGAAAGATCGATGTGCGGGCTATGAACAGCCGCACAAATAAACAGGAAAAAGCAACCATATCTTTAAGCTTTGCTGTGGGAAGCAAGGATGAGCTGACCTCTCTTATTGAAAAGATCCGTCAGATAGAGAGTGTGCTGGAT
>QFCE01000481.1_pt1 | contig 10447 bp, 10 predicted proteins | sample 5346091 | NCBI WGS metagenome assembly QFCE01 (sample SAMN09062252, study PRJNA434731) | Human gut metagenome, whole genome shotgun sequencing project. | isolation source: stool timepoint A chromium assembly | host: Homo sapiens | collected 2015 | reverse complement strand
GTGAGATCAAACATATCAGAAAACGCATATCCGCCCGCCGCAAAACGCCGGGTCCGCGCGCCTATGAAGCGCCGGGAAGTCCGTTATTTACCCTTATTTACGGTCTGGCCATGCTGGCGATGGTCGGGGCCAGCCTGGGTTTAGGCTGGATGATCAACGAGAAGCAGCAATGGGTGGATCCCAAACCTGTCCTCCAACAGATCGAAGTGCTTTCAGAAAAGCTGCATTTAAAATCCTTATCGGCCTGGCTGCCGTTTGAAAAGTGGTTTGGCAAGGAGCAGCCGGTCGCAGCGGCGGTCAGCTATGAGCTGATTCAGGATCATTATTATAAACCCGCTTCCGGCAATCAGGTGCAGAGCATCGCTGACGGGCGTTGTCTTATACATCGGCGAACAGGAGAGCGGAGCGATCGTCATGGTGAAGCAGGATAACGGCGTGCTGGTGACCTATGGCGCGCTGCAGGAGGTCCAGGTCCATCTCAACGATCGGATTTTAAAGGGTACGGCTCTGGGGGCGGTGCAGGATGCGGTCTATCTGGAATTCAGCGAACAAGGACAGCCGGTCACGCTGGAGCGGGCGATGGGCAATGCCGGTTAAAATCAAAGTCAGCGGTTTTACCATTCTGGTGGCAGCCCTGGCTTTTTTTTCTCACGCCGCTGTGCCGCTCGGCCACATTTTCTTCATTCTGGCGCTGCACGAAAGCGGTCATGCGTTCTGGGCCTGGTTTTTTCCATTATCCGATTCGCCAGCTGTCAATCCTGCCGTTCGGGCTGGCGCTGACGCTGGAGCATTTCGGCGATCGGGACGCGTGGGAGGAGCTGGTGATTCTGGCCGGCGGGCTGGCGATGCATGGCGTCATTCCCTTGCTTTACGGGGGATTGGCAAAACTGGGCTGGGTTTCGCCGGTCATGCTCGACTGGGTACTGGATATCAACCGGTCGGTTTTTCTGTTTAACGTGCTGCCGCTGTATCCGCTGGACGGCGGACGGATCGTGCAGTCGCTGTGGCATTGCGTTCTGCCGTATCAAACGGCTCAGGCGCTGACGTATAGTTTATCGGCGCTGCTGATTCCGCTGGTATTTGTCAGATTGATGAATTGCAATCCGATGACGCTCGGGGTGTTCGGGTTTCTGTTTGCCGTCAACCTGATCAGCTGGCGCCAGCGGGCGTATCAGGCTGAGCATTTCTACCTGTACCGCCTGATTCATCCCTGTTCTCATCCCTTAAAGCTGCATCGTAAGCAGGATTTATACCGTCAGCGGCATAACGTCATCCTGGAGCCAGGGGGATTGCTCGATGAAAAACAATGGTTGACGCGGCGCTTTGGCAAGGCCGGGCCGATTCCATCCCAACCGCGCGGCTGGTTGATTTAAACGGTGGGTCAGACGCGAAAAGGCTGTCGGAAAGAGGGTTTTTTTCAAGGCCGGAATATGCTATAATCCTAAAAGGAAGCGAGGAACATCCATGCGAAAGAAAATTACTCTTCTAGTTCTTCTGGGCTTGCTGCTGACCTCTTTAACCGGCTGCGCAACCGATAAGAAAAAGGTAGTATATACGGTTTATCCGTTAGGATATCTGCTGGAAAAGATCGGCGGGGACCGGATTGAGATCCAAAGTCTGCAGGACGATATGATCGTCCAGCGCGCGACGGCGGCCGGCGATTTGAAAGAACGCGTCAAGGACGCCGATTTAGTGCTGCACATCGGCCAGCTTGAGCCGTATTTCCAGCTTGTGCTGCCGGAAATCCGTTCGGCCAGTTCGGCGGCGGTCAAGGATTTGTCCGTCAATAATTCGATTTATTCGTTTAAACGTTATACCCGCGTCATCGCCAACGATGTCGAGCAGTTTGTCGAAAGCGCGTATTACAAGGGCGACGCCTTCGATTCGATCGACGTGAATGAAAAGGATCTGGCGTTGTGGATGGATCCGATCGCGATGACGAGCATGGCAAAGGAAATCCGCGACTGGCTGTGTGAGAATTACGTCGAGGAAAGCCGTTATTTCGAAGAAAATTACAGTCAGCTGGAAAGCGAACTGGTGCGCCTGGACGCTGAGTATCAAAGTCTGTCCAGCACGCTGAAGAATGAGAAGAAAACGATTAAATTCGTTTCGATGACGGCCAGCTTCGGCAATTGGCAGAAGACATACGGCATTCAGGTTTATCCGGTGATTCTGTCCAAATACGGCGTGCTGCCGAATGAAAAGCAGCTGGATATCATCAAGACCAAGATCGTGGAGGACAACGTGAAGTATATCGCATATGAACCGAACATGACGGAGGATATGCTCGCTTTGTTCGATCAGCTTTCGGCTGAGCTGAACCTGCAGCGGGTGGATTTGAGCAATCTGTCGAGTTTATCGGCGGATCAGCGCGAGGATAATAAGGATTATCTGTCGATCATGGTCGAAAACCTGAATCAGCTGGAAAGCATGGCGGAGGACGATCTGACGCCTGCGGTTCAGGAGCCGGCGGCGGACGATCAGGCTGCGGATGAGGATGAAGACGCCTGATTGGCGCATCGAATTTGGATTTCAGCGCGGAGGGAAAGTACCCTTCGCGTTTTTATTTTAAGCAGCGGATTTTAAAGGCAGGCGTAATGGAAAATAAGCGGAGCTGTGATTCTGGGAATTGATGACTCAGAAGTTCAATTAACTCAGAAAGAAGAGAAAAGAGTTGAAATTCCGTCAGGAAAGTTGATCGAACATTCGATCAAGGGCAAACCGACTTTTAAAACCACCGTGACAAAAAGTTCCAGGAAATGTTCCATAGAATTGCCCTCCTTTGATGACGACAAAAATCTGTCAGTTTGAATCCATTTTGATAAGACCAAAAATCGACTCTGTCCGGACGGGCATCCGCGGTTCAACAAAACCCTACATTATTAATATTGCGGAAAAAATAAATAATCCTCCTGAGAAAAATGAAAATGTTAAAATTTTTTCTGTTTTAGTAAAACTTGAAAGAATCAGAATTTTATTCACAGGAAACATCAATTAAGATTTAAACGGACAGGACTGCGGTTTATGCGCCAGCTTGCGCTTCTTTTGATATTCATCAGGGCTTATGGTAAAATAAGAACTGAATCTAGTTTAAAAACAAAAGGAGATCCAGCCATGAAAAAAATGTTGTTAGTTGATGGAAATTCCATGCTCTTCCGGGCATTTTACGCAACCTTTATGCGGCCGATGTCGACGTCGACCGGTATTCCGACCAACGCGATTTACGGTTTTGCGATGATGATCAACAAAGCCGTTCAGATCATCCAGCCGGACGCGATGCTCGTCGCTTTCGACAAGGGCAAGCATACCTTCCGCCACGAGCTGTTCGCCGAGTACAAGGGCGGCCGCAAGGAAACGCCGGACGCGTTAGTGGAACAGTTTCCGATCGTGCGCGAATATCTGGAAGCGGCGGGGATTAAGCAGTTTGAAATGACGGATATCGAAGCCGACGACATCATCGGTTCAATGATTAAGAAATATCCGGACTGGGATATCAACGTGCTCAGCTCCGATCGCGATATGCTGCAGCTGATCGACGAGACGACCTCGGTCTGGCTGATGAAAAAAGGCATCAGCGATATCGAGGAGATGACCGTGGAAAGCCTGAAGGAAAAGATGGGGATCACGCCGGATCAGATCCGCGACCTCAAGGGGTTGATGGGCGACGCATCCGATAACATCCCGGGAATTCCGAAGGTCGGTGAAAAGACAGCGCTGAAGCTGCTGGAACAGTTCGGTACGGTGGAAAATCTGATCGCCAACACCGACCAGCTCAAGGGCAAGCTGAAAGAAAATGTCGAAGCCTTCAAGGATCAGGCGCTGTTATCCAAACGTCTGGCGACGATCAAAACCGACGTAGAGATTCCGTTTGAAACGGAAGAATTCACATTTCACATCACGCCGGAGCCGCTGCGTCAGTTTTATGTGCGCTATGAGATGAACTCGCTGGCAAGCAAGCTTTCTACCCAGATCAGCGAGCAGGCGGAAGCCGAGGCCCCGGCCTCGCAGCCGACACTGACGGTGGCGGAAGTCCGCCGCTGTCCGGAAGCACTTCTGCAGGACAACGCGATCCTGGTGCTCGACCAGGATCAGCCGTCAGTCTACTTCGCTGATGTTCATGGTCTGGCGCTGGCGTATCAGGACCAGGCTGTCTACATCCCGATCGAAGATGTCCGCCAGGATGAAGCGCTGTTAGCGTATCTGGCGGGAGAAAAGACCAAGATCGTCTACGACGTCAAGGCTTGCCTGCATTTAGCCGACGGCGCGGGACTGACGATTAATGGAATGAAAATCGACGCGATGATCGCCGCGTTCCTGTGCGATTCGACGCTGACCAGTGATCAGAAGATCCGTGAGAAATTCGGCCTGACGGAAACGGTGACGATGGATGAGGTGTATGGCAAGCCGGGCAAGATGAAGCTGCCGGAGCCGCAGCTTCAGCGACAGCTGTGCGCCCAGAAAATCCAGCTGATCGACGCGCTGTGGAAGGACAGCGAACCGAAGCTGAAGGAGATGGAAATCGTTTCGCTGTTTTACGATGTGGAAATGCCTTTAGCCGTCGTGCTGTATAAGATGGAAAAGGAAGGCATCCGGATTGATTCCCAGACACTCGACGATATTGCCCGGCAGACCCAGGCCCGCCTGGACGCGCTGACCGATGCGATTTACGCCGCCGCCGGAGAGACTTTCAACATCAACTCGCCGAAACAGCTGGGCGAAGTCTTGTTTGACAAGCTGGGGCTGCCGGCCAGCGGGAAGAAGCGCTCAACCTCGGCCGACGTACTCGAAAAGCTGCTGGGCGTGCATCCGATTATCGCCGATCTGCTGGAATTCAGAAAATATCAAAAGCTGTACAGCACCTATGCCGAAGGCTTGAAAAAATACATTCATCCGGATGGAAGAATCCATACGATCTACAATCAATGCGCGACTCAGACCGGCCGGCTGTCCTCGACCGAACCCAATCTGCAGAATATCAGCGTCCGCGATGAGGAATCCCGCGAAGTGCGCAAGGCCTTTCTGCCGAGCGAGGGCAATGTGCTGGTCGCTTCCGACTACTCCCAGATCGAATTAAGAATGCTGGCGCACATGGCGGACGAGCAGGGGCTGCTGGACGCGTTCCGGCATGCCGTCGATATTCATACCAAAACCGCGTCCGACGTGTTCCAGATTCCGCTTGATCAGGTTGACGCGAAGCATCGCCGCCAGGCCAAAGCCGTCAACTTCGGGATCGTCTACGGCATTTCCGATTTCGGCCTGTCCCAGCAGCTGGATATCAGCCGCGCTCAGGCGAAGGAATTCATCGAGCGCTATCTGCAAAGCTATCCGAACATTTCCAAATACATGGATCAGGTGATCAGCTTCTGCCAGGAACACGGCTATACCGCGACGATGCTGGGCCGGCGCCGGGAAGTGCCGGAGATTCACGATAAGAATTACATGACCCGCGAATTCGGCAAGCGCGCCGCGATGAACGCGCCGATCCAGGGCTCTGCCGCCGATCTGATCAAGCTGGCGATGATCCGCATCGACAAAGCAATCAGCGAAAAGGGCCTGCAATCTAAAATGATCCTGCAGGTTCACGATGAATTGATTTTTGACGCGCTGCCAAGCGAGCTGGACGCGTTATGCGCGATTATCCAGGAGGGAATGGAGCACGCGATGGAACTGAAGGTGCCGTTAGTCGCGGAAACTAAAATCGGCAATACCTGGTACGAGGCGAAATAAGATGCCGGAGCTGCCAGAGGTTGAAACGGTCGTCCGCACGCTGGAACTTTTAATTCCTGACCGCCGGATCGAACACGTTGAAGTGCGCATGCCGAAGATGATTCAGATGGATGCCGGCGAATTCTGCCGGCGCTTAGAGGGACAGCACTTCCGCCGGTTTTCGCGGCGCGGGAAATACCTGGTCTTTCAGATGGATGATGTCTATTTCATCGCGCACATGCGGATGGAAGGAAAGTTTTATGTCCAGCGTCCTGAAGAACCGTTGTCCAAGCATATCCATGTGATTTTCGATCTGGACGACGGGACGCAGCTGCGCTATCACGATACGCGCAAGTTCGGGACGATGGAGCTGATGGAACTGAACGGCGATCTGCGCCACTTTCACGAGCTGGGGCCGGAGCCGTTCGACGACGAATTTAATCCGGACTACTGCCGCGCATTTTTAAAGAAACGCCGAGTTCCGATTAAACAAGTCCTGCTCGATCAGAGCTTTGTCGCCGGCATCGGCAATATCTATGCCAATGAGATCTGCTTCGCGCTGCGGATTGATCCGCGCAAACGCTGCGACCAGCTGACAAAAGCGCAGATCACTGCGCTGCCCGAGATCACCCGGCAGATTTTGAGCCTGGCGATTGAGGCCGGGGGCAGCTCGATCCGCAGCTATACCTCATCCTTAGGGGTGACCGGCCGGTTTCAGCTGCAGATCCAGGTCCATGGCCGGGAAGGCGAAGCCTGTCCGCTGTGCGGCGGGCCGATCAAGAAGATTGCGGTCGCCCAGCGGGGGACCTACTATTGTCCGCATTGTCAGAAAAAGAGAGGAACGGGAATCGAATATGATCAAAATCGCGATCACCGGCGTGATCGGCAGCGGAAAGTCGACGCTGAGCCAGTGCTTACGAAATCTGGGGTATCCGGTCGCTGACTGCGACGCGATCAGCCATGCGATCCTGCAGCCGGATCAGGCGGGATATAAATCCTGCGTCGAAGCCTTCGGTCCCATTATTTTAGATGATCAAGGGCGAATCGACCGGGCGGCTTTGGGCGCGATCGTTTTTCAGGATGACGCGCGGCGCCGCCAGCTTGAAGCGATCACGCATCCCCTGATCCAGGCGGAATTAAACCGCCAGGCAAAAGCCTCTTCATCGCCGCTGTGGTTTGCCGAGGTGCCGTTGTTGTTTGAGGCGGGGATGGAAAAGCAGTTTGACGAGATCATCACCGTCACCGCGCCGCTGGAAACCATCCTGCAGCGGCTGCAGCAGGACCGCGGTCTTTCACCTCAGCAGGCGCGGGCCAGGATGGCGGCGCAGATGAGCCAGGAAGAGAAAAGCCGCCGTTCGACGCTGACAATCGTCAACGACGGGGATATTCCCGCAATGCAAGATCAGATTCAACAATGGATCAAGGAGAAACAAGATGGAACTGAAAGCGAAAGACGGATACCGCAGTGAAGTGCTGCGGCCGCTGGGCGCGGACGCGCTGAATTCCTTAATGTCGCTGTATCAGCCGCTGGTCGGCTGCGCCGGGGCGGCGCTGTATCTGACGTTGATCAGCGAAGCCAAGCACCAGCGTTCGTTTGAGCCGCACGGCCGGTTATGTCAGATCATGAACATGGACATCACGGTGCTGGAACGCTCACGGCGCAAGCTGGAAGAAATGATGCTGATGCGCAGTTATATCAAAACCGGAGAAGGCAAGGACAACTACATTTATGTGCTGTATCCGCCGCTGGAAGCCGACCGGTTTTTTAAGCATGAGGTGCTGGGGCGGCTGTACGCGCGGATCATGGGGGCGAAGCAATACCAGCTTTCGCTTAACAAGCTGGCGCACATCGAGCTGTCGCGGGAAGGCTTTGAGGAAGTCAGCGAACAATTCAAAAGCTCGGTCATCGAGAACTGGGACGCTGAGAGCGAGGAACAGTTTGCCAGTATCAAACCGCGGTACAATTTCGACGCCGGCGATCATCCGGCCATTCACTTCGATTACGAGCGCTTCTTAACCCGCGCCAGCAACCTCGTCTTTCCGATTGAAGCGCGCACCAACGAGAATCTGCGCCTGATCGGGGAGCTGGCGACGATGTACGGCTTAAGCGCCGATGAAATGCTGATTCTGGTCGGCCGCTGCACAGACAATACGAACAACACGCTGGATGGGGAAAAGCTGCGCTCCACGGCGTTTGTCATGAAAGCGAAAAAGCCGGCGAAAAAGGTCTCGGACGATCCATACGATCTGCCGCCGGTCGCCTTTCTGCAGTCCAAGCAGAACGGTGTGCCGGTGCAGGACAGCGATAAACGCACGATTGAGAAGCTCATCACCGAGATGAAGATGGATCCGAAGGTCGTCAATATTCTGTTGGAACACGTTCTGTCCATCAGCGATAACAAGCTGGTTCCTTCCTTTGTCGCCTCGCTTGCCGCAGCCTGGATCCGCTCTGGGGTGGATACGGCGGAAAAAGCCATGGCGGAAGCCAAAAAACCACGCGGCCGCAGCGGCCGGGGCGGCAGCCGCAAAGATGTGCTGCCGGATTATTACGTCCAGATGAAGACCGGATCGGAAAAAGAAACCGCAGAAGAAACGGATTTCGACCGTGAAGAATTTGAAGAAATCCGCCGCCGGCTGCGCGAACAGGAGGGCTAAGTGATGGAAGCCGTAAAATGGGGAATCCAACTGAACGAACAACAGCTGAAGGAAAAACAAGCGCTGGCCGCCAAAATGAAAGCTCATCCGCTGGTGCAGAACTTCTTGCAAACTTACGGTCTGGATGAAAGCTGGGTTGAGAACTACCCGTACCGGTTTCATCAATGGATCGACCAGCTGAGCCTGTGCCAGAACTGTCCGGGCTTAAATCAATGCCGCCAGAAACAAAAGGGCGAGGTGCTCGATCTGTCGTATACCGGTTTTCTGACACTTCAGGTCCGTCCGTGCCGTTATGCCAGGCAGCAGCTGCAAGCCGAAAAGCATGTTCACAACTACCGCATCAACGATTTGCCGCGGCGTTTGTGGACGGTGTCGATCACTGATATCAACATCGACGAGGAAGAGGCGGCATACGCGGCAGCGGTGGCGAAAATCTCGCAGAATTTGTTAGCACCGGCGGAAAAAGGACTTTATTTGTTTGGCGCGCCGGGAGTGGGGAAGACTTATCTTGCGGCCTGTGCATGCAACAGCTATGCCCGTCAGGGCAAGCGCGTTGTGTTCGTGCATGTGCCGACGATGGCTTCACGGATCAAGGGGCTGCTTGACGACCGCGACAGCTTCGAGGACGAGCTGTACGAAATGAAGCGCGCGGACTTTGCGGTGTTCGACGATATCGGGGCGGAAAGCGTGACCTCCTGGCTGCGCGACGAGGTGCTGCTGCCGATCTTCAACGAACGGATGGACCGCCAGAAACTGACCTGGTTCACAAGCAATGAAAACTTCAGCTCGCTGGAAAATCACTACATGTATAATCAAAAATCCGACAAGGAAGAATTGAAAGCGGTTAGAATTATGGAACGCATAAAAGCCTTGTCGAAAGAGATGAAAATCACTGGAAAAAATCGCCGAAACACGTCGATTTAGTTTCACAATTTTCAAATTCAATGCTATGATATACGGGAAATGACAGGAGGGTTACGTATGATACGAAGAATCGGAATCTTGACGTCCGGCGGTGATGCTCCGGGCATGAACGCGGCGATCCGGGCTGTGACGCGCGTGGCGCTGGCGAACGGCTTTGAGGTCATGGGCATCAAGGATGGTTACCGCGGTTTAGTCGAGGGCAATTACATTCCGATGGATAAATCCACCGTCAGCGATATTCTGAACCGGGGCGGCACCGTACTGGGGTCGGCCCGTTTAACGGAATTCAAAGACCTGGAAATACAGAAAAAAGCGGTGCAGACGCTGCAGAACGCGAAGATCGACGCGGTCGTCGTGATCGGCGGCGACGGTTCTTATCGCGGCGCGATGGCGCTGACGAAACTGGGCATTAATTGTATCGGTCTGCCGGGAACGATCGACAACGATATTCCGGGCACCGATTTTACGATCGGCTTTGATACGGCGCTGAATACCGTCGTGGAAGCGGTGGATAAACTGCGCGATACCTCCAGCTCACATCATCGTTGTTCCGTCGTGGAAGTGATGGGCAACCGGTGCGGCGATCTGGCGGTCTGGGCTGCGATTTCCTGCGGAGCCGAGATCGTCATCACGCCGGAAACGGGCTATGACGAGCTGGATGTTCTGGAACGGCTGCGGTATTTGGACAAAGCCGTGAAGAAACGCCATGCGATCGTCGTCATTTCAGAGAAGATCGCGGACGTCGACGAGTTAGCGCGCAAGATTTCCCAGAATACCGGCTTTGCCGGACGGGCGACTGTACTGGGCCATGTGCAGCGCGGCGGATCGCCATCGCCGAGAGATCGTGTTTTAGCCTCGATGATGGGTGAAAAAGCGGTTGATCTGTTGATGGACGGCGTCGGCGGACACTGCGTCGGGATGATTGACAACAAGGTCACTTCGATGCCGATTGAGGAAGCCCTGTCTTCCCCGCGGCATTCCCGGAAGGACTTGTATCGTCTGTTTGACCGGTTAGTATAAGTTGAAGGAGGAAGATTATGTTAGGTAAGAAGACTAAAATTGTATGTACGTTAGGTCCTGCCAGCAACACCCCGGAAATGGTGGAGAAGCTGGCGAAGGAAGGCATGAATATCGTCCGGTGCAACTTTTCGCATGAGGATCA
>QFCE01001026.1_pt1 | contig 10594 bp, 7 predicted proteins | sample 5346091 | NCBI WGS metagenome assembly QFCE01 (sample SAMN09062252, study PRJNA434731) | Human gut metagenome, whole genome shotgun sequencing project. | isolation source: stool timepoint A chromium assembly | host: Homo sapiens | collected 2015 | reverse complement strand
GAGCGGAGGTGGCGATTGACTGCGGCGTCAAAGCCAATATTCTCGGCGCAGAAACCAAAAAACGTCAACGGCCATGCTTTCGGATACATGCTCCTGGGGCTGCCCGACAGCAGCGTCGATTACAGCCGGGCGCTGTCTTATATCCGCAGCCGTAACGGCGTGAGCGTAGAGGAGGTGCCGGACTATGCTGTCTGATCTTCTGCAGAATCCAGAGGTGCAGCGCCTTCTGCTCCTGACGGAGGATGGTCTGCTGTTTGCCATCTGGGAAACAATCTATGTAACCGTTCTTTCCACCCTGTTCGCTTACATCATTGGCCTCCCCCTGGGCGTTCTTGTCGTGGTGGGAGAGAAAAACGGCATTCTCCCCCTTCCCAAACCTCTGATGAACGTACTTAATGTGATCATCAACCTGCTGCGCAGTGTGCCGTTCCTGATTCTGATGGTTCTGGTCATCCCACTCTCCCGCGTAGTGCTCGGCACCAGCATCGGCACGGTTGCCACCATCATTCCCCTGATCGTTGCAGCCTTTCCCTTTGTGGCGCGCCTGGTGGAAGCTTCGCTGCGCGAGATTGACAAAGGCGTTGTGGAAGCGGCTCAGGCCATGGGCTGCTCGCCGTTCCAGATCATCTGGAAAGTTATGCTTCCGGAAAGCCTGCCTTCTCTGATCACCGGCTTTACTACCGCTTTCATCACCATTCTCAGCTATGGCGCCATGGCCGGCGCCATTGGCGGCGGCGGATTGGGTTCCATGGCCTTGAACCTAGGCTATCAGCGTCGCATGTTTATTGTCCTGTGGGTATCTGTAATCGTACTGGTTATTCTGGTTCAGATTTTTCAAACCATCGGCACGCATTTTTCGATCTCACTGGATCGCCGCCTGACTTCCGTAAAGAAAACACGCAAAGACCATTCCGCGAAGTCTCAGGATTGACGTTCTCCCCCATATTCAATTCGGCCTTCGGCCGGATCATAGATTTCAAAAACGAAGGAGATTTTATTATGAAACTGAAGAAGTTCACCGCAGTTGCTCTGGCATCTGCTCTGTCCCTGGGCCTGCTGTCTGCCTGCGGCAGCAATGCCAACGAGACCCCCAGCGCCGGCAGCGACAACAACACAGAAGCCGTCACCATTAAGATCGGCGCCACACCTGCACCCCACGCTGAAATCCTTGAGGTTGTGAAGCCTATCCTGGCCGAGCAGAATATCAATTTGGAAATCACAGTGTTCAATGACTACGTCACGCCGAACACTGCGGTAGAGGACGGCTCCCTCGACGCCAATTACTTCCAGCACATCACCTACATGAACGGGTTCAACGAAAGCGACGGCACGCATCTGGTGAGCGTCGGCAACGTCCACTATGAGCCTCTCGGTCTGTACGCCGGCAAAGCCAGCACGGTCGCTGACCTTACGGACGGTGCGCAGATCGCTGTTCCCAACGACACCACCAACGAAGCCCGCGCTCTGCTCCTGCTGCAGCAGGAGGGTCTGATCACCCTGAAGGAGGGCGCCGGCATCAATGCAACCAAAGCCGATATTGTGGAAAATCCCAAGAACCTCGATATCGTGGAACTGGAAGCCAACCAGCTGCCGGTGCGCTTGCAGGATGTGGACATGGCCGTCATCAACGGCAACTACGCCATTGACGCTGGCCTGAATGTTGCCGATGCGCTGGCCATTGAGGACAGCGAAGGCGAAGCCGGCACCGCTTATGCCAACGTGCTGGTCGTTAAGGAAGGCCACGAAAACGATGACGCTATCCAGGCTCTGTACACCGCTCTGTGCAGCGATGAAGTCCGGACCTACATGGAAGAAACCTACGGCGGCGCGGTCGTTCCCCTGTTCTAAACAATCTATACCGAAATGACCTGTGCGGAGCTGCGGAAAAATTTTCCGCAGCTCCTTTGATTCGAATTGACGACCGTGGTAAAAAATGCTATATTGTGACATAGTGAAGCGAAACCGCCAGCAGGGCGGTTTTCTTTCAGCAGGTGGTTAGCGATAACTAATAAGAAAATTGCGCCTTTCGGTTAGTTATATCTAACAAAATGCACAAAATCTGCATTGGCGATGGAAAGGGGGTGAGAAAGTGTGAAACACCACACATTTTGGGCCTGGGCCGCTGTGCTCTGTATGGCCATGTGCCTGATTACAGGCCATCAGCACAAATAAAAATTACATCAGACAACAGGAGGTACTTACTATGAATTGCTACAAAAATCTGGCCCTGTTCGCAGGCGGCGTACTGTTCGGCTCCGCCGGCATCAAACTGCTCTCCAGCAAGGACGCTAAAAAAATCTACACGCACACCACCGCCGCTGCGCTGCGCATGAAAGAAACCGTTATGGACACAGTGGCCGCCGTGCAGGAAAATGCTGGCGATATCCTGGCCGAAGCCAAAGAACTAAACGAACAGCGTACCGCACAGGACGAAGTTGTGGAAGACGCTGCAGAAGAAGCCGGCGCCAAAGCATGAAATATGTCATCGCCCATGAGTGCCGGGGGCGTATCCGAATTCGTATCGATCAAAAACACATGAGCTTAGCGCAGGCCGACCTGCTGGAGGCCTGGCTGCAGCGCCTTAATGGCGTACAGCAGGCCGTCGTCCATGAGCGAACCTGCTGCGCCGTGATCCGTTACAGCGGGACACGTGCCGATCTGCTGCAGGCCATCAGCCGCTTCCGGTACGATGCAGAAGACGTCGAAACCCTGTCCAACGTGCACAGCGGCCGCGCCATCAGCCGGCTTTATCAGGAAAAACTGGTGGATCTGGTATGCTTTAAGCTCATCCGCATGGTCTTTTTCCCTCAGCCGCTGCGCATCCTGTGGACTATAAAAACCGCTGTTCCCTATGTATTCCGTGGTCTGCGCTGCCTGCTGCGCGGGCAGCTCCATGTGGAGCTGCTGGACGGGCTTTCCATCGCCGTCTCCATTCTGCGCATGGATTTCTCCACGGCCGATTCCGTGATGTTCCTGCTGCGGCTGGGTGAGCTGCTGGAGGAATGGACCCACAAAAAATCCGTGGACGATCTGGCCCGCTGCATGTCGCTGAACGTAGACCGCGTCTGGCTGAAAACGCCCGGCGACGAGGTTCTGGTTCCGCTGAATCAGGTCCGCCCCGGCGATCTGGTGTGCCTTCGCATGGGAAACCTGATCCCTCTGGACGGAACCGTGGCCGAGGGCGAAGTCATGGTCAATCAGGCTTCCCTGACCGGCGAATCCGTTCCCGTTGCCAAGCGCCCCGGCGCGTCGGTTTACGCCGGCACCGTGGTGGAAGAAGGTTCGTGTACGCTGCTGGTCACACAGCAGTCCGGCGCAGGCCGGTATGACAAGATTGTCTCCATGATCGAGCAGTCCGAGCAGCTCAAATCCGTTGCAGAGCACCGTGCCGCCAATCTGGCCGATAAACTGGTTCCCTACACACTGTTGGGCAGCGCTCTGGTGTATCTGCTAACCCGAAACACCAGCCGCGCCCTGTCGGTGCTGATGGTGGATTTCTCCTGTGCGCTGAAGTTAGCCATGCCGCTGACCGTGCTGTCGGCCATGCGCCAAGCTGGCACTTCCCATGTAACCGTCAAGGGAGGAAAGTATCTGGAAGTCATGGCCCGCGCCGACACCATTGTGTTTGACAAAACCGGCACCCTGACCTATGCCGCGCCCAAGGTAGCCCAAGTGATCTCCTTCGGCGGCCACAGCGCCGATGAGATGCTGCGGCTGGCCGCCTGTCTGGAGGAACATTTCCCTCATTCCATGGCCAACGCCGTAGTACAGGCCGCGCGGGAACGGAACCTGCAGCACGAGGAAATGCATTCGGAAGTGGAGTATCTGGTGGCTCACGGCATTGCCAGCAAGGTGGGCACAGAACGCGTCATCATCGGCAGCGCCCACTTTGTTTTTGAAGATGAGGGTTGTACGGTACCTGCAGAGGACCAGATATTATTTAAAACGCTGCCGGAACAATACAGTCACTTGTACCTCGCCATCGGCGGAGCGTTGGCTGCGGTGATCTGCATTGCCGATCCACTGCGCGCCGAAGCACGGGATGTGCTGAGCGCACTGCGCCGCCAAGGATTCCGCAAGGCCGTGATGCTCACCGGCGACAGCGAACGCACTGCCGCCGCCATCGCTGCGGAAGTCGGCGTGGATGAATACCATGCCGAGGTCCTGCCAGAGGACAAAGCCCGCTATGTGCGCGAAGCCAAGGCCGCCGGAAGCACTGTGATCATGCTGGGTGACGGCATCAACGACTCCCCCGCCCTGTCTGCGGCAGATGTGGGAATCGCCATCGGCGACGGAGCTGCCATTGCCTGCGAAATTGCAGATATTACACTGTCCGCCCACAGCCTGTACGAACTGGTACAGCTGCGTGCCCTGTCTCAGGAACTGATGCGCCGCATTGATGCCAATTACCGTTTCGTTATTGGGTTCAACGGTTCCCTGATCGCTTTGGGCGCCGCAGGCATCCTACCCCCGGCCACCTCCGCACTGCTGCACAATCTGTCTACGTTGGGCGTCAGCCTGCACAGCATGACCGATCTGCCCCAGCAGGATCTGCCAAAACCGTAACACAAACGCCGCCGTCCAGTCTGGACAGCGGCGTTTTTTCCCGGCTCAAAAGTCTCACCGTCCCCAATCTGTTCGGCATACTCACAGATCCCCAAATCACGAAAGTACACATCCTGCTGGACAGCAGATATGCAGATACCACGCAGCTGTATCCCCGCGATATGCTTTCCCAGAACGGAACGTATTATTTCGCGCTTCCTATGGGAAAGCAAATCTCCTGCCGCCCTTTGGATCCATTGTGACTTAGAGCGACCGCAGCGGCATACAAAATCAGGACACCTATGGTTCACCGTTTTCCCTCCGGATTTCCCCACTTCCATACAGCGCTACGAACATACCTAAAAGCCTCTGCGCTCCTTTCAGAAGGAGCGCAGAGGCTTTTAGACTGTTTTCCGTTCTTTCCGCTCAAAGGCAAGCGCACCTCAGCTTCGCGGCTTTCCCGCCATTTGCTGCGCCTGATAGAGCGCCGCATAAGCGCCGCCCCGATCCATCAGCTCGGCATGGGTTCCCTCCTCCAGAATCCGCGCCTCATTCACTACCAGGATGCGCCCTGCGCTACGGATAGTGGACAGACGGTGGGCAATAATAAGAGTAGTCCGGCCTTTGCTCAGTGCGTCAAAGGAACGCTGGATAGCCGCCTCAGTCACCGCATCCAGCGCGCTGGTGGCCTCATCCAGGATCAGCACAGGCGGGTTTTTCAAAAAGATGCGGGCAATGGAGATGCGCTGTTTCTGCCCGCCGGAGAGCATGACGCCCCGCTCGCCCACATAGGTGTCAAACCCGTTGGGCATGGACTGAATATCGTCGTAGATCTCCGCCTTCCGGGCTGCCTCCTCAATCTCTTCCCGCGTAGCGCCGGGCCTCCCATAGGCGATGTTCTCATAGATTGTACCGGCAAAGAGGAACACGTCCTGCTGCACGATGCCGATATTCCGGCGCAGGCTGCTCTGGCACAGCGTGCGGACATCCTGCCCGTCGATGCGCACCGCGCCCCCGCTCACATCGTAAAACCGCGGGATCAGCTGACACAGCGTGGATTTTCCGCCGCCCGACGGCCCGACTACCGCCACCGTTTCCCCCGGGGCAACGTGCAGCGACACATGGGAGAGCACCGCCGGTCCCGCCGCGTCATACCGGAACGTCACGTCGTCCAGGTCAATTTGTCCTTTGACATCAGTCAATTCTTTGGCTCCCGGCGCATCCTCCACCGCCGGGTCCGTCCGCATCAGCTCCACAAAGCGTTTAAAGCCCGCCATGCCCTGCATAAACTGCTCGACAAAGTTGGAGAGCTTGCGGATGGGCGTAATAAACGTAGTCACATACAGAGAAAACGTAATCAGATCGATATAGTCCATACCGCCCCGCATGATAAACACACCGCCGGCTGCAATGACCAGCACCGACAAAATCCCCATGGCAAACTCCATGCCGGACTGGTAGATGGCCATTGCCCTGTAATAGCCCCGCTTGGCGCCGCGGAATGCGTCATTGGACACCTCAAATTTGCGGATTTCCGCCGTTTCGTTGGCAAAGGCTTTGGCGGTGCGCATGCCGGAAATCGAGGACTCCACCTCGCCGTTGATGCCCGCCAGCTTCACTTTCACCTCCCGGGACGCCTCCGCCATGCGTTTGCGCTGAATGGCGGTAAAGAGCACAAACAAGGGAATCACGGCAAACACGATCAGCGCCAGCTCCCAGCGGATGGTAAGCATCACACAGAACGCCCCGACGATCGTGACGGTAGAAATGAAAAAATCCTCCGGCCCGTGGTGCGCCAGTTCGGAAATTTCAAACAGATCTCCCGTGACGCGGCTCATCAGCTGCCCTGTACGGTTCTTGTCATAAAATGAGAACGACAGCCGCTGCATATGAGAAAAGAGATCGGCACGGATATCCGCCTCAATATGCACACCCAGAAGATGCCCCCAGTAGGTCACGATAAAATACATGCCGCCTTTGAGCACATAGGCCGCCGCCATAAGCGCCATCACCACAAAAAAAGCGCGGTAGGCCTGCGCTGGCAGGAGCTGCTGCATGGACATGCGCGAAACCAGCGGAAAGGTCAGATCAATCACACAAATCACCAAGGCACAGGCCATGTCCAGTGCAAAAAGCTTCCAGTGCGGTTTATAATATGATGCGAAGATGTACAGCATCCCGCGTTGCTTCATCTGCTGCTGTGTCATACCTTTTCCCCGATCAGCCAGGGATCCTCCTCTCCGTTCAAATAGCGCGCCGCGCCGTCCAGTGAATTGCGCACCATATCCTCCACCGCCTGGTCGGTGTAGTAGGCCATATGCGGAAGCATCAGCACATTGGGCATGGCGTTGAGGATAGCCATCTGCCGCTGTGCGATCAGCTGATTTTTGAAATCCCGGTAATAAATCAGCCGGTCGCCATCGAAGACATCCAGTCCGGCGCCGGAAAGTTTTCCGCTCTCCAGCGCATCAATCAGCGCGCTGTTATTCACCAGAGGGCCGCGGGCCGTATTGATGAGCACCGCGCCGTCTTTCATTTTTTCGATCGCCGCCACGTCGATAAAATGCTCCGTTTCCGGACAGGCCGTCAGGTGCAGCGACACGATATCGCTGCGCGAAAGCAGCTCGTCCAGCTCCACCGCTTCCACAAGATCGGAAAGATCCGCTCTGGGCGTGCGGTTCCAGCCCAAAATACGGCACCCGAATCCCTGCAGATGACGCGCCACCGTCTCGCCGATGCGCCCCAGGCCCACGATCCCCACCGTCAGGTTTGGCAGCTCGCGGCCGAGATAACCCGCCGTGTAATCCTGCCCGGCATAGCGCAGCAGCATGGGCTTGATGTGGCGCAGCACCATCAGCATCATCATAATGGCGTAATCCGCTACGCTAGCGGGAGAGTATGGTGCATTGCCCACAGCGATGCCGACGGCGTTGGCATAAGCCACATCGATATGCTCCACCCCCACCGTGCGGCTGACTACCATCTTTACGCCGCCGGCGCGGTAGGCATCCAGCAGCTTTGGCGTGATATAGGTAGACGAGAGCACGTTCACCACATCCATCCCTTCCGCCTGCGCCGCATTATTTTGTTCCGGCTTTTCGGCCAGCAGCGTCAGCTCCCAGCCAAACTGTTTGCCATATCGCTCCAACAGCGGCCGCTCCGCCACCTCGACAGCATATACGATCATTTTCATGGCATGTCCTCCGCACCGCAGTATTCTTTAAGACAATATTATATGCAATTTTCCACGCCCAGGCAAGAGGTGGCCTTCGCCAAAGCGTGTCCAGGCTTTCCTACCAGATTTCGATAAAATTCGACAAAATTTTTCGATAAAAAGTGTTGACAAATTTCCTTTCTGCAGGTATACTATCGAAGTGCTCAAATGAAGCGCACAAAACAAAATCGATACGCGCGAGTGGTGGAATTGGCAGACTCGCTAGATTCAGGTTCTAGTGTGCATTACGCACGTGCGGGTTCAACTCCCGCCTCGCGCACCAAAAAGAAAGACACGGCTTCAGCTGTGTCTTTCTTTTTTTATTTCAATCGCCCCAGACCGCCGGAGCCGCTCCCCCGTATCTCCATAAATCAGGCTCGAATCAGGCAAACCTCTCCCGTGCAAAATCCCCGCGCGTATTGCCCTTACATGCCAAAATACGCAGCGGGAAATACTATCCTTCTATACTGCGGCACTTTTGCTGCCGCGCAGGTTCATCTCTCAAATACGCACCGACTGATTTGCGGTTTGCCATTTATAAGGTTTTGTGCTATACTAGGTTTCTTCATGTGAAAATGCTACCGCAGGAAAAGAAACGGGGGGAAAGCATGTCAAATCATATGCCGAAGGGCAGAAAACGGAACCGGGGAAGCTATATTTTTAAATATTATGCTCGGGCCTGTGTCCGTCGGTATTTCCAGGACGACGTGGGCCGCGAAAGCGCTTCTTTAGCTTATTATCTGCTATTCAGTATGTTTCCGCTGATGCTTTTTTTCAGTATGCTGCTGGGCTATGCCCATCTGAATCAATATCCGATCATCGCCAGCCTGTATGACTTTTTGCCTTCCGAAGCCGCGTCGGTGGTGGCCGCTTATCTTCGCCATGTATCCAGCATCCAATTGGGGCCGATGATGCTGGCCATCCTGTTCGCCTGCCTGTGGTTTCCCATGCGCGCCACCAACTCCCTGATCACTGCCATCCGCAAAGGTATGGGGAAACGTCCCGCCCCCCGTGGATTCCTGCGCAGCCAGCTCCATTTGCTGCTGTATGCCGTGTTTTTGATGCTGGCCATTGTATTCGGCGTTTTGTTCATGTCTTTGAGCAACAGCGTGCTGGATTTCCTGACAGCTACCTTTTCCCTGCCGCCCCTGTTTACACCCCTGTGGCGCCGCTTTCGCGGGTTGGTACTGGCTGTGCTGATGTTCCTTGTACTGTATGTGTTCTATCTAAACGGCTGCGAAAAACGCCACCCGCGCTTTTACGAAGTATGCCCGGGCCTGTTCGGCGCATTCGCCGCCTGGATGATCCTCTCCAATATCTTTTCCCACTTCACCGGCAATATCTCTGTTTATTCCGTGATTTACGGCTCCATCAGCGCTATCGTTGTGTTGATGCTTTGGCTGTATCTCACGTCCACCGTTCTGATCATGGGCGCTATTTTCAACCAGATTATGAACGAAACCCGCAAAAAGTACGGCAGCTGGAAACCGCCCCTGCCAAAGGAAGGAATGCGAGGCACATAATATGAAAATCATTATTATCGGAAACGGCAAAGTAGGCTATACCCTGGCCGAGCAGTTGAGCCTTGCCAATCATGACCTCATTGTGATCGATCAGCAGGGCGCCGCGCTGCAGCGGGCAGACAGCAATTTGGATGTTATGTGTGTGGCCGGGAACGGCGCTTCCATCCGCACACTGATGGAAGCCGGCGCAGGCCAGGCCGATCTGGTGATCGCCGTCACCAACTACGACGAAGTGAACATCGTCTGCTGCCTGCTGGCCAAAAAGCTGGGCGCCGGACATACCATTGCCCGCATTCGCGATCCGGAGTATTCTGCAGACGCCCCGCTGCTGCAGCGGGAGATCGGCCTGGACATGATCATCAACCCTGAGCAGGCCGCGGCCATGGAAATTTCCCGCATTTTCCGCTACCCCTCTGCCACCGGCGTGGACACTTTTGCCCGCGGCGAAGTGGAAATGGTCGGGTTTTCCATCGAGCAGGACGACGCAATCACCGGTGTGCCACTGCACGAATTCAACCGCCTGCACCCAAACCGCACGTTGATCTGCGCCGTGCAGCGCGGACAGGAAATCATCATTCCCGACGGTAATTTCGTGCCGCAGACCGACGATACCGGCTACCTGATCGGCAATCCTCTGGAGCTCCGGCGCACGTTCCAGCTGATGGGCCGGCCCATGACCCGCATCAAAACCGTGGCGATCCTCGGCGGCAGCCGCATCGCCACTTATTTAAGCTGGCAGTTGGCCAAGTCCGACATGCATGTGCGCATTATCGAAAAAAACCGCGATAAATGCGAGCGCCTGTCCGAACTGCTGCCCAACGCCCAGATCATCCACGGCGACGGCACCGACAACGAAGTGCTGCAAAGCGAGAGTATTTTCCAGTCGGACGCTTTCGTGTCCCTGACAGACCGGGATGAGGACAACCTTCTGATGGCCCTGAATGCTATCCATGCGGGTGTGCCCAACGTCGCAGCCAAAATGACCCGCCCCAATTACATCGGCCTGGCCAAAGACGTGGGACTGGACAGCATTATCAGCCCCAAAGATCTGACTTCCAATATTATTTCCAGTTACGTCCGTTCGTTCTCCAACTCCGAAGGCAGCGCTGTGGAGCGGCTTTATAAACTGCTGGACGGACAGATGGAAGCGGTGGAGTTCACCGCCACCCGCGCCACCCGCTTTTTGAATACCGCGCTGAAAGACCTGCGGTTAAAAAAAGGCCTGTTGATCGCCGCTATTGTCCGCAGCGAAGAGGCCATCATCCCTAACGGCAATGATATGATCCTGGAAAACGACCGTGTCATCGTGGTC
>QFCE01000179.1_pt1 | contig 10596 bp, 10 predicted proteins | sample 5346091 | NCBI WGS metagenome assembly QFCE01 (sample SAMN09062252, study PRJNA434731) | Human gut metagenome, whole genome shotgun sequencing project. | isolation source: stool timepoint A chromium assembly | host: Homo sapiens | collected 2015 | reverse complement strand
TAAACAGCGTCGGCGTCGTGCAGGCGCGCGCATACTTGACTGGGGAATGCCACCACAGCTTTTCCGTATCGTCGTAGATATTGCCGCCCTGCTGGTCTGGTCCGAAGGTCATGCCGATATCGGAAACGCCGTAGAACGAAATCCAGTTGGCGATGCTGCGCTGGGAGGCCGCAGCCGCAAAGCGCGAGGTATGGCCGATGATCCAGTTGGTCATGAATCCGCCGTAGCTGCCGCCGGTTACGCCGACACGCTGCGCGTCGATCGCCGGATACTGCTTGAGCACCGCATCCGTGAAATCCATGATGTTGTTGTAATCGCAGGTGCCGTATTTGCCGCGCAGATCCGCGAATTCATTATCGCGGCCGTCGGAGCCGATCGGATTGCAGAAGAAGACAAAATAGCCTTCGTTCGCCCAGACCTGCATCTCATGATAGAAGACCTCGCCATACACTGTCTTCGGTCCGCCATGGATATCCAGGATTGCCGGATAGCGCTTCGTTTCATCATAATCCTTCGGCAGCAGCACCCAGCCGTTGATCGTCGTGCCTTCCGATTCGACACTTAACCGCTGCGGAACTGCGACATACTTATTCGTTAACGCCGCTTCGTTGAAATCGGAGATCTGAGTGGTCGTCTTGGTTTCCGGATCGTACTCATAGATTTCCTGCAGCTTCTGCCCCAGCATGCCCGCAAACAGAATCTTACCGTCGGCCAGCGCGAAATGATCGACAGAGCCGGTCAGCTCGATCACCGGCTGAATGCAGCCGCAGGCGCCCATCTTATACAAATGCGAGCTGTCCTCACGCGTCGTCAAGAAATACAGCGCTTTTTCATCCGCCGCAAAACCGCAGCCGCCGCCATAACGGCAGTCGGAGCCGACCGAGGAACCCATGCTGTACTCGTACGGCGCCCACAGCGTCACCTCATGGCTCACCGGATCAAGCTTATAAAGATACGGATTTTCGTTATTGCCATGGCGGGTTGTCGTCGCAGCCGCCAGCACGATGGCCTTGCCGAAAAACGCAGCTTCGTGAATCGAATATTCTTTTTTATCATAAATGCATTCCGTCGTCTTGGCTTTCACGTCATACAGATAGACGGAAGCCTTGCGCTGCGGACGGCTTGTGTATTCCTCGCCGGTATACAGCACCTTGCCCTCCTTCACGTCGACATCACCGGTCATAAACAGCGGCGCAGTGATCGGCGTGCAGGTCTTCGCCTTCGCATCGACGACATACAACGTATTCCGCAGCTTGTTCGTGAATCCGCCGCCGTTGGACCAGAACGGAATTTCATCGAAAACTTCATAATCGACGTTGTCTTTCTTCGCCTTCAAAACCTGTTCGCGCTGTTCTTCGCTCATCGCCGCAAAATCGCCGATCCCAGCATCCGTGCGGGCTTTGATCAGATACAGATCCACGTCCAGCTTCCAGATCCCGATCGCCTTTAACGGTACCGTAAAGGCCTTGACCGCTTCCCCACCGGTTAACGAAATCCGGTAATACGCGGTATACGGCTCGCCGGCTTCCGCCTTCTTCTTGTCCTGGCTGTCACGGCTGGCCGCAAACAGGATCGTCGTTTCATCGTCAAAGATGAAGCTGCTTTCCTTATCCATCGCCGTCAGCTGCGCAAATCCCTGATCCTTGCGGACCCAGATGTTGCTTGTGTAGCCGTTGTTTTTGGGATCCGCCTGCCAGACCGTCACGGCCGCCGCTGTTTTTTCCGGCGATACAGTCAGATTGGATAAAAAGCGGTAGTTGTAAAATTCATCACGTTGAAGTTTGTCCATTGTTTATTCCCCCTTGTTCATGAACGTTTCTATTTCTTCCGTCGTATGCGGCAGCTTTTCGCTTAAGTTGACCGCCCCGGTTTCGCTGACGAGCACATCGTCCTCAATCCGGATGCCAATCCCCTCCGCTTCCAGGTACAGTCCCGGTTCCACGGTGATCACCATCCCCGCTGCCAGCGGCAGATTCGCGATGTTGACGTCGTGAGTATCCAGACCCAGATGGTGCGACACACTGTGGAAGTAGTAATCCCGCACGGTCATGCCGTGATCTAACAGACCGATCGCGGCGAGCTGTTCGCTGTAAAAATCGACCAGCACCTGGTTCAGCTGACGCAGCGTGCGTCCCGGCCGGATGGCGGCGATCACCCGCCGCTGACCTTCCAGCACGATATCATAAATCTGTTTCTGGCGCTCTGTGAAACGGCCGTTGGCCGGATAGGTGCGCGTGATATCGGCACAGTAATGACCGACCGCACCGCCCAGGTCGCACAGCACCAGACTGCCATCTTCGATCACTTCGTCATTGCGGCTGTAATGCAGCGTCGTCGCATTAGCGCCCGAAGCGCAGATCGTCGGGAACGCATGCTCGCGCACTCCCTGCTTCATTAATGCGAAGTCAAAGACCCCTTCCAGCTCAGTTTCATTGATGCCCGGCGCGCAATGCCGCATCATCACCTTGACGGCGGTGATCGTCGCTTCCTGCGCCTGCCGCATCAGATTCAGTTCATCCTCGTCCTTGATCATCCGCAGCTGGGCCAGGGACGCGTGGACGTTGATCAGATCGACGCTGGGATAATGCTGCCGCACATGACTGGCAAACCGATAGGCCGGATCGTCCGGTTCCTCCCAGCTCTCCTTCGCCAGATCCAGCCCGACGCTCATGCGGCGGTTGCCGCGGTTCAGCTTCATCTGACGATGGATGAAATCCAGCATTTCCGCATTCGGATACACGGCGTCGACATCGGCCTGCTGCTGCGCTTCCTCCGGTTTCATCCGGCCGCCGACCCAGCGGGCCTGTTCCGGATCAAACGGCTCGATAAACAGCACCGACTGAACGTAATCGCCGTTTTTAATCAGCGCCAGCGTCATCGATTCCCGATCCAAGCCGGTCAGATAGTAGAAATTGCGGTTGACCGAGAACGGATAAGCCTCGTCCAGCGAACGAACCGGCGCTTTGCCGGAAAAGAATAATGCCAGGGAACCCTGCGGCATCGTCTCCATGACGCGGGTTCGGCGTGTTTTATAGTCCATTACAGTTCCTTTCTGCAGCGGTCGATCGCTGCGGCAATCCGCGGCAGATCCGCGGTCTCAATTCCCCAGTGCGTGACCAGCCGGTAAACGCCGTGATCCGCACCGTTGATTAAAATCCCCTGTTCCTTTAATGCATCGACAAACCGCTCCGGCGCGGCCAGACCGTTCAGCGTCAGAAAGACCATATTGATATCCAGCTGATCCTTCGCCACCGCAACGCCGTCCAGCTCCTCCAGCATCGCCGCCAGTGTTTTCGCATTGGCGTGATCCTCGCCCAGCCGCAGGCTCATCTGATTCATCGCGATCAATCCGGCCGCGGCCAGAAATCCTGCCTGACGCAAACCACCGCCGATCCGCTTGCGGTTGCGCCGCGCGCGGGCGATGAATTCCTTCGTTCCGCATAACATTGAACCGACCGGCGCGCACAGTCCTTTGGACAGGCAGAACGTCACGGAATCCGCACAGGCAGCCAGCTCTGCCGCATTAACGCCCAGCGCCGTCGCTGCGTTAAACAATCGTGCGCCGTCCAGATGGACGTTGAGTCCGGCTTCCTTCGCCGCGGCATAATCCTGCCGCATGAGTTCCAGCGGCACCACTGTGCCGTTGGACAACGCGTTTTCCAGACAGAGCAGTGTTGTCGGCGGTTCGTGAATATCGTCCGGCCGGATCGCCTGACGGATATCGTCCGGATAAATCCGGTCGTCGGGGTTGTCAATCGTCCGCCCCATACATTGACAGATCTGAGCGAGATGGCCGACTTCATGGGTGATGATGTGGCTCCGCGCTCCGAGGATCACTTCATCCCCACGCTGGGTCTGCGACTGAACACCTAACAGATTCCCCATCGTTCCGCTGGAAACAAACAATGCCGCTTCCTTGCCTAAACGCTCGGCAGCCTGACGCTCCAGTTCGTTGACCGTCGGATCGTCGCCATACACATCGTCGCCGACAAGTGCGGAAGCGATCGCTTCGCGCATCTCAGGCGTCGGCTGCGTAACCGTGTCGCTGCGCAAATCGAGTATTTTCATGATTTCAACTCCAATTCTGATTTTCATTATAGAAAAAAATGCAGGTCTTTTAAAGTCTTTTCCCCGGTTTCCTGGACTTCTTGATGATCTTTTTTCAATTTCTTCCTGAAACAATTTTCATTCAGTTAATTCTTCCAAGTTAGTCCTGGTCTTCTTTGAAGCCGGTTTTCATAATTCTTTATTTTTTTTGCCGTTGATTTTTCGTTTTCTCTGGTATCCTAATGAATAGGAAGTGAGACTATGTTGCTTAAATTGATATTAATTCTGGTCTTGGCCGGAATTCTGGCGGGTCTGGCCGCTAAGCAGCATCTGCTCGAGCACAGTCATGTTGCATCCGGCATTCGTAAAAAAATCCAGATTTTTGACGGAATCGCGGTGCTGATATTCATCGTCCGGTTCATGCCCTTACCGCTGGGCTCTACACAATTCGTTCAGGCCCTGGCCTTGGGCATGTTAGTTTTCCTGGCAGTTTCCACGCTGCTTCTGCTGCTTTTTCAGCTGCGGCCCACCGGTACACGGACCTGGCTGTTCTGCTGGCTGAGTCTCAGCGTCCTGCTGAGCGGCGGAATCAGCGTCGCAGGATGGCGGCAGGCGCATACGCTTGCCGTTCACGATACCCAGCTCACGCTGAGCTCCCGGTTTCCACATGACGAACTGCAGTTCACCGTAATCTCAGATCTGCATTTAGGAACCTCCGTCAATGCAAAGGAAATCAACGCCTTAATCCGCATCCTGGAACAAACACCGAAGCAGCCGGTGATCATCGCCGGCGATCTGTTCGACGAATACACGACGCCGAAACAGCTGCAGGAATTCCTCGACGCCGTCAATCATTCCCAACTGGAAACGGTTTATATGGCGGCCGGCAATCACGAATACCACCAACGCCGCTATGAAGCGTATTTCCAACAAATTCAGGCCAGCCGGATCGTGCTGCTTCGCGATCAAACCATCGCGATTGACGAGCATTTTCAGCTGTTATTCCGTCAGGACCGCTCACAGCCGCGCCTGGCGTTAAACGATTTGATCGGCAATCCGAACGCCGACTGGATCGTCGTCGATCATCAGCCCAAGCTGAAAGAGAAAAACCCGGCCGTGCTTTTACAGGTTTCCGGCCATACCCATGCAGGACAGGTCGCGCCGTTCGCACTGGCAGTCAGACTGGCTTATCCGTGCGTCGCCGGCCGCTGCGATACCCAGCCGCAAGCATTGGTCACCAGCGGTGTGGGCGCCTGGGGATTACCGTTCCGCTTCGGCACCGAGAGTGAAATTCTGCGGGTCACGCTGCATTTTCAGGTACAATCAGGAATTCCTGCCGATAATACCTGAAGGTATGCGCCTTCTTCTTTTTGACGAATGTTCCTGAATTTAGTCAATCCTGCTCAGATTCCCTTCTGGGCAGTTTTTTTATGATCCATGAGGTTGTTTCTCTCTCATTCACAAAAATAATCGTCAAGGCTATTCACGATTCTTCCCCAGTCAGAGACTTTCGATCATCGTCAGGATTTCCGAACTTCCCCGCAGCAGTGCGCGGGGGTGATAAGGTTGAAAGGCCTCCGCCGGCGTTGTGCCGGTCAGCACGGCCGCAAATGCAATTCCGGCCTGGCGGGCGGCCAGCGCATCGACGACGCTGTCGCCCACATACAGCGTTGTTTCGGCGTACTTTCCAACCGCTGCATCGCCAGAAGAATCCCCTGCGGATCCGGTTTCGGCCGGTTTACGTCCTCCGCGCCCGACGATCGCATTGATCAGCTCAGCAGCGCCAAACGCGGGCTAAAATCTGATCGATCCGGTAATGATATTTCGTCGTGACGATCCCCGTGCGGATCTGACGCGATTGCAGCTTCTCCAACATTTCCCTGACGCCTGGGTACAGATCCGTCTGCCCCACCATCACCGCGTCGGCCTTCGCTCTAAAAAGCTGTGTGAAACGAGCGGCCTGCTGATCAAGTCAGGACAGCCGGTTAACCGGACGAAACGTCTCGTTCAGCGATAACCCGATCGTCTGGCGAATGTCTTTCGGTTCCGGTACGGGATAGTTCAGAGCTGTCAGTGCAGCGTTGACGCTCATCACAATTCCACGGCTGGAATCGCCCAGCGTATAATCAAAATCAAAAAGCATTGTTCGATAAGAAAGCATTTTGTTTCCTCCTTGCTTGTTTTAAAAAATGAGAAAAGCTGCGCCCTCTCACAACCTGCGCAGCTCTTCAAGATTTTACAATTACGCTTTGTTCGGCGTCAGCGCCTTGATGATCGAGGCGGCCGCTTTCTTCCCCGCGCCTAACGCCAGGATGACCGTCGCCGCGCCGCTGACCGCATCGCCGCCGGCGTAGACGTTCTTCATGGTCGTTTCCTGTTCTTCGTTGACGACCAGACACCCGCGGGCATTGGTCTGTAAAGCGAGGTTCGCTGCGGACAAGCAGCGGATTGCTGGAAGTGCCTAAAGCCATGATCACGCAGTCGCAGACCAAATCGATCATTTCTCCGGTCGGCACCGGGGAACGCCGGCCGCGCTCATCCGGCTCGCCCAGCTCCATCTTCTCCAGCTTCACGCCTTTGACGAAGCCTTTGTCATCCTTGTAGATTTCAACCGGATTGTGCAGCGTCATAAACGTGATGTCCTCGTCCATCGCATGCTCGACTTCTTCCTTGCGCGCCGGCATTTCCGCCAGCGACCGGCGGTAGACGACCGTGACTTTCTTTGCCCCAGCCGGCGGGCGCAGCGCGCGGCGTCCATCGCGACGTTGCCGCCGCCCACGACGATCGTGTGATTGCTTTGATAATACGGCGTCAGATGATCCTCGCGGTAGGCCTTCATCAGATTGACGCGGGTCAGCACTTCGTGGCGCTGAAAGACCCCGGCCGCGGTTTCCCCGGAATGCCCATGAACTTCGGCAGACCGGCGCCGCTGCCGATAAAGACCGCCTGGAAGCCTTCGTCTTCCAACTCCTGCATCGTCAAGGTCTTGCCGACAATGACGTTGGTTTCAATCGCAACGCCCAGGTGTTTCAGCTGATCGAGCTGTTCGTCGACGATCCGCTTCGGCAGACGGAAATTCCGGAATGCGTAGCGCAAGACGCCGCCCGCCTCATGCAAAGCTTCATAGATCGTCACCGCGAAAGCCTTCCTTCGCCAAATCCGCCGCACAGGCCAGCCCGGCCGGACCGGAGCCGACAACCGCAACCTTGACTCCGTTGGGCTGCGGCTTTTCCGGCAGCACCGGCGTGTGATGGTCGGCGACATAGCGCTCCAGCCGGCCGATCGCCACGGCTTCCCCGCGGATTGCGCGGACACAGTTCTTTTCACACTGGTTTTCCTGCGGACAGACGCGGCCCGCAGATTGTCGGGAAAGCTGTTGGTCTTGGTAATGATGCCGTAAGCCTCGTCGATCTTGCCCTGCTTCAGCGCCTGGATGAAAGTCCGGAATCATGACGGAAACCGGGCAGCCCGGCTGTGCAAGGATGATTGACGCAGTGCAGACAACGATCTGCCTCGTTGATCATCTGTTCCTCGGTATAACCTAACGCAACTTCCTCAAAGTTTGTAATCCGCACCAGGCCCTCCTGCAAAGGCATCGGCGTTTTTTCATTCTGCATATTCGGCATGTTATTTCGCCTCCTCAAGATGACAGCGATGATCTTCCATATACGTGCGGTTACGCTGCATTAGCTCGTCGAAATCAACCTGATGGCCGTCGAAATCCGGGCCGTCGACACAGGCGAACTTCACCTTGCCGCCGACGGTGACGCGGCATCCGCCGCACATGCCGGTGCCGTCGATCATGATCGGATTCAAGCTGACCAGCGTCTTAATACCAGCCGCTTCCGTCACCTTGCAGACCATCTTCATCATGATGATCGGTCCGATGGCGATGACTAAATCATATTTCTTTCCCTGTTCCAGCTTTTCTTTCAGCGCATCGGTGACAAAACCCTGCTTTCCGGTGCTGCCATCGTCGCTGATCAGCGTAAACTCGTCCGCGATCGCTGCCATTTCCTCTTTCAAAATAACCAGCGATTCATTTTTAAAGCCGGCGATCAAATCGACATGCGCGCCCCGCTGGTGGCAGGCCTTCGCACTTGGATACGCGATCGCGCAGCCGACGCCGCCGCCGATCACGCAGATATTCTGTGCTTCGCCAAAATCAGTAGCCTGGCCTAATGGCCCGACGACATCGCGAATCGAATCACCGGTCTTTAAGGCACACAGCCGCTTCGTCGATTCACCCGCGGCTTGTACGATCACGGTGATCGTGCCCTCCTGCGGATCGGAATCCGCAATCGTTAACGGGATCCTTTCTGCTTTTTCATCTTGATGAAGAATCACAAACTGTCCTGGCTGAACCTTCTTCGCGATCCGCTCTGCTTTTAACTTCAGCAACGTGATCTGTGGGTTCAGGACACGAGCTTCTAAAATTTCAACCATGTTCTCTCATCCTTTCTGCAATCCCTTTCATAAATTAAGTATATAGCGAACACCTTGTGAATTCAACAAGTTAAATTAATTTCATTATTCACAATCTCCATTAACAGGAAAGTGTCTGAATTCTGATGCTTTCTGCTTGACAAAACAAAAAAAGAACCTTTACGGTTCTTTTAAATCAGCCGGACTCCGCCTTCCGGACGGATTGATAAAACATGACAGCTGCCTGAGCCGAAGCAGTCGTCCATGACCTTCTGATACGAGTCAAGCAACGCCAGCGGCACAAACGCCTGAATCGTTCCTGCCAGACCGCCGCCGTGGACGCGCCATGCGCCATGGCCCTTCAGCACGTTTTCCGACAAGGCCAGCGCCAGCGCCAGCGACTGATGCCGGATATCGCTCGGACTGGTTACGTTCTGTAAATACATGAAGCTGGAATGCCCCGATTCGATCACCAGTTCAAAGAAACGCTTCAGATCGTGATCCTTCAGCGCCTGCACCTGCAGCGGCACCCGCGCGTCTTCCTCAAAGAAATGAATCGCCCGCAGAATTGCGCGATCGTTCTGAACCTTCTCCCGCACCTCGCGCAGCCGGCGGTAGAATTCAGCCGGCTCTACCTGACGCAGCACCTCGGCGCCGAAATACGCGGCAACCTGGCGCATTTCTGAAGGCATCAGACCGTATTCATCCGACAGATCGGCGTGATCCTGGCGCGTATCGACCAGACACAACGCGATCTGACTGTGATTGAAATCAAAATCAACCTGTTCCACAAGCACATTCTGCGGATCCTTGAAATCAATCGTCACAAAATTGCCGACGGAACAAGCCATCTGGTCGAGCAGCCCGCTCGGCTTGCCAAAATACACGTTTTCTGCATACTGACCGATCTTGGCGATTTCCTGCGCGGAAACCTGTCCGTCATTATACAAATGCGATAAAATCGTGCCGACCAGCACTTCAAAAGCAGCGGAGGAAGAAATTCCCGAGCCTTTCAGCACCGTGCTGTTGGAAACGGCCTGAAATCCGCCGATCTTGTAGCCGCGCTGGACAAATCCGGCCAGCACGCCGCGGATCAGTGCTTCCGAGGTGTTTTTTTCTTCCGGATGGACAAACAGATCCGCTAACGACACTGGTTTGATCTCAAAGCCTTCCGAGTAAAAGACGACCTCGCCTTCCCGCCGCCCGGCCGCCGCTGCCGCATCCATATTGACGCTGGCTGCCAAAACGCGGCCATGTTGGTGGTCGGTATGGTTGCCGCCGACCTCGGTTCGTCCCGGAGCCGAAAACAAAGCGCAGTCCGTATTTCCAAACGCTCTTTCGTAATCGTCGATCAACTGGCCGTAGCGTGCGATCTGACGCTCCGCCTGTCCCTCTCCATACAGACTGGTGATCCGCGGCCGCTGTTCATTTAACGCCGCTTTAAGCTCTGTCTTGTTCATGCCTGATCCTCCTGATCAAATTCAAATGCCGTGCAATGCTCCATCGTTTCACCCGGGTTCAGAATGCAGGAAATCTTCGATGGATCATTGACGCTGTTGGGATAATACTGCGTTTCAAAACAAACTGCGCAATGCGGCGTATACCGCACCCCGCCGCGGCCAACCTCGCTGTTTAAGAAGTTGGCGGTGTAGACATGCATGTCCGGCATATCGCTCAGTACCCGCATCGTCAGTCCGCCTTTGATCAGGCTGGCGACCGGTCGGAAGCCAACGCCGTTGAGCACATAATTATGATCCAGGCCGCCGGCGATTTCCAGCTGGCTGTGATGTTGGTTTAAGACCTCGGTCAGTTTTTTCGGCTGGCGCAGATCGAAGGCCGTGCCTTCGACCTCCAGCGTTTCCGGACGCGTGCAGCCATTGGGATCAAGCAGGCCGATTTCATCGGCGTCCACCTGAATCCAATGTTCGTCTAACGACGGAATCTGTCCGTTCAGCGAGAAATACGCGTGATTGGTCAGCGATACCGGCGTCGCGGCGGTCGTGCGGGTGCGGGTCGTGATCGACAGCCGGTTGCCTGCCAGAGCATAGGTCACCGTGACCGTCAGCTCACCGGGAAAGCCTTCGTCGCCCGCCGGCGATACCAGCTCCAGCGTGACCGTCTGGG
>QFCE01001837.1_pt1 | contig 10601 bp, 12 predicted proteins | sample 5346091 | NCBI WGS metagenome assembly QFCE01 (sample SAMN09062252, study PRJNA434731) | Human gut metagenome, whole genome shotgun sequencing project. | isolation source: stool timepoint A chromium assembly | host: Homo sapiens | collected 2015 | reverse complement strand
TACAAAAATATATCGGGAGATATATTGACAAATTTCAAATATTGAGATAGGAGGGGTACATTGTGAAGATTATCGCAAAGAAACCCTGCAGTTTTAATGGAGTCAAGTATTATATTGGCGAGGAAATTCCTGAAAATGCGGTAAAAGACCCAAAAGCACAGGCAGCAATGGGTGTGGTGAGCATTGTTCCAGAGGGAGAGCATATCGGTGGATTCGCCGATATGGTTTCCAAGGTAGGGGAGGTGCATTTCCTTGTCCCGATTTTGAAGGGTGAAGAGAGCATGGAGCTGCCTGTTTCCGAGACACAGATTGCAGAGGCGGTAAAAGCCCTGCAGATGTCCCAGAAGGATGCAGTGGCCCATATCAAGGACCATGTGGAGGATAATACGGTGCTCATCTTCCTAAATGCCTGTGATTCTCGAGCGGCAGTGAAGAAAGAAGCAGAAACAAAGGCGAAGAGCCTTGCAGGACTGGAGGAAAGCGCGGGTGATGCCTGATGCCCGGAACATACCAGTATGACCCAAACAAGATATCGGAATATGGAAAAGACCGGATGCGGTTCGAACTTGGGGATGTCATGGTGGAGGGGAAAGAGAAAACCTGTGCCCTGTGTGATGAGGAATATGATGCCCTTCTCCCGCAGAAGATAGAAAGCCCACGGGCATGGAAGAAAGTGAAGCTCCGCTGTCTGGAGAACATTATGCGGAAGTTCGCATATGAGCCAGATACAAAGGTGGGGCCGCTTTCCTTTTCCATGACCGAATGTGCGAAGCTGTGGAAGGAAATGCACGATGAGCTGAAGAAAGACCTGAAGGCGAGTGCAGCCTCTCCTTCCGCCATACTGGCACAGGTGGAGAATCCTGCAACAGGAGCTGTCACACCGCCGTATTTCTACGCAGGTATGATGTCCCACGAGGAAGTGGAGGGAAGAGATATATGATGTTTGGAAATTTCTTCTATCTGCGACCAGGGAATTTCTGGAAGGAGTTCCGGGTACTTCGGATGCAGTCAGACAATGTGTCCGGGTACCTGACGAATTCCTACAAGCCTGACGGGACGGTCATCACAGGGATACTCGCCCAGGCAACTGCCAGGGAAAAGGAAATGACACAGCACCTGTGGGACCAGAGCCAGCATTCGCTGACCCATACCATGGTGGTATCGGGGACATGCTCCTTGAAAAAGAATGATATCCTGTCCCGCGAGGAAAAAGCTTATCTTGTTCTGGCGGTAGATAATGCCGGCGACGTGGGCGTTGCAGCTATTGTCTACCTGGAAGAAAGGAATGATATCAAATGACCCCGGAAATGGCAGGCGTATTTTTGGAAGGACTTGTAAAAAATGAAGTCCGGAACACGCAGATAAAGGCAGGTATGCGGGCTATGCGGGCTGCAAACCAGCTAAGGAATGCGGAGCTGTCTGTGCTGGCAGGACCAAGTCCGTCTGCTCCTGGTTCTCCGCCGGGGGTTCGGAGCGGAGACCTGAGGCGGAACTGGAATTTTGCCAGTACCGGATTTGGAGCGGATCTGGTAGTTGGTATCCAGTCTGGCATGAACTATTCCGGATACCTGGAAACCGGCACAAAGAAAATGGCAGCGCGTCCCTATGTGGAGAAGATCAAGGAAACGGCACTGCCCAACATCATACCGATATTTGAGGAGTTAGGATAATGCTATTGATTGAAAGAACAACAAAAGAGATAGACCTGACGGAGATAGCTAGGGGAAACCCTATATGCGCAAGGCACCGTACCTGGGGGAAATGGGACAGCTGGAAGTCCGGATTGGTTTCTGATGTATCGGAGAAGCAGATCATAGTGACATTCCTGCCGGAGACGCAGAATATCCAGAACCATTTCATCATTTCCGCTGCGGATATCGCGGCGGGAGCATGGGAAATCCGGTGGTCTTCTGACGGGCTGGAGACGGTGAAGAACTTGGAAGGAGGTTCAGACGATGGACCTTAATGCGTTACTGCACAGCCGGTTATCCGGAGAAAAGACAATCTCTTCGGTGCTGGCCAAATACACAGGGAAACCTGCAGTGTTCAACACGGAGTTTCCGCCAGACCAGCAGGAAGGTTGGGAGGGAAGAATGCAGTACCCACGGATATCCTATCTGTTCAACAAGCAGGTGGATATGCAGAGGACTGCTTCCGGAATGCTGCGGGTGGCTGTCTATGACGTGATGAACCCCATGGAAGTGGAGAAGCTTGAGGTTGCGGTGCGCAATTCCTTACAGGATATCCTGCTGAAGCCTGAAGGGGAAGCACCTATGTGCTTTGCCTGGGCAAGGAGCGACCCGTATATCCTGGAAGGAAACCAAATCCTATGCAAGGAGATCGTGTTTGATATCCTGGAATATCCTGCACAGGAAACGACAGACCCAGACCCGGTACAGGCGTTGAACCTGTATATCAAGAACCTGTTCCCAAACAGCATCGTTCTTGGAGTGGACGAACTGTCCGATTATACGCAGGCGGCAGATACGCCGGTATTCTACTGCGGGCTGACAAGCATTGATTCCGTGAGCGGATATTGCGAGAATACCATTTCCTGGTTTGATGCAGGGATTTCGGTGCATCTCATCTGCCCGGATGCCCAGACCCGTCTGAAGATGATCGTGGCACTGCAGCAGAGCCTTGGAAAGGATGAAGAGGTTACTATGCTAGATAAGTCCCCAATGACCGTCAGGACGGTTAAAATGAGCAATAAGGCAGATTATCTTAGGGAAGGACAATTATCCCTGGTAGGGCACTATGGATGCCTAAAAGACGCATACAAAGGCCCATTGGTAACAGAAATAAAGATTGATGAGAGGTGAATGACATGGAAGTAGATAAGAAACCGACAGAAGAAAAGAAACAGCCAGCAGCCAAAACAGCACCGGTAGAAAGCCGGTATACCCTGGCGGAACTTGTCAGCGCCAGTAAAATGGTCCTTGGCGTGCCGCAGGAATGTGCGATCGCAGCGTTTGTGGACGTCCGGAAGGACCTGCTGACCGTGAGTGAGGCAAGGGACATCGTAAACAGATTCATGAAGAAGGAGGTAAGATAATGGCGAACTATTTCAATCCGGGAGAGGAAAAAATCCGGCCGGGGGTGTATTTTAACCACCAGAAACAAGAAGAGGAAGTGACCCCTGGGGCAGTGGACGGTATCGTTGCTGTCCTTTTTAAATCTTCCATGGGTCCACTTGGAGCAGTAACTGTGCTGTCAGCCAAGGAAGGATATAAGGATATCTACGGAGAGGGAGGCACCACGGATGTGTTACGTGAAACATTCTACGGTGGCGCGTCCAAGGTCATTGCAGTACGCGTAGGAAATGGCGGAAAGGCTGGCATGGCATCCCTGTCCTGTGAGTCTGGTACTGTGGAGATCGCGGCAAAATACCCAGGAGCAGCAAAGTTTACTGTTACGGTACGGGAGAAGCTGACAAATTCCGCACAGAAGGAGTGCATCGTATACCTGGACGACATGGAGTTTGAAAAGGTTACGTTTGCGGCAGGGGAGAATGAGGCAGAAGCCCTGAAAAAAGCGTTTGAAGCTTCCAAGAATTTCGCTGTCACGGTGAAGGATGCCACCGGAGCCGTAACCGCTGTGAGCCAGACAGCATTTTCCGGAGGTGAGGATCCGAAATGCACCAACGCAGACTACAGCGCAGCCTTACAGAAGTGGAGAAGCATTATTTTAACACGATCTGTGTGGACACGACAGACACTGCTGTGTTTACCCTCGTGGCGGCATTCCTGGACCGCATCTTCCAGTCTGGCAGATTTGCCATTGCAGTTTTCGCACCAGAACAGAGCCAGACCCTGGAGGAACGAAAAAAGGCTGCGGAAAGCTTTGATTCAGAGAAAATTGTCCTTGTCCTGAACGCAAACTGCAGCTCCGGAAGTGAGGAACTGAAGGATTACAAAGTGGCTGCATACATTGCGGGCATCATCGCTGCTACACCGTCCAACGAATCCCTGACCCATACCAAGCTGACCCGGTACAGCCAGCTGAACGAGTTGCTCACCAATTCTGAGATTGAGGATGCAGAGCTTCGAGGCTGCCTGGTATTGTCCTTGTCTGCAAATTCCGAGGTCTGGGTGGACAGCGGGATCAATACACTGGTGAACCTGGAAGAGAACCAGGATGCTGGATGGAAAAAGATCCGCAGGGTCAAGACCAGGAACGAGGTCATGTACCGTGCCAATGCGGCGGCTGATGAGCTGGTAGGTAATATTGGAAACAGCACCAGTGACAGGGCGGTCATCATGACTACGATTCAGGGTGTGCTGGATGATATGGTCACAGAAGGAAAACTCAGTTATGCGGATGTGACGGAAGACCCGGATATCCCGGTGGACGGAGATGCGTGCGGATTTGAAATTGATGTAATCGACCTTGAGACCGCAGAGCATATCTACCTGACCTATTTCTTCCGCCGCAGCACCGCAGTACCGGAAGAAGAGTAAAGAAGGAGGAAATAACAGATGTTAAATGCAAGAGCAGCTACAGATGCAAGACATAGCCGTTCCGGAAAGGACGCTATGCTGTACAACGAAAGAGGAGAGGCATTCGCACAGGTGGAAAGCTTCACCACGAATGCTTCGTTCAGTAACAGTAAATATGCACCGTTAGGACAGAACCGTGACCTTGAGACCAATAATACGATTGGTGTTAAGATCAACATTTCGGAGATTGTGGTACTTGATGGGCAGCTGTTCAACCATGTAATTGATGCAATTGCAAATGGGGAATCCCCGGTAGTCACATTTGCCGGTGTTATTGAGGGACGGAACGGTTCCCAGGAACGTGTGACCTACAGGGAATGCATCTTCTCAGGGGATTCGGATATCCAGAACGTTTCCACCGGAGACGTGTTGAAACGTAAGTTCTCCCTGCATTGTAACGGAAAGGTAGAGAATAAGAGCAAACTTACAATCTGATGGAAGAGGCGGTTCCCCCGCCTCTTTTTTCGATAACAAAATTTTAGGAGGTATGTCATGGCTGATAAAAAAGAAATGGAACTAACGGAAGAGGAAGTAAGAGAAGATATTCTGGAGCATGAGGATGATTACATCGCGGGGCTTCTGGCGGCGGCTGAAAATGCGGATGCGGAAACCCTGACCATTGAGATCATCCGTAACAAAAAGAAATATTTTGCATTCCGCATCCATGCACTGAAGGAAGAAGAGCTGGCAGATATCCGCAAGAAATACACCAAATATGCAAAGAACCGGAAACAGGGCATCCGTGTCCCGGAGGAACTGAATACCCCGAAATACCGGGCATCCCTGATATTTAACTCTACTATTGAAGAGGACCAGAAGAAACTGTGGGATAACCCGGTGATCAAGAAGGGACTGGAAGCCAAAGGAAAGACCATTATCAATGCCCTGGATGTCGTTGAAGCGGTCTTGCTTCCTGGCGAGAAAGATAAGATCATGGAACTGATCGATGAGATCAATGGGTACAACAACGAAGAGATCAAGGAAAGTACGGCAAAAAACTGATAATGGCCGGCGGGAAAGCAACCTTGCTCCACCATATTTTCCAGAAACAGGGAATCCTGCCAAGCGAAGTAATGAAGATGTCCTCTGGTGAGAGGGCATTTTTGTTTGCGTCCACCAGGATACGCCTGGAAGCCATGAATGACAGGAGGTGATATATTTGGCGGCTACTATCAAGATAGAGATTCCCGTTTCGGTAACAGACCAGACCGGTTCGGGAGTGTCCAGTGTCCAGAAAAAGCTGAGCGCTTTGGAAAAGGCGGCTCAGAAGGTGAACAAGATCATGACCTCTGCATCTGGTGGAAAGGGGATTGAAAAGGCGTTTGGAAAAAAGCATGCTATCGAAGTCACGGCCGATGATAACGCCACACCGATCCTGTCCCGTGTGGAGGATGCAGCGAACCGTGTGGACGGCGTATCTGCAGAAGTGGAATTGTATGCTAGTGACAATGCCACGCAGGGAATCGCCAGTGTAGAAGATGCGGCAGCCCGGGTAGACGGGACAGCGGCGGATGTGGAGCTGGGTGCATCCGATAATGCAAGCCAGGTAATGGATGGTGTGCAGGATAAGGCGGCCAGGTACGACGGGACGTCTGCAACGGCAGAAATGGGTGCAGAGGATAACGCCAGCCCTGTGATCGATGCTGTCATGGATAAGGCAAGCACGTTTGCCGGGCAGGAGTACAGTGCTACGCTGACATTGAACCATGTGGGGGATGCGGCGGCACACAGCGCACTGTCCGGAGGAAAGACGGCAATCGCAGGAGCTGCCGGAGCCGCAGGCATCAGTTTTGGCATATACGATGCAGTTGACGAGTTTAAAGATTTTGAGCAGACCATGAGCCAGGTTAAGGCTATCAGCGGTGCCACCGAGGAAGAGTTTGACGCGCTGACGGCAAAGGCCAAGCAGATGGGCGCAGACACGAAGTATTCTGCCACGGAATCTGCCCAGGCATTTACCTACATGGCTATGGCAGGCTGGAAATCCGGGGAGATGATAGCCGGTATCCCTGGCATCATGAACCTTGCTGCGGCATCCGGGGAAGACCTGGCACAGACCTCGGATATTGTGACGGATGCGCTGACGGCCTTCGGACTGAAAGCTTCGGATTCCAACCATTTTGCAGACGTCATGGCACAGGCATCCTCGAATTCCAATACCAACGTTGGCATCATGGGAGAATCATTTAAGTATGTTGCAGCGATGGCTGGTGCGCTGAACTACAGCATTGAAGATACCGCCCTTGCACTTGGCTTAATGGCAAATGCAGGAGTAAAAGGTTCCATGTCCGGTACTGCGCTGAAAAGCTCACTCGCCAATCTGGCGAAACCCACGGATACTATGGCAGAGGCCATGGATAAATATGGGATAAGCCTGACAGACAACGAGGGGAACATGAAGACCCTGAAAGGTGTCATGGATGATATGAGGGAAAGCCTTGGAGGGCTGTCTGAAACAGAACAGACTGCGGCGGCTACGGCCATGTTTGGCAAAGAGGCCATGACAGGTATGCTTGCCATCATAAACGCTTCGGAAGAGGATTATAATTCCCTAGCATCGGCCATTAATAACGCAGACGGTGCAGCGGAATCCATGGCAGAAACCATGATGGACAATCTGGCCGGGAAATTAGAGTTGCTGTCCGGTGAGTGGGATGAGACCCAGAACCAGTTTGGACAGCGACTGGCACCCTATATCGCATCGGGGGCACAGGCACTGGAACATGCCCTTCCATCCGTACGTGAGAAGATGAACAGCGTGTTCGATTCCATTGACGGGAAGATCAGTTCCATGACCGGCTCTGAAGAATGGGCAGAAGCAGGGCTTGCTGGAAAGATTGATATTGCATGGAACACCCTGATTGGGGAACCGTTCATGGAATGGGCAGGAGGAGACGGAAGGCATATGGTATCCCAGGGGATCACTTCCCTGTTTTCCAATGCGGCTGCGCTGCTTCCCGGAGGGGAAAAGGCGGGGCTTTCGTCTGTTTTCAGTTCCCTTCTGCTGGCAAAAGGCGCCAGTGGATTGATTGGGACGTTCGGAAAGCTGCAAGGCGTGTTGTCCCCGATTTCCGGGACGATAGGAAAAATTGGAACTGCGGCCAGGGAAGCCAACGGAGTAGGCACATTTGTGAAAAGCATCGGCGGCATGATACCCACTGCAGCGAAATTCAGCCTTGCGGCAGCAGCAGTCACAGCGGCAGTTGTTGGTATCAGCGCAGCTGTAGACAGCTACAATCAGACGACCATGAATGACAGCCTGGAAGAGCATTTCGGGAACATCCGCCTGTCCGCAGAAGAAGCCCAGGAGATGGCAGAGAAAATCCTGGACCAGAAATATTTGGCCAATGTGGAAGTATCTCTGAATGAGGTGGAGAACGCCGACCGGCTGCGGGAGGAAGCAGAGGAAGCCCTGGCGGCCAATGATGTCCTGGAATTTAAAAGCCGGGTGGGTATCACACTGACGGCAGAAGAACAGGCAGAATATGCCGACAATATTGAAACATTTGTGGATGACAAGATCAAGGAACTGGAGAGCCGCACATTTGCAGCCCATATCCATGTGCAGACGTACCTGGGAGGAACCGAAGAGGGGCAGACCCTGGCACAGAACATTGAGGCATGGGCGCGGGCGGATAACCTGGAATTAAGCGGCCTATCCAGCGACCTGCAGACTGCAGTGGAGAATGCACTGAAAGACGGCATTGTTGATGTTGACGAAGAAGAAGCTATCAGTGCGCTGCAGGAAAAGATAAACAGCATAACGGCACGCTGGAAGGAAGCGGAAGCGCAGGCACAATGGGACTGGATTAATACAGAGTTCGGAAACCTGAGTGCGGCTGACCTGGAAAGCGGTTCTTTCACGGAGCTTCTGACGGCCATGCGTGACCAGCGGCAGACGGCTATGGAGAGCGTGCAGGCAGATGTGATACAGTGGTATTCAGAACTGAATGCCATGGAGTCTTCCGGCCGAATTACACACGCAGAAAACGAGCACTACCAGGACCTGACTGGAAACGTGGTCCGAAACCAGAAAGGCAGTGAGATTGCTAAGAGCCTAGATTTGGGAGTAAATACCCTGCGGGATACCTACGGGGATACCATTTCCACAAACCTGCAGAGCATTGCCGATAATGGAGGTGGCGCTGCCATTGAGAGCCTGAACCAGGCAGCAGCGGAGGGAAGCTGGGCGGATATCATTTCCAACCAGACATTAGGATACAACCGGAATTTCTACAGCAAAAAGGGCGGAGCTGACCATATGGCTATAGCGAGCCTATATGAAGAGATGAAGCCGGATGTGTCGGAAATGCAGTCTGTGATTGATCAATACCGGGAAGCCGGACAGGCAATCCCACAGACCTTGATGGATTCATTCAACGAGGCCATTGATGTAGGGGCGGCTGCAGGTGATTCGGATGCAGCATGGCAGAAATATGCCAATTCCATTGTCGAAAGTGGAAGCACTGCATTAAAGGATGCGGTGTCGAATCCGGATAATGAGATGTATGAGACATTGCGCAGGCAGATGCCGGAAGAGCTGAAGACAGCCATTGACCGGGCATTTGCAGAAACCACCAATGAGGAGTACACCCTAGACGGTCTGAAAACGGCTGTTGAAGGAGAAGTAGACATCGACAAGGAAGCCTGGCTGTCCAAGATACAGGAATCCCTGGGAGACCTTGGTACTGTAGAGGGTGAGGTTGACGGAGATGTCCAGGTCAAAGTGGAAAAGGGAGACTGTCTGTCCCAGATAGGGGAAGCCCTTGGTGTGGATTGGCACGAGATAGCTGCTTATAACGGTATCGAAGAACCCTATACCATTTATCCGGACATGCAGCTGAAAATTCCAGCAGATTCGATAAATGTAGATGGAGCTGGAGTAGAGGAAGCCCTGAACAGTTTTTCCGAGGCGCTATCCGCATCGGGAAGCCAGGTTGAGGTCACTGCCGGTGGTGTCCAAGTAACACTGGGAGAGGTGGAAGTAGACAGCCAGAGTGCCCTGGAGCAGATTGCAGAAGCGGTAAACCTGACTGCAGATGAACTGGCACAGGCCAATGGTTACAGTTCCGCGGTGGAAGTTCCGGTCGGGGCGAACATTACGGTTCCTCCGGAGGCGATCACATTTGATACGTCTGCCCTGCAGGCAGCTACCCAAGAGGCGGCGAGCCAGACAGAGACAGCCCCCGTGGATGTTCCTGCAAATGCAAACATCACGGATGTGAACACGGATACTTCCCAGGTAGAAGAGCAGGTGCAGACGGATGTGGAGGAAAGTATTTCAGATGTTCCGGCAGATGGGAATACCGATGTGACCCTGGAGCAGACCAACAATGCGGATGAGGTATTTAATGAGGTATCAGGCGCACTGAGGACTGCATTTAACACGACAATCCCAGTTACAGCAAACGCATCCATTACGATTGACTATAGCATTGCAAATCCATCCGCTACGATCAGTTTTGGCGGCGGTGGAAGCGGAAGCGCTACGGTTACCGCCGGATTCAGCGCAAATGGCCGTTACGTTGATGGTCCTATGCTCTCCTGGATTGGGGAGGACGGGCCTGAATTTGTTATCCCAGTTGGAGCGAAACGCCGGGAGAGAGGCATTGAACTGTGGCAGCAAGCAGGAAAAGCCCTGGGCGTGGCTGCGTATGCGGACGGCGGGTTGGTCGGAAGCGTTCCGGAATATCTGTTTTCCGATGATTTTGGCAACGGAGATACGGATTTTGTTCCAGAGAAAGTGGAACCTAATGCCCCAGCGGAGAAATCCGGCATTGTCGTTAAGATCAACATGAATCCACAGTTCAATATTACCGGAGGTTCTGACGACACCCGAGTGATCGAGATCATCCAGGTGCATATGAAGGAACTGGCGGACGAGCTGGGCGGTGAGATTGCCACCATTATCAGCGATGTATTTGAGAATAAGCCGGTATAGGAAGGGAGGAGCTATGGACATTTATCTGAGAGAAATCCGGGATAAGACGATCCGGTTCCGGTTCCCTTCGCTTCCGGACGGAAAGATCAGCATCAAGCAGAGCACGGTCTATCAGGATTATGACATTATCGGGAAGGGGAAGTTAAGCTTCCCCGCCGGCA
>QFCE01000344.1_pt1 | contig 10602 bp, 6 predicted proteins | sample 5346091 | NCBI WGS metagenome assembly QFCE01 (sample SAMN09062252, study PRJNA434731) | Human gut metagenome, whole genome shotgun sequencing project. | isolation source: stool timepoint A chromium assembly | host: Homo sapiens | collected 2015 | reverse complement strand
CGAGGGGCTTTTGCCCCCGAAGCACGATGCGGGTACCGCAACCCGACATTATCGAGCATTTTGGCAACGCAGATGCCGTGCCGCAGCTGCCGGAGCGGTGCTTAAGCCGCAAGGCGGGAATTATGCGGTATTGCCTTAGTTGGGGTTATGCAGCGGGGCAGGCGTTACGCCTTGGCAAACTGGCTTGCATACAGGTTGGCGTAAAAGCCGCCCCTGACCAGCAGCTCCTCGTGGGTGCCGCGCTCAATAATGTTGCCGGCTTTCATCACAAGGATCTGATCGGCGTTTTTGATGGTGGAAAGGCGGTGCGCCACAATAAAGCTGGTGCGGCCTTTCATCAGTTCCTCAAAGGCATCCTGAACCAGCACTTCGGTACGGGTATCAATGCTGGAGGTTGCTTCGTCCAGAATCAGGATGGGCGGCTTGCGCAGCATAACACGGGCAATGCAAAGCAGCTGCTTCTGGCCCTGGCTGATGTTGCCGCCGTCCTCGGCAATTACGGTATCATAGCCCTGGGGCAGGCGGCAGATAAAGCTGTGGGCGCGGGCACGCTTGGCGGCGTCGATGATCTCCTCGCGGGTGGCGTCCGGCTTGCCGTAAGCAATGTTATCTGCCACAGTACCGGCTTTCAGCCAGGTTTCCTGCAAGACCATACCCAGGTTGCCGCGCAGCGAATCCCGCGTTACGGTGTCGATGGGGTGGCCGTCCACCTTCAGGGTGCCGCCGTTGATCTCGTAAAAGCGCATCAGCAGGTTGACCAGGGTGGTTTTGCCGCAGCCGGTGGGGCCGACCAGGGCAATGCGCTGGCCGGGCTGAACGCGCAGGTTCATGTCTTCAATCAAGGGCACATCCGGCACATAGCGGAACTTAACATGCTCAAACTCCACACTGCCTGCACCGTGGGGCAGGGTAACGGCATCGGAGGCATCGGGCAGGATGGGGTCTTCGTCAATAAAGTCGAACACACGCTGCGCACAGGCCAGGGCGTTCTGCAGCTCGGTCATAACGCCGGAAATATCATTGAACGGCTTGGTGTATTGGTTGGCATAGTTCAGCAGAACCGAAAGCTCGCCGACCGTAATGCCGCCGCCAATGGCAACCAGCGCGCCCACCACGCCGACCGCCGCATACACCAGCGCGTTGACAAAGCGGGTGGCAGGGTTGGTGATGGAGGAAAAGAAGGTGGCCTTTACGCCGCAGATCTGCAGATCGGCGTTGATCTTGTCAAAGCGCTCCTCGGCGCGGCTTTCGTAACCGAAGGCGCGGACAAGATGCTCGTTGCCGATCAGCTCGTCCACCAGACCGGTCAGCTCGGCGCGGGTCTCGCTCTGTACGCGGAACATATCATAGGTATGCTCCGCAATGAACTTTGCCACAAAGATGGAAAGCGGGGTGAGAACCACAACGATCAGGGTAATGCGCCAGTCAATGGAAAGCATAAAGCCCAAAGTGCCCACAATGGTCAGAATGCCGGTGAACAGCTGGGTAAAGCCCATCAACAGGCCGTCACTGAACTGCTCCACATCGGTGTTGATGCGGCTGATGGCGTCGCCGGGCTTGTGGGCATCCATATAGCTCAGGGGTAAAATCTCCATGTGCTGGAACGCCTGCACGCGGATGTCGCGCACCACCTGGAAGGTGATGCGGTTGTTCACCATGTTCATCAGCCACTGGCAGATGGAGGTGACACACACGGTAACGCCAAACTGGATGGCAATCTTGCCCAGAGCAGGGAAGTTGACATTGCCCTGGCCCACAATCAGGTCCACGCCGCGGCCCGAAAGAATGGGGGCGTACAGCGTGGTAAGAACGGTAACGGCGGCAAGCAGCAGGGTGAACAGCACCAAACCGCGGTACGGCTGGATCAGCTTTAACACGCGCTGAATGGTGCCTTTACTGCCCCGCAGGGAAACACGCTTTTTCTTTGCATTGCTCATAAGGTCTTTTCCACCTCCTCGCGGCTCAGCTGGCTCAGGCAGATCTCGCGGTAAACATCGCAGGTTTTCAGCAGGTTGGCATGGGTGCCGCTGCCAACCAGATTGCCGTCATCCAGCACCAGAATGCGGTCCGCACGCTGCACAGCGGAAGCACGCTGGGAAACAATAAATACCGTCATGCCATGGGTCTGCTCTTTCAGCGCTTTGCGCAAAGCAGCGTCCGTGGCAAAATCCAAGGCGGAGGAACTGTCGTCCAAAATCAGTACCTGGGGGTGAGGCACCAGCGCGCGGGCAATGGTCAGGCGCTGGCGCTGACCGCCGCTGAAATTGCGCCCGGCGGTCTCCACCGGTTCATCCAGCCCTTTGGGCTTGCCGCGCACAAAGTCCGCCGCCTGGGCAATCTCCAGGGCTTGCCAGATCTGCTCATCGGTGGCATCGGGGCAGGCCCATTGCATGTTGTCCCGGATGGTGCCGGTAAACAGCACGGCGCGCTGCGGCACAATGCCGATCATCTGGCGCAGCTGGGCAAAGCCGTACTGCTGCACGGCATGGCCAAACAGATCAACGTTGCCGCTGGTGCAGTCATAAAAGCGGGGAATCAGGTTGATCAGGGTGGATTTGCCGCTGCCCGTGCCGCCGATCACGCCGATGGTCTGGCCGTTCTGGGCGGCAAAGCTGATGTCCGTCAGGCTGGGGGCACCGGCACCGTGGTAGGTAAAGCCCACATGGTCAAATGCAACGGCCGGGGCGTCCACTGCCGGGGCAAGGGCGGCCGCGGCGGGGTCGGTCATCGTGGATTTGGTGTTCAGAATCTCCGAAACACGGATGCCGCTGGCCAGTGCGCGGGTGACAGAAACCACCAGATCGGCAATGCGCAGCAGGTTGATAAGGATCTGGTTCATATAGTTGATTAGGGCAATGATCTCGCCCTGGGTCAGCGCGCCGCTGTTTACCTGCAGCCCGCCGCGCATCAGGATGGCGATCACGCCCAGGTTGACGATGAGATAGGTCAGCGGGGTCATCAAAGCGGAAATGCGCCCGGCGGTCAGCTGGAAAGTTTTCAGTTTGTCGTTCACGGCGGTAAAATCCGCAATTTCGTCATCCTGCCGTGCAAAGGCGCGCACCACGCGGGCACCCACATAATTTTCGCGGGTCAGCAGGGTCACTTTGTCCAGCGTATTCTGGGCGGCGCGGTACTGGGGCACCGTCACCCGCATGATCAGCCAAACCACCAGCGAGATGGCCAGCGTGACCAGCACGAACCAGAACCCCATGGTGGGGCTGATGACAAACGCCAGAATCAGCGCGCCGATGACAATAAACGGGCAGCGCAGCAAAAGGCGCAGCGTCATGTTTACGCCGTTTTGCAGCTGGTTCACATCGCTGGTCATGCGGGTGACCAGCGTGGGCGTGCCGATGCCGTCCAGCTCCGTGTAAGAGAGGGTATCAATGTGGCGGAACAGTGCCCCGCGCAGCGCCGTGCCATAGCCCAGCGCGGCCTTGGCGGCAAAATACTGCGCCGTCAGGCTGGATGCCATACCCACAACCGCAAGCAGCACCATCAAGCCGCACTGCTTGCCAATATAAGCCAAATCCCCGTTTTTGATGCCCACATCAATGATGTTGGCCACCACAAGGGGAACCAACAGCTCAAAGCAGGCTTCCAGCATTTTGAACAGCGGGGCAAGGATGGATTCTTTCTCGTATCCTTTCAAAAACCGCAGCATGTTCCGCATGAACGCACCAACCTTTTTGTAATATCAAATTATATGCCTAAGGCAACACCGCACAATTCCCGCCTTACGGCTTAAGCACCGCTCCGGCGGCTGCGGCACGGCATCTGCGTTGCCAAAATACTCGATAATACACAAAGTATTATCTGCGCTTTTGGCTTAGCATCTGCCGCACCTCGCTCGCCGTATCGGCACTTAGAATTATGCGGTATTGCCCTAAAACAGAGCATACTTTTTAATCATACAACAGATGCGTCTAAATGCCAAGTTGAAAAACGCAATAAAACCAATGAAACCAATATTTTTTACGGCCAGCCACAAAAACAGGCCGGATAGCAGCGCCTTGCCCGGTTTCGATGATTATTTGCACCCTGCCCGCCTATACTTGCAGTGGGGTAACCCGCAACGCTGCAACATGTAGGAGGGCAGAGGTCACTATGTTTTATTATCATAAAGGTTTAACCCGCGCCGCACGGCGCACCGTCGCCACCGCGATCACCATCGCAGGCCGGCAGGGGTGTACGGCGGTGGATACCGGGCACCTGCTGCTTGCCATGCTGCAAACCGGGCGGGGCACTGCGGTGGAGTTTCTGCGCCGCAAACAGATCACGGTAACGGCACTTTCGGCCTGTGCCTCCCAGCGGGCCTGCACGGGCCGCCCGCTGCACCTGCGCGGCCGGGACCTTGCGCCCGAAAGCCGCAAGGCGCTGGAATTCGCTGTTTTGGGGGCCCATGCCGCCCGCGTGAACAAAGCGGAGAACGAACACCTGCTCTGTGCCATGCTGGAAGATACCGCCTGCACGGCCAGCGTGTGGCTGGCGGGCCTTGGGCTGGAAGTTCCACGCGCCGCGCGGGAATGCCGCCAGCTTTCCGGCCAGCTGGTTTTGCCCAGCAGCCCCCGCATGAGCAGTACCCGCGGCAGCCGCCCCAGTGAGAAATATGGCCGTGACCTGACCCGCCTTGCGCAGGAAGGCCAGCTGGATCCCGTACTTTGCCGGGATGATGAGCTGGAACGCATGATCGAAATTTTGTGCCGCCGCCAAAAGAATAACCCATGCCTTTTGGGGGAGCCGGGCGTGGGCAAAAGCGCCCTGGCCGAAGCCCTGGCCCAGCGCATTGCCGCCGGGCAGGTAACGCCCAGCTTAAAGGGCAAGCGGGTGTTGGCGCTGGATATGGCGTCCATGGTGGCGGGCACCAAGTACCGCGGCGATTTTGAGGAGCGGTTTAAAAACCTGCTGGAAGAGCTTTACCGCGACCGTTCCACCATTCTGTTTATTGACGAGATCCATGTGATCGCCGGGGCCGGTGCGGCGGAAGGCGCGATTGATGCGGCCAGTATCTTAAAGCCGATGCTGGCCCGCGGGGAAATCCAGCTCATCGGTGCGACCACACCGGAGGAATACCGCAAGACCATCCAGAAGGACTCCGCCCTTGACCGCCGCTTTGGCATGGTGAATATTGAGGAACCGGCCCCACAGCAGGCGGAAAAAATTTTAACCGGCCTGATGCCCCGGTATGAGCGCTACCACGGGGTGCGCATCCCGCAGGAGGCGATCCGCGCCGCGGTGGAGCTGAGCGTGCGCTACCTGCCGGGGCGCTACCTGCCAGACAAGGCCATTGACCTGTTGGACGAAGCCGCCGCGGCGCTGCGGATTTCAGGCGGGGAGCAATCCATGCTGCCAGGCAGCAAAATGCCGGTGCTGACCTCGGCGGAAATTGCCAAGGTGGTGGGCAAGGCCAGCGGCGTGCCCGCCGAGCGGGTAGGGGAGGCGGAGCGTGTGCGCCTGGACCAGCTGGAAGCCCGCCTTGCCGCGCAGGTGATTGGTCAGCCGCGCGCGGTGCATGCCGTGGCGGCGGCTATCCGGCGCAGCCGCACCGGCCTGCGGGAAGCTGGCCGCCCCATTGGCGCAATGCTGTTTTTAGGTCCCACCGGCGTAGGCAAAACCCAACTGGCCCGTACCCTGGCCCAAAGCTGGTTTGGCAGCGAAAAAGCCCTGCTGCGGTTTGATATGAGCGAATATATGGAGCAGCACACGGTGGCACGGCTGATCGGCGCACCGCCGGGCTATGTGGGGCACGATGAGGGCGGCCAGCTGACCGAAGCCGTGCGCCGCCGCCCCTACAGCGTGGTGCTGTTTGATGAAATTGAAAAGGCCCACAGCGATATCCAGAATATTCTGCTGCAGATTTTGGAAGATGGCATCCTGACCGATGCCCAGGGGCGCAAGGCGGATTTTTCCAACACGATCATTCTGCTCACCTCCAACCTGGGGGCGCGCTGCCTGGCGGGGCAGGCCAGCCCGCTGGGCTTCGGCGCTGCCGCCGAAGAAACCGCCCGCCGCGGCAAAAAGGCATTACAGGAAGCCAAAGATTATTTCCGCCCGGAGCTGATGGGCCGCCTGGACGATGTGGTGCTGTTCGACCCGCTTGGCCCCGCCCAGCTGGCCGCGATCGCGGATCGCCTGCTCTGCGAGCTGGAAGAACGCGCCGCCCGCCAGGGCTACACCCTGCGCCATACCCCGGCGGCTGCCGCGGCGCTGGCAGGTGATACCGTACCCGCCTATGGTGCGCGGGAGCTGCGCCGCAAGGTGAGCCGCGCCGTGGAGCAGGCCCTGGCCGACCGCATTGCCGCCGGTACCGCCCGCCCCGGCGTGTTGTTTGTGGCGGATGCCGCTCCGGACGGACACATTACCCTGACAATGGGGGATGTGGCGGCGTGCGCATCGTGAGAGAGTGGATAGTGGGTAGTGGTCAGTGGACAGGGAGCAGTGCAGGCAGCCCGGCGGACCGATGGCGAGCATCGGCCCCTACAAATGGGGTTTAGAGGTGTTGCCTTAGCAATGCGCCCCAAAACATTCTGTAGGGAACGGTCTTGAGCGTTCCGGAACGCTGCAAATATTGGAAACCAAAACACGAAGAAAAACGCCTTAAGGCAATACCGCATAATTCTAAGTGCCGATACGGCGAGCGAGGTGCGGCAGCTGCTAAGCCAAAAGCGCAGATAATACTTTGTGTATTATCGAGCATTTTGGCAACGCAGATGCCGTGCCGCAGCCGCCGGAGCGGTGCTTAAGCCGTAAGGCGGGGATTATGCGGTGTTGCCTTAAATGCAATCCAAAAATAAAAACGGAATACACCAACAAAAAATCTGCCCGCTTCCCCGCATCATACCGGGGAAACAGGCAGATATTATTATTTTGTGGGATAATAGCGTCTATATAGCGATAACGGTATGGTGGCGCAGCATAAATTTTACGCCTTGCCCACCATCATATCACAGGCTTTGTACAGATCGCCGCAGCTCATGCAAACCACAAGGTCGCCTTCGCGGGCGTTCTGCTTGACCCAGTTGGCAGCGCTTTCCAGCCCGTCAACCACAATGCTGCCGGGAATCTTGGCAGCCAGGTCCTCGCTCTTCACACTGCCGTCGTCAACCTCGCGGCTGCCCATGATCGGCAGCAGCACGCACTGGTCGGCCTGGCGCAGCACGGCAGCAAAGTCATCCATCAGGGCCTTGGTGCGGCTGTAGGTGAACGGCTGGTGCACAGCGATAATGCGCTTGTAGCCCATCTTTTTGGCGGTTGCCATGGTGGCGGCAAGCTCGGTGGGGTGGTGGGCATAATCATCTACCACGGGGGCACCGTTGCATTCGCCCTTAATCTCAAACCGGCGGCCGGTGCCGTGAAACTCTGCCGCGGCGCGCTCGGCATCGGCGGGCTGCAGGCCCAGCGGGCGCGCGCAGCAGCACATGGCCAGCGCATTGTAAATGTTGTGGTAGCCCGGAACACCCAGCTTGATGTGGGCAAACTGCTCGCCAAGCTCCAGAACGTCAAATTCATAGAAACCGGGGCGGTATTCCTGAATGTTCACTGCGCGGAAGCGGGCTTCCTCATTGATGCCGAAAGAGAACACCGGGCGGTCAATGGAGTTGACCACATCCACCGTGTTGCGGTCGTCCATGTTGAACACGACCGTGCGGGAAAGCAGGGCAAACTTCTGGAACGCCATCTTCAGGCGGCCCATCGTGCCGTAATACTCCAGGTGATCGTTATCAATGTTCAAAATAACGCCCATAAACGGGGTCAGATGCAGGAAGGTCTCACTGTATTCGCAGGCTTCGATCACAACGTCATCGCCGTGGCCAGCTTTGCCGTAACCGCCGATCAGTGGCAGCTTGCCGCCGATTACGGCGGCGGGGTCTTTGCCGGCCAGTTCCAGCATGGTCGTGATCATGCCGGTGGTGGTGGTTTTGCCGTGGGTGCCGGAAACGCAGACGCTGTGGGAATACATGCGGCTGACATAACCCAGCATCACGCTGCGCTCCACGGCGGGAATGCCGCGGGCGCGGGCAGCTTTCAGCTCAGGGTTTTCATCATGGATGGCGGCGCTGTAAACCACCAGCTGGGCATCGCCCAAATGGGCGGCGTCATGCTCCAGATATACTGTCACGCCCATGGCGCGCTCGGCCTTGGTGATCTTGGTTTCTTCCACATCGCTGCCGGAAATGGTCAGCCCGCGGCTGTGCAGGATCTGGATCAGGGGATAGGTTCCGGAACCGCCGCAGCCGATAAAATGCACATGCTGCACACCATCAAGCAAATGGGGATTATAGCTGCCGATAAAAGACATAAGTTTCACCTCAAAAAAATCAGGCGCAGCCGCAGCTGCCAGCCTGGCAATCAGTTCGTTTGGCGCATGGCGCTATGATTTTTATATTATAAAGGTTTTTCGCTGCAAAATAAACACTTTTTTGAAAATTTCTGCTATAATAACCAAAAATGTCAGCCCAAAGGCATCCAGGAGGTACCCAATGAAACATCACCTTTTTGTTTGGGGCACTAACCCGCAGCCGTTCCGCGGCAAGGCGGACAGCAGCATCGTGCTGCCCATCAGTGTGGAAGAAATGGCCCGCATTGGCATTCCAGCACGCAAAATCCCCCGCGTGCGGGAAGAATTGCAGCGCCTGATTGCAGCGAACCCCGCGCTGCGGGACCGCAAAATGGTGCTGCAGCTGGCCAGGCAGATTGCGGCTGAAATTTTGTGACATGCAGAGAGCATTGATATAAGGCAACACCGCACAATTCCCGCCTTGCGGCTTAAGCACCGCTCCGGCAGCTGCGGCACGGCATCTGCGTTGCCAAAATGCTCGATAATACACAAAGTATTATCTGCGCTTTTGGCTTGGCATCTGCCGCACCTCGCTCGCCGTATCGGCACTTAGAATTATGCGGTATTGCCATAATTCAGCAGTTGTGCCAAATTTGTTCCGGCTTTTTTGGCGGCAGTGTTGCCACTGCCCGCGGCCCGTGCTATAATAAAGGCCTGACGGCGCACCGTGCGCCGGTTAAATCGCTTTGTGTGGCAGCCAGCCATGCGGAAGGAGTTAGAAAATGAAGAACAGCGAAAAGACCCTGGACATGATCGTCAACCTGTGCAAAAACCGTGGTTTCATCTACCCTGGCAGCGAAATTTACGGCGGCCTTGCCAACAGCTGGGACTATGGCCCCCTGGGCGTTGAGTTCAAAAACAACGTCAAAAAAGCATGGATGAAAAAGTTTGTGCAGGAAAGCCCCTACAACGTCGGCCTGGATGCCGCTATCCTGATGAACCCGCAGACCTGGGTCACCACCGGCCATGTGGGCAACTTCAGCGACCCGCTGGTGGACTGCCGCGCCTGCAAGAGCCGCAACCGTGCGGACAAGCTGATTGCCGACTGCGAGCAGGGCCAGAACGTGGATGTGGACGGCATGACCTTTGACCAGATGGATGAATTTATTGCCACCCATCCTGAAGTTGTCTGCCCTGTGTGCGGCAAGCATGACTTTACCCCCATTCGCAAGTTTAACCTGATGTTCAAAACGGCCATCGGCGTAACCGAGGATTCTTCCTCTACCTGCTATCTGCGCCCCGAAACCGCACAGGGCATTTTCGTCAACTTTGCCAACATCCAGCGTACCACCCGCCGCAAGCTGCCGTTTGGCGTCTGCCAGGTGGGCAAGGCGTTCCGCAATGAGATCACGCCGGGCAACTTCACCTTCCGTACCCGCGAGTTCGAACAGATGGAATGCGAGTTCTTCTGCAAGCCGGGCACCGACCTGGATTGGTTCGCCTACTGGAAAGATTACTGCGAAAAGTGGCTGCTGTCCTTGGGCATCAACAAGGAAAACCTGCGCCTGCGCGACCATGAGCCTGCCGAGCTGGCTTTCTACAGCCGCGCCACCACCGATATCGAGTACGCTTTCCCGTTCACCGACTGGGGTGAGCTGTGGGGCATTGCAGACCGTACCAATTACGATCTGGGCCGCCATCAGGAAGCATCCGGCAAGAGCCTGGAATATTTTGACCCCGAAACCAACGAGCATTACATTCCTTATGTCATTGAGCCTTCCCTGGGCTGTGACCGTGTGGCACTGGCTTTCCTGTGCGAAGCTTATGATGAAGAGCATCTGACCGACTCCAAGGGCAAGGAGGATGTGCGCACCGTGCTGCACCTGCATCCGTTCCTGGCACCGTTCAAGTGCGCTGTGCTGCCTCTGTCCAAAAAGCTGGGCGATAAGGCCATGGAGATCCGCAACGAGCTGGCCAAGGACTTTATGGTGGATTACGACGATGCCGGTTCCATCGGCAAGCGTTACCGCCGCCAGGATGAGATCGGTACCCCGCTGTGCATCACTGTGGACTTCCAGACTGTCGGCGATGACAAGGTGGAAGCCGATAACTGCGTGACCGTGCGTGACCGCGACACCATGGAGCAGATCCGTATGCCCATCAGCGAGCTGAAAGAATACATTGCCAAGAAGGTTGCTTTCTAAGCGATTTAGGGCTTAACACTGCTGAATCACCAATAAAATGCAAATACCCGTACAGCCTGAAAGCTGTACGGGTATTTTTGTTATGGCAACACCGCACAATTCCCGCCTAGCGGCTTAAGC
>QFCE01002264.1_pt1 | contig 10730 bp, 13 predicted proteins | sample 5346091 | NCBI WGS metagenome assembly QFCE01 (sample SAMN09062252, study PRJNA434731) | Human gut metagenome, whole genome shotgun sequencing project. | isolation source: stool timepoint A chromium assembly | host: Homo sapiens | collected 2015 | reverse complement strand
AAGATGTTGATGCACGCCTGACCGCCGCGCTTGGTGTGACGGGTCATGGCCACACGGGCGGCCTCGATCTGATTGCTGGTGATCCACGCCGGTTCCAGCGCCACCAGGCCATATTCACCGTAGGTGACCTTGTTGCCTCTGGTGGCCTTGCCGGTCATACGGCCGCGGTGAACTCTGCGGTATTTCACTCTCTTGGGCAGAAGCATTACTGTGCGCCTCCTTCGGTCGTTTTATTGGCTGCCGGACGGGGGCCTCTGTTGAAGTTGCCGCCGGTACGGCCGCCGTTGCCATTGCGGTTGAAGCCGCCCTGGCCGCGGTTGTCGCGGTTGAAGCCGCCTCTGTTGCCACCCCGGCGATCGCCGTCACGGCGGGGACGACGGTCACGACGCTCCTGATAGGGCTTCGTGGTATCCATCGTGCGGGGGGTGGTGCGCAGGGTCTGGCTCAGGACTTCTCCCTTGTAGATCCAAACCTTGACGCCGATGCGGCCGAAAGTGGTGGCCGCTTCTGCAAAACCATAATCGATATCGGCACGGATGGTCTGCAGCGGAATGGTGCCGTCGTGATAATGCTCCACACCGGCAATCTCGCGGCCGCCCAAACGGCCGGAGCAGCAGCACTTGATGCCCTTGGCGCCGGCGCGCATGGCGCGGCCCATGGCGTTCTTCATAGCGCGGCGGTGGGAGATGCGCTTCTCCAGCTGCTGGGCAATGTTCTCAGCCACCAGCTGCGCATCCATGTCCGGGTTGCGGACTTCCACAATGCTCAGCTTAACCTTCTTGCCAATCAGCTTCTCCAGGCTCAGACGGATCTTTTCCACTTCCGCGCCGCCCTTGCCGATGACAATGCCGGGACGGGCGCAGTGCAGATAAACGGTGACAACATCGTTGCTGCGCTCGATCTCGATCTTGGGGACACCGGCGGAATACAGGCTCTTTTTCAGATAGTCGCGGATCTTCTTGTCCTCGACCAGAAGATCACCGACTTTTTCATTGCTTGCATACCAGCGAGAATCCCAGTCTTTGATGACGCCCACGCGAAGACCGTGGGGATTGACTTTCTGTCCCATAAACTTCCTCCTCGCTTATTCCTTCTCGCTCACCACGAGGGTGATGTGAGAGGTTCTCTTGTTGATACGGTAGGCTCTGCCCTTGGACACCGGGCGCATTCTCTTGAGAATGGGTCCGGGCGCGGCGTAGACCTTGGAAACATACAGCTTCTCAGGATCCATGCTGAAGTTGTTCTCTGCGTTTGCGCAGGCGCTCTTCAGCAGCTTGGCCAAAGGCTCGGAGGCAGCCTTGGGGGTGGCCATCAAAATGGCCATAGCGGTCTGGGCATCCCGGCCGCGGATCAGGTCGCAGACGATCTGAACCTTGCGGGGAGAGATGCGGATAAATTTCGCTTCAGCTCTTGCGTCCATTTTCTGCATCCTCCTTACTTCGTGCCGGTGCTCTTCGCAACGTGGCCGCGGAAAGTGCGGGTCGGTGCGAATTCGCCCAGTTTGTGGCCGACCATGTCTTCGGTGACATAGACGGGAACGTGCTTTCTGCCGTCATGCACGGCAAAGGTGTGGCCGACGAAGGAGGGGAAGATGGTGGAGCTGCGGCTCCAGGTCTTCAGGACCTTCTTCTCGCCGGTCTTATTCATTTCTTCAACCCGCTTCAGCAGCTCAGGGGCAACGAAGGGGCCTTTTTTAATACTTCTGCTCATATTTCGTTAGCCTCCTTATCACTTAGCGTTGCGGCGCTTGACGATAAACTTGTTGGTGGGGTTCTTGCCCTTGCGGGTCTTGTAACCCAGCGCAGGCTTGCCCCAGGGCGTCACAGGGCCGCTGCGGCCGATGGGCGCCTTGCCCTCGCCGCCGCCGTGGGGGTGGTCGCAGGGGTTCATAACGGAACCACGGACAGTGGGTCTCCAACCCATGTGACGCTTACGGCCGGCCTTACCAATCTGGATGTTCTCGTGATCCAGGTTGCCGACCTGGCCGATGGTGGCTTTGCAGTTGGTGCGGACGATGCGCACTTCGCCGGAAGGCATGCGGACCTGAGCGTCCTTGCCTTCTTTCGCCATCAGCTGAGCCGCAGTACCGGCGCTGCGCACCAGCTGGGCGCCGTTGCCGGGATACAGCTCAATGTTGTGGATGATGGTACCCACAGGGATCTTCTCAATGGGCAGGCAGTTGCCGGGCTTGATATCAGCCTCGGCAGAAGAGATGACCTTGTCGCCGGCTTTCAGGCCATCGGGCGCCAGGATATATCTCTTCTCGCCATCCTCGTACTGAACGAGGGCGATGAACGCGCTGCGGTTGGGATCGTACTCCAGGCGCTCCACCGTGGCTTCCATGTCCAGCTTGTCGCGCTTGAAATCGATGATGCGGTACTTGACCTTGTTGCCGCCGCCGCGGTGGCGGACGGTGATTCTGCCGTAGCTGTTGCGGCCGGCGCTCTTCTTAAGCGTCTCGGTCAGGCTGCGCTCCGGCTTTGCCTTTTTATCGATGCCGTCGAATCCGGAGACCGTCATGTGTCTTCTGGAAGGCGTCGTCGGCTTATAAGTTTTGATCGACATGTGCGTTACACTCCTTCTTTAGATTCGGTCTCTTACACCATGCCTTCGAAGAATTCGATGGCCTTGGAGTCCTCGGTCAGCTGCACGATAGCTTTCTTCCAGGCCTTGGTCTGGCCGGGACGGGCGGCGCCCAGGCGCTTGGCCTTGGGATGCACATTGATCGTGTTGACAGAGGCGACTTTAACGCCGAAAATCTGCTCCACAGCCTTCTTGACCTCAGCCTTGTTGGCGCCGGGCAGAACTTCAAACGTGTACTTCTTGGCTTCCGTGGTAGCCATGGAGCGCTCGGTGATAACCGGGCGCACGATCACGTCATACAGGTTGGTCATTACGCGAACACCTCCTCGATGGTGGCCAGCGCAGCCTTGTCCAGGATCAGCGTCTTGGCGTTCAGGATGTCATAGACGCTCAGGATGGTTGCGGTGGTGGTGACAATGCCGGGGATATTGCGCGCGGACTTGACCACATTGGCCGCCACTTCCGGCATTACAATATAAGCCTTGTCCTCCGCTTTGACCGCGTTCAGGAACGCAGCAAACTCACGGGTCTTGGGCGCGTCCATGGCAATGGAATCCACCACGATGATCCTGCCCTCAGCCGCCTTGGCGGACAGAACGGATTTGAGCGCCAGGCGCTTAATCTTCTTGTTCACATTGTAGCTGTAGTCGCGGGGCTTGGGGGCAAACACAATGCCGCCGTGGGTCCACTGGGGGGCACGGGTGCTGCCCTGACGGGCGTGGCCGGTACCCTTCTGACGCCAGGGCTTTTTGCCGCCGCCGGAAACTTCGGCGCGGGTCAGGGCGCTCTGGGTGCCCTGTCTGCGGTTTGCCAGGTGGTTCTTCACCACTTCATGCACAACGGCCTGGTTCGGCTCGATGCCGAAGATGCCGTCGCTCAGTTCCACAGTGCCGACTTCTGCGCCGGACATGTTCAGTACTTTGATCGTAGACATTTATTTCAGCACCCCTCTCTTACTTGTTTCTTGCGGAGGCCTTCTGCGGGTTACGACCGGAAGCCTTCTGCGGGTTGTTGCTGATGGACACATCGGTGTTCTTGACGCGGATGGTCTTGACGGTGGAGTGGATATACACCAGGCCGCCCTTGGGACCGGGGATCGCGCCGCGGACAACGATCATGTTCAGATCGGGATCGACCTTAACCACGTCCAGGTTCTGCACGGTAACCTGCTCAACACCCAGGTGACCTGCGCCGATCTTGCCCTTGAAGATGCGGGAGGGAGTGGAGCAAGCGCCCATGGAACCGGCATGACGATGGACAGGGCCGCCGCCGTGGGACATGGGAGTGCGCTGTGCATTCCAGCGCTTGATAACGCCGGCGTAGCCCTTACCTTTGCTGATGCCGGTCACGTCCACGTGATCGCCTTCTGCGAAAGTGTCGGCCTTGATGATGTCGCCGATGTTCAGCTCGGCGTAGTTGTCGAGCTTGAATTCCTTCAGGTGCTTCTTCGGGGCAACGCCTGCCTTCTGAAGATGGCCCTGTTCGGGCTTGGACAGCTTCCGCTCGGGAACGTCCTCATAGCCCAGCTGGATTGCCTCGTAGCCGTCCTTCTCGGCGGTCTTCTTCTGGGAAACAACGCAGGGTCCGGCTTCGATCACGGTTACCGGGATCACCTGGCCGTTGGCGTCGAAGATCTGAGACATACCAACTTTTTTGCCGATGATTGCTTTCATGTATGTTCCTCCTTAAAGGTTATTGGTCGACGTAGTTGGCTGCGCATTGGGCACGCGCCATTGCTCCGCCGACATGACCCGCCCGTTTTGCACATATTGCATATGGTAAACAGGCTTGGGTACAAGCAATTTAAAATCAGAGCTTGATCTCGATGTCCACACCGGCGGGCAGTTCGAGAGCCATCAGGGCCTCAACGGTCTTGGGGGTGGACTTGGTGATATCGATCAGTCTCTTGTGGGTGCGGCGCTCAAACTGCTCGCGGCTGTCCTTATATTTGTGGACGGCGCGCAGGATGGTGACGACCTCTTTCTTGGTGGGCAGCGGGATGGGACCGGAAACGGTAGCGCCGGTGCGCTTTGCAGTTTCCACGATCTTCTCTGCGCTCTGGTCAATGACCTGGTGATCGTAAGCCTTCAGGCGAATACGGATCATGTTCTTTGCGGTATCTGCCATTTTTGTTTTTCCTCCTTGATAAAACATACGAAGTGATGCGTTTGTACCTCTTCGTACGGCGAGAAAAGTTCTGTACGCTTATCCGTGCGTATCATTCTGCGTCATAAGAAAAACCGGCGCAGTAATCCGGCCGGTTTCCTGACATGCGCAGCGATCTACGCCATACAGTTTTCTCAGCCGCCCGATTTTCGGACATACTCCGCAGAAGTTACCGGGCCAGGCCCGCAATCTCCTGCTTCATCGCATTTGCAGCGCAGCCGGGCGTATCATCCCCCCGTTGCGCGCCTTACTATAATACAAGACCTTCAAAAAAATGTCAAGCAATTTTTCGATTTATTTTACAATCTTTTCTCTTATTTTTCAGTGGAAACGCCGATTTTTTCCAGCCCACGCCTTTTGTGGTTATTTTACCCAAAACACTGCGTTTCATTTCCGTCCGTCTCCGTCATAACGCCGCGCCTATTCGGGATCAGCAAGCAGCCCTTCGCCCCTCCCCGCCCCGCAGCCGGCACGGACAGACCATCTTCTGCAAAAATCTGTCATTCTGATCGATCGGAAAAGCCCGGCGTTTCGAAAAAAGGAAAAAAATTTTTTTGCACGATGCAATAAAACGCCCCCGCCCCGCGTTATATCAATGAACAGCAAACACCCCCTGAAAATTGCTGAAAAACAACTTGACGGAGGATAAAAACATGATGAAGAAAATCGTTGCAAAGCCCCTGGCCGCCTGCACGGCAGCCGTATTGATGACCAGCGCCCTGCTCGTACCCACGATGGCAGCAAACGCAGCCGCTTCCCAAAACCAGGCGCAGCGCTCCGCCGTCTCTTCCATCGGCGAGAGCAAAGCCAAAGAAATCGCCCTGCAGCACGCCGGCATAGGCGCCTCTCAGGTGTCCTGGATCATCGTCCAGCAGGATTATGAGCACGGCCGGATGGAATACGAAGTGGAGTTCTATGCCGGCAACCAGGAGTATGACTATGAAATCGACGCTTCCAGCGGCAAGATCCTTAGTTTTGACTACGATATCGACCGGTATGCCGCCGATACCGTTCAGCAGTCCAATACCGACATCGGCACGGAAAAAGCCAAGTCCATCGCGCTCAGCCATGCCGGTGTAAAAGCTGCGGATACCCTTTTCCTTTCTGCCGAGCAGGACTATGATGACGGCATGCGGGTGTATGACGTGGAGTTCTTTGCCGGAAACAAGGAATACGATTACAAGGTCGACGCAGCCAACGGCAAGGTTCTCAGTTTCGACTATGACACTGAACGCCGCACTCCCGCCACATCCAGCGACTACATTGGTGAAGCAAAGGCCAAACAGATCGTGGAGAAAGCTGCCGGCACCACCGGCGTCTACAGCGAGTTCAAACTGGAGCTGGATGACGGCCGGGCGCTGTACGAAGGCGAACTGCGCAGCGGCGCCATGGAGTACGAATTCGAGATTGACGCGGTGACCGGCGCGATTGTAGACTGGGAAGCCGACCGGGATTAAGCCCCCCTTCTTTTGCCAGTATACTGCCGCCCTTCGCCCCAGTTTGACCGCTCACAGAGCGCACTGCCGAAAAAAATTCCCCGACCAAATGGGCGGGGGTCGTAAGAAAGTAATATCGTATTTTTGCAGGAACGGCATGGCTTCGGTCATGCCGTTTACTCTTTCATCAGTTCATTCAGCGGGATAAAGCCCACAAGGTCATAGGAAATGCGGATGTTCTGCCGCCGTTTGCCGCTGCTCTTGTCGGGAGCTTCGATATAAACTCCCTTGACAAGTTCCCGCAGAGCATAGGGCGTAAGCTCGTCTAAGTCCTTGTATTTGTGTACCCTCTGGATAAACTGCTCCAAATTTTCAATCTGTCGTTCCTGTACTTCAATATCCTGCTGCAAGGTCTGGATTTCCACTTTAAGCTGCTCCTGCTCGGTTTCATAGCTTCTGCTCATCATGGAAAACCGTTCATCGTTAATGCGTCCCGCCACATTATCCTCGTAAATGCGGATAAACAGACGGTCAAGCTCTCCCATGCGCCGCTGCGCCTGTTCCAATCGCTTGACGCTTGCACAGATTTTTTCCTCGCTGGACAGCAGGAGCTTGTGTTCCATAACTGCCCGGAAGTGATTCTCATACCGTGTCACATAGAAGATGACCGCTTTCATGTGCATCCAGACCAAATCTTCCAGAACAACCGCCCGGATGAAGTGAGCCGAACAGCTTCCCGTGTTGCTGCGGTAGTTAGCGCATACAAAGTGATCCTGCCGCTTCTCAAAGTAGTTGGTGGTGCAGTACCGCATTTTCGCTCCGCAGTCGGCACAGTAGACCATGCCAGAGAACAGACTACTTTTGCCCGTTTTCGTTCTGCGGTGACGCTGCTGCCGGATCTCCTGTACCTTGTCAAAGACTTCTTGCTCGATGATCGCCGGATGGGTGTCGTAGAAAACCGCCTGATTTTCAAGGGGCGTTTCCCGCTGCTTCTTGTCCCAGATGGAATTGGTGTAGGTCTTGAAGTTGACCGTACAGCCTGTGTACTCCCGCCGTTCCAGAATATGAACAACGGTGTTGGTGTTCCAATGGTAGGGATCATCGGTTTCGGGACTTGGGGTTTTGATGCCCGCCCTGCGCTTGTAGGCAGTAGGGTTAAGCACCTTTTCCTCCTGCAAGAGCTTTGCGATCTGCATCGGTCCCCGTCCCTCCATGCACAGCTTGAAGATTCGCTTCACTACCACAGCCGCCGCTTCATCCACAATCCACTTGGTTTTGTCCTCCGGGTCTTTGAGATACCCGAACGGAACATTGGTGGTCAGCGGCACACCACGCTCACCCTTTACCTTTTGCACAGCCCGGATTTTGCGGCTTGTATCTTTGGCGAAAAATTCGTTAAACCAGTTTTTGATACCGGCAATATCGCTGTCTGTGCTGTTGGGATCGATGGTGTCAAAGTGGTCGTTGATGGCAATATACCGCACATTGTACTTCGGAAAAGTGAAGTTGATATATAGCCCGGTCAGCGAGGAATTTCGTCCCAGTCTGGATAGGTCTTTGGTGATACAGACTGCCACCCGTCCCGCTTCGATTTCCGCAAGCATGGCTTGGAAGCCGGGGCGGTCATAGTTCGTGCCGCTGTACCCATCATCCACAAAAAAGGTCGGATTCGGAAAACGATTTTCTTTAGCGTACTGGAGCAGGATCATTTTTTGATTTTGGATGGAATTTGACACATCTTCCTTGCCGCCCTTTTTATCCTCTTTCATATCTTCCACGGATAGACGGCAGTAGAGTGCGGTGATTTTATCAGTTGCCCGTAACATTTCTGTTTCCTCCTTCAAAGGGGCAACTGCCAGTACAGGATTGGTTGCTTCTATTGTACCAAGATTCTGTGAATTTGTCATTCGCTATCCTCCAACTTTTCTGTAAACTTTTCAGCCATAATGCGCTCCATTTTCTTATCCAGCGTTTCCGTTCCGTCATAAGTGCCTGTGACAGAGTAGATCGTGCCGCCGATCTCTTTCTGCAAAGTGAACTCTGGCAGCCAGAAAGCGGATGGATTTTTTACACGGATGTGTCCGTCCTCATCAAACCAGAAATTGTGTTTGGGATGGTCGGGCGGCAGCGGTGCGGGTTTGAGGTACGGATCAGGATTGGAGAAGTAGTATCCCTCCGGCTCGTCATGCTCCTGCTGCTCCCATTCCTCGATCTCTGCCAAAAGCTCCGGGTCGATTTCATGCTCAAATGGTTTCTTCTTGCTCATAAGTGCCTCCTAAAAATGTGTAAAGATTAGTGTTCGATTTCTTGTTTTTTCTGCCGTGTAACGGCGTTCTGTCGCTCCTGCTGATGGATGACTTGCTCCACCTTGTATTTGATCTGCCAGAGCCTTTTTACTTCCGCATGGATGGGCGAAAGCTCCGCTTGTTCAGTCTTGTACTCCTGTTCCAGACGGTCACGCTCTCTGCGCCATGCGGTGATGGGCAGTTTGCCCTCCTTGAAATGCGGCTTCAACCTGCGCTCCGCCATGTGATACAGGCGGAGTGCGTTTTCATTTTCGGACATGAGCTGCTCCCGTTTGCCTTTCCATTTGATGGTCGATAACTTATCGGCAACGGGCTTGCCCTCGGTGTAAAACTGCACCATACGAAGAAGCTTGTCCAACTCTTTCACGCGGTCGGATTTGGCACGCATGGAGCTTTTCAAGGTGTCGATGCGGTCACTCAGAGCAGACACACGATCCTGCAATTCCTCCGGCGTTGTCAGCTTGTTCTGCATGAGATAGTTGCAAATCTCGTTGAACTCTTTGAGATTGCCGATTTTCGCTTTCTGGCTCCAAGCTCCGGCGTTACGATTGGTGTAGTATTCGCTGAGAAGCTGCGCCAGATTGGGTGCTTGCGGCTTGCTCAATTCCTCATGGGCTTCTTTCAGCCAGTCAAGCAGCGCAGAGATTTTCTTTTTCAGATTGCGGATCAGATCGTTGGTTGCCTTGATCCATCGGTTGAGATCGCCCTTGTTGGTGCGGATGCCCTTTGCTTCCATTGCCCGGACGGTCACGCCCTCATGGACGGTGGGGAGTTGGTCGATGCCCTGTCGCTCATAACTGCGGTGGTCGATCCGGCAGTCCAATTCCTTTTCCGCAAACTTCTGATTGCACAGATCAGCCCATGCTTGCCGCCAATGCTCCAAAGTATCGGGACTACCCCAATCAGTAGTCGGCACAGCATTGAATACATAGTTTCCCGCTTCATCCCGTATGCGCTCACCGTTCTCGTCAAGCAGATATTCCCGCCGCTGTTTGTTGCCCCATCTGCCGTGTTCATCCAGAGGACGGATAGGGCACATCACATGAAAGTGGGGATTGGAAATACCGCCGTCCTCCTTGTCGGGAGAGTGAACGGCAAAGTCCACCACCATCCCCCGGCTCACAAACTGCTCCAATAAAAATTGCCTTGCAAGCTCGATATTCTCCTGCATGGAAAACTCGTTTTGCAAAGCAATGTCAAAGCTGTATGCAAGCTGCGCTTTCTTTCCCCGTTCCGCTTTCTCTACTTCGTTCCAGAGCGTTTCCCGGTTAGAGAAAGAGGGTGGGGCATGGGACGGCAGCAGGATTTCAGAACAGATTACGCCGCCCTTTTTGGTGTAGTCGCTGTCCTCGCCGTAGTATTCGCTGTGCAGCTTTTCGCCAGAGCGATAGGCGGCAGATGCAATAGCGGATTGTCCTGCGCTGCGCTTGATTTGTGTAACATGAAAATGATATAGTGCGATACTCAAAACCTCTCTTTCTGTTCAGCCCGGTTGTGTTCGTTGACCGCTTCCATGAGCAAGCCCTTTACCTCCGGGACGGCAAGGGCTTTTTCCGCAAAGGCGTAAAACTCGGTTTCGGTCAAAACCTTTGTCAGCGGTGCGACGCTTTCAATGGCTGCGCCACGGGTGATAAGATGGTGCGCCCGCTTGCGCCGATCTCCTTTTTCGTAGTAGGTGATGCGGTTTTCAAGCTGCTGTTTTTTGTGTCGGAGCTGCGAGAGCTTGCGTTCATTTTCCGCTTTCTCGGCTTCCAGTTGTGGGATGGTTTTCTGTTTTGCCATAGTGTATGACCTCCTTGATTTTGATGTGAGGATATAAAAAGACCGCCTACTTTTTTGTAGACGGTCTTATGTAACGATGAGGATTAAATTCTTTATTGCGGTGTTCCAGCGTTCTTAATGATGGAATTTGCTACACCCTCTGCTGCGGCTGCCACAAACGCAGAGGAAATGGTCTTAATTGTTTCGATAACAAGAGGGAGTCCTTTCTGAGTAATTGTATCTTTGATCTTTTTCCATTGAGAGTTATCTCGGATTTTATCAAGGAAATCATTGCCCTCCCATGTTAAGGAGCCTACGCCAAAACTCCATAAACTGTTATCTGCATATTGGGCACCGTAATCAGAAATCAACCCAGCCTCATTTAATATTTTACAATGATAGGCGACAGTTTCCATATCGTAGCCACTAATGTTCAAATTATAAATCGCTGTTGAACGGTATTCTTCTTCAATTTTCA
>QFCE01001750.1_pt1 | contig 10772 bp, 11 predicted proteins | sample 5346091 | NCBI WGS metagenome assembly QFCE01 (sample SAMN09062252, study PRJNA434731) | Human gut metagenome, whole genome shotgun sequencing project. | isolation source: stool timepoint A chromium assembly | host: Homo sapiens | collected 2015 | reverse complement strand
GTGATAAGGATTGGACGCCCACACAAGAACTGTTTTCGCATTTTTCAAATCGGGCATGCAAATGTGACCACCGTAATTCAACCTCCACGCCAGATCTACTGCCTGAAAACATGTACTTGATTCCGTGCAGAAATTCGGTGAACCAAATGCATTCGCAAGCCGAAGCGCTGCCGGACGATTCCATTTCGGATAACCCACATAGAAAATAACTGATTCCGGTCCATAGGTTTCTTTTACTTTCCGAAGGCGTTCTGCCATCATCTCATAGGCTTCCTCCCATGTGATCCGTTCAAAATGTCCTTCTCCTTTTTTTCCTATCTGCTTCATTGGATATAAGATCCGATCCGGATGATACACATACTGTCTTGCCGCAGCTCCCTTTGGACAAAGCCCCTGCTTTCCTTCTACACGCACAATCTTTCCGTCTTCCACATACACATCTACCGGACAGCATGATCCGCACACTGCACAGGTCGTTCGTTTTACTACTGTATTTTCTGACATGTTCTACTTCCCTTCTGCCTGATTCCCGCTTCGATTATATCACACAATACCAGAATATCGCTATATGTGTAAAGAGGAACTTTATTTTTTGCCTGCTCCATAAACTTTCGGATTTCTGTATTTTCCTCATTCGCGATAATCGCCTGGATTGTTTCCGGCGCTGATACTACTTCTCCATAATCTCTCACTGTCTCAAACTTCGGATGTGTCCCCCGCTTCATTCCCTCTATGAGAATCACATCTGCTTCCGGAAATTGCAATGCCAACTGCTCTGCCGTTACTGCTGTTTTCTTTACAATCATATGTACTGTTTCTGAAAAAATTGCTGTTCCAAAAGCTCCTGCGTTCAGATGGCGAAATGTATCGGTTCCCGGACGATCCGGTTCAAACTCATGTCCGTCATGTTTAATTGTTGCAACATCATATCCACGCTCTGATAGCTCTTTCACAATCTCACAGACAATTTTTGTCTTCCCTGTATTTTTTCTTCCACTAATTCCAAAAATATACGGCATATAGGTTTCCTCCTGTCTATTTGCAAAAAAACTGCCCGGGCAATAGTGTCGGGCAGTTTTGTGTCATTTTATCATTCTAATTGCTGTATCGTTATCCCCAGATAAGAAAATAGATAAAAATCAGCACTGCAAGTACGATCCGATAATAACCAAATACTTTGAAATCGTGTTTTTTAATATATCCCATAAGGAACTTAATCGCAAACACAGATACAAAGAATGATACGAGACAGCCAACAAGTAAAATGACTACCTCCATCGGTGTATAATTAAAACCAAGTTTCAGAAGCTTCACGCCGCTGGCCCCAAACATCGTTGGGATTGCCAGGAAAAATGTAAACTCTGCCGCAACACTTCTAGAAACACCAATCAGCAGCGCTCCAATGATTGTTGCACCTGAACGGGATGTTCCCGGAATCAGTGCAAGCACCTGAAAGCATCCGATCAAAAATGCAGTCTGATAAGTAAGCTCTTTCAATTTTGTTACCTTTGGCGTCATGGACGCATTACGATTCTCCACAACAATAAATAAAATACCATAAACAAGTAGTGTAATACCAATTACGATATAAGTGGACAAATACTTATCGATAACATCATCAAACAAAATTCCAATAATTCCGGCCGGAATACATCCGACAATCACTTTGCACCACAAACTAATCGTGTTCTTCTTCTGTCGTTCATTCTTTCGCGGTGAAAATGGATTCAACTTATGAAAATATAAGACAACTACTGCAAGCGCTGATGCAAGCTGAATCACAACTTTAAACATATTCATAAATTCTGTACTGACATCCATTTTCAGGAATTCATTCACAAGCAGTAAATGTCCTGTACTGCTGATCGGAAGCCACTCTGTGATTCCCTGAACGATTCCAAATATAATTGATTTCAAAATATCCAGCATCTTTTCTCCTCCTCTATGCTAAGACAAATTTTTCAATTGCTTTTGCGACTCCATCTTCTTCATTGGAAACTGTAATATAATCTGCTGCCGCCTTTACTTCTTCAGCTCCATTTGCCATAGCAACAGCAAATCCTACTTCCCGAAGCATCTGAAGATCGTTAAGTCCATCTCCACAAGCCATGATTTCTTCTCTTCGAATTCCAAGCATTTCTCCTAACTTCAGAAGTCCTTTCCCCTTATTTACATCTTTCCCATTGATTTCGATATTATTGTCCAATGCACTAGATACGGTAATATCCGGTATCTTCGCAAGTTCTTCCCATGCAGCTCTTCGCTCTTCTTGATTTGCAAACATCGCATGAACTTTATCAAGACCGCAGTTCATTTCCTTTACTTTTGCTTTCACATCCGGAACCGTCTTCTTCGTTGCCCGGATATATTTCTGCATCGATGGATTCTCCACATATCGCTCGATTTCATCCATCGCTTCCTGCTGCACATACGAAATACCCTCAAAGTACACTTCTCTTAGTGTATCATATTGTTCAAAAACATCCAATATTTTTTCTGCACTTTTTGTCGAAACAAGTGATTCAAAAATAACCTTATTTTCTTTCAGATCAAGGATACGTCCCCCATTTGCCGTCAATGCATAACGCATTCCCGGAAATGTTCTCAATTCTTCCGGCACCCCTGAAATCGGTCGTCCTGTAGCCACAAGAACTATAACGCCCTGATGGATTGCCTGTTCAAGTACCTTTCTGGAATAGGCTGTCAGCTCTTTTTTTTCATTTAATAATGTTCCATCCAGATCCATTCCGATCATTTTTATCTTCTGCTGCATATCATTGTTCTCCTTATGCAATTTTCTCTGTTCTTTTTCTTCATATCGCGCAGTTATTGTATCATATGTGAATTAAAAATTGTAGATTGTAACAATTTCTTAACAAAATTTGCATAATTTCGAAATTTATAGTATAATACACTGGCAACCGATTCACGGTCTTTATATTTAGCGAAAGGAAACTCGAATATGAACCCAAAATTAAAGCGCAGATTTCGCTCTTTGACCGCACTGGCAAGTGCCTTTATCTTGAGCATATCTGTTTTGCCTGCACATGCCGAGGAAACAATTGATTCCCTGCGGGACAAGACCTCGACACTGCAAAATGAGCTTAATGGGCTCAATACAGAACTTTCTTCCATTAGCGCAGATGTAGATAACATCCTTACCCAGATTACAGAGACAACTGCGCAGGTCGAACAGACAAAGACTGAGTTGGGAGAAGCATTGGCAAATGAAGAACAACAATATAATGATATGAAGATGCGTATCCGCTATATGTATGAAGAAGGCAAAACTGCTATGCTGGATACACTCTTTAGCGCGATCAGCATGGCTGATTTTCTAAATAAAGCTGATTTCATTACAAAAGTCAGTGAATATGACCGGGCAATGCTTGAGAAACTCCAGAACACGCGGGAAGAAATTGCTGCCAAAGAACAGGCGCTTGAACTCCAACAGCAGGAACTCCTGACACTTCAGGCAGAGCTCACTGCCAAAAAAGATGCGCTCGCTTCCAGAATTTCTACCGCTTCCGGAGAACTTTCTGCCTACAGCGCTAAACTTGAACAAGCCATTGCAGCTGAAAAAGCCGCACAGGAAGCACTTGCCAAGAAGGCAGAAGAAGAAAAGCAGGCTGCGCTTGAGCAGGCGCAAAAAGAAGAAGCAGAACAGCAGGCACAACAAAAGCCATCCCGTCCCGATCCGGACGATTCCGGTAATTCTGATCATTCCGGTAACTCCCATCCTGCTGATCAAAGTGATCTCGATCTCTTTGCAGCCATCTTACAGTGTGAAGCAGGAACTCGTGACTACGATGCACTTCTTGCAGTTGCAACTGTTATTATGAACCGTATGGAAAGTTCCAAATATCCGGATACATTACACGGCGTTATTTATCAACGCGGTCAGTTCTCTCCAACTTGGAACGGAAGCCTTGATAAAGTATTAAAAAAAGGAGCTGTTTCGCTCTGCTATACAGTTGCCAGCGATGCGCTCGGTGGCGCGCGCCATCCGGACGTTCGAAATTGTTACCAGTTCCGCGCAAGTTACACTGGTCACCAGGGCATTGTGATTGGCGGAAACGTATTCTTTTAAGAAAGAAAAAGACTGATACCATGTAATTCAAATTCATTTTATTACATTGCGTCAGTCTTTCTTATTTCTATCTATCTTTCATTTTTATTTCTTATAAAGCAGAGAAAATGCTTTCTGGTCTCTTTGCCGGAGAAGCACATATCCAACAACATTTATAACACCTATAATTACAATAAACATCCACACTTTCTGCATTGGCATTCCATCCGCTATACTTCCCACAACCTGCTGACCTGATAGCTGAAATGCTCCTCCAAATATTGTGTAAACAGAAGAAAATCTTCCTCTATGAGATGCCGGAATACGTCTCGTCAGATATGGCTGCCGCCCAAGTGTCTCGCAAATCTCTCCAATCGTAAAAATAATCATAGAAATAAAATATACGATCAAAACACTCTGCACAAGTGCATATGATAAAAACCCTAATACAACAAGGAACTGACCGAGCAACAGGCGATCCACATCCCGAATGCGCGACATCATTTTAGTAAGAACCGGTGTTCCAATTATAACAACAAATGCATTTACACTTGTCAGTGCCCCAAATAAAACTGCTCCCTGCTCTCCATAGTACTGTTCCAAATTCAATGGCATTAAAAAGTTAAACTGACTATAAACAAGCATCCAGATACCGCCGCAGAGCATAAACAGCAGCAACAGCTTATTCTCCCACAGAACACGCCAGATACTGTGCCCATCCCGCACTTCCTCATAGTGACCGGATACCGTCTCCGTTTTTACCGGTGTAACGTCCTTAATGAATAAGAAAATCAGCACCGTTGAAGAAAATGTTGCCAGACTGCTGATGAGAAACGCAAGCGAAAGGTGATTTGCAAACAAAAATCCTCCTATCGTCGGCGCCAGCACAAGGCCAAGATTCGTTCCAAGATAACTTAAGCTATATGCACGTTCTCTGTCCTCAGCCGAAGACAAATCTGCCACCAACGCATCATAACTCGGCCATTCCATTTGAGCAAAAATAGCTGCTAAAGCCAAAATCGGTACTAACTTCTCTGACATCGGCATAAATGCACATACAAAGTAACTCACAACCGTTACCAAATCGCATACAATGATCAGATTCCTCTTATTAAATCTATCTGCCAGTTTCCCGCCGATCAGCGTAAAGGGAAGCTGTACAAATCCGAGAATCATAAGTATTGCCGCAATCTGCGTTGCCGAATACCCAAGCTTATTCTTCAAAATCAGTGTCATCATTGGCCAGATCAATGCTCCCATGTTGGTCACAACCCTGCCCCAAAACAAAATGTACAGTTCTTTCCGCATTCCCATGTATTGTCGAATGTATTTCATAATGTCCCCCCTGCCGAAACCAATTGCTGTTCTTCCTACATATCTTCTACATTATCTCATACGGTTTTCTTCTTCGTCAATGAAGTTTTTATACTAATTCTATATACTATTCATACTCCCATATCTCGCTTTGTAAGAGCTCCCTTATTGTCTGCATAGATAAATCTACAGACGCAATTTCATCTGCACATCTTTTCAATTCATTCCGAATTGTCTCTTCATGCTGTACGTTTCTTTTATATTTCATTTGATGTTCTAGTGCTGCCCAAAAATCAATGGCAATCGTACGAAGCTGAATCTCTGCCGCAATATTTTTTAAGTCCTTTTCAGCAAATCGTATAATCAAATGAAGGCTTCTGTAACCATTTGATTTTGGATAAGAAATGTAGTCTTTCTTTTCTATCATTCGAATATCCTCTCTTTTTTCCAGCCAATCAGCAATACGATACACCTCCTCCACGAATGAACAAATAATCCGGATTCCAATTGCATCATGTGTATTTTGAAGTGCTGTATGAACGTCTTCCCTCAGTCCACGCTTTCTTAATTTCTCCATCATACTTTCCGGTGTTTTTTTCTCTTGCAGCCAATGCCAAATATCATTCTTGGTTATAGCCCGGAATCAATGTAATTTTCAGCCATTGACTCATAGGATGTTTCCAGAATCTTGTTCTTTTCCCGGTTTCCTCTGCATGCCATCTCCTTGCCGATCTCCTCTTTCTCCACCGCTGCTTCCAGGTGCTCCTCCATGAGAATTATTTCCATAAACCAGACTATCCATTTGAATACTCTTTCACTTTGCATTTCCTCCACTCTTTTTACTTTGTTTTTTAGAAATCACTCTATCAGGGCATTTGATGACTTTCTAAAAATAGGCAACAAAAAAAGCAACCGATGTTACTCGATTGCCATGCTGCCACTTTTACAAGACTATATCCGCTCAAAAATTTGTTTGAGCTCCATTTGTACATTCGTATTTTCTGCTTTTGGGTATAAAATCTCCGCTGTTAAATATAGAATATTTGTTCGTTTTTGTCAAGTCATACTTACAATGAAGAAAAGCTACCTGTCGATTAAATATGTCAGCTGATTGCCATATATTTCATTTAATGCAGTCTAAATCTTTTTCAGCAAAAGATGGTGGAAGAATGCAATATCTCTGTACTCCTGCATCTGTGATACTCTTAACTCAAGCTGCATCATTTTCTCCTGCCAATCTTCATCCCCATGCTTTTGTTGATTCTGCTGCAAATCCCAGAAAGTTCTTATTCCAAAATTAGCTGAGATAGTTAATTGTGGCTCCCATTTAGTAATATCATTATCTTCATAATATCTTATAGTCCCAAACTTAGAAGCTGTGCTGTTTTTTCCATCAAGAATTGCATTTGCCTTTTCAAAATCATCAAGCAAAACTGCCGTTTGCATTACGCGTCCCGGTCTGTTATGTTTTACAATAGATAAAATTCCGTTCTGCTTAAGCACTCTAGTCAAAACCTTTATTACCTCTTCCTTGTTATCAATATACTCGAGTACATTGTGACAAATGATAATATCAAAAGTTTTATCAGCAAATGCTGATAAAGTTTTAACATCGCCCATTATTTGTGTATATTGATAATCTTTCCAAGCATTTGTCAGCATTTCTTGCGATGGTTCTATTGCAATCACTTCATTCTTTTCTGCGAAATAATTTGCTGTGATTCCTTCACCACTTCCAAAATCAAGTATTCTTTTTCCTTCTATTTCTCCTATCTGTTTCCATACTATTCTCTTGAATAGCCTCTCCCATGCCGGAAGTTCTGTAATTTTATGCATATTATCCGCGTCCTTTCCAGACATAAAAACCAATTTTCTATCTTATCAAAACGCCACTAAAAAACTGTTCTTGAAATGCAATCTGTGCATATATTTCATTATCACTCGGAAGTTCTATATCACTATGTATAACTCCTTTTTCGTCACAAGGAACCACAATCCATTTCGTTTCATTATCATCATATCGATGATATACTGCAATAACTTTTCCTGTATATTCTGCAACAGCCGAATTCTCTCCAAAAAGATAGATATCCTGCTCTGCTCCGTCTCCACCTTTTATCCCGGTAACATACCCATAATTGATTGGATAAATCATGTCTTTATGACGTGGGTGGCAGCTTCCCTTAGGACGATCTATCTTTCCGCTTACTACTTGACCAATAATATCCTGATATCGGTTTGATGGGACAGGGTTGTCCTCAAATCCAAAAATATCTTTCACATTCAGACAGCAATCACCATGATCATACATTTTTCTAATTTCCGCTACTGTGAGCCATCTTGTTTGAATCACTTCATTTGTTGTTGCTCTTTGTAGGTCTGGTTCTTCTGTTGTTTCAAAATAATAAGAATCTCTTATCCAGTTATGTCTAAATCCGTCATAAGTAAGAGCTACTTTTGTAGCAAGAACAGTTGCTTTTTCACGTTCTAACGTGATTCCTACTTCCTCAAATACTTCTCTTAAAGCAGCATCTAAACTGGTATCTCCTGCTATGGAATGTCCCGCAACAGTTTCCCACTTTAATGGATCCGTATCCTTATCTGCCGAGCGCTGTGACACCAAATATTTCCCGGTTTTAGGATTCTTAATCCAAACCATAACCCATAAATGAAATTCATCTTTCAAAAGATTCTCCTGTTCTCCACGAGCGCAAATTTTACCATTTTTCTTCCGATCTATTGTATATACATCCCACAATTCACTCATTCCCAATACTCTCCATTTTTATAGACATATTTTGTAAAATACATGCCTATTAGACCTTCCTCTAAATCATTTTAAAAAATTCTAATGTCTCAACAATCGCATCCTCTTTCTCCTTCGGACACTTAGGCTGTCTGGTATCATCAGATTTAGGTTTATTGTAATTCTCACGCTCTCTAATTCCATACTTAGCTTTAACCTACGCAATATAAAGGTTAGATACTTTCATCCCCTCATTATGCTCTGCCACATATGACTTGATTTCCTCATAGGTTGCTTTACTCTCAGCAGAGGTAATATCTAACTCATCCATATCCAGTCTCACATTCACATGATGCTTCGCTTCATGAAGTTTGGACAATAAACATACCGTCTCGACCATTGTTTCATTTTCCAAGGGCAATTCTTTCACTTCTGCACCATTGACAGGAACGGGGAAGTTGAAGATAATCTTCCTGATCCAGTTGCCATCCGGCTGTTTTTCCGGGAATAACTCGATCCGCTCAATAAACGCCCGCATGAACTCCTTCCGTTCCACCTCGGAGGCGGCTTCATAGACCTGATCGAATGCCAGCAGCAGGCGATAGATATTGTCGCCCGAAATCTTCTCCTGCCGGATGCTCCGTATTTGGCTTTGCACATCGTCAATCTGAACTTCAATCTCATCTATTTTACCATACTGCTCATCATAGCGGCGCTGTAAATCCGAAATTTTCCGGTCATAATACGGGTCATTCACATCCAAACCGTCCATCTGCCGTTCCAGGCGGGCCTTTGTGCCCAACGTCTGCCGAAGCTGCGCCTGCAATGCTTCCAGCTGCTTCTCTAAGTCGTTCGTATCAACAGCGGAGCCGATTTTTGCCTTGATTGCATCCGCAAAACGCGGATCACTAACCATAGCAGAGATAATTGACGCTACCATGCGGTTCATCTCTGTCTGCTCAATATTCAGCCGGAAAGTACACTCATGACCAGTCGGTGTAACTGTGTTCTTGCAGTAATAGTAATAGCGGGTCTTTTTGTCCTTGCTGTGGGCTTTCGCAATATTCCCGTACAGGCTTTTGCCGCAGCAGGGGCATTTCAGAATACCGGACAGGATATGTGCGTGGGTAGGGTCATTTACTTTCTCACGCCGGTAAGCATTGACTTTCCGTTTCTCCTGCGCGAGGTTCCAATCTTCTTCTGAAATAATAGCCTCATGCTTCCCCTCATACACGGGGAATTCCGATTGCTCAACCACGTGCATCTCATTCCGTGTGCCGATCTTCTTCTCTGTCCGGCGTCTGCCATAGGCGATTTTCCCCATATATACCGGATTATCAATGATACTTTTTACAAAGCTGGCGGAAAAACCGGGAATGGTGCCGTTCTGCCGTAACTTCTTCACAAAGCCCTGCCGGTTCAGATACTTTGCCACGCCGCTGACACCATCGTTGGTGTGAATATAGCGGTCAAAAATGGTGCGGATCACATCCACTTCATCCTCAGCAATCAGTAATTCGCCTTTTTCAAGGCAGTATCCATAAGGAGCAAAGCCGCCGTTCCATTTTCCTTCACGGGCTTTCTGCTCCCGTCCGGCCATCGTCTGTGTCCGAATATTCTCACGCTCTATCTCTGCCACCGCAGAAAGGACAGAAATCATCAGCTTGCCGGAATCTTTGGAACTGTCAATGCCATCTTCCACACAAATCAGATTGACACCGAAATCCTGCATCAGCTGCAAGGAATTCAGCACATCAGCAGCGTTTCTGCCGAACCGGGACAGCTTGAACACCAGCACATATTCTACGCCGTCTTTGCAGTCCTGAATGTCTTGCAGCATCCGCTGAAATTCATGTCTGCCCTGAATATTCTTGCCGGAAAAGCCTTCGTCAGAATACTCGCCAGCCACTACCATATCTTCGTATTCAGCGTATTTCCGCAGCTTGTCGCGCTGAGCATCCAGACTGTATCCGTCCACCTGCATGGAAGTAGATACCCGTGTGTAGAGATAGCATTTTGTTTTAGTTTTCTTCATGCAGGCCGCTCCTTTCTTCCATCTCCGAACATTCATCCGTTACTTTCTGCTGCGCCAGACCTTCATTCTGAATGTAGTACTCCAACAAACGGAGCACATATTCCGGCGCATGACGGTTATCCAGTTCCCACTCTGTCACAGTCCGATAGGGAATCTGAAAATATTTACAAAATTCCTTGCGGTTCATGCCGGTGCTTTCCCGCAGTTCTTTTATTTTGGTTTTGCAGTCCATTTCCTTTACCCCATAAAGCAAAAATACACGTTGCGTATTTATTATAGCATACGCCAAGCAAATACGCAACGTGTAAATTCGGTTTTTATCAAGCGGCTTTGTCAAATTCCTGATACACAGGAACGGGTTGCTTTCCTGATACCGCAGACCGTGTGCAGCCATCCTTCGCAGTCTCCTGCATCTGCCCCAACAGCTGCGGCCCGTACTTCTGCAACAGCCGCGCCATCACATCAACACAGCGGTCAAATGCCGCATTATATTTCGGATCATCATAAACTTTGCTCAATAGGCCGCTCCTTTCCTCTATGGCTGCTCTGCGCATAGATGTTCAAAACTTCTGCTGGTATCTGTTCCAAAATTGCCACAGCACTGTCAT
>QFCE01001234.1_pt1 | contig 10800 bp, 13 predicted proteins | sample 5346091 | NCBI WGS metagenome assembly QFCE01 (sample SAMN09062252, study PRJNA434731) | Human gut metagenome, whole genome shotgun sequencing project. | isolation source: stool timepoint A chromium assembly | host: Homo sapiens | collected 2015 | reverse complement strand
CTGTACCGCAGGTACTACTACATAGGATGGACGGCTTTTTGTTCTTTTAAACCGTCTGGCACAAAAATGTGTCCCGGCAGTTCTCCGCCAGAACAGCCCGTGCCTCCTCCGCCGCCTCCGGACAGTCAAACAGGCCGAAGGCCGTGGGGCCGGTGCCGCTCATATTGGCCCCCAGGGCCCCTGCCTGGATCAGTGCGTTTTCCAGCTCCCCCACCCGGTCCCGCTGCCGCGGGGGAAGGACGTCCTCAAATACGTTGTACATCCGCCGGGCGGCTCCCCCCAGGTCCCCTTCCTCCAGGGCGGAGAGCAGGCCGTCTGTGTCGGGACGGCAGCGCAGGCGGACGCTGTCGATGCGGGCAAAGAGCTCCGGCGTGGAGATGGCGAACTCCGGCTTGCAGACCACCACCCAGCAGCGGGGCAGGGCGGGCAGCGGAGTGAGGCGCTCTCCCCTGCCCTCCGCCAGGGCGGTGCCGCCCAAAACGCAGTAGGGCACGTCAGAGCCCACCTGCTCCCCCACCCGTGCCAGCTCTGCCGGGGTGAGGGGGCTGCCCGCCCGCTGGTTCAGGGCCCGGAGGACGGCGGCGGCGTCGGTGCTTCCGCCGGCCATGCCGGCGCACACAGGGATGCGCTTCTGGATACAGATGTCCAGATCCTCAGCGGGGCGGCCCAGAGCCTCCCAGAAGCGGCGCGCGGCCATGGCGGCCAGATTTTTTTCCCCGGTGGGGAGAAAGTGCAGGTCGGTGCTCACCCGCAGGCCCTGGCCCTGGTTGGGGGCGAGGGTCAGCGTGTCGCAAAGGGTGATGGACTGCATCACCATCCGCAGATCGTGATAGCCGTCCGGCCGCTTCCCCAGCACGTCCAGCGTCAGATTCAGCTTGGCAAAGGCCTGTATCTCCACAAAATCACCTCGTCGGTCAGGCCCGGAGGCGCCGGGCCTCCAGATAGAACCGCTTGTCGTGGGCCTCCCCCATGGAGAAGGTCTTGCGGGGCAGCACCCCGTCGTGGATCACCGTGGGGAACAGTTCCTCCTTGCCCATGGCGGGCAGAAGAAAGCCTACGGTATTCGGCTGGGCGGCCAGGCTGCGCACCACATCCGCTCCGTGGATGTAGTCCACCCGGGCCTCAGGATGGGAGCGGAGGTACTCGTCCAGAAAGCGCTGCAAGGTGCCCACAGGTAGCTGGGCGGAGGGCTGAGGGACTGACACGGTTCCCTCCTGGTCTCCGGCCACCCAGGTCAGCTGGTGGCCCTCCAGATGGTCCGTCCGGCTGCTGTCTGGATAGAAAGCGGAAAAGGCGTCCAGAAGCGCATCTGGATCTGCCCCAAACACCACCCGGTGGATGGGCTCGAACTCCAGGGAATCGTCATGGAGGTTGTTCAGCTCCACCAGGGCGTACCGGGATGGCAGGCTGTCCCACTGCTCCGGCGGACAGAGCTTCTTCTGCCGCTCATAGCACTCCTTGGCGGTGGCCAGGGAGTGGTTCCCGTCCCCCACGGCAAAGAGCATCACGGGCAGGCCGCTGGTGCGGTACCGGGCATTAAAGGCGTCGGGGTCGGCCAGGGCGGCCAGGGCGCAGACGGTCTGCTCCCACTGGGCCGGGGTCAGCTCCCAGCCCCGGATGTGCCCGCCCCGCTCCATCAGGTCGAAGTCGTAGAGGGGGCGCATCTCCGCCGTCTGGCCGGACAGCGGCTCGATCACAGGCCGGCCCGGGTCGTCGGCCAGCAGCATCACATGGGGCAGCTCGATGGGGGCGTTTTTCCGCACTGCCACCCGGGGCGGGATGCGGGAGAGCACCGTCCCCTCGGTGGCCCGGATGGGGGCGGCGGAGCCGGGCTCATAGTCGTACTGCTCCAGATCGATCCGGCCCACCAGGCCGCGGCGGACCTTGCCGCCGTCCAGGGTGCGCTCGATGTAAAAGACCGCGTCTGGGTGGACCTGGAACCGGCCCTCCCGGAGATAGCGGCTCATCGTGCTGTTGATCTCCGTGATGTCGGCCTGGGTGTCGGGACCCTCCAGCCGGCTCTCCGGCAGGATGAGGCGCAGGGTGGAGGGGGCGGAGCCCACCCGCTCCTCCACCCGCTGCCAGTACTCCGGCTGGGAGGTGTACTGGTCGCAGGCCACCACGCTCCACTTGCTGTACTCACAGTCCCGGGGCAGGAGAATGTCCGCGGGCAGGAAGGGAAGTTTATCTTGATCCATGTGGATCCACCTCTTTTCAAAGAACGTCCGGTCTATCTCTCCGGATATGGGCGCGTCCACAGGTCAGTCCAGCGCCGCCCGGATGGCCTGAAGCAGGTCGCCGAACTCCTCATAGGCGGGCACCTCCGGGTGGTCGGCCTTGATGGCGTCGGTGGACTTGAAGAGGAAGCCCGCCTTGCTGGCCTGGATCATGCCCAGGTCGTTGAAGCTGTCCCCGGCGGCGATGGTGTCATAGCCAATGGACTGAAGGCCCCGCACCGTGGTCAGCTTGGACTGGGGACAGCGCATCCGGAAGCCGGTGATCTCGCCGCTGTCCGCCACCTCCAGGGTGTTGCAGAAGATGGTGGGCCAGCCCAGCTTCTCCATCAGGGGCTTGGCAAACTGCTCAAAGGTGTCGCTGAGGATGATGACCTGGGTCTCTCTCCGCAGGGCGTCCAAAAACTCCTTGGCCCCGGGGAGCGGGTCGATCTTGGCGATGGTGTCCTGGATCTCCCGGATCCCAAGGCCATGCTCCTTCAAAATATCCAGACGCCAGCGCATCAGCTTGTCATAATCGGGCTCGTCCCGGGTGGTCCGCTTCAGCTCGGGGATCCCGCTGGCCTCGGCGAAGGCGATCCAGATCTCCGGGACCAGAACGCCCTCCATGTCCAAACAAACTACATTCATTGTGATTCTCCTCTTTATGGTTGATGTACGCCCGGAAAAGCCTCCCTTGAAAAGGGAGGTGGCACGCCAAAGGCGTGACGGGCTGGCGCATCGCAATGCGTCCCTGCGTGCGGTGCGTATTTCGTAGGGCCCGATTTCTCATCGGGCCGTCCCCTCGTCCCGCCCGCAGGCGCGCATTCTGCATTCTGCATTCCTGCATTGCCCAACCGTTGGCGGCTTTGCCGCCTTACGGATGGGGCGTACCCCTTGCGGGTATTCCGCGTTATTGCTCTCTCCCCTGCTTGCGCCGCAGGTTCTGAAGGAAGTTGTCCAGGCGGCTGATGGACTCCGTGAGGTCCCGCATGGAGGAGGCGTAGCAGGCCCGGACATAGCCCTCTCCCCCGGGTCCGAAGGCGGTACCGGGGATGACGGCCACCTTCTCCTCCCGGAGGAAGCGCTCGCAGAACTCCTCAGAGCTCAGGCCGCTGGAGCGGATGCAGGGGAACACATAGAAGGCCCCCTTGGGCTCGAAGCAGTCCAGGCCGATGCGGTTCAGGTTTTCCACCAGATAGCGGCGGCGGCTGTCATACTCCTCCCTCATGTGGGCAATGTCCTCATCTCCGCTGCGCATGGCCTCGATGGCGGCGTACTGGCTGGTGGTGGGGGCGGACATGATCCCGAACTGGTGCAGCTTGGTCATGGCGGCCACCACCGGCTGGGGGGCGCAGACGTAGCCCATGCGCCAGCCGGTCATGGCGTGGCTCTTGGAGAAGCCGTTGACCACCACGGTCCGGTCATACAGCTGGGTGAGGTTGGCCGGAGAGACATGGCGCTGGCCGTAGGTAAGCTCGGCATAGATCTCGTCGGAGATGACCATGATGTCGTTGTCCTCCAGCACCTGGGCGATGGCCTCCAGGTCCCGGCGCTCCATAATGCCGCCGGTGGGGTTGCTGGGGAAGGGGAGCACGAGGGCCTTGGTGCGGGGGGTGATGGCCGCCTTCAGCTGCTCCGGGGTGAGGCGGAAGCCGTTCTCCGCCGTCAGCTCCACATAGACGGGGACGCCTCCGGCCATCTCAGTGAGCGGGCCGTAGCACACGAAGGAGGGTACGGGGATGATGACCTCGTCCCCGGGATTCACCAGGACCCGGAGGGCCAGGTCGATGGCCTCGCTGCCGCCCACAGTGACCAGGATCTGATTGGTGTAGTCATATTCCAGGTCAAAACGGCGGCGGAGGTAGTTGGCGATCTCCCGCCGAAGCTCCAGCATACCGGCGTTGGAGGTGTACTTGGTGTGGCCGCGCTCCAGGGAATAGATGCCAGCGTCCCGGATGTGCCAGGGGGTGACGAAGTCGGGCTCGCCGATGCCCAGGGAGATGGCGTCGGTCATCTCCTCCAGGATGTCAAAAAACTTGCGGATGCCAGAGGGCTTGATATTCTGGATCTTCTGAGAAATGATCTGATCGTAGTTCATGAAAAGACAAACTCCCTTTCCAGTGGCTCCGGGCGGCGGAACACCAGATGTTTTTCCTTGTATTTCTTCAAAATGAAGTGGGTGGCAGTGCCGGTGACTCCCTCCAGAGGGGCCAGGCGCTCGCCTACAAACTGGGCAACCTCCCGCAGGGTGCGGCCCGAGATGATGACAGTCAGGTCGAAGGCGCCGCTCATCAGGTACATACTCTCTACCTCGTCATACTGGTAGATGCGCTCCGCGATGCGGTCAAAGCCGTCGAGGCTCTGGGGCACCACCTTCACCTCGATCAGGGCGGTGACGCTCTCCCGCTTCACACGGTCCCAGTCGATGATGGCCTGATAGCCGAGGATTGCGCCGCTCTCCTCCAGCTGTGTGAGCTCGTCCTTTACCTGTGCCTCGGTCATGCCTGCCTGTGCGGCCAGCTGTGCCGGGGACTGCGTGCAGTCCTGTTCCAGCAGTTCCAACAAAGTGTACATATCCTGAGACCTCCTGATCCTTTATATTGCCCCGGTCCCGCTACGGGGCGGGTCTGAGTTCCCCACCATTATAGCTGATTTTTTCCCGGAACGCAACGGAGAACCTTGGAGGGACGTGTATGGGGCATCAAGCGTTCTGGGTATGAGGATTTTGGCGCAGCAGCGCTTCCAGCTGCTCCCAAAGTCTGGCTTCTCCCCAGCGGATGCAGGTGTCCAGCAGGACCTCCTGAACGGGACCGATCCATGCGCTCCACAGGAACAGCTGGCAGGCAAAGTTTGGGTCTGCTTCCAGCTGCTCCAAAACCGCACGGAGGAAGTTGTCGTCCCACATATAGGGCTCTACTGACTCGTCCAGGAGCACCTCTGCGGCCTCCGGGTTATCCAGGTGCGCCTGGGCCGCGTCCAGAAGGGTACGCCACAGCCGCAGGGCCAGGAGCGGATCCCGGCGGCGGACGGTCTCCAGCAGTTCGTCAGTCAACCCTTCCTGGATCAGCTGCTGTTCCCTGGGAGAAAAGACGTGGGGAAAGCGCTGGAGCAGCAGCTCGCACAGCGCGTTCTCATTGCGGGCGAGGTCCCAGCACCGCACCGTCTCCTCCGGAGAAAAGTAGACATGAAAATACTCCTTCCAGTGATGGGCCAGGACCGCCTCATATACCTCGGGAGATGGCGCGCCGTCCCCAGCACAGAAACATCCCTCTACCGCGCACAGACCCTCCAGGATCCGACATAACCAGTCAGGCCAGACAGGGTCGGAGCCGCCGGCGGGGATCTGGGGCAGAAGCGCCTGCCAGAAGGTGCCCAGCTGTTCTTTTGAGAGTGCGAACTCCGGAGCAAAGACCTCCGTACCAGCCTGGGCAGTGGCCAGAAGCTTCTCTGCGTCCAGAATTGGATACTTTGCAAAAAACGCGCGGAGCAGCTCCTGCCGCTCCGGATCCGGCCTTACAGCGGAGCGCAGCCCTCTGGAAATCCCGTAGGCCGTCAGCTTCCAGAGAGGCTCCCGGGCTCCCTCCTCCCCGCCGCAATAGACCCTCATCCCCTCCAGAATCGAAAACGCCCCCTGTTCCAGCGGGAGCAGCGCCTGGTTGATCTGCTCCGCGCGCTCCTTGTGTTTCCAGTCTGCCGCAGCCCTTCTGGCGCTGGGGAGGGAGGACAGATCCCCGAAGTCCCCGCACCAGCCGCACTCCCAGCGGTGTCCCCGGACCGTAACGGGGGAGCCGCACCACGGACAGCGAAACGACATATCAACCGCCTCCTTTTGAATGTTAAAGGTATTGTATCACGAAACAGGCAGGTTCGGCGAGAAAAATGCTCCGCTGAGCGCACAGACATCTCAGCGGAGCAGATTGGAAACTTTTGTTTGAGTGGGTTCAGACTTTACGGATGATACCCATAGGTGTGGATTCGCTGGACTGACCCAGGGGGTTGTCCCCCAGGATCCTGGCCAGCTGGTCCATGGAAGGCTCTTTTTGGGAGAAGCCCAGGATGTTGGCTCCCAGGTCGTTGATGTCCACAATGGCCACCGGATGCCCCAGGGCAGCGGTCAGCTTCCTGGCAGTCCCGTTGGGGTCGTCGGGGGTGAGGACCACATAGTGATCATAGGGGGGGATGGTCCCCTCGGTGGGACCGTCGATGCCCCGGGCCTTGGGTCCGGCGACGATATAGAACCAGCCCCGCTGACGGAAGAGCTTGCCGATCACGCTGCAAAAGGCGGCAAAGAGGATCCGCAGGGTGCCGCACTCCTGAAGGGCCATCTCCATGGTCTCCGGGATGCCCAGGCCGATGCCGGCGGGGGTCTTGGTGACATAGCGGCTGAGGGTGACAGCCAGCTTGCGGGGCTTGATGTCCTCCATGGGAATGGCGCGGCTCTGGGTACAGGCCACCGCCTTCTCCGAGATAAAGAGGATGTCTCCCTCCTGCATCCTGTCCCCGGCGTACTGAAACACCACGTCCTCCATGCGGTCCGCCTTAGTGATCAGGTGGGTCTTGATGGGGATACGCTGATAGTCCACACCGTCCACGGTACGGATCAGCTGCTTGCCCGGGTTGGCACTGTATACGGTCTCTTCGCTCATTGGTATCGGCTCCTCTCCACGCGGGGCAGGCCCGCGGTATCATTGTCACTCCGTATTGTATCCAGCCGTCCGGTATTTCACCCGGAACGGGGAGGTTTTTTGGGGATCTCCCCCAAAACAGCCCCTATTATATCACCCCGGCCGCCCGGTTTCCAGACGGACCGGGAATTTTCTTCGGTCAAATTTACTGAAAATCCTCCAGTTCCTCAGGCAGGGGCCGCCTGCGGTGCTCCACCGGGCCCCACTCCGGCAGAGGGAGGCGCTGCATGGCGCCAAAGGCCCGGGCCTTCAGCCCTGGATAGCGGCCGTTCAGCTCATAGATCAGCTCCTTGATCTCCTGTCGCTTGGTGTTCCCGTTGGCGGGACATGGGTTTTCCACCACAGGCAGGTCAAGACGCTTCGCCGTGTGGCGGATCAGGTTTTCCCCGCAGTAGAGCAGAGGGCGGATCTGGGTGATCTCCGTCCGGTCCAGCCAGGTCACCGGCTGGAAGCAGGAGAGCCGCCCCTCGAAGATCAGGGACAGGAAAAAGGTCTCCACCGCGTCATCGTAGTGATGCCCCAGGGCGATCTTGTTCAGTCCCCGCTCCTTCAGGGCGCTGTGCAGCGCCCCCCGGCGCATTTTGGCGCACATGGAGCAGGGGTTCTTCTCCCTGCGCACATCAAAGATGATGTGGTGGATCTCACTCTCCAGCAGAGTGAAGGGGACGTCCAGCTCCCGGCACAGCTGGGCCACCGGCGCGAAGTCCATCCCCGGCCGTCCATCGGCATGGCCCATGTCTAGGGTGAAGGCCTCTACCTGGAAGGGAATGGGGTAGAATTCCCGCAGCTTGGCCAGGGCGGCCAGCAGCATCAGCGAGTCCTTACCGCCGGAGACGCCCACAGCGATACGGTCGTTGGGGGCGATCATCTCATAGTCCTCCACACAGCGGCGGACCAGGGAAAGAATACGGTTCATTTTACGTCCTCCCAAGGGGAAAAGCTCCGGTTTCCGGAACATTTTCAGTCGATAAAATTGAAAATTGAAAGTAAGAAAACGAGAGATATATTGCGATAAAATGAGAAAATAGGAGATTTTGGAGCATGAGTCAAAAAATAATAAAAAACAGGTTGACACTGCATCGCCCAACTACTATAATACAAAATGTTCCGCTTGTACAGTGGAGCAGCTGATTTTGTTGTAAATCAACTTTTCGATAAGTAAAGTAGAGGAAAATGGAGGTTTTACCTATGTCCACTTTTATGGCCAACAAGGGTAACATCGAGCGTAAGTGGTATGTCCTGGACGCTGCGAACAAGCCCCTGGGCAAGACCGCTGCCACCGCCGCTACCCTGCTGCGCGGCAAGCATAAGCCCGAGTTCACCCCCCCACGCTGACTGCGGCGACTGCGTGATCATCATCAACGCTGAGAAGGCCATTCTGACCGGCAAGAAGCTGGATCAGAAGTACTATCGCCACCACTCCGGCTGGGTCGGCGGCCTGAAGGAAGTCAAGTACCGCACCCTGATGAGCGAGCGCCCCGAGCTGGCCATGAAGCTGGCTGTCCGCGGTATGCTGCCCAAGAACATCATCAGCAAGGATTCTCTGACCCGCCTGAAGATTTATCGCGGCGGTGAGCACGAGCACGCCGCCCAGAAGCCCGAGATCTGGGCTGCCGAGTAAGCAGGAGGTAGACGATCATGTATAAGAGCAAGAAGCCTTATTTTTACGGTACCGGCCGTCGGAAGTCCTCCGTGGCCCGTGTGCATCTGTTCCCCAACGGGACCGGTTCCATCACCATCAACGGCCGTGACATCGACAATTACTTTGGCCTGGAGACCCTGAAGCTGCTGGTCCGCCAGCCCCTGGTCACCACCGAGCAGCTGGGCAAGGTGGACATCGTTGCCACCGTCACCGGCGGCGGCGTCACCGGTCAGGCCGGCGCTATCCGTCACGGTGTGGCCCGCGCCCTGCTGCTGGCCAATGAGGAGTTCCGCCCCGCCCTGAAGGCCGCTGGCTTCCTCACCCGCGATCCTCGTATGAAGGAGCGTAAGAAGTACGGTCTGAAGGCCGCCCGTCGTGCTCCCCAGTTCTCCAAGCGCTGATTCTGTTATCAGTTACCCCGGAAAACTTCGGTTTTCCGGGGTTTTCTTTTGTTTTTATTCTATCATAGAAAGATACCTATTTCAAGCTCGAACCAACTAGAGAAAAATGGACCACAATATATAGTGTCCGTGTCACAATCTAAACACAATTTTCTGGGCTCATTTTCAAGGGAAATCGGCAAATGGGCTCATTTTCAAGGGAAAACTACGACCAATTTTTGGTTATGACGTTGTTTGCCTCTATTCACGAACGGATAATTTATATACAAATCAATAAATGCAAATGCCGAGGATGACCCATCCCCGGCATTATTATGCTTATCATATCAAGTTCTTCGCCGTCCTCGCACTACAGGTGGTTTCTCTATTTTCTCTATATATTTTTCAAGATGCGCCCTAGAAAAACGGACCCGTCCACCATAACAGGTCTGATAGAAGCCAATCTTACGCTCCTCCCTGAGCTTGTCAAGAGTGTTGACTGAGATACCCAGTTCAGCCGCAGCCTCTTTGCGAGTTAATAATTCCATGCTCATGCCCCCTTTCATATCTGGATTTTAGGAATTATGGACCTCTACTAATATGGAGATACAGCGGGGCCTTTCACAACCCTCATTCTTAGGAAATTTCGCGTAGATAAGAATAGTTATCTATGGTAAAATAATTCTAGCAGTACTACTAAACACTCTTACTTGACAGTTCTGCATAATACTCTTATTTGGGTGGATGGCAAATATGAGAAACGCAAGAGACGTTAATATGGACTCCGCTATATCAATAGCTTCGTCCGTAATTCAGTGTCTTTATGATGATACACAGAATGATAGTGATGTCTTACATTGGATTGAAAACTTCAACAATTTCGAAACTGCTATTAGTAAGTGGAGCAAGCCGCAAAGGAAAACCTTACTGCATGAATATATTCAGGATCAATATCTTGATGCTCAAAATTATGTATTGGACAAACATTTTGTGGTCGATGAAATTAAGGGGATGCAAAACCTACTTGAGCATTACGGGGTGGATTATTCATATATTGGCAAGGTGAATGTTGCTAATTTGCCTTTTGACGAATATACAGAGGAATTAGGTGAATATGCGGATAAACTACAATCCTTTTTTATTGACAATCTATTAGATATTGTTGTTGATGATGTTTTTTCTATTCTTTATATGGATAAGAATTTTCTGCATGAATTTAATAGACAATGTGCAGAAATAATTAGAACCTTAAAAAAGGATGATTATCCGGACTTACTACGAGACGATGGTGTGATAAAAAGAGTTAGTTATTACCCGACTTGGCTCAAAAGGGGAATAGAATATAGGGATAAGTGTAGATGTTCGATATGTGGATGTGATCTATCTAGTGCATTTACAACGCTTGTTGACGAGAATTATGATCATATTATTCCATTGAAAATGGGCGGAAACAATGATCCATCTAATTGGCAATTAACCTGTGAACGTTGTAATAAATCAAAAGGGGCCAGAAGTAGCGACTTCAAAAATATAGTATTTCCGTTTTGGGAAATAAAAGATGGAGATTAAACGATTGAACCATTGACCTAAGTATCTCTTCCCAGAATTACCACTACAAAAAAGCAAGGACTCGACGGAGTCCTTGCTTTTTTGTGTTATTCTCAATTACTTCATATACAGGTAAAGTGGTGAAGAAGATCATCTATGCCCTTATATTGAGCATCCCAACTTAGAAGTGTCATCTCAAACCCTGCATCATATCCTTCTTTTAGAATACGGTCACGGGCACTCTGAACTGTCTCATTAGTCAAAGCATCCATATCATATGGCGGCGCGTACCTCGCCGGAAAGGGTGTTGTAGGGTACGCCGTATTCGT
>QFCE01000285.1_pt1 | contig 10809 bp, 10 predicted proteins | sample 5346091 | NCBI WGS metagenome assembly QFCE01 (sample SAMN09062252, study PRJNA434731) | Human gut metagenome, whole genome shotgun sequencing project. | isolation source: stool timepoint A chromium assembly | host: Homo sapiens | collected 2015 | reverse complement strand
GCTCTTCAACATGATGCCAGCCAGATACGACCCGATTTTGCCGCCGCCAGCGATAACGATGTACATGGGTACCACCTAATCCAGAATATAACGCGAGAACGGCGCGATGACGTCGTGGCGCACGCAGGCGAGAATGGAGTCGCCGGCGTACAGCAGGGAATCGGGCGTCGGAATGGAGGACGCGGAGCCATCGGCGCGCTCGAAGGCGATAATGCGCACCTCGTGATCGCGCTCGAGTTCCGAGACGCGGATCGTTTTGGCATTGTCGCGGCTGGAAAGGTCCAGCGTGAACCGGAGCACTTCGAATTCGCCGAACGTGTCGATGTGGGAGCCGTGGCCTGACACAATCTTCGAGAACACATCCTCGGCCACCAGCGACGTGCCGCAGACGTAGTCGATACCCAGCTGCATATAGGCGCGCTCGTGGTCGGGATTGTACAGGCGCGAGATGACATGGGGCACGCCGAACAGATGGTTGGCCACCTCCGCGCACATGAGGTTCGTGTTGTCCAGCTGGGTGACGGCGGCCAGCACATCGCACTCTTCCACGCCAGCACGGATGAGCACGTCCTCGTCGAAGCCCACGCCCTGCACGGTGCTGCCGTTGAAGTTACGGCCGAGGTTCGCGAAGGCATCGGCGTTCTTATCGATGCAGCAGACGTTGTTGCCGTTATCCGAGAGCATATTGGCCAGCTGCGACCCCACGCGCCCGCACCCGACTACAATCACGTTGCTCATAGGTTGCTCGTCCTCCTACAAAAGAAAATGCCTTGCGGCATTTTCTCACTAATTTAGATCAATTGCATCTGATTCAGCGTATCCCGATACCAGTTGTCGTAGTTCGGGGGGCAGTAGCGCATGGCGTAGGAGTAGCTGATGGTGAAGCCGTAGCCCCGGGCCAGGCCGGCGACGTGGGCGCGGATGGCCGTATCCCAATCGGACCAGTTGGTCTGATCCCAGCCCCAAGCGTTGTGGGACTTGAAGCAAACGCGGCCCTTGGTGGACTCGGTGTTGGAAATGGCCGGAGACCAGCGCGGGTCGATGCCCGCCTCCCAGGCCGCCTCGGCGAAGGTCTCGCCATGACCAGACAGGGGGCTGCCGAACAGGTAATCGTTGATGCGCGCGGACCATTCTTCGATGAACGCCTCGCGACCGATGGAGAAATCCACATCGCCGGCCGGCAGGCTGCCGAAAGTAGCATAGTAGCGGGAGCGCGTGGCGTCGGCCCGATCGATGGCCTCCTGCTCGGCGACGCGAGCGGCCTCCTCGGCGGCTAGGCGCGCGGCCTCTTCTTCGTCGGCGATCTCCTGCACGCCAGCGCTCACGTCGCGGGATGAGGCGGTCTTCAGCGCTGCCTCCTCGGCGACGTCTTCCACGGCGAGAACGTCCGCATCGGATTTGTCTTGCACGGTGTCGGGGGAAACATCGGAAGCGCTGGGATTCTCGGCGGACTGACGGGCGAGACCGAAGGTGGTCGCCCCCATGTCGTGAGAACCGGCGGACGCCCAGCCAGCATCAAGGAAGCCCACGGCCAGCATCGGCAGCACGCAGAGCGCAACCATCGCCAGCACGACGGTTTTGCGATGACTCTGTTTGCGCCTTGTGACCACTCATTCCCTTTCTCGACAGCACGAAACTAAACCGCTCAAGCGGCGCAGCGTGCTGGATTAGGGTGTGGGATTGCTGCAGTAAAGATTGCTATGCTGTTTTGTGTCGCGGATATTTTACCCTAGTTGGCTGAAACCGTGCCGAGGCGGTAGCCGACATCCACGCTTTGTTCGCTTGACAAAACGCACTTTCTGGGTTCCCGCAGGTCTCGCGGGTGCGACTGTGAGCGCTGTCAGGCAGTCGTTACCGACTCTTCACAACTTGCCGATGGCAACTTCTTCACCTGCACGATGGAAATGCGCGAGCGGCGCATCTTCACCACCTTGAAGGCGTAGCCGTCGACCAGCAGCTCGTCGCCCACCCGGGGCACGGAGTCCAGCTCGTGGATAATCCAGCCCGCAAGCGTCTCGTAGTCGTCGGATTCTTCCACGGGCCAGCCGAGTTCCACAGCATCCTCCACGGGAAAGCGGCCGTCGACGCGCCACTGGTTTGGTTCGACAAGCACAATGAGGTCGCGATCGTTGTCGGTCTCGTCGGCAATCTCGCCGACGATCTCCTCGATGATGTCCTCCATGGTGATGAGGCCGTCGGTGCCGCCGTATTCGTCCACGACGATGGCCATCTGCATGCGGGCCTCTTGCAGCTCCGACAGCAGCTTCAGCACGTTTTTCGTCTCGGGCACATAAAGCGGCTCGTACATGAACTCGGCCACCGGGTCTTCAATGCGGCCGTCCAGCAGAGGGCCGATGAGGTCTTTGTAGGACACGAGGCCTATGACCTCGTCCACTTCCTCGTGATAGACCGGCAGGCGGGAATAGCCCGTGCCGCGCATGCGGTCGAGGGCCGCGCGGGCCGGTTCGGTGTCCTCGGCCATGATCATGTCGACGCGCGGCTTCATGATTTCGCGCACCGTCATGTCGGCCAAATCGAGGATGTCGTTGATCATGCGCTTCTCGTCTTCGAGAAGCTCGATATTCTCGGCCACCATGTCCTTGATCTCGTCCTCCGTAACGTTTTCGCGTTTGGGGCGCAGAAAATCGAAGAAGGCCGGCTTCGAATTTGCAGTGTCGTCTATTTTGCTCATGGGCGGTACTTTACCATATTTTCCGGGATTACTGGTTGCCGCCGGGCTTCAGCCAGTCGAGCCAGGCCATGGCGTCGGCGTGGGAGGCGTCGATGAGCGTCGTCGTGGTGCCGCCGGAACCTGCCGCCGTCGTGGCGAGCAGCGTGTCGGTGCCCGCACGACGCTGCAACGGGTTGCTCTTCGTGCAGCCGAACTGGATTTTCTGGCGCGGGAAGTTCACCGTTTCTCGAGAAAGGCCGCCGTTGCTCACCTGCATGAAGCGGTGGTTGTAGGCGAAGCTGGACTCGCGGGCCCACAGCACGGCGTTCACTACATCGATGACGAAGAGGATAGCCGCCAGCGCATAGCCACCCACCACGATCACGTTCCACCCAATGCTCAGAAGGAACAGATCCTCGGAATCGAGTTCTATGCCGCCGGTCGCAACTTCTCCATTCACCCAACCGAAAACCACTAGGCACACGGTGACTACCACAGCCAGCCAGAAGCCGCCGCCGAACCAGATGCTCTGGCGCAGCACGGCTCGGCGCAGCGCCACCTTCGCGACAGGCTTCGCCTCATGGGGAAGGTCGGAGAACTCCGGCACGAGCCCGGCGAGGATTTCCGGCACACGGTTCATCTTCACGAAGGGGTGGATGATGATCCCCTGATTGGCCAGAGTGTTCTTCTGATTGCTGCTGTCCTCGTCGGTGCCGGCGTCAATCTTGCCGAGAGACAGCTCGCAGTAGCCGAGCAGACGGCGGATGAAGCTCTGCTTCACGACCACGGACTGCACGCGATCGATGTCGATGCCTTGGAAGGTGTGCTGCAGCAAGCCGTATTCCACCTCGATGCGGTTGTTGCGGCGGCGCGCCTTGAAGCCGCCGTACCCAATGCAGGAACCCACCGCCGAGAACACCCACAGCACGAGCACCAGCACGACGATCCCCGCCGAAACGACCCCGATCAGGTAGGCCGAAGCCTGGGAGCCGGCAAAAACTAGGGCGCTTTCCACGGCACCATCGGCCGCATCCCCCATCACGTCGAAGATGAAACCGACGATTTGCAGCACGCCGACAACCAGACCGGCGAAGATGAGCCCCACCGATGTGGTGTTGGAAAGACCCGCGAGGAACAGCTCCTTGTTAGTGAGACCGTACTCGTAGGTAACGCGGCCGGTATCCTGAGCAGGGCCGGCGAACACGCCGCCCACTTGGTTCCATGCCTCGGCGCCCACATCGAGCACGTTGCCCGCGGCGGCCGGGCTCGGCACGTTGCCGGCAAAGGTCGCCGACCCCTGAGCCATAGCCGCAATGCCGGCCTCCACCGACTGCGGAATCGGGTCGCCCGCACCCGCCATACCCGTCGCGGTCGCACTCGCTGCACCCGCCATGCCCGACGCAACGGCAGCCTGAGCGGCCAGAGCGTTCTTGCGGTTGTAGAGCTCGGCGCGCAGCCACTCGGCCTGGGCCTTGGTGACGTAGGGCACCACGACGGCCTTGTTCGCCGCGCCTCCGGCCGTGTCGATGGAAACCGTGCACACGCCGAACAATCGCTGAAGGAGCGTCGCCCGCTGGTCCACGGACTGCACGCGCTGGTAGGGCACGTGCACCTGCTTCTTGTTGAAGATGCCGGAGCACAGCGTGAATTCGTCGGGGCCGACGGTGAAGTACAGATGCTTGTAGCCAACGACGCGCAGCCCGGCGACGATGCCAAACGTAAGAAGGATGACCACCAGCGTGCCGATGCCGGCCACCGCCATGATAAACCCGGCCTCGGCGCCCATGCCCTCTTCGGCAACGAGCCCAATGATGGTGGAGAAGTTCGCCACCACAACGCATACGGCAATGATGAAGATCGTGCGCACGCTTTCGAGCCAGATGTAGCTGTGGTGCACATGGTGGCGCGGCAGCTCAGTCGATGGGGCAGCCGCCGCAGGGGGCATCGGCGCGGGCGCGGGCACCTGCGGGGGCACGTTCGGCGCGCTCATTTATACGTCCTCTCGGGCCAGACGCGCCAGCTCGGCGGCACGATCGCGCAGCACGTCGGCCTCTTCGATGCCGAGGCCGGGAATCTCGTGCTCGCCGGCGGCAGTTGCCACGGTGACGCTGGACAGCCCGAAGGCGCGCAGGATGGGTCCTTGGCGCGTGTCAGTGTTCTGTACGCGGATGAACGGAATGACGAAGCGCTTGCGCCAGAAGATGCCGCGAGCAATATCCAGGTAATCCGGCGTAAGCTCGTAGCGCCAACGAGCATAGCGAATGGGCGGCAGCACCACCACGCACAGCACAAGCACCGCCGCGAACACAATGGCCACGATTAGAGCCACCACGCCAGCCCATGCTTCTTCCGGTGCCACCAGCGCTATGATAGCGAAGGGCAGAAAGCAGCACAGGAACGAGACCGCGATCCAAATGGCATCATTAATGCGCCAGACGCTCTTGATGCGCGGGTTCAGTTGGTTGGCGGGCATCTCTCGCATAGCTGAATCCTTCCTCGTTCGGGCGGAGCTCTTCAGCCGGCCCTTCTTCCAAGCGACTCCCCACAAGCCGCCAAATTCAGACGGCCTCGCGAAGGCCGCCACGTTTTCCCGACCATACTACCCCACTTTTCGCCTTCGCGACGAAACCTTAGGGATTCTTAAGGAAGAAAAATGCGCATGATTCCCCTCTTCCCCCATCGTGCCCCCGCAGGATTTACGCATTTGCGCTCTTTTTGCGCGACGGATAACGCAGAGTTCGTGCAAATGCGCAGATCTCGCATCCTTCCCTGTGCAGATTCGTAATTTTTGAAGTAAGGAGCAGGAAGGGGCCACCCTTCCTCCGAAGCGACCGGCCCCCGACGTGTTGCGAGCCCGGGGAGGGGGATCCCGGGCTCGCAAATGAGTGTCCTTAGCGCCCGAGGGGGATAGGCGCGTGCGGAGGAGAGAAGAGGAGAGAGGGGGGTTCGTATCTCCCGCTCTGTCGAAATCTATTATAGCGATGCGTTATTCTATGTCAAGAATAATCTTTGAGAAAAAATAATGGCCCCTGGGAGGCCATTATCTGAAAAGGCATCGGGGACATGCCGAACGCTACTTGCGGCAGCCGCGGCCGTTGCCATGACGATAGTGGCGACCATGCTTGCGCTCACCGCGGGCGCCCATGTCCTTGCACTGGTGGATGATCTTCTCCGTGAGAACGTTCAACGACTCGATCTCCTCGGGCGTCAGGGCCGACAGAATGCGATCGGCCACCTCGGACTGCGCGGCGCAGCGCTTCTCGGCCAGCGCATCGCCTTCAGGCGTAATGCGCACGGTATAAGCGCGCTGGCCTCATATTCCGAGCTCGGCGTAGAGCTCCTCGCGGCGCACCTTGCCCTCCACCGCCGCGGCCACGTCTTCGGAGCGGCCGTCGGCCAGCAGAGCGCCGATGAGGGCGCCAAGCCAGGCCTCGCCTTCCTCCCGGCCCTCCTCGCGACCTTCCTCCCTCGCTCGGCGGCAGCGCATCTTGGTCTCCTGCTCGTAGGTCAGCACGCGATCCACCCACTCCCTGTCCTCGTTGAACACGCCGACCAGGGCGTCGATCTCCGACGACAGGGGCCCTTCGGCCTCCCCGGTCCGGAGGTATCGTAGCACATCCCGCAGCCCGGGGTCGGCGGAGGCCTCCCACGCCGAGGCGTTCAACACCACCCACGGGGAGGCGTCGCCCACGGCGAGGTCGGGATGGGCCCCGCACCTGCGCTCGATCACGTACGCCGGGTCGCCCTTGCCGTAGGCGTCGTGGCGGCAGAAGAAATGACGCGGGAATGTCCCGACCCGTTCCCCGCGCCGACCGAGACGGAGTCGCAATGCCGCAAAGAGGCACCATTGGCGACGAACAGCCTTAAAATTGCGCAGAATCACGAGTTATCAGCGTCTGCTCACACATTCGCACCCTTTCTTTATACATTGTTCGTTAATTTCGTCCGCATTTTTCTTCTGCTGACGCTTATAACTCAAGATCTCAGGCAAATTCCGCCCATTCGCTTACTATCGAGCGGTCGAGCACGCCTTCCGAGTAAAACTGGTAACCAACTTACGGTTGCGTAAGGTTGGAAGTTGCTGGGGGCGGGGACGGCGCGCGGGCTTACAATGGGCTGCGATGCTTGCCGTCGCGCTTGAGCGCACGAACCTCGCGCCCGCGCTACCGCGCCCGAGCCTTGCGCGCGAGCCCCACGTCCGAACCTCGCGCCCGAGCACCACGCCCTGCGCGGACGGCACCTGTGAACATCGCCGAAAGAGAGGCAGCCATGGCCCAGCGCATTTACCTCATCGAAGACGATACCGCCCTGCGCACGGAGCTGGCCCACGTGCTGGAGCTTTCCGGCTACGCCGTGGCGGCCTACGAGGGCACCTGGGGCGACACCGCGGCCCGTGCCCTCGCTGCCGAGCCCGACTGCATCGTGCTCGATTTGAAGCTGCCCGGCGCCGACGGGCATTCCATTTGCCGCGACATCCGGGCCAAAAGCTCGGTGCCCATCCTCATGCTCACCTCTTCGGAAAGCGAGTTCGACGAGGTGATGGCTATGAACCTGGGGGCCGACGATTACGTGACCAAGCCCTATCGGCCTGCCGTGCTGCTCGCGCATCTGCAGGCGCTACTGCGGCGCAGCGCGAGTCCCGCCGCCGGTATGACGATCCTTCACAAAGGCGTGACGTTGAACATGGGCGCCGGCACCGTGGAATTCCGAGGACGCACCGCCGAGCTCACGCGCAACGAGCTGCGCATCCTGCAGACGCTCATGCGCAACCCCGGCGTGGTGGTACCCCGCAGCGAGATCATGTGCGCCCTGTGGGAATCCGACGCCTTCATCGACGACAACACGCTGACGGTGAACGTGAACCGCCTACGCAAGACGCTGGGAGCTTTGGGCGTGCCGGAGGACTTCCTCACTACCCGCCGCGGCGTCGGGTACGCCGTATGAGCGGGCACGGCACAGGCGAGGCGGATACGCCCATCGCCCCCTTCACGCCGGCCACCTACGTGCGCGACAACGTCATCGGTCTGGCGGCGTTTCTGCTGGCCCTTGCAAGCACCGTGCTCATTCTGCCGGCCCTCGGCGTGAACTCGGCGGGCACGCTGCTCGTCGCCGACGTCCTCACGCTCATCGCGCTGGGCGCCGGCTTTCTGGACTACCGCCGCAAGGCCGCTTTCTACCACGAATTGCACCACCTTACCGGGCAGCTGCGCCAAGCCTGCGTGCTTCCCTCCCTCATCGCCGAGCCGCCCTTTCTGGACGGGAAGATCGCCTACGATACGGCCTCGCGCCTTGCGCAGCTTTCAGCCGAGGAGACGGCAGCCCTGCGCGACAATGAGGCTGCCTACCGCCGTTACGTGGAACTGTGGATCCACGAGATCAAGACGCCCATCGCCGCCATCAAGCTCATGCTGGCCAACAACCCGGGCCCCGAATCCGCCAAAGTGGCCCGCGAGCTGGAGCGCATCGAAGCCCAGGTGGATCAGGCCCTCTACTACGCGCGATCCACCTCGGTCGAACGCGATTACGCCATCCGCGAAGTGAATTTGGCCGATGCGGCGCGGGAAGCCTGCAAGCGCCACAGCCGCTTTCTCATCGGGAAGGGCTGCACCCCTGCCTTCGACATTCCGGATGCCATGACGGTGCTGGCCGACGAGCCCTGGCTCGTGTTCATCTTGGGGCAGGTGATCGTAAACGCGGCGAAGTACGGCGCCACCACGCTTACGTTTACCGCCCGCGAAGAGGAGCCCGGCACCTCCCGCGGCCGCACAGTACTTGAGGTGCGCGATAACGGCTGCGGCATTCCCGCCGCCGACGTGCCCCGCGTCTTCGAGCGCGGTTTCACCGGTCAGGTCGGCCGCGCCCACGGTTCGGCCACGGGCATGGGCCTTTACCTGGTGGCGAGCCTGTGCGCCTCCATGGGCCTGCATGTGGGCCTCGCCAGCGAGGAGGGCACCGGCACCCGCGTCATCCTCACCTTCCCCCACGACCGCACCCGCAAGGAACTCTTCGGCGCTTAGAAGAGGCGGCCAGGTAGAAACAGGTAGAAACAGGTAGAAACAGGTAGAAACCTGCGCAACCTAACACATTCGTAAGTCAACCGTAAGTCCGATCGATGGAACCATACACACCTCCTCTTTAGGATGAAATCAAGCTCGCGATCCGTCAAATGCAGGAGGCGGATACGGGGCGTTCCGACCGAGCGAGTTCCGCAGATGGTATCGAAGGCGATACGCGAAAGGGAGCAAACACCCCCGACGCCTTCGATACCAGCGAGGACTGTCTGAGCGAACCGGAATGCCGCGTAGCCGCCTCCGGAGGGATGAAGCAATCCATCAAACCGTCTCCGGACAGGCGGAACGCGAGCCGCACATCCGAGAGAAAGGACTGTCGTGAACACTGCAGGGAAAATCATCCTGACGCTTGCTATCATCGGGGCCGTGGGAGCCTTCATCTCCCACCAGCTGCCCAAAACCGAGAGGAGCTACTAATGGCCGAAGTATACACCGAGCCCACCCCTTCGGCCTTCGGCCCGCGCTCGACCGATCCCGGCATGCCTGTGCCCCTCGATGGCGACGGCATAACGACCCTCGACGGCATCGCCGCCGCTTTCTCCCGCGAGAACTACGCGGCCGGAGCCGCCTCCGCGGCCAGCGCCGCCAGCGGAAGAGGAGCCCACACCGCCCGTGGCGCCCACCGTGCGGCCGACCCCTTCCGCGCCCCCCAAGCCGGCCACCCCGTTAACGCGGGCTCCCCCATCCTCTCCGTGCGCTCCATCGAGAAGGTCTTCGGCAGCCGCGACTCGGTCACCCACGCGCTGGCCGGCGTCAGCTTCGATGTGGCCGCCGGCGAGTTCGTCGGCATCATGGGTCCCTCGGGCTCTGGCAAAACAACGCTGCTGAACTGCGTCTCTACCATCGATGTGGTCACGAGCGGGCACATCATCGTGGGCGGCCGCGATATCACCGGCATGTCGAAGCGCCAGTTGGCGAAGTTCCGTCGCGACGACCTCGGCTTCATCTTCCAAGACTCGAATCTGCTGGACACGCTCACCGGCTTCGAGAACATCTCGCTGGCCCTCACCATCAAGGGCGAGCCGGCCCGCGCCATTCCCGGCAAGGTGAACGCCATGGCCGCGCGCCTCGGTGTGGATGGCGTGCTGCAGAAGTACCCCTACCAGATGTCCGGCGGCCAGAAGCAGCGCGTGGCCGCGGCCCGCGCCATGGTCACCGACCCGAAGCTCATCTTAGCCGACGAGCCCACCGGCGCCCTCGATTCCCGCGCCGCCACGGTGATGCTGGAGATCATGGAGATGATGAACGAGCAGATGGGCGCCACTATTATGATGGTCACCCACGACGCCTTCGCTGCCAGCTACACGAACCGCGTGCTGTTCATCAAGGACGGCGCCGTGTTCAACGAGCTGCGCCGGGGCGACGAGAGCCGCGACGCGTTCTTCTCGCGCATCATGGAGGTCGTGTCGTTCCTCGGCGGGGAGGCCGGCCATGTATCTTAAGCTCGCCCTGCGCAACATCCGCCGGTCGGTGCGCGATTACGCCGTCTATTTCATCACGCTTTTGTTTGGCGTGGCGGTGTTCTACGCGTTCAACTCCATCGGCAGCCAGCAGATCCTCTTCGACATGGAAACCTCGGCCTCCCGAAGCGTATTCGACTCCACCACCTACATACTGGGCATGTTCTCCGTGGTGGTGGCCTGCGTGCTGGGCTTCCTCATTCTGTACGCCAACCAGTTCCTCATCCGCCGTCGCAAGCGGGAGTTCGGCACCTACCTGGTGCTGGGCATGACGCCGGGCCATGTGTCGCACATCGTGCTGTACGAGACCGTGCTCGTGGGGCTGCTTTCCCTGGCCGTGGGCCTCATCTGCGGCGTGCTGCTCTCCCAGGGGCTGTCGTTTTTCACCGCCGCGCTGTTCGGCACGACGATGACCAACTACCAGTTTGTGTTCTCCCCCGACGCCTTCCTCGTCACGCTCGCCTGCTTCGCTGCCATTTACGTGGTGGTGGCCGCCTTCAACACCATCACCGTGAGCCGTTGCAAGCTCATCGACCTCATCCGCGCCGGCGAGAAGAACGAGCGCGCCGGCGTGCGCAACCCGTGGGTCTGCCTCGTGGGGTTCGTC
>QFCE01002039.1_pt1 | contig 10855 bp, 6 predicted proteins | sample 5346091 | NCBI WGS metagenome assembly QFCE01 (sample SAMN09062252, study PRJNA434731) | Human gut metagenome, whole genome shotgun sequencing project. | isolation source: stool timepoint A chromium assembly | host: Homo sapiens | collected 2015 | reverse complement strand
CCGATGGGGTGCGTGACGGACGCGCGGTGCATCGCCAATACCGCTGGAGGAAACCGCAGTCTTTCCACCTCATTCGCTTTGCTGCGCTCAGCACCTTCTCGGCAAGGAGAAGGCTTACGTGCGGCGCGGAAACAGCCCCACAACAGAAAAACCCCGGAGCCGAAGCTCCGGGGTTTTCCTATGTTCGCAAATTACATGGCGAGCCAGTTCGGCAGCGCATCGGAGATCGCATCAACGATCGCCTTCGCCTTGTCCTCACCGCACTTGCCGAGGATATCGGAAGCGATGCCAAGACCAATATGAATAGGACCCATCATAATTACTTTACCCCTTTCGTAAGATTTCCAACGCCGTCCCACACAATAGACGACATCGGATGGTTGGTATTGCCGGTTACAAGTGCATTATATGCAAGAAACGGCCAAAACTCAATGGACACATACCAACGATGTGTAACAAATTGATTGAATTTGTCATGAACTTTGATGTCAAATTGTTGTCAAATGCAATTGCCGTTCTGCTGCTCGCTTTTTCGACTCCGATATGGATACCTGCGCGCTAGTTGCCGGGTTTCGCGGCCAAAATCGGCGTTATGGAAACCGTTTTTCCACATTGCCAACAGACTTTTCAACATAAATGCGGTGCAATTAACGATGTTATGTAAACAATCCGCCGTTTCCCATGGCCTTTCCCGGCTCTCCGCGGCGGCTCTGCCGGCCGGGCACACCTGTCCGCCGCAGCCGCACATTTTTGCCTGTCCGCGCCGTCCCGCACCGTGCGCTCCGCCCGCAGTGCGCTGTCTGCGCCATCTGCCCGCGCCGTCCCGCACCGCGCGCTCCGCCCGCGCCGTCTGCCCGCGCCGCCCGCATCGCACCATCCTGCACCGTCCCGCCCTGCACCGCGCCGCCGTCCCGCACCATCCCGCGCCGCGCGCAAAAAGCCCCGGGAGCGTTCGCTCCCGGGGCGGGGTGCTATGGGGTGGCAGTGCCGGCTCACGCGCCGATGAGCTGGCAGTAGCGCATGATGATGGTGGCCGTCTGCGCGCGCGTGGCGCTGTCATTCGGGTCGAGGTAGTCCAGGCCGTTGTCGTGCGCATTGCCCTGGATGAGGCCGTTGCCGACGGCCCAGGACATCGCGGCGTAGGCCCAGTTGGCCACACTGCCGGCATCGGGGAAGGCGCTGATCGGCGCGGCGTTCCCGGTGAATTCCGGCGCGTACTTGACCGTGTACCGGTACAGGAACGTGACCAGCTGCTGGCGCGTGATGGCGGCGTTGGGCGTGAACGTAGTCGCGCTCGTGCCGGAAGTGACGTCGTTGCAGTACGCCCAGGCGACGGCGTTGTAGTACCACGCGCCGGGGGCGACGTCGGTGAACGGCAGGTAGTAGTAGCTGTAGTCGGTCTGATTGCCGGAGAGGTTATAGAGGATCTTCACGATCTGTGCGCGCGTGCAGGCCGTGTCCGGCGAGAACGTGCCCGCGCCGACGCCGCTCATCAGCCTGTTGCGCACGCAGTAGTCGATGCCCTTGTGCGCCCAGTAGTCTGGCCCGGCCACATCGTGCAGGCCGTAGCTCGGGCAGCTCGGGCCGCCGGTGCAGGTGCTCGCGCCCGTGGCGGGGATGGCCTCCGTCCGGGTCTGGCCGCAGACGGTGCAGGTGAAGGTGCGCACGCCGGGGGTGGTCTCGGTCGGCGCGGTGGTCACGGTGCCGCCGTCCCACTTGTGGCCGGCCGCGTCGGTCAGGTTGCGCCGTTCGGTCGCGCCGCAGCCGCTGCAGGTGTAGAGGTCATAGCCGCCGTCCGTGCACGTCGGGGCGACGGTTTTGGTGAACTGGTAGTCGTGCGCGCCCGTGGCGGGGATGGCCTCCGTCCGGGTCTGGTCGCAGACGGTGCAGGTGAAGGTGCGCACGCCGGGCGTGGTCTCGGTCGGCGCGGTGGTCACGGTGCCGCCGTCCCACTTGTGGCCGGCCGCGTCGGTCAGGTTGCGCCGTTCGGTCGCGCCGCAGCCGCTGCAGGTGTAGAGGTCATAGCCGCCGTCCGTGCACGTCGGGGCGACGGTTTTGGTGAACTGGTAGTCGTGCGCGCCCGTGGCGGGGATGGCCTCCGTCCGGGTCTGGTCGCAGACGGTGCAGGTGAAGGTGCGCACGCCGGGCGTGGTCTCAGTCGGGGCGGTGGTCACAACGCCGTTGCCCCAGACGTGCGCGCCGGTGGGCGGGAGCTCTCTGGTCGAGACGACCTCGCCGCAGTTGGAGCAGATGGTGTCGACGCGGCCGGCCTCGCCGCAGGTGGCGGGCACGGTGCGCTCCGTCGTGCCGTAGTCGGTGTGCGTGCACGCGCCCTTGTCGCTGACGGTGTAGCCCTGCCACTTGCCGTCGGCGTCGAGCGTCCAGTTCATGGCGGGGTTGTAGTGCACGGTGACGGTGGCGGGCTCAAAGCTGTGCGCTTCCGAGTTGCCCGGCTCGACCGCCGGGGCCGCGCCGTAGCAGCGCACGTCCTTAAGCGCGGTGCAGCCGGTGAAGGCGTTGTGGCCGACGCTCGTCACCGTGCCGGGCAGGTCGATGTCGGCCAGCGCGGTGCAGCCGCGGAAGCAGTCCTCGGGGATGGTGCTCACGCCTGCGGGAATGGTCACATCCGTCAGCGCGGTGCAGCCGGTGAAGGCGGCCTTGTCGATGGCGGTCACGGTCTCGGGGATGGGCGCTGCGGTGAGCGCCTTGCAGCTTTCAAACGCGAGATCGCCGATGGCGGTCACGGTGCCGGCGTATTTGACGTTCAGCAGCTTCGTGCAGTCGGCAAAGCACTTGCCGGGCACGGCCGTGATGGCGGCGGGCAGAGTGGTGTTCGTGAGGCTGGCGCAGGAGTCGAACGCGCCGCGGCCGAGGCTCTGCAGCCCGTCGGGCAGCGTGACGGCGGTCAGCCCGTTGCCCGCGAGACCAAAGTCGCCGATCCCGGTCACGCCCTTGGGGATGGACAGACCCGTGAGCTTGGAGCACATGGCGATGCCGTAGCGGCCGATGCTCGTCACGCTCTCCGGCAGCGTGACCTGCGTGGCGGCCGGCAGGAAGAACAGCGCGTAGTTGCTCACGTTCGTGACGCCTTCGCCGATGATGACGGTCTTGAGCTTGCCCTTGATGTCAAAATCAATCTCGGAGAGGGCGTTCATGCCGAGCGCCTCATAGTTCCACCACGGCGCGAGGCTGCCGTTGGGGAAATCAAAGTCGGGCATGGCGCCGCTGCCGGTGATGGTGAGCGTCTTGCTCGTGAACGTGGATGTGACCTTCCAGTGCAGGCAGTTGTTCACACCGAAGTCGCCCTCTGTGGCTGCGGTCGTAAAGCTGCTGATGATGGCCTCCGTGTCGAGATCCGGGATCTCAAGTTCCTCTTTGATCTTCTCGATCTTCTCCTTGATGAGCTTCTCGGCGATCTCCTTTTTCAGATCGTCGAGTCTGCTTGCCGATGCGTTCACGGTCAGGCCGGAGAACAGCCCCACGACCAGAACGAGACACAGCGCCAGCGAGAGCACGCGCTTTTTCATCCTTTGTCCTCCTTTGTTGTGATGCATGTGTACAACCGTAATACCTATCTGTCGAAAATATACCATATGCCTGGGAAAGTGTGCAATGGGGATCGCCGAAAAAACGTTTTGAGCGTTACATTTTGTTGCATTTGTGTAAACAAAATGTGCATTTTTTCGCGCCCATGCGCGCACGACCCGTTGCAAAAGCGGGGTACGTCCTGTATACTGGCCGTGTAGACATTGTTACCGGAGTGTCCATTTCGGAGGGAGGAACCATATGAAAAAACGAGTGTTGTCGCTGCTGCTGTGCTTTGTGCTCGCGGCCGGATTGCTGAGCGTGTGCGCCCCGCCGGCGCAGGCGGGCACGATCGCGGGCGTGGTTGAGCAGTTTCTCAACCAGCCGGATCAGATCAAAAAGCTCTTCGGCAAAGAAGTCGCACATGGCGACTGCGGCCCCGCCGAGAACGAGGCCAGCGTACATTATAAAATCTACGAGGTCACGAACCCCACCGTCGTGCAGGACAACCCCGTCCTGCAGCAGATCTGGCAGGAGCACGACTACCGCGAGGACGCGCAGTATTACGGCGTGTACATCTTCGGCAACGGCCCGATGGCGGACTATGGGGTCACGGGTCAGAAAGCCCCCTGGTTGCGTGATGTCGAGGGCGTAGATTTAGATGCCGGGGAAACCATCGGCGAGGACTATCTCGTCCTGGCCTACATCGCCGGTGCGACGGATGAGGAGTGGAACGGCCGCACGGAGCACTACACCGGTGTGCCGAACGTCGGCGACCGCGCCTTCAAGGACTGCAACTATCTCACCTGCGTCTACCTGAACGACGACATCACCACCATCGGCGACCATGCGTTTTATAAGGATGAGTACCTCTCGGCCATCAACATGCCGCGCAAGCTCGAGCTCATCGACAAGTACGCCTTCTACGGCTGCGACACGCTCACCTTCGTGCGCGCGCGCGCCTGCAGCCGCCTCAAGCGCATCGAGGATCATGCGTTTTACAGCTGCACCATGCTTGCCGAGCTGCGCCTGCCGGACTGCCTGACGTATATCGGCCCGTGGGCCTTCGCGTGGGACCGCATCCTCGGTCAGGAGGACACGACGCTCGGCCTGCCGTCGAACCTGCAGACGATCGGCAAGGGCGCGTTCGCGTTCGTCAACCACCACAAGAAGCTCAACATTCCCTCGCAGGTCACGAGCATCGGCGACTACGCCTTCCTGTGCGATTATTATATGGAGGAGCTCACCTTCAGTCCCGGAGACAAGAAGCTCACCATCGGTGTGGCCGCGTTTGCCGGCGATAACCACATGAAGTCCGTCGATCTCTCCAACCGCGTCGCGCAGATCGACCGCTGCGCCTTCGCCGGCTGCGAGCTGCTCGAGGAGGCTTACTTCGGCGACAAGATCGACACGATTCAGGCCCGCGCCTTCACCAGCGTGGACGCCGCGCTGCAGCTCGCCATCAAGGCTGTCCTCAACAGGATTCTCGACCCGGACAATCCGGATGGGAACGAAGAGCACGCGGATGATATTGCTGCGGGCATTACCCAGATCGCAAAGGTCACGAAGCTCAAGCGCGCCATCTTTAAAAATGACCCCGCCAAGAGCATCTACGGCGCGGCGGACTCCAACCGTTCCTTCCCGGATGACTGCGTGGTCTATTACCCGCAGGGCAGCTACACCTGGGCCGCCGAGCTCAAGGACGACGGCACGTGGCAGGGCTACAAGACCGGTCTCTGGCACGGCGATCACATCGCCCAGTTCGCCGACACGGTCGTCGCCCCCACCTGCACCAAGCAGGGCTACACGCACCACGCCTGCACGGTGAAGGGCTGCACCTATGCCCCCGTGGACGACACCTATGTCGCCGCCACCGACCACACCTGGGTCAAGACACAGACCTACCCGGCCTCCTGCACCGAGCAGGGCACGGTGTTTTACAAGTGCTCGGCCTGCGGCGCGACCCGCACCGAGAAGATCGCCGCGCTCGGCCATGACCTGAGCCGCTGCGACCTCGTCCCGGATGCCACCTGCACGAAGCCCGGCCGCGTCGTCGGCACGTGCGCGCGCTGCGGCGTGCAGATCGACGAGGTCATCCCCGCCAAGGGCCATGACTACAGCTATGCCGACGTGCGCACCGACCCGACCTGCACCGAGCCCGGCCACTACAAGGGCACCTGTCCGACCTGCGGCAAGGACTATGACGATGTCATCCCCGCCCTCGGCCACGACTGGGGTGAGTGGGTCGTCACGCAGGAGCCGACGTACACGACCACCGGCTACCGCTATCACATCTGCGCGCGCTGCAACACGCGCGTGGGCGAGGACATCCCGAAGCTGCGGGACCATACCTGGGATTCCGGCATTGTGACCACGAAACCGGACTGCATTCATGCTGGTGTCCGCACCTATACTTGCACGGACTGCGGCGCGACGAAGACGGAGACAATCCCTGCAACGGGTGAACATACGTTTGTTGCCAAGGAGATTCCGGCCACTTGCACGACGGGCGGTTATATCCTGTGCACATGTAGTGCCTGCGGCACGACACAGCGATATGACGCTTCAGAACCGCTGGGACACAAATGGAACAGCGGGAAAGTGACAACGAAGCCGACAGAAGATATGGCAGGTGTCCGCACCTATACCTGTACTGTGTGCGGGGATACCAAAACGGAGACGATTCCGGCGACCGGTGTGCATATGCATACTTGGCAGCTGACAAAGCGTGCTCCTGCAACTTGCACGGAAGATGGTTATGACCTGTATACATGTGCAAAATGCGGAGCTGTAGAACACCGCAATGAAGTGGCGGCGTTTGGCCATAAGATGAATGCAGGAGAGGTCGTTATTAAGCCGACTGCAACAACATCCGGGGTTCGAGTTTATACTTGTTCCGTCTGTGGAGAGACAAAGGCAGAAACCATTCCTGCTACCGGTTTGCCGTCTGTCTGCCCCGGCGGGCCGACCTGCCCGGGCTACGCTTTCCGCGATATGCCCGCGCCGGGCACCTGGGCGCACGCGGGGCTGGATTACTGCATCTACAGCGGCTATATCAACGGCCTTTCGGCCACGACTGTCGACCCGAGCGGCACGTGCACGCGCGCACAGCTCGTGTGCATCCTCTACCGCATCCAGGGCGAGCCGAAGGTCGTCGAGGGTTATGAGCTGGCCAAGCTCCGCGCCCCGTTTGACGATGTGCCGCGCGGCCAGTGGTATACCAACGCCATCTTGTGGGCGAAGCTCACGGGCATCGTCAACGGCACGAGCGCCACGACGTTTGACCCCAGCGGCCAGATCACGCGCGAGCAGCTCGCCGCCATCCTGTACCGGTACACGGCCAAGTACGCGCCGGACGCCACCGGCAACGCCGCCTCGCTCGCCGCCTACCCCGACGCCGGCAGCGTGTCGGCCTATGCCCGCGACGCGATGGCCTGGGCCGTCGGCAACGGCCTTATCAAGGGCCTTCCGCACGACAAGACGGACTATCTCGAACCCGGCGGCAGCACCACGCGCGCGCAGGTCGCAACCATCCTCATGCGCTATAAGCAGGCCACGGCCTGAGCGCAGACACAGCACGCAAGAATCCCCGGAAGCAGTTTGCTTCCGGGGGTTTTTCATCAGGCCCAAAGCCCGACGCGGGCTTTGGGCCTGATGAAAAAGAAGATCCCATTCGAGGCGGCCTTGCCCTTTCGAGTGCCCCCGCTGCGCAGAGGCCTGTGCGTCTGCGCAGCGACTTTTCCGACAGCACGCAAAAGTCCCGGAAGCGTTTTCGCTTCCGGGACTTCTTTCCTTCGCACGGTTTACATAACTATTTTTCGGCGAAAGGCACGGCAGCGACTGATTGCAGCGAAACCGGCGCTAAGTTTACATAACGCTTAACCCTTCCGCCCGCGCAGCATGGCCGCGATCGTCACGGCGCTGTAGCCGCTCTGCTCCCAGAGGTCGTTGGGCACGGTGCCGCCGTTGCGCAGGATGAGCGTGATCTGCCGCCGCGCCTCACTGCGCGCAGCCTTGTCCGCCGCTTCCTGCGCGGCCTTTTCCTCCTTGGCCTTCTTGTCGGCGGCGGACTTGCGGTCGGCCGCGTCTTTGGCCTGCTGCTGCAGCTTGCTGTCCGCGCGGTCGTAGTCCGCGTCGTCCATGTCGAGCAGCGCGGCGATCTGCGCCTTCGTCACGCTGTCGCGGCTGTCGGCCGCGTCGAGCATCGCGTCGATCGCGCTCAGGCGCGTCTTGCGCTCGCCGTTGTAGCGCTCGTAGGCGAGCTGCGCCAGCTCCGGCAGCTTACCCGCGAGCATCGCGCGGTAGTATCCGCCCGCCTGCTGCGCCGCCGCCACGGCCGCCGTCGAGGCCCGCCCGCCCGTCAGCGCGGCCGCCGCGCCGAGGGCGTTGGCCGATGCGAGATCCGCCTGCCGCTCATACTGCTGGCGGTAGGCGGCGTAGAGCTTGTCCGATGCCGGGTCGTAGTCGAATTCCTCGCCGAGCAGCGCGTCGAGCATCTGGTCGATGCGCGCGCGCTGTCCGGTCGTGTCGCGCTCGGTCAGCAGGGACTCTGCCTGGCGGCGGTGCGTGTCGTCGTAGTCCGGCACGTCCTCAAGCGGCAGATACTGCGCGTAGTCGTTCGACTGCGTCACATCGGTCATGCCCTCGCCGCGGATCTTCGCGTTGCGCTGCTGCTCATAGATCGCGGCGGCCGCGTTGTCGCCGCGCTGCGCCGCCCGCTCCATGAGCGCGGCGTAGTCGGTGTCCTTGTCGTATTTGTATTTTGTGGCCATAAGGTCTCCTTTCTTCAGTGCTGCGGTCCGGCGGCGGTCTCCGTGCGCGCGAGCGACAGCAGCCGCCACGCCCCCGTGCCCGTCAGCCGCAGGCGAAAGTGGTCGCACCGGCGCGGCAGCACCGGCAGCGTGACGGAGCGCTTCGCGCCTGCCGCCACGGTCGCCAGCGTGTGCCACACGCCGTCGGAGTCATACTGCACCGCCGCCGTGACACTTGCGCCCGCGTCCGCCTCCAGCCGCAGCTGCACGCGCAGCAGGCGCTTGCAGTCCGGGCTGCCGCTGACGAAATCGCCCGTCTCCAGCATGCTCTCCAGCTGCGCCGTGCTGCCCGTGCCGAAGCGCCAGACGCCGCTCGGATCCTGCGCGTAGAGCGCGCCGTCGTGCCGGGCGAACCCGGATGCGTGAAATGCGTCCTCGCGGCTCCACAGGCCGTTGCGCGTGTCGTATACGAACAGGTGCCAGGCGTTTTGCGGATCGTGCGCCGAGAGATACCAGCGCGTGCCGTCCGTGCCCGCCGCGCCGGCCGTGAGCGTGCGCCCGAGCGCGTCGCCGATGCGCACCGGCCGTCCGCCGGAGGTGCGCGCCGGCCCGGCGGGGGAGAGGTAGTAGAGCGTCTCCGCCGCCGTCACGAGCGAGCGGCCGGAGTTTTTCTCCGTGCCGAGCGCCGCCGAGGCGATGAGCTGGAAGTTGTCCGGCTTCGTGCCGTAGAGCCGCCAGAGCCCGTCCGGCTTGAGAAACACCACGCCGCTGCCCGTCGCCGCGCAGCCGGAAAAGTTGCCCGGCGTGCCGACGTCCACGCTCCATGCCGCCGTGGCGACCGTGCCGTTTTCGTCCGCTTCGTACCAGTACCAGCTCAGCGGGTCGCCGAGCTTTGTGCACCAGACGGTGTCCTGCGCGCAGGCCCAGATGCGGTTGGCGTATGTGCATGCGTGCAGCGCCATGGGCATGCGCCGCGTGACCGTGATGTGCTCGACCGCTCCGACGGCAGAGAACGTGTCGGGGTCGAACACGAGCACCGCGCCCGCGATGGCGCGGATGATGTAGGTGCCGTTGTCCTCTGGCGTGGAAAAGCCGCTGAACGTCACGGCGTCGCCCACGCGAAAGGGCGTGTCGATGCCGCTGGCGGCGACGGAATCGGCGCGCGCGCCGCTGCTGTCGTCCGAGCGCTGGAGCGCCACCGTGCCGCTCCAGCTCGGCTCGGCGCTGCCGAACGTGCCCATATCCGGCCGGTACCAGACCTTGTCCGGCCAGATGAGCACCGTGCCGCCGAGCTCGGCGAACACCTTCGGCCCGTTGACGAGCGTGCAGCCGTCGACGGGCGTGCCGTTAAAATACAGCGTCTGGCCCGTGCACCAGAGCAGTCCGCCGTCGACGGCGAACAGTCCGTTCGCGCTGCCGCCGCCGGTCGGATATGTCAGCGTGCGGCCCGGCCGCGTGGAAAACAGCGGCGCGTCGGCCGCCGAGCCGTTCGTCATCTCGTAGATGCCGCCCTCCGGGCAGCCCGGCCGGTGGTCGTAGCCGCGAAAGTCGGTCTGTACGCGCCGCGTCACGGGCATGGCGCGGGGAAATGTGGGTAGATGCATTGCCTGCCTCCTTACTGGTTCGTGGTCTGCCCGCTGCGCAGCTCGGCGCGCAGCCGTTCGAGCGCGGCGGGGTTGAAGTTCTCGCGCCCGAGGTTCGTCAGTGTGTACTGCAGCGCCTCCAGCAGCCGGACGATCGTCTCCTCCAGCGCCGTCACGCGCGCGTCGAGCCCCTCGGCGCCGGTGCGCTCCGGCAGCGGGAAATTCAGCGGGGAAAAGTCCGTCATGCCGCGCCGCCTCCGTCCCCGTCTCCGCCGCCGCGGTCGGAAATGCCGGCGCGCAGGGCGGCGATCGCCCGCATGAGAAACTGCGGCATCGGCGCGCCGAGCGCGCCCGCGTTTTCGGCGATGCTGCCCAGCTCCGTCAGCAGATACCACGCCGTCACGAGCGGGCACAGCAGCACGTCGTAGTCGATGCCCAGCCCCGGCACGCTGCCGAGCAGCACGCGCAGGGCAAAGTCCAGCAGCGCCGCCACGAGCACGCCCGCCACGCTGCCCGCCTTGTGCCATAGGCCCTCGCGGGCGGCGCGGCTGCTCCACGTTCCGGCGCGCAGGGCGGCGGCGCTGCCGGTGGCATAGTCGAGCAGCATGGCCAGAAACCATGCCGCCGCCAGCCAGCCCGTCCAGCCCCAGAAGGCCGTCAGCGCTGCGGCCGCCGTGCAGGCGGCCGCTTTGATCGTTGTGAGTCGGTCCATTTATGTCTCCTTTGCCTGATCGACCATCCGCTGGCACACGATCAGCGTGCGCAGCATGTCCGGCGAGAGATCCAGCTCGCCGCGTTCATTGCCCCGCAGTGCGCCGCGGTCGATGAGCCGCTGCGCATCGCTGCGCGCCCACGCGGGCACGTCGTCGATTTTGTTGTATCGTGTCATGGGTTCTTCCTCCTCTTCGTTCGTGCGTCCCAGCGTCAGCGTATCCTTAAATGCCGTCCACTGCGCCGGGTCATCCACCCACGGCATGGGGCAGCGCTTGCCCGTCA
>QFCE01000460.1_pt1 | contig 10872 bp, 9 predicted proteins | sample 5346091 | NCBI WGS metagenome assembly QFCE01 (sample SAMN09062252, study PRJNA434731) | Human gut metagenome, whole genome shotgun sequencing project. | isolation source: stool timepoint A chromium assembly | host: Homo sapiens | collected 2015 | reverse complement strand
GTTTGCCGATTTCGTTAAACAAGTCGATAAATCAAAATATGTCGCTCCATATAAGTGAATGTAAGTGTATAATTAGGTTAGAACGGAGGAAATTTATGACTAACTTCGATTATTTGAAAGACGAAAAAGATTTTGATAGCTTTGTAGATATTGCGGTTGTCGCAGAAAAAACATTCAATATCGATGTTAGCTCATGTATTTTTAACTGCCGACGAGCGATGGAAGCGGCAATTAAATGGATGTATTCTGTTGATCGGGAATTGAAAGTTCCCTATCAGGATAATTTACATAGTTTGATGAATACTGATGCTTTTAGGGATATCGTGGGTACTGATTTGTGGAATCGTTTAGAATTCATTCGCAGATATGGTAATAAAGTAGCCCATACCACAGATAAGAAAAGTGAAAACATAGCTAAAATATGTTTGCGTAACCTTTTCTATTTTCTTGACTTTATTGCTTACTGCTATGGCGAAAATTATGAACAGAGAGACTATGATGAAACCTTATTAGAGACTCAAAAGATAAGTGAACCCGATAATAAAGTACAAGATATTGAATTGCAGACTCTGATTGAAGAAAATAAAGCTTTAAAAGCTGAATTAAGTGAGCGCAGAATTCAACAACAGGATACCTATGTTGCCAGACCGTTAGATTTATCTGAGTTCAAAACAAGGAAGCTATATATTGATGCCATGTTAATTGATGCTGGATGGACAGAAGGCAAGGATTGGCTGAATGAAGTAGAGTTAACAGAAATGCCAAATAAATCGAATGTTGGTTATGCTGATTATGTTTTATTTGATGATGCGCATAAACCATTAGCGATTATTGAAGCGAAAAAAACATGTGTTGATGTTTCTCAAGGAAGGCAGCAAGCCTCTTTATATGCTGATTTAATAGAAAAACAATATCATGTAAGACCCGTTATTTTTCTGACGAATGGTTTTGATACCCGAATTATAGATAATCAATATCCGGAAAGAAAAGTTTCATCTATTTATTCTAAGCGAGATTTGGAAAAACATTTCAACTTGCAGAAAATGAAATCGCATTTGAAGTATATTGATATCAATAAGGAGATTGCTGGGCGTTATTACCAGGAAAATGCGATTAAAGCAGTTTGCGAAGCTTTCGATGCCAGAAATAGAAGAAAAGCACTACTGGTCATGGCAACCGGTTCAGGTAAGACAAGAGTTGTTATCGGACTTGTCGATGTATTATTAAAAAACGGATGGGTAAAAAACATTCTGTTTTTAGCAGACCGTAATTCTTTAGTTATTCAAGCAAAAAGAAGTTTTGTTAATTTGCTTCCAGAATTGTCAGCGACGAATCTGGTTGAGGAGAAAGATAATTATAACGCACATGCGGTTTTTTCTACCTATCAAACGATGATGGGCTGTATCGATTCAATTAAAGAAGAGGGCAAAAAACTTTTCACCTGCGGACATTTTGATTTAATCATATGCGATGAAGCTCATAGATCCATCTATAATAAATATAAGGATATATTCACGTATTTTGATGCACCGTTAGTGGGCTTGACCGCAACGCCAAAAGATGAAATTGATAAAAACACGTATGGAATTTTTGAACTTGAAAACCATGTTCCGACTTTTGGATATGAATTAGCTCAAGCTGTAAAAGATGGGTATTTAGTCGATTATTTATCAGTAGAAACAGATTTAAAATTTATTGTTGATGGAATTAGCTGGGATCAATTGAGCGACGAAGAAAAAGAAGAATACGAAAATACCTTTACGGATGAGAATGGAAATTTTCCAGAAAGGATTAGTCCTGAAGCGTTAAATGAGTGGGTGTTTAATGAGGATACTATAAAGAAAGTTTTGAGAACTCTATTTCACTATGGAATTAAAATTGATTATGGCCAGAAAATAGGAAAAACAATAATATTTGCTAAAAATCACAATCATGCGGAAAAAATATACGAAATTTTTAATAAAGAATATCCACAGTTAAAGGGATATGCAAAAGTAATTGACAATTATATCAATTATGCACAAACTGCGATTGATGAGTTTTCGGATGCTAATAAGCTTCCTCAGATAGCGATATCCGTAGATATGTTGGACACGGGGATTGACGTGCCTGAAGTAGTGAATCTTGTTTTCTTCAAAAAGGTAATGAGCAAGGCTAAATTCTGGCAAATGATTGGACGTGGAACCCGTTTATGTCCTGAATTGCTGGATGGGGAAGATAAAAAAGAATTTTATATTTTCGATTTTTGTGGTAATTTTGAATTTTTCAGAATGAATAAAGGGAAAGCTTCTGCGAATATAACCGCTATTCAAGGAGCGATCTTTAACTTGAAATTTGAAATTGTGTGGAAACTTCAAGCTATGGCTTATCAGACAGAGGAATTAAAAGTGTGGAGAAGTACTTTAGTTGATGAATTGGTGGCAAAGGTAAAAGAATTGGATCGTTCCAAATTTGATGTGCGCCAACATCTTAAATTTGTTGATTTTTACTCGAATCCAGAAAATTATGTAACTTTGACCTCTGATGATTGTTCAATGGTTAAAAATGAGCTTACACCGCTGATTCAACCTGATGAAGATGAGATCAGCGCAGTGCGATTTGATGCTTTAATGTATCAGATCGAGTTAGCGTATCTAATGAATAATCGGTATATGAAAGGATATAGAGATTTAACTAATAAGGTTAAAGGAATTTCCAACGTAGCCAACATTCCGGAAATTCAGGTTCATTCAGACTTAATCAACAAAATCCTGCATACAGATTATTTGGAAGATAGCGGGATTAACGAATTCGAGGAAATCAGAGAAAAGCTTAGAAGTCTTATGAAATATTTGCCAAAAGGCAAGACGAGTAAATATGACACTAATTTTGAAGATGATATTCTATCCATAGAATGGAATGAGTCAGAACTTAATCAAACTAACTTGGAAAATTATAAAGCGAAGATTGAATATTATATTAAGCAGCATCAACAAGATAATCCAGCCATCATAAAACTCAAGTCCAATGAACCTCTAAATTCCAAAGATTTAAAAGATTTAGAATATATTCTTTGGATTGAATTGGGAACTCAACAGGACTATTATTCAGAGTTCGGAGATAAACCATTAGGTGAATTTGTCAGAGAAATTGTAGGCTTGGATATGAATGCCGCGAAAGGGGCGTTTGCGGAATATCTGGATGATGCGGAGCTGAATAGTAATCAGATTTATTTTGTCAATCAGATTATTGAATATATTGTAAGAAACGGTATGCTAAAGGATCCAGAAGTGCTTAAACATACACCGTTTACAGATAAAGGTACGATCCTTGAATTGTTTGGTAATGATTTAAACATGTTAAATGGAATTCAGAATGTTATTAAAAGAATCAATTCTAATGCTTTATCCTGAGATGCAGGTTCTAGGTCTAAGTAAGAATGAGTTATATCATTAAAGCTGGGATAAAATGCTGCCCAGCTTTTGAATTATTTGGGTTTTTTGATTTTCAGAGTAATTGATCTTATTAGATAATTGTTATTCTGCTGTACTAAGATTCTGATATCGGAATAAATTTATAAAATTTTGATAAGTGATACCGGAATAGGAATATTGTTTTTCAATTTACTTTAAGCTATTAACTATGCATAAAATGAAGTGCAGAAATTTTTTTGAAATTAAGATGATTACAATAAAACAGATCAGACTACTCAAATCGTCTTGACATCACGGGACTATTGTAGTAGTCTTTAATTGACAAAAAGACTATCGGAGTAGTCTGAAAGGAGGACAGGATGAAATTATTCGATTCTGAATTGAAAATCATGGACGTCTTATGGCGGAAAGGCAAAACACCGGCGAAGGAAATTGCCGATGAGCTGGGTCAGAGCATCGGCTGGAATAAGAATACGACGTATACCGTGATCAAAAAATGTGTGGATAAGGGCGCGGTTTTGCGCACGGAACCCAACTTTCAATGTGAGGCGTTAGTCCGCCGGGAAGAGGTTCAGAAAGAGGAAACCGCGGAACTGATCAATAAAATGTTCGGTGGAAGCGACGAGCTGTTCTTTTCTTCTTTCTTAAAGAATAAGGGACTCAGCGATGAAAAAGCCGACGAACTTCTGAAGCTGATCGAAAAGATGAAATGAGGAAAAAATCATGTGGATTGTTAAAATGAATATGCCGCTGGTGCTGATGAGTTTGGTCGGGGGCGGAATGATCGTCATCGTGGTGCTGCTCAAAAAAATATTCGGACGGTTTCTGCCGAAACGGTTGTTTCCGCTTTTATGGATCTGCGTCCTGATTCGTCTGCTTCTTCCCTTCTCATTATCGACGCCGTTCAATCTGACTTCACTGCCTGACTGGAAGCTGCCGGTATTCTTTGAACGGTTTGCGGAAAGCGCAGATGTGATTGTACAAGCCGGGACCGCCAGTCAGCCTGCGGAAACAAATGTAACCGAGGACCGGCAAATTGCTTATACAACGACTAACGAAGTCACGCAGTCAGCGCTTCCGGCATTGCAATGGAATTGGGCGACAATTCGCATGGCCGGAACACTGCTTTTGGGAGGATTTTTATTCTGGCGCTATACCCAGACACGCCGCAAATTTGACGATAGTATTTTGATCGAAGACGATGAACGGGTCAGCTCCATTCTGGAAGAACGAAATGTGCGGGCGGAAGTATATCTCAACGATCAGATTCAAGGTCCGCTGGTTTCCGGCGTGCTGCGTCCGCTGATTTTCCTGCCCGCGAGTCTGGATTTCCGGGATCCGGAACTGCTGCGAAACATCCTGCTTCACGAATGCGCGCATATCCGCCGCCGGGATAACCTGATGAAGCTGGCCGCATTGCTTGCGCTCTGTATTCACTGGTTTAATCCGCTGGTCTGGCTGATGATCAATTGGATCAGCCGGGATCTTGAGGAAGCGTGCGACGAAACAGTGCTGACGATCCTGGATATCCAGCAGCGTCAGAGCTATGCCCGGGCGCTGATCCAGATGTCGCGCAAACGTCTGAAATTTGCCTGGAACTACTGTGCGTTCAGCCGCAATGAAGTGGAACGCCGGGTACGTAGCATCGCCGCCTATAAACCGCTGAAGAAAATCATGACGGCCGGTTGTCTGGGCTTGCTGGTCTGCTTTACCATGATTACCGCGGCGGCAGCCCAAACGCCGTTTTCCCCAGACCTGTCGTCGATGTGCTCCAGCGCGGACTCCCGCTTTATGCTGGAAGCGGAACTGACGCGGGATCTCAATCTGCCATCGACGCAGGAAATCCGCAGCCGTGCCGATCAAGCCTTGATCCAGGTTTTGCGGGAGAATCCGCAGGATGGACTGAACGCTTTGAGAGAAAAAGCCGCGACCGCGCTGGCAGCCGAATTTCATGCCGAGCCGCGGGCCTTCCATATCGATGTTTATCTTAACTTAAGCGAGGAGAAACTGAATCAGGAATATCGGGAACATGAGCTGATCTATGACCACGAACGCTACACTTACCAGGGAAAAAAGGTCAGAGTGATGGAAGACAAAATGGCCGGGCGATACTCAATGCAGAGCGATGGTCAGGTCGATGTTTATATCGAACGTGATGACCGCGGCGAGATCGTTAAAGTGAAAACCTATATCGTTAAAGATTAAACTGTTTCTTATTTAGTTTGGGCAGTTTGCGATAGGAAAGAAGAAGTTCTTATTGGGACTTTGACACTAACTGATTTTAAGGAAATGATAAGCTAAAAGAAAACCAGAATGCGGATTGATGCGTACAATGACAAGGAAACAGGATCCGGATCATTGTTTTAGAGCAACAAGCGTTCTGGTTTTTATAATTGATTTTTGAAAGGTTAATCTCAGAGTCTGCCGGCATAAGTCCATGAGTTTAGTTTTAAGGTTTGCATGTCTTACATGGAATATAGCCCATGTTGATCACTTCTTCCCGATCTCCGTGATAATCCCAACGATTACTGCTTTTGATGGTTTTGACGTGGCGGCAGCTTGGATAGTGAAATTTCATTGTATTTGTATTGAGAACATAATCAGCACCCTCACTTTGATATCCTTGTTGACTTGAGGATTCCGATTCCATGACAATTTGTTTTTCACTGACGGCAACGGTAATATAATCTTCCAATCCGTCGCCTTCAACATGAATTTTAGTTGTTCCTGCGGCGACGCCGTTAACATAGCCTTGAGAATCTACCGTTGCGATTTCTTCATTATCAGAATAATAGTTTAAGTGGGAAGGGATATTCCGACCGCTTGAACCATACTGAACATAGGTGCTGATCGTATCTCCGGTTTTGATTTGCCAGGCGTTGCTATAATAAGAAGTATTTGCGTACAATAAGAGAGTTTGAGGAGACAGCGTAGGTTCCGGTGTAGGCGCGGGTGTTGGCGTTGGGGTAGAACTGGGCGTCGGTGAAGGCGTTGAAGAAGGAACTGAACTCGTAACGGGCGAAACCGATGGAGTTGGAGAAATCTCTTCCGTTTCCTGTTTCTGTTCCTTTTCCTCTTTTTGTGATTCATTGAGATCTTTGTCCGCATGGGCGGCAGGTTCCTGATTTGCCTCAACTGTAGCGACAGGGGTGGCCGCGGCGGCTGAAGCCGGTTTATCTGCGGAAGGAACATTTGAAAATAAGATCCCTGAACAGAACAAAAGAAGTAAAAGAACGGCGGTCAGATAGGGCTTGATTCCGTATTTTTTCTTTAATGTTATAATGGATTTGATCGGGGCAATGAACAAAGCGGCGAGGATAAGCAGGATAGTAGAAAATAAGCCCCCTCCGGCAATGAAATTGGCCAGTGCGATAAAGAGGATGAGAGCAGCGAGGATTCCGGAAAAATAACGTAACAGGACAAGACCCGGCGAGGACTTCTTTTTCATGAAAATGGACTCCTTTCATAAAGGACTGGAATATATGTTTATTATATCATTAACCGTTAGTTACTTTAAAAAAATTGATAAAACAGAACGATTGAGTCATCCTTTTATAAAATAGACAAGGACTATATTCAATGTCGGAATCAAGGCTTAGAAAGAGTAATGATGAAAGAATTTCAAAAATAATAAGCAAGCAGAAAAGTATAAAAAACAGGCACTTAATAAGCTTGAAAACGAAAAGCTCGTAATCAATCGTTAGGCCCGTTTTTTCATTTTTAAATTATTATTATTCCTTTTATCGGTAAAGCAGGATCGAAGGAAACAGGAACAAATACGGCGCCGTCAAAATTGCCAGAATTAACGCTGCTTTGCGCTTCTCCTTGAGCGGCCAGTCCAGCCTGCGAAAGCTTACTTTGAAATTGAAAAGATAAATCAGCCCTCCTGCTGCCGCTACCATCAAGGCGACAAGCAGAAATCCGGCAAAGCTGGAAAATGGATTAAACATCATCGCATAAGCCAGCGGATTGTCTAAAACGGTGGAGAGGATGAACAACAAGACACCGCCGAGGAAATCCGCCAGATAACCGAAGGCAAAGACCCAGAGAAAACTCTTTTTCCAGGTTGTAACGAAAGGTCTGTGATTCATTTTGCAGCCCAGCGCCAACACCAGCGAATCAATCGCGGCGTTTCCAAGGAATGTGATCAGGAAAAGCCAGGTGGAAGGAATAAACAAAAAGAACCAGAGGGGAAACAGGATATTATAGAAGCGATCTTTTTTCATAAGCTCTCCTTTACTCGTGCAGGCCATCGCGCCGGCTCTAAATTTTTTGTATCGTCGCATGGGCAGCTGGGTGAAGATTCTGAGTATCTCTATTATATAAGGAAAGCCAGGGAGAAGGGCGGGAACCAGGGAAACGTAAGAAATTTGTAATGAGCGGAAAAGGCACTCTTACCCTTTTATGCCGTCAGAGAAAGCAAAGCTGGAAAGTATCGTTTGACAGTCCGCCTGTCAATCCAGTATGATGAACGAAACAAGACTGTTCGCTGCCGCTTCTGAAAATGGATTTCGTTAACTGAAAACAGAGAAAGCGGCGGAAAGAGAAAGGAAGGATCTTATGGAAGCGATCGTTCGTGTCGTTGTGCATCTGGCTTGTTTTGCGCTGGCGCTGTACGCCATGCAGGCTCTGAACTATGAAAAACTGATCCGCAAAGGGCATGTCGTGCAGGCTCAGCTGCTGTATATTCTGACCGCGATGTGCATCGCTTTGTTAGCGGCGCAGTTTTTACTCAATCTCGTCATCAAGATCCATGTATAAACAAAAAGGATAGGGACATACTCACCACTAGAGGTGAAATCCATGTATATGTACGAAAAGAAAAGTACCAAAGGCAAAGCGACAGCCGTGATCCTGATGACGATGATTCTGATTCTGATCTCCGGTTTCTTCATTGCCAATTCCACTTTATTCAACAACAAACCCGTCCTTCCGGTCAATCAGCCGGACGCTGTGGCTTCCCTGCATATCCCGGTCGTGCTGCCGGCAGACGAAACCGTCGCCGCACCGTTTGCGATCAACGCCAAGGAAGTCCTGCATTTCTTCGATAAAACAAAAAGCGAAGACGTGTTAAGTCAGGCCGTTACGGAATTTGAAGGCGTATATCGTCCGAATCAGGGACTCGATTACGCGTATGACGGCAAAGTCTTCGAGGCCACGGCAATGCTGGGCGGCACGGTGACGGAAGTCAAAGAAGACGCGATGTTCGGCAAGAGCGTCACGGTGAAAACCGGGGAAGATCTGGAAATTACCTATCAGAGCTTATCCCAGGTATCGGTAAAAAAAGATCAGGTTGTCAATCAGAACGATGTCCTTGGCCTGGCAGGCGAAAACATCTATAACAAGGATCTTGGAATCCATCTTCATGTCGTGGTGCAGAAGGACGGTAAGCTGATTGATCCGGCAACGGTCATCGGCATGAAACCGGCTGAAATAAAATAGCACTTCGGTGCTGTTTTTTTCTGACAGGTACGCGCTGCGATAGCCCTTGAAATAGTTACAAATTCATTAATTCTGGTGTTATTTTAAGGAGTTGTGTTATAATGTTTGTGTTTACACGAGATGCGGAGGTTGGTTTATGTTGTTTACCAAAGAAGTAGGTATCGACTTAGGTACCGCGAATACATTAATTTACGTTAAAGGAGAGGGCATCGTGTTGAACGAGCCTTCCGTTGTTTCATTAGATGCAGAAACGAAGAAGTGCCTGGCTGTCGGCCAGGACGCGAAGGAAATGCTGGGCAGAACCCCGGGCCGCGTCAGCGCGATCCGTCCGTTAAAGGATGGCGTCATCGCCGATTTTGAAGTCACCGAGCTGATGCTTGAGCATTTTATCCGCAAACTGAAACTCAAGGGAATGTTCTCCCGTCCGACGATTCTGATCTGCTGCCCGTCGAACATCACGTCCGTCGAACGCAACGCGATCCGGGACGCGGCTTACCGCTGCGGCGCCAAGCGCGTTTACATCGAAGAGGAACCAAAGGTTGCGGCGATCGGTGCGGGTCTGGATATCGCCAAGCCGACAGGCTCGATGGTTCTGGATATCGGCGGCGGAACGACCGACGTTGCGATTCTTTCCCTGGGTGAAATCGTCACCAGCACGTCCTTAAAGATTGCGGGCGATAAGCTCGACCGCGATCTGATCAAATATGTGAAGGAAAGCTATAAGCTCTTGATCGGCGACCGCACTGCGGAAGAAATCAAGAAGCGCATCGGCACGGCCTGGAGAGGCAGCCGCAGCGATTCGATGGATGTCAGCGGGCGTGACCTGGTCACCGGTCTGCCGCACACGATCACGCTGAATTCGGAAGAAACAGAACTGGCCATGCGCGAAAGCCTGCAGGACGTCGTCCGGGCCTGCCGTACAGTTCTGGAACAGACACCTCCGGAATTGAGTGCGGATATCGTCAGCCGCGGCGTAGTCTTAACCGGCGGCGGCGCGCTGCTGCAGGGGATCGATCAGCTGCTGATCAACGAGCTGAACGTTCCGGTGTATGTCGCTGAAAACGCGCTGTCCTGCGTGGCGGAAGGCACGGGCGTCATGCTTGAAAATCTGCATCTTGTTCGCTAGTAACCAACAATATCGCTGATTCAGCGATATTTCTTTATCGTAGTCTGGGGGTACTTTCAATGCTGCATTTGATTGAAGGCGCCTTTCCGTTCTTTGCGCTGCCGTTTGTGATTTCTCTGATCTGCGTACCGATTGCCAAGCGCATCGGATTCGCCTTAAAGGTGTACGCAGTGGAAAACAACCGAACGGTTCATCACGGAAAGATAGTGCAGATGGGCGGTCTGGCCGTTTTCGTCGCCTTTATGATTTCAATGGCCTGTTTTTTGAAGGCCGACTCGACCATCAACGGGATCCTGATCGGAGGCTCGGTGGTCTTTTTGGGCGGCTTGCTCGACGACATGATCAATTTGTCGCCATTAAAAAAACTGTTGTTTGAAGTCGCCGGGGCGCTGATCGCGATTCTGGTCGGCGGCATCGGCCTGACGTCGATCACCCTGCCGTTTGGCATTGAGATCAATATGATGCCGTTTTCCTTTCTTGTTTCGTTTATCTGGATTGTCGGCGTGACCAACGCGATCAACCTGATCGACGGACTGGACGGCTTATCGGCAGGATCTGCTTTATCGTCGTCTGCACGATCGGCTTCATCGGTTTCTTTATGGGACGCCGGGATATTCCGGTGATCTCCTTGATCCTGGCGGGCGCGATCGCCGGTTTCTGCCGTACAATTTCCATCCGGCGTCGATCTTCCAGGGCGACTGCGGGCGTTGTTCCTCGGTTCACGCTGGCCTGCTCTGTCGCTGCTGGGTTTAAGACGACGACGTTCATCACGCTGGGCTTCCCGGTGATCATTCTGTTCGTTCCGATTTCCGACACGCTGATCGCGATGGTGCGGCGGAAGCTGAGCGGCAAGGGATCATGCAGGCGGACCGCTCGCATTTGCATCACATC
>QFCE01001036.1_pt1 | contig 10900 bp, 10 predicted proteins | sample 5346091 | NCBI WGS metagenome assembly QFCE01 (sample SAMN09062252, study PRJNA434731) | Human gut metagenome, whole genome shotgun sequencing project. | isolation source: stool timepoint A chromium assembly | host: Homo sapiens | collected 2015 | reverse complement strand
ATCTTTGGTGCATAAAACAGACAGGGCGCACCGGGATGCTCCGGTGCGCCCTGAATTGGACTTGTGTTCAGGCCAGGAAATCCTTCAGTTTTTTACTGCGGCTGGGGTGGCGCAGTTTGCGCAGTGCCTTTGCCTCGATCTGGCGAATGCGCTCGCGGGTGACGTTGAATTCTTTTCCGACTTCTTCCAGCGTGCGGCTGCGGCCGTCCTCAATGCCGAAACGCAGCTTGAGCACTTTTTCCTCACGGGGGGTCAGGGTGCTCAGCACATCCACCAGCTGCTCCTTGAGCAGTGTGAACGAGGCGGCTTCGCTGGGTTCGCTGGCGTCTTCGTCGGGGATGAAGTCGCCCAGATGGGAGTCTTCTTCTTCACCGATGGGGGTTTCCAGAGAAACCGGTTCCTGAGCGATTTTCAGGATCTCACGCACCTTGTCCACGGGCATATTCATCTCCTGGGCAATCTCTTCGGGAGACGGATCATGTCCCAGCTGCTGCAGTAGCTGGCGCGACACACGGATGACCTTGTTGATGGTCTCCACCATATGGACGGGAATACGGATTGTGCGGGCCTGGTCGGCGATGGCACGGGTGATGGCCTGACGAATCCACCAGGTGGCGTAGGTGGAGAACTTGTAGCCTTTGGTGTAGTCGAATTTTTCCACGGCTTTGATGAGCCCCAGGTTTCCTTCCTGAATCAGGTCCAGGAATTGCATGCCGCGGCCCACATAGCGCTTGGCGATGGATACCACCAGACGCAGGTTGGCTTCGGCCAGCTTCTGTTTGGCAGTTTCGTTGCCTTCGGCCATTTTCTGAGCCAGATCGATCTCTTCATCGGGGCTGAGCAGCGGCACTTTGCCAATTTCCTTCAGATACATGCGCACGGGATCGTCGATGCTGAAGTTATCCACCAGTGTATTGGGATCGACCAGTTCTTCCTCTTCGATTTCTGTGATCTCCTCCAGGGGCGGATCCGCGTCGTCAATGGGTTCGGGCAGATAATCGTCGCCGGCCGTATCGATGCCCAGCAGCTCGAGGGTATCGTAGATGCTGTCCATCTGGTCGCTTTCCAGATCCATATCGTCCAACACTTCAGAAAGCTCGGCAGAGTCGAGCTTTCCTTTTTTGCGCCCTTTGATGAGCAGGTCGCGCAGTTTTTCGCTGGCCTGGATAATGGTGGAAGCAGGCAGGGAGGCGATCATTTTCTCGTCCAGTTTGCCGGTCAGCTTCGGTTTGACTTCGGTGGTGTCTTCTTCGGCTTTATCGGCTGCATTTGCACCCAGTTCTGTCTCTTCTGCATAAGCGGCCGCTTTTTTCATGGAACCCTTTTTGACCGTATTCTTTTTTGCGGAATCTTTCCCTCCGGCGGCAGCCTCTTTGGTGCTGTCCTTGACGCTTTGTGTTTCCATTTCCTTCACGGCTGCCTCGACCTCTGCGGTACTGCGCTCCTTGCCGGGCGCTTTCTTTGTATTAGCCATTCCGTTTTCCTCCATACTGTTTTTTCTCTTTATTTTTCTCAATGGCTGCGGTCAGGGGATCTTCTGCCGCAGCGCGGCTGCGCTTGGCCGCCTCGCTTTGAACAATGGATATGTAGTCCTGCAGGGCTTGCTCCCGCCATGCGGCGGATTCCGGCTGCTGCAGGATATTGGTGATGTGGCTCATCTCCTCGCCAGTCAAACATTCCGACAGAACGGCAATGCCGTTGCTGCGGCCTTCCTGGGCGCAACGCAGCAGGGCGGCATAGGTTTTGGCCAGCAGAGGAGAAGAAAAGGTTTGCGGAGCGATGGGCGCCGTAGGAAAGAACAGGGCGCTGTCCAGAACCAGAAGGCGGATAATGCCTTCTTCGGCTCGGGCAGAGCGAAGATTGTCATACCGGGCGCCGCGCTCTTTGGGTTGGAGTTCCAGGGCCGGATTTAAATCTTTGCGCTGTTGTTTGGCGCGGTCCTGCTTCTGCCGGGTGCGGAATGCGTGCCGGGCCTCGGACAAGATTGCCTGGGCACTGATGCCGCATATTTCAGCGGCGCGGTTGGCGTAAACTTCGCGCTCCACGGGGTTCTCCAAGGTGGACAAAAGTGTGCTGACGTCGCGGGAGTACGCCACCTTCTGAGTGTCTGAACTGAGATTGTATTTTGATGCAATCACGGCCATGCGGTATTCCACGCCGTTTTCGCTGCCGCTGAGCAGGCGTTCAAAAGCCTCGCGACCCTGGAATTTGATGAAATCATCGGCATCCTGCTTGATGCTGTTCCCATTCACAATGCGATTGGGAAGCTGCAGAACGCGCACGGAAAACTCCGAATTGTTCAACAGCTGCAATGCGCGCTCGGTGGCGATTTTTCCGGCATTGTCGTTGTCATAACAAATGACAATTTCCTTGGTGTAGCGGGACAGGAGCCTTGTCTGCTCCACTGTCAGCGCAGTGCCCATGGAAGCCACCGCATTGTCGAACCCGGCCTGGTGAAGCGTGACGACGTCGAGGTTGCCCTCGCACAGGATGATATTGGGGCGCTTCGACTTTTTGGCTAGGTTCATGGCATACAGTGCGCGGCGCTTACTATATGTAATGGTTTCCGAGGTATTCATGTATTTTGGCTCGGACTTGTCCAGCACGCGGCTGCCGAAGCCGATCACGTCGCCCCGCACATCAATGACGGGGAGCATGAGGCGGTTGCGGAATTTATCGTAGATGCCGCCGTTTTTACCCTTCACGGCCAATCCTGCCGCTAAAAGCTCGGCTTTGGTATAGCCCAGTTTGATCATGGCCTGGATCAGCGCGTCCCACTGGTCGATGGATGCCCCCATGCCAAAGCGCACGGCGGTTTTGCGGGTGATTCTGCGGCGGTCCAGGTATTGCTGCACGGAACGTCCTTCGCTTCCCTGGAGCAGCTTATAATAGAAGCGGGCGGCGTCTTTATTCAGTGCCAGTACGCGTGTGCGCAGGCGGCTGCTTTCGCCATGGCGGTCTTCTTCGGGCACCTCCATTCCGGCGCGTTTGGCCAGGAAACGGACGGCGTCCGGAAAAGAGAGGTTTTCCTCTTCCATGATGAAGTTGATCACGCCGCCGCCTTTGCCGCAGCCAAAGCAGTGGTAAATCTGCTTATCCGGGGAAACGGAAAAGGAACCGGTCTTTTCGCTGTGGAAAGGGCACAGGCCGAAAAGGTTGCTGCCTTTTTTGGTCAAATGAACATAGTCGGATATCACATCGACAATATCGCTGCGTGCGATCAGTTCATCCAAAAAATTGGCTGGAATTGACATGTTTCCCCTCCTTGTGAACATTTTGCCCAAAAGAAAACCGTTTATTCCGCTTTGGCGTGAAAAATATGGGGCAACGCTCTTTTTTCATACTATTTTATATATACGCAGAAATTTTTGAAATCCCTTTTTTTTGCGGCGAAAAAACATGGAAAAGCAGAAATATAAGCAAATTGACAGGATTGCGGGGAAGGGCTATAATAAAATCTATCTATTCTGCTGGAGGAAAAGGCGATGGACACTTGGGTGCTGACGGCACACTGGGGGGAAGAAAAAATTCCGGAGGATCTTTTGGTGCAGCTGGTACCGCCGGAACGTTTGGGGCGGCTGGGTCGTCCTCAGATGGAGGAGCGGCGGCAAATCTGTGCTGCTTATGCAATGCTGCGGCGCGCTGCAGCGCGTCTGCTGGGCTGTGCTTCTGTACCGGAGCTCTCCTATGGCCTACGGGGAAAACCCTGCTTTGCCGCATATCCTCAACTGCAGTTCAGCTTGAGTCACACTGAAGGCGCTGCGCTGTGCGCGCTGAGCGATCGGGCTGTGGGGGCAGATGTGGAGCGCATTCGTCCCGTTACGGCGCAGCGGGCGCGGCGACTGCGCCTGAGTGAAACGCCGGAGGAATTTTATGCCGGATGGGTGGAGCGGGAAAGCCGTGTGAAGTGCCGCGGCGGCAGCGCGCTTTCCTGCCGCAGGCCGGTGGCGGAAGAAACAGGAGAGCATTACCGCACGCTGGATGTGGGCCGGGAATGGGCGGCGGGGCTGTGCACGTTGTCCTGCGCGCGGGTGCACAGGGAGGATCTGTATCTGCCCGAGCTTCTGAAAACGGAATAAAAGACCCGCACGGCGGCAAAAAATCGCTTGTTCAAGCGATTTTTTTGTTGCCCGCGGGTGCGCTGCGTGCTATACTATAGTATCTATATTGCTTTTGTTTATAAAATATTTTTGATACTCAACTGTTGACTTTCTTCCAAATGGTTCAGTTGGGTGCACAAGCGTTCGGCGCTGGTGCAGTATTTGTCGCTGTCGTGCTGTCGAGCGTATTGGCTCACTTCGGTGAACAGCGCTTCGGCTTCGTCGATCTCGTCGTGTTCGATAACTACGTGAAGGTATGCCTCGTGCGCCTGCCAGGTCCGGTCGGCCTGGGAGAGGGCGCGCTCGGCGGATTCCCACTGTTCCTGCTGGGCGGCGGCTTGGGATGCATTCAGCTGTGTGCGGATGGAATCGCTGATGTCGGACACGGTGCGCTGGTTCATGGCGCCGGCAGTGAACAGGGACACCAGGATCAGGCAGGCAATGAAAAAAGGTTTCATATACGTTACTCCTTTTTGAGAAAATAGAGCTGATGCTGTTTGTCCACGGTCAGCAGAAAGAGCGATTGTATGGAGGGGATATTGTTTTCCTCCAGCCGCCGCTGAAGCCAGGTGTGGTCAAGATGCAGACGATGCAGATTCCGTTCCAGCAACCGTCCATCACTGATGAGCACGGTGGGCAGACCGGTATCGTCCACTTTATGGTTTTGGGCGCTCTTGGGCGTCAGCGGTTGATACTCCGGATACAGGAGAACGGATAGTTTCCCATTGGTTTCCAGGATAGCGTATTGCACGGTGGCAAGGTCCACCACGCCCTGTTGACGCAGTTCTTCAATCAGTTCGTCCACAGTGAAGCGGGTACGGCGCATCTCATCTTGCAGGACGTGGCCTTCCTGAATAATAACGGTGGGACTGCCGCAGATCAGGTCCCGGAAGCGGATGCTTTTCAGGTTCAGTACAGAAATCATCATAGACAGAGACAGCAGTGTCAGGATCGGAAGGACACCGTTGATCAGTGGGATGCCGAAATCCTGCATTGGAACAGCAGCCAAATCAGAGATCAGCAGTGCCAGCACCAGTTCGGACGGTTCCAGTTCACCGATCTGGCGTTTGCCCATGAGCCGCAGGCCGGCCATGATCAGGAAATAAAGAATGATCGTTCGGATCAGCGCAGTCAGCATGCAGATAACACCTCCGCGTTCAGTATTTGCAGTTGCGCCGGTCTTTATGCCGCGGGGCGGCTTTGTCATACATATCATTGGGCGGAGGAACAATAAAAGGAGACTATAATTTTATGTGTGGTATTGTTGGATTTGTCGGTAAAGAAGAAGCGGCACCCATTTTGTTGGATGGATTGGAACGCATGGAGTACCGCGGCTATGATTCGGCGGGGATTGCTGTGCGTTCTGAACAGGAAGGACTGCAGGTGAAAAAGGCCAAGGGGCGGCTGCATGTGCTGAGAGAGCTGACCCGCGACGGGGCGGAACTGTCCGGAACGCTGGGGATTGGCCACACCCGCTGGGCGACCCACGGGGAGCCGAATGATGTGAATGCCCATCCCCACATCAGCGAAAATGGCCGCATCGCCCTGGTACATAACGGCATCATTGAAAACTACATGGAGATCAAAGAACACCTCATCAAGCAGGGCGTGACTTTTGCCTCCGATACCGACAGCGAAGTGGTGGCCCAGCTTCTGGAGTTTCACTATCATGAATGCGGCAACATGCTGGAGGCGGTGGGCCGCGTGCTGCGCCGCATTGAAGGGTCTTACGCCTTCGGTATCATCTGCGCTGACTATCCGAATGCCCTGATCGCAGCACGTAAGGACAGCCCTCTGATTCTGGGTTATGGGGAGAACGGGAATTTTCTGGCCTCCGATGTAACGGCGGTCATCAAGCACACCCGGGACGTGGTGTATATGGACGATGGCGAGATCGCCGTGCTGACCGCAGACAGCATTGACGTGTTCGACGATGAGCTGATACCGGTGGACAAGAAGCACCACACGGTGGACTGGGACGTTTCTGCGGCGGAGAAAGGCGGCTATCCGCACTTTATGCTCAAGGAGATCATGGAGCAGCCGGAAGCCGTGCGCAAAACCGTGTCGCCCCGGATCAGGGACGGCCGTGTGGTACTCGATGACGTGGCCCTGACGGCGGACTATGTGAAAGAGATCTCCCGTATCTATATCATTGCCTGCGGTTCGTCTTATCACGTGGGCATGGTCAGCAAATACAACTGGGAACGCCTGCTGCGCCGCCCGGTGGAAGTGTGCCTGGCTTCGGAGTTCCGCTACAGCGCGCCTTTGGTGGATGAACACACGCTGGTGGTGGTCATCAGCCAGTCTGGTGAAACACTGGACACCATGGCCGCCATGCGCGAAGCCAAGCGCCTGGGCGGGCGGACACTGGCCATTGTAAACGTGGTGGGATCTTCGATCGCCCGGGAGTCTGACGATGTGCTCTATACCTGGGCTGGACCGGAGATCGCTGTGGCGACTACGAAGGCTTATTCGACGCAGCTTGTGCTGATGGATCTGGTGGGACTGTATCTGGCGGACGTGCTGGGCACGGTGGAGTCGGCGGAGTACAGCGCCATTGTGGAGGAACTGGCGGTGCTGCCGGAAAAACTGGAAAAAGTGCTGGCGCATGTGGAGGATATCCAGTATTTTGCCTCCCGTTATTTCAATCATGATTCCATCTTTTTCATCGGTCGGAATCTGGATTATGCCATGGGTATGGAAGGTTCGCTGAAACTTAAGGAGATCAGTTACATCCACTCGGAGGCATACGCTTCCGGAGAGCTGAAGCACGGCACCATTTCCCTGATCGAACATGGGACGCTTGTGGTGGCGCTGGGCACTTACCGGGCGCTGCTGGATAAAAGCATAAGCAACGTGGTGGAGGTCAAAGCCCGCGGCGCGGAGGTGCTGGCCGTGACGACAGATGAGTTCCGCGGGAAAATGGAAAAAACTGCCGATGCGGTCATTGCCGTGCCGGAGAGCCATCCTGTGGTGCAGCCCTCTCTGGGTGTTGTTCCGCTGCAGCTGTTTGCCTATTATGTGGCGCTGCAGCGCGGCTGCGATATCGACAAGCCGCGCAATCTTGCCAAAAGCGTCACAGTGGAATGACGGCATACGATTGATACAGCCGGCCCGCGGCCTGTTGCCATGCTGCGGGTCGGTTTTCTGCGGTTCTGTCCCTAGCCGGGGCGGAACGCTTGAACGAAGGCGGCAAACATGATAAAATACTCTGGAACAGGATAGAGCAAATGACAAGGAAGTGAACCCATGCCGATTCGAATCCCGGACTCTCTGCCCGCTACGGCGACGCTGGAGAGCGAAAATATTTTTGTCATGACGGAGTATCGTGCGCTGCATCAGGATATCCGTCCGCTGAAACTGGTTATTTTGAACCTGATGCCCACCAAGATTACCACAGAGACGCAAATCCTGCGCAAGCTGTCCAATACGCCGCTGCAGATTGATGTGGAACTGCTGCAGGTGGTGAGCCACGATGCCAAGCATACCAGTGAGGAGCATTTGGAATCATTTTATCGCACGTTTGATGAGATTAAAAACCGGCGCTACGACGGTATGATCATTACCGGCGCGCCGGTGGAAAATTTGGAATTTGAAGATGTGGACTACTGGCAGGAGTTGTGCTGCATTATGGAATGGAGCAAAACGAACGTACACTGCACACTGCATATCTGCTGGGGCGCCCAGGCGGGCCTGTATTATCATTACGGCCTGCAGAAGCGGCAGCTGCCGGAAAAACTCTTCGGCGTGTATGAGCACACAGTACTCAAACGCAATTCGCCCATTTTCCGGGGATTTGACGATACGTTTTATGCGCCGCATTCCCGCTGGACAGAAATTCCACAGGAGGAGATCCGGAAAGTGCCCGGCTTGGAGCTGATGGCTGTGTCCGAGGCCGCCGGGGTGTTTGCGGTGAAAGAAAAGAGCGGAAGCCAGTTCTTTGTCATGGGTCATCCGGAATATGACCGCGATACGCTGGCCAAGGAGTATTTCCGGGATGTGGAGGCGGGGAAGGAGATCCATGTGCCGGAACATTATTTCCCGCATGATGATCCCCGGCAGTCGCCTGTTGTCCGCTGGCGCAGCGCGGCGCAGCTCCTGTATACCAACTGGCTGAATTATTATGTGTATCAGACGACGCCTTACAACCTGGTCACGGGGAACTGAAGCGGGACCAGAAGCGCAGAGGATGCGGAGGGAGTTTTCAGAATGATGGATGAGAAAAAAAGGGTTTGCGGCCGCAGGGACTGCATGGAGTGTCCGCGTCAGCGGGTTGGTCGGTGCCAGGCTACGCCGGCGCAGCGTGAGGCGCACGAATGCCGGTGCGGACTGCGGGACAAGCGGGCGCAGCAGGAACAGAATCGATGATGAAAAGAGCAGCCTGACCGGCGAACGGTCAGGCTGCTTTTCTCCTTATGTGTGCAAGAGCAGAGGCTGGAGCTGGCGGCCCTGCAGGGCGGCCTCCAGCGCAGGGCGGAGCTGGTTCATATCCGCTACCAGGGAGCATGGTTTTCCCTCTGGATCATCTTGCCCGAAGGGAACGAAATAATAGTGCTTACGCGCCAAGAGACGGCCAATGTTTTCGGCGTTACCGGCCAGGGCGTCGTTGCTTGCGATAGCCAGAAGTACGGGACGGCCGTTGCGCAGATGCGCTTTGGCTGCCAGGGTAACGGTGGAATCTGTCACGCCGCCGGAAAGCTTTGCCAGCGTGTTGCCTGTGCAGGGGGCGATGACCAGCGCGTCCAGCAGCTTTTTGGGCCCGATCGGCTCGGCGTCGCGGATGCAGCGGATGGCCGAACGGCCCGCGGCCGTTTCGACGGTTTTCAAGAAATCTGCGGCACTTCCGAAGCGGGTATCTGTGGAAGCGGCGCTCTCTGACACGATGGGGATCACTGTTTCGTATTCCTGCGTCAGCAGGAGATACTGTTCCAGCACTTTTTTGTGCGTGCAGAAAGAGCCGCAGAAGGCGAAGCCGATGCGCTCCTTTTTCATAAAGACACCTCCTGTTCTGTCAGAATTTGAAGGACCGTATCTACGATGGCCTGCCCGGCGGAACCCGGGGCGACCTTGCCGGGAAGCCCGAGGGCCCATATGGTTTCAAGTTCCAGCTGCTCTGCTGCGCGCAGGTCGATGCCGCCGGGCTTGGAGGCCAGATCGATGCACAGACACGACTTGGGAACCAGGGGGAGCAGAGTTTGGTCCAAAATGAGGTGGGGGATGGTGTTGTAAAGTACGTCGCAGCGAGGAAGACATCCGGCCAGATCCCGTAGTGGACAGGGGATACAGCCGTCCAGTTCTGCCTGCACCAGATCTTTTCCTTTGCGGGCTGCCACGGTCACGCTGGCGTGAAGGTTCAGCAGCAGCCGTGCCAGAAACTTTCCGATTCTGCCGTACCCCAGTATCAAGCAGTTTGTGCCTTTTACGGTGCGTTTCAAGCGGTCCATTGTTAGCTCCAATGCTCCTTCTGCCGTAATGTAGGCATTGCGGAGCACGAATTCTTCTCGTTTGTAGTAATCGATGGGCAGAAGATTATACTCTGCGGCCGAACGCAGCAGAGCTTCGCTCAGCATGCCACCGAAAATTTTTTGCTGCGGATGCAGCAGAGACCACAGCATTTCCATAGGCAGCCGTTTTTCCATAGAGGGCGCGTTCAGACAGTTGTCGCTGTCCGCTGCGGGCAGCGGGAGCAGTATGATGTCCGCCGCGCCCAGATGGGCGGCGATTTCCGGCGTCAGGTGATCGGCGGCTTGAAATCCAAGGGCGGAAACGCTGCGGCCGGCCTCTTTTAATTGATGTATGATTGCTTCCTGGCGGGCGTCTCCGCCCGCTACAAAAAATGTCTGTTCCATAGCTTCCCTCCGTCACCATCCTATTCTTGCTGGGCAGAGTTGGTGATTGCACCCGGACGGAGAATATGGTATACTCAGACATAACCAGACAGAAAACATACCTGAGGTGAGGCTATGGTTCGTTATCCTTATTTATTATTTGATGCAGACGATACGCTTCTGGACTTTTCGCGCAATGGAGACAAGGCGTTTTCCCTGCTGTGCGCAAAATACAGTTTTCCCTGCAATGAGGAAAGCCGCGCGTTGTTTGAGGCGTTCAATCAGCCTTTGTGGCGGGATTTGGAAAGGGGAACGATTACAAAAGAGTTTTTGAAAACGGAGCGCTTTCGGCGCTTTTTAGATGCGCTGCACCGCAGTGAAGACCCCGAGGAAGTCAACCGGGATTTTATGGAGTTCCTTGGCCGCGGGAGTTTTCTGATGCCTTATGCGGAAGAAGTGTGCCGGGAGCTGGCGCAGGAGCACCAGATTTATATTCTGACGAATTCGGTGGAGAGCGTACATACCGACCGCATGCAGCGTTCCCTGATCGCTCCGTATGTCAAAGAATCTTTTGTGTCGGAGTGCGTGGGCTATGAAAAACCGAATAAGTTCTATTTTGATTATGTACTGGAGCATATCCCGGGCATCACGCGGGACAACTGCCTGCTGATCGGCGATTCGCTTACCAGTGATATGCAAGGGGGGATCAATGCCGGACTCCATGTATGTTGGTATAATCCGACCTGCCAGGACGTGATCGGTACACTTCCGGTGGACTACATTATCCACGACCTGAGAGAGTTGCTGGCGATAGTTCGCTGAGGAGTTTCCGGTGAATGCATGAAATGGTGGAAACCGGGAATACTGATACAGAGCGGCCATATTTCCGAGCTGTGAAAAAACTTTTGGAAAAATATGAAAAAAAGTCTTGACAAGAGCTTGAAGGTATGGTATTCTAACAAAGCTGTCCGC
>QFCE01002102.1_pt1 | contig 10925 bp, 9 predicted proteins | sample 5346091 | NCBI WGS metagenome assembly QFCE01 (sample SAMN09062252, study PRJNA434731) | Human gut metagenome, whole genome shotgun sequencing project. | isolation source: stool timepoint A chromium assembly | host: Homo sapiens | collected 2015 | reverse complement strand
ATCGCCGCTGACGCCCCGGCCTGTCCGGATTTTTCCTTCTCCATTTTCCTGCCCGGCAGCGCGTTCTGCCAGATAAACCAAGTCCGGATCGCTGAGAAACCACATGTCTTTCATATAGGGGTGATAATGAATCAAAACACCCGAATGATCAACATCGTGATAGGTGCATCGCTCGATAATGATCACGTCCCCGATCTTGATGTTCGGATCCAACGCCCCCGCCGTTCCGATCATGATCACAACGGATACCTGCTTATCGATCAGCAGCTGTGTTGCTAAAGCTGCATTCACTTTGCCGACACCGCAGCGTACCGCAGTGATGGATTGTCCCTGCCATGTCCCCTCGATGAGTTTCAGCATTGCGGTTTCTTCTGTTTTCTCAATCCGCATCTGCGCGATCAACGGTTGAATTTCATCATCGGCCGCCGCGATAATTCCGATTTTTTGTTTCATAGGTTTCTCCTTTGTCACGGGTAAACACAAAATTATGATCATTCGAAAGTTCGGCTTGATAGCGATAACCACGCCGATTGAATGTTTTCAGCTGTTCTGGATTTTCCGCTCGGATTTCCGCTAAATAGCGGATCATTTCACCCCGTGCGATCTTTACATAAACACCCTTCTCCCGCAGCCCCATCTCGGTTTCTTCATAGAACCAGCATTTAATATACCGGACAGGTGAAGCCGCATAACGACTGACGCTGCGGGCATGCTGAGCGCTGGCTAAATCGATTAAAACAGAATCTGACTGGGCCAGGTGCTGATATAAACGATCGCCCCAGAATTCATAAAGACTGCGAAACGCGGGTGTTTTTAATGGAGAATCCATTTCCAGGCGATGCGGATGAATACCATCCAGCGGCCGCAGCAGGCCATAAAATCCAGAGAGAACCCGGACGTGGCGGTCCACATAGTCCAGCTGCTCATCCGTAAATACGTGCGGTGCCATCGTCTGGTACTGAATACCGTCATAGCTCAGAATTGCGGGTGTCCCTTCCTTATTCAGATCCAGGATTTGATATTGTTTTCTTGCTTCTTCGGCAATCTGTGGACTGCATTTTAACAGTCTGCGCAGTTGTTCCTGATTGAGCGCTTTGAGGGTTGGCAGCAATTTCCGACTGTCTTCAAGAAAGAAAGGCTGATGTCTGGACGACATAAAAACTTCGTCGGTTTTAATGCGCTTTGCTGGCGCGATGATCAGTTTCACGCTGTTCCCCTCCTTTGGTAAAATTAAGCTGGTCCTGAAGAGATAGCCAATGTTTTATTTCAGATTCTTGAATTCGGTCTGCGCCTCTTTTTGTTTTATGACCCCGGCCATATATCCTAGGAAGTCATCATAGCCTAAATTCCAATAATAAAGATCATCGATGATCTTGGGAATTTTAAAGTGATCCAGCTTGTATTTCGAGATTTCCACTGATACTTTCTGTAATTCATGCCAATTGAGATCGCCTCCACTTAACTTTGAAACCCATTCCTTATCCACCAGGGCCACGTTGGTATTGGATTCGATTACTTTAAAATCACGCTCAACACTTACAAAATTCTGTAAAGTTTCATTAGTCAGGATATTCTTATATTTACTATTTAATCCATATAAAGCAATTTCATCTGCAATAGCCTGGGTTGTCAATTCTGGCGATATAACCTGACCTTTTTCAAAATAATGTTTAAGCACTTCACCTGCTTGTTTTAATCCGGGATTTTTTTTCAGCATTCCATCTTCAGCAATAGTAAACGTCCAAACTTCCGCTCTTTCTAAAAGTCCTTCACGGTTAATCCGTCCGGCAATCTGGAGTAAAGAAGCCAGCGAACTAAGTTCACGGAATCCAATACGAAAGGACAAATCAACTCCCGCTTCTATACACGAAGTCGCTACCAATGTCCAGTCGCAATCAGCTTTATTTTCCAGTCTTAGCCTTACTTTTCTCAACGTGGCTTCCCGATCTTCTGATTTCAACGATTTAGATAAATGTTCAACTTTTGTTCGGCCGCAGGTTTTCGCCAACTGATGCGCCAAGAAGGCCGCGCTATCAATTGTATTCATAATTACCAATCGTGGCCCGGGAACACTGCTGATCCATTCAACAAGCTCTGCTGTCGATTTTGCTTTTGGATCATAGCGGTAAACAACTCGCTGTCTTTCATAAATTGCAAGCTGCTTGCGTAGGTTAGCATCAACGATTTCAGGCACTTCAAAATTCAATTGATCCCCAGCGATTGCTTTGATTGTCCAAAAACGACTTAACGAGCCTGAAGCCAGAACCCAATAACAATTCCACTCATTCGCTAAGACCTTCATCCATTTCCAAGCCATCGGCAATAAAGCCGCGGGCAGTGCCGCATGAGACTCATCAACAAAGATGGCGCTGCCAGGGAGTTCATGCAATCGGCGCAATGCCGCAGGCGAATCTGACGCCAAAGTTTCAAAAAAAGCAACAGCAGTTGTCACCACGATTGGCGCCCGCCAAAGCGCTGTTAAATGCCGGATATTTTCATTTTCAAAATCCGCCCGATGATGAAGCTCAGCGACCACCTCTTCGGGATTCTCACCCGGAAGCGTAAGAATTTCCCGATAGATTTCCACTGTCTGCTCAATAACATGCGTAAAAGGCTGGATTACAAAAATCCTGCGCAAGCCACGCTTTTGAGTCTGGACAAGCAAATGAGCCAAAATCGCAAGTGTCTTCCCGGTTCCAACCGGACTATCGCAAGAACTGATTTTAGCGGATACCAAGGAATCTCTGCAGGCCACATACATTAGTTCGCGCAGGCGATTTCGTTCTCCTGCATCACTCGTCTTTTTCAACTGCTCGATATACTGATTCACCTGTCTCAACCGTTTATCAGGCTGCAGCTGAATTTGTTCATCTTTGGATTGATTTTTTGTATAATGATGCGAGGTATCCGTATGATCTGCATCCACAACGCAAGACAGAAGCATCCTCAAGAAAACTGAAAGGTCACTGGTAATCTCGTCACAATTCGTAAAACAAATTGAGTCATGAATCAAGCGCTGATGAAGATCATCATAGACTGATAGTTTACTGTCTACCAAACGCGCTATTGCCGCATCACGAAAAATAAAATCACCCTTATTTTGCTCAGCGGTAAAATCCGGAAACCCACGGTGATGAGCCTGAATCACCGCTGCAGTCAACGCTGAAAAATGTTGGTCCTGCAGCCAATAGGCCGCACCGGCATCGACATGATTCAAGGGCAATACCGACGCTGACAATTCCCCCGAAAGCACCTTTTGGTTTTTTTCATCTAACTTTCCAAGGTCATGAAAGGCTGCAATATTTTCAATCAGCCGCAGAAATTTCATACCATCTTTAACTAGATAACTGCCTGCCTCCTTTGCATAGCGGCGAGCTAATAAAAGGACGCCGCGGATGTGCGCGGCGTATGTTTGAGCGGTAATACCATTTTTGGGACTGTGAGCAAAGTATCCCATCATCGAACTAAATCGACAATTGATCCCACTTGAGCCGCCAGTTCCTCCGGCAGTTCCGTTTTGTCGCAATAATCAAGCCAGCTCGTTGAAGGATCATTTGGATTTCCAATCCGTGTCGGCGTTAACGCTTCAAACAATTTGTAATCTGCACAGCTCCCCAGCGGATTCAAATGTTCAATATACCACGCGTGTCTGATTCGTACATCCGGGCGAATTGCTGAACGATTAAGATCATATGCCAATGGAATCAGAATTTTAAGCAGTTCAATATCCGCAGCCGTACAGCCAGTTTTCTCTGCGTAATTTGGGTTGATAAAGAATGGCATACAATAAACGCCATGCTCAACCACACGGAAAGCAAGCGGCGCCATCCCGGAATTTTTTCCTTCTTGAACTCCAGCTTTGTTCGTATTCGTATACCGCACAATATCGACTGGTGAAATTGAAATTCCTACGCCGAATTGAACGACGCCAGACTTGATATATCCTTTGTTCGCACTTTCTTCCAGAAAAGTATTACCGAATACACGGGCATCCCAATATTTCTTTACAAACTGACTTTCCAGGAACTCTTTTTGATCAAATGTTTTGACATCTTTTCCCATCTCATCCGTAATCTTTTTACGATTCCGGCCGCGGCTTTCTAAAATACAGAAATTCTCAGCATGATCAACGTAAAATTCAGGCAAGCTCCTGAAAAACAAACTATCATGATCATCAATAAGATCCCTCAGTTTTCGTTTAAATGATACCGGTGAAATTTCACCTTTCCCGTTTGGCCGCTGCCGCGGATCTGATTCCCGATCCGGATCCCCATTCGGATTGGAATTAACGACTTCAATGACCAGCAAGCCTGTTACTCGTTTAAGCTCATTCTTCATGATTTTTATCTCCTTTTTCTTCATTATTAACCGCTTTTACTTGTTTTTCTTTTTTGGGAAACGAAGCCATATATCCTATGAAAAGCTGCGCTTTTTCAAAATCTCCAAAACGAATAGACTTATCCATTTGTGGCAGAATCTGATTCGAGAATTGTTCAAAGAGATTCAACAGCCACCCTGCCCGCCAGCTGTTTTCCTCCGCTTTGCCTCGGAATTGTTTCGCCCAGGCAAGATACGGCTGCAAGCGGATTGAAAGCTGAGACAAGGCTTGATACGGCATCTCTCCAGCATTTATAAATAAGGAACTGCCAACAAGCTGAGGCGGAATATCTCCATTACGTTTTTCTATGCAATACAAGACATGGAGTTCGTCGGATACGTGCAGCAGATGACCTAACAAATAAGGTAAATTTTCCATATATCGTTCCTTTCGTATATCGTTTTTAAATAATAACAGAGCCAAAACAGAACAAACTTTCATCGCCGCTTTTTTCTGGATTCTTAATTTTTTCGGATCGGAAACCGGGTCATCTTTTGTCTGCCTGTGAATTTGATTTCCAAGAAAATGAATTAAGCCTGAGGCATTTGTTACTTCTACATGAATAAAGTTCTGGATTACCGTCAGCGGCAAAATATTTAACAACATTGCCATACCTTGATATTTTTTCATGGATTGGACTGGCGTTTTCCCATCCGCTCGTTCCCCATCCTGTTTCCAGACAGCGTTCAGAATATCGGCGACCTCAAGCGGGAATGGAATAACCACGTCACCGACATCTAATAATGGAAGGTTTTTGCATCCAGCCGTCCACTCCCCGGCATTCTGAATCAATTGTTCTGGTGTTGAATTATGAGTAAAAATCACTTTTGTACGCGCTTTATCTATTTTACGAAGGCTAAGTATTTGAATCGTCTCCGGCTGCTGATCAACAGGCAATCCGCGGTATCCTCTCGTAAATTCTTCCGCTTGCCTTTCAAATCGTGATTCTCTTTGTTTAGCCGTCATATCTGAACTCTGTGCAAATATTGAAACAAATTTAAGCGGCACTTTCGGCAACTTTGAGGGATAGATAAATACGATCTCATTCTTGTCAATTCTTTCCCAAGTCAGCTGCTGGCGTTGTGGTTCAGCAATCCATTCCAGCGCACTTTTCACCGCCGTGCGGTTTTCCGGCGCAATGGGATAGGAGCTATCGTTAATTTTTCCATATCGATATTGACAAGGCTGCCCCTCAAACATCGAACGTAGCGTGACGTCAAACCCATCCAGTTTCACACTAGGCATGGGTTCTCCAGGATTCACAAACGGCATCCCAAAAGCATCGCTTTGTTCCGCTTTCTGACTCATCATTCCAGCCTCTTCATTGTTCAACAGCCATTGGTTAAATTGTTCCGTTGTCTGCTTGCTGGCGACAGGATAAGTAAATTGCTGCCAATTCTCAAGATCCAAAATTACCGAAATTTTAACTCCGACATCTTTATCACGATCCTTATTCTCAGAACCTTCATGAAACAACAACGCAATCATTTCCGGGATATCCTCGCCGTGCTCCAACTTCGCAAACAGACATGCTTCTAACCCAGACCGAAAGCTTTCAACGGAACCACCATAGACATTAACACATAGTTTCGCAAGATAAGCCAAGGCACTGGTTTCTATTTCTTCCTCTAAACGCTGCTGCTTCAAAAGCTCATCCGGGCGATCTCTCAGGCATCGTGCCACTTGTTTCGGCGCACCTTTTATCCAATTATCCTCAAGACACCACGATTTAAGCATCTCTACTTCAGGCTTCTCTTGGCCTTCCTTAATTTTTTTTAATATCGAAATCAAATCTGGATTAGTAATTCGATATAACGGACTGAGGTTAAATGCTGGAAAGCTGCTTTGATTATCTCCATATTTACGAAGTTCTTTGGCGTGATCTGGGCGCAGACACTCTATTTGGGAGACACTGCCGGTATCATCAAGCCAAATTCGATAACACTGAGACTTAGGAATCAACTTGTATTTTCTATGCCAGTTCTTCCCTTCAATGCCCTCGTTCTTTAACGTCTGTGCAAGCCCATACAGTTCGTTAATCACGGTCTTCACCCCGTTTAGGATAGATCAAAACACCGTTATGGATCATTAAATTATTGTCATAAACACAGGCTACTGGGGACTGATATCCTCTCGAGAACACCTGTCTCAGCATTGAAGGTATGATTATATCCGGCATATCCGTAATGACTGACGTTGAATCCCGCAATTTTCCAAAATATGAAGGTGTGAATTCACGCCACCCTAACACAGGAACTGAAAAACTTTTTCCTTGTTTTAAACGACGCTCAAAAATACATTGATACGCATGACCAGGCGAAGTCGTTTTTTTATCCCATTGTAATGCCGATGCAGGCAAATTTTCTTTATGCCTGTTTACTACGACTTCCGCATATAACTTATAACAAACATCAATTAAAACTGTAGCATACAGTTGGTACATATTGTCTTTTTTGATCAGAGAACTATTTCTCAAGGGGCCGCCATAATTTGTACAATAGGAATGATACTGAATTGGAGAGCACACTTCAACCTTTGTTGGAATGATCTCTATATCCGGACCCCATAAAACTGATTCAAATATAGCTTTCACAGCTGCATACGTAGGAGCAGGATAACTAACTGGACAATCGCCCGAATCCGGACGAGTCCACATTGCTGTATCCCCTGCAATTTCCATTTCTATAGGATATGATAATCTCGTCACGATCCTTTCCTCCTTATTATTCAATTCATTATTTCAACTGCTGTAGTTTTAACAAAACTCTTTTATTTCTTATATTTTATCATATATCTGTTTGAAAAATTAAAGGTCCTTCTTTTTTCACCTGATTATTTTTTGATTTATTTATCTGTTTTCTTACATTTTCATGATCCCAGAAATATTTTCACGCTTATTAGTCAGAATAAATTTTACATTTTCAGAACAAATAGTTCTATAAAATAAACGCATCTGACATTCCAGATACGTTCATCTACTTTAATTTAATTCTGAAAGTTTAATTATTTGCACTCTGCACAAACCGGCGGAATCTCCGCCGACGGCCGCCGCTGGCTTAACGGCGCCGAGGTTTTACTGCTCGGCCGGTTTTTGACCAACAAACAAATTGTCTCCACGTGCGATGTCATCGGAAAGAGATCGACCGGTACGATCGTCCGCACCTGATACCCCTCATGCGTCAGATGCCGCAGATCCCGTGCCTGCGTCGACGGATTGCATGAGATATACACAATCCGATCAGGATTTAACCGGCATAACGACTTCAGGAAACGCTCATCCGCACCGGCGCGCGGCGGATCCATAAACACGACATCGTAAGCCTGCCCTTCCCGCGCTGCCTGTTCCATAAACAAACCCGCATCCGCTTCCACAAACCAGGCGTTACGCAGATGGTTCATGCGCGCGTTTTCAATCGCGTTTTTGACCGATACCGGATTGACTTCCACACCCACGACCTCCTTGGCAGCCTTCGCCGCGACCAGGCTGATCGTCCCGATCCCGCAATACGCGTCCAGCACCCGTTCCTTGCCGGTCAGATTGGCCAGCTCCATTGCTTTCCCATAGAGAACCTCGGTCTGAACTGAGTTAATCTGATAAAACGACTTCGCGGCGATCGAAAACTTCAGTCCGCAAAGCTCGTCCTGGATCTTGCCGGGTCCCACGAGCACCCGCTCCTGCGATCCCAGAACGACGCTGGTATTGCGGGAATTCACGTTCATGACGATGGTCGTAATTTCCGGATGCCGCTGGCGCAGCCGCTGAATCAGCTGCTTGCGGGCCGGGAAGATCGGCGAAGCGCAGACCAGACATACCAGCACCTCGCGGCTCACATGCCCGACGCGAATCAAACAATGCCGGACCAACCCTGTACGCTGATCCTCATCATACGGTTCGATCCTCAATTCCGTCATCAGCTCGCATACCGTGGCGAGAATTTTCTCTGCGATCGGATCCTGGATCCAGCATGACGAATACGCGACCAGCTGATGGCTGTCCTCTTCGTAAATCCCGGCGATGACTTTTCCTTTTTTACTGAGCGAAAACGTCGCGATCACCTTGTTGCGGTAAGCCCACGGTTCTGCCATGCCCAAAACATCATGCACCCGGCCATACCGCCCTAAAAGCTGCTGGACCTTTTCCTTTTTCCAGTCCAGCTGGGCAGGATAATCGACATGCTGAAGCTGGCATCCGCCGCAGCGGTCAAACACCCGGCAGCGCGGTTTCACCCGCAGCGGACTGTCCGTCAGCCGAACCGCGGATACGACTCGAATGCCCCTTCCCCGTGTATATTCCAACTCAACTTCCTCGCCCTGAAGCAGATTCTCGATCAAAACCTTTTCATCCTTTATTTTAACAAGCCCTTTGCCGGAAGCATCAAGCTGAATGCACTTTGTCCGAACTGAAGAGATCGGATCCTTTTTCTTTTCTTTCATTTCTATCACCGGTACCATCATATCATAAAATGACCGCGGACGGCAGTGCTTTGTTTCTGACCGCCGCATTGCGGACATGGTATTTTCACAAAGAAAGTGCTATCATGAGCTTAGAGATGAACTGATTCATCCCGGGCAAGAGAAAAGGAGGGTTTCGCATGAATCAAGAACAACTGAACCGAATGCATTCCGCCAAAGGCTTTATCGCCGCTCTGGACCAAAGTGGAGGAAGTACGCCGAAAGCTCTTCGGCTGTATGGAATCGAGGAAGATCAGTACAACGGCGAGGAAGCGATGTTCGATCTGATCCATCAGATGCGCTCACGAATCATCACCAGTCCGGCTTTCACCAGCGAGCATATCCTGGCGGCTATCCTGTTTGAAATGACAATGGACCGCCAGATTGAAGGCCTGTATACCGCCGACTATCTATGGGAAAAGAAAGGTATTCTGCCGATTCTCAAGGTTGATAAAGGTCTGGCTCCATTAGAGAACGACGTTCAGCTGATGAAGCCGATCGGCAATCTGAAGGGATTGCTGGAGAGAGCAGGCCAGCGGCATATCTTCGGCACAAAGATGCGCTCCGTGATCAAAGGCGCGAATCCGGACGGCATCCGCGCGATTGTCGATCAACAATTTGAAATCGGCCTGGAAATCGCAAAAGCCGGCTTCGTTCCGATTTTGGAACCGGAAGTCGACATCACCCTGCCGGACAAGGAAAAATGCGAAATCCTGCTGAAGGCGGAAATTGAACGTCATCTGAAAACACTCGAAGCCGATGTCCGCTTAATGTTTAAGCTTTCAATCCCGACGCTTGATGGTTTCTACAGTGATCTGATGAATGATCCGCATGTCGTCCGGGTCGTCGCATTGTCCGGCGGCTACTCCCGCAAGGAAGCCAACGAAAAACTGGCGCGCAACCCCGGCTTAATCGCCAGCTTCTCCCGCGCGTTGACCGAAGGGCTTAAGGCGCAGCAGACTGATGATGAATTCAACGCGCTGCTGCAGGAATCGATTCAGACAATTTACGACGCCTCCATCCAATAGACAGACGAAGCTTAACCCCTGCAAACAGGACAGAGCTGGGAAATTCCCGGATTCCGCCCTGTTTTTTTAATTCTTTCCCTCGTTCTTTTGCCTCTGTTTGTTTTACTTTCTACCGGGAAGCCGGGCATTTCGATATTTTTTTCCAGTCTTCGCGCTTATAATTAAGGCATCACGTAAAGGAGAAAACTATGCGATTACAAGACAAAGTAGTATTGGTTACCGCTTCGACGCGGGGCATCGGCTTAGCGACGGTACAGGCATGCGCGAAGGAAGGCGCAATCGTTTACATGGCGGTGCGGAATTTAGAACGGGCCAGCCAGCGGGCTGAGGAATTGAATGCGATGGGTTACCGCGTCCGCACCGTTTATAACGACGCGACCGATTTAGAATCCTACCGCACGATGATCGAAGAAGTCGTCAAGCTGGAAGGCCGGATCGACGTGCTGGTCAACAATTTCGGCACCTCCGATCCCAAAACGGATTTAGACATTGAACATACGCGCTGGGAGGATTTCCAGGCCACGGTCGATATCAATCTGGCCAGCGTTTTCGTCAGCAGCCAGGCGGTCATTCCGCACATGAAGAAACAAGGCGGCGGCAGTATCGTCAACATCAGCTCCATCGGCGGACTGACGCCGGATATCGCGCGGATTGGTTATGCCGTCAGCAAGGATGCGATCATCTATTTATCAAAAAATATCGCCGTGCAGACCGCCCGCAGCAACATCCGCGTCAACGTCGTCTGCCCGGGCCAGACCGCAACCGATGCGGTGATGAACAACATGTCTAAAGAATTCCAGGACTTCTTCCTGCGGCATACGCCGATCCAGCGCATGGGCAAACCGGAAGAAATCGCAGCAGCCGTGGTTTATTTCGCCAGCGACGATGCGGCCTACACGACCGGTCAGGTCATGGCGGTGCATGGCGGATTCGGCTTGCCGACACCGGTCTATGCCGACATGATCGATTTGAGCGCCGACCGAAAACACTGATCCGAACGTACAATAACAGAAAAACGCTGAAGCCGTACAGGAGTAATCCTGTTCACCTCAGCGTTTTCTTTTCAA
>QFCE01000327.1_pt1 | contig 10945 bp, 7 predicted proteins | sample 5346091 | NCBI WGS metagenome assembly QFCE01 (sample SAMN09062252, study PRJNA434731) | Human gut metagenome, whole genome shotgun sequencing project. | isolation source: stool timepoint A chromium assembly | host: Homo sapiens | collected 2015 | reverse complement strand
ACTGGTTGACTGTCAAAAAACGGTTTTATCGGTTCTCGCGGGCCTCCGTTCATGTCGGATCGTAGGTTTTCGGCAAGACCGTGGTATCCTAGCTGATCGTGAGGCGTTCTCGCGGGTGTCGAAGGAGGGATGGGCTGTGGGAAAGAAAGCGGCGCGTTGCGTCTGCTCGGCGATGGCCGCATTGCTGATGGCAACAACCGTCTTCGTCGTTCCCGCGGCGGCCGATGTCGGCGGTTCGCGGGATGCATCCGAGGACGTTCGAGTGGTGCGCGTGGCGTTCCCCGAGGTCGAAGGCATCAGCGAGACCGATGCCGACGGCGTGCGCTCCGGCATCCTCTACGATTGGCTCGCGGAGGTTTCCAAGTACACCGGATGGACCTATGAGTTCGTGGACGGCGATGTCCAAGGTCTCATGAAACGTACGTCTGCGGGAGAGATCGACCTCATGGGCGGCATGTGCTATCGGGAGCAGCTCGTCGATTCGTTCCAGTATTCGAACTTCGCCATCGGTGCGAACCACGCCCTGCTCATCAGCCTCGAAGAGAACGACGATGTCGTCGTCTTCGACTCTCGCACGCTCAACGGCAAGACCATCGGCGTGTTCGAGAACGCTACCGAGAAGATTCGCCGTCTCGAAAACTGCCTCGATTTCAACGATATCCACTGCATCGTCCTGCCGCTCGACTACGATGCCTACTCGAAATGCCTGGACGACGGCACCGCCGACGTGGTGCTGGGCGGCGACGTGGACGTCACCGAAGGCCGCAGGGTCGCCGCCGAGTTCGACGGCGAACCGTACTACATAGCCATGCCGTTCGGAAGCGATCTGAAGGACGATCTGGATGCAGCGATGACGTCGATCTACACGGCGAATGCCGAGTTCGCGAACGAGCTCGATGCGAAGCACCTGCCGTCCCGCCGCCAAAGCGCCATCAAGTTCTCCGAAGCCGACCGTACGTTCATCGACAACGCAGGCGAGATCAGCGTGGCCGTGATGCAGGGCCGCTACCCGCTGTACTACGAGCGCGACGGACTGTACCAGGGCATCGTGAAGGATGTGCTCGACCTGGTCACCGAGCGCACGGGGCTCGCGTTTCGCCTCGTGCATGCCAGTACGTACCAAGATGCCGTCGACCTGGTTAAATCGGGGGAAGTGGACATGATGGGCGGCTTCTTGGACGACGGCTACGCGGCGGACGGCCAACAGCTCGCCATCACCGAGAGCTTCGCGTCGCTCAACGAGGTGGTGTTCCGCAACAAGCTGGCTTCCTCCGGGGAAACGGTCTTCGCCCAGATCGAAGGGCGTGATGGCACCGACGGCGTGGAGGCTTCCGAGGTCGTGCACTACCGTACCTACGAAGACTGCCTCGAAGCGGTGAACTCCGGACGCGCCGACGCCACCAGCATGCCCGTCGCGTTCGCGGAAGGCCTGTTCATCGACCACTCGTTCAGCAACATCACGCCGGCAACCTCCGAGCATCATGAGGCGGGCCTTTCGTTCGCCCTCGCCAAGCCCGTGGACACGGAGCTGTACTCGATCATGAGCAAGGCGGTGAACAGCTTCTCGCAGGACGAGCTGGACACCATCGCGTCGCACAATAGCATGCCCTCGTTCGGCAAGCAGCGCACCATTCAAGCGCTCGTCTCCGAGAACCCCTTGCTCGTCGTGGCGTTGAGCCTCGTGCTGTGCCTGTTCGTGGGCGCTATAGTCATCGTGGTGTCGGTGGCGAAGGTGCGCAACCGCATGATGGAGATGAAGCTGGAGAAGGTGGAGGAGATGGGTCGAGCGAAGACTGACTTCCTTTCGCGCATGTCCCATGAGATCCGAACGCCGATGAACGCCATCATCGGGCTTTCGAGCGTGGCGTCGCTGTCGGGGGAAGCCACGCCGTCCATTCGCTCGAGTCTCGAGAAGATCAACATGTCGGCCCAGTTCCTGCTGTCGCTCGTGAACGACATCCTCGATATGTCGAAGATCGAGAACGACAAGATGCGCATAGAGACGGCGCCGCTCCGCCTGCGTTCGCTGGCCGAGCGTCTGCAGAGCATGTTCTTTCTCCAGGCCGAGGACAAGGGAGTCCTGTTCGAGACCCGCTGCGATGCCGACGACGTCGTGGTGGGCGACGACGTGCGGCTGCAGCAGGTGCTGGCGAATCTCTTGTCCAACGCGCTCAAGTTCACCGATCCGGGGGACGCCATCCGGCTGAGCGTGGTCGTGCTCATGCGCGACGAGGGAAGCGCGCGCGTGCGCTTCAGCGTGGAAGATACCGGCGCGGGCATCCGCGAGGAGGATCTCGAGCGCATCTTCGTGTCGTTCGAGCAGGCGTCCGAGAATCGCCGCAACGCGCAGGGGACGGGTCTCGGCCTGGCTATCAGCAGCAACCTCGTACGACTCATGGGCGGAAGGCTGGACGTGCAGAGCCGCGTCGGCGAGGGTTCGGAGTTCTTCTTCGTGCTGGAGCTGCCGACGGCCGACGAGGAGGCTTTGGGGGACGAGGAGACCCCTGCGGAAACGGCCGACCGGTCGCTTGCGGGCACGCGCGTGCTGCTTGCCGAAGACAACGATCTGAACGCCGAGATCGCCGTGGCGCTGCTCGACATGCAGGGCGTCGAGGCGCGGCGTGCGGCGAACGGGCGCGAAGCCGTGGACATGTTCGACGCTTCGGAGCCGGGAGCGTTCGATTTCGTGTTGATGGACGTGAAGATGCCGTTGCTCGACGGCCTCGAGGCGGCGATCGAGATCCGCGCGCTCGATCGGGAAGACGCTCGCACGGTGCCCATCATCGCGCTCACGGCCAACACGTTCCAGGAGGACCGCGAGGACGCGGCCGCTGCCGGGATGGACGGCTTCATCCCCAAGCCCTTCGATGCCCAGCAGCTCTACGAGACGCTGCGCAGCTACCTGCCGCGCAAGGGGTAGGCTCACGGTTGCGGCGCAAGTTCACGAACCTCGCAAAACCTGCGCAAGCATCATATTCGTCAGCAAGATGACGGAAAAGTGTGGTATATTATTTGGCTGTATCTTTGCGCCTGGTGCGTATGTATACTCATGCCCTGCGCGCAGTCCGGTCGGAAAGGAAGATCACGTGGCCCAAGCCTCAAGCAAGCAAGCCCAAGAGCGGAACAACGCGGCGGTTGCCTCGATCGAAGCCGAAGACATCCTGGAGGAAGACGCCCTCGACGACGAGCCCGATGTGGTCGACGCCGGCGACGGACTCGACGACGATAAGCTTGAAAGCCCCCTGTCCGATGACAGCGACGACGAAGACCTGCTCGAAGGCATTCCTGAAGAGGAGCTTAAGGCGACGGTCGAGGTTCAGCTGCCCAAGGTGGCGGGCAAGAGCAAGGTGCGCTCCGTGCGCAAGCGCAATGCCGACGCCAGCGTGACCATGCTCACGGGCGACCCCGTCCGCATGTATCTCAAGGAGATCGGCAAGGTCCCGCTGCTCACGGCCGCCGAAGAGATCGACCTCGCCATGAAGATCGAGGCCGGCGTGGCCGCCATGGAGGAGCTTGAGAAAGCGGAAGACGAGGGCATCGAGCTCGAACGCCGCGAGAAGCGCCGCCTCGGCCGCATCGAGCAGGTGGGCATCGACGCGAAGCAGCAGCTTATCGAGGCGAACCTGCGTCTCGTCGTGTCCATCGCCAAGCGCTACGTAGGACGCGGCATGCTGTTCCTCGACCTTATCCAGGAGGGCAACCTCGGCCTCATCCGCGCCGTCGAGAAGTTCGACTACACGAAGGGCTTCAAGTTCTCGACGTACGCCACCTGGTGGATCCGCCAGGCCATCACGCGCGCCATCGCCGATCAGGCCCGCACCATCCGCATTCCCGTGCACATGGTGGAGACCATCAACAAGCTCGTGCGCATCCAGCGCCAGCTGTTGCAGGAGCTCGGCCGCGAGCCCAGCCCCGAGGAGATCGGCAAGGAGATGGGTCTGCCCGCCGAGCGCGTGCGCGAGATCCAGAAGATCTCGCAGGAGCCCGTGTCGCTGGAAACGCCTATCGGCGAGGAGGAGGACTCCCAGCTGGGCGACTTCATCGAGGACGATGCCGCCGTGGTGCCGCCCGACGCCGCCTCGTTCAGCATGCTGCAAGAGCAGCTGTCGAAGGTGCTCGACGGCCTGGCCGAACGCGAGCGCAAGGTGATCAGCCTGCGCTTCGGCCTGGAGGACGGCCATCCCCGCACGCTCGAGGAGGTCGGACGCGAGTTCGGCGTCACGCGCGAGCGCATCCGCCAGATCGAGAGCAAGACGCTGGCGAAGCTGCGCCACCCGTCCCGCTCGAGCAAGCTGAAAGACTACCTGGAAGATTAAGGTTCCGGCGGCCTGACGGCCGTCGGAACGGGCCGACGCTGCGAAGGACCCTGGCGCCCCGCTTTGGCGCGATGGCGAAGACTCGCGTACGCAACGTACGCTTCGCCTTCTCCATCCCGCCAATTCGGAACACCAGGGTCCTTCTCGCTGACTTACTACGCCAACCTGCGGCATGCGAAGATTGGATCTGCGCTGTATGGATAACGAAAACCTCGAACTGTTCGCTAGCTGCCTGTCCGGTTTGGAGGCGCCGCTCGCCGAAGAGCTGAAGCGTCTGGGCATCAAGCGCGTGCGCCCCCTCGGCGGGGGCGTCGCCTTTTTCTGCGACGTGCGCCATGCGTTGTCGGCGTGCCTGTGGTCGCGGCTGGCTTCGCGCATCCTCGTGGTGGTGGGGCGCGTGAACGCAGGCGATGCGAACCTGCTGTACGAGGGCGTGCGGCGCATCGCCTGGGAGGGCGTCATCGTTCCGGGCGCGAGCATGTCCGTGCAGGCGCACGGCATGAACGACGAGCTGCGCAACACCCGGTTCACGGCGCTCAAGGTGAAGGATGCCGTATGCGACCGTTTGCGTGAGATGCGCGGCGAACGTCCCGACGTCGACGCCGATCATGCCGACGTTTCGGTGGATGTGCGCGTGCGGGAGGGGCGCGCCACGATCTCGCTCGACCTGTCGGGCGAATCGTTGTACCACCGTTCCTATCTCACGCCCGACGACGGTCCTGACGCCCCGCTGTCGTGCGCGCTCGCGGCCGGACTTCTGGCGCTGGCAGGTTGGCGCACCCGCGGAAGCCGCGGCGAGGCGCTGGTCGATCCGGCGTGCGGCGACGGCTTCCTGGTGGTGGAGGCGGCATCTGCCGCGTGCGACCTGGCTCCGGGCCTTACGCGCGAGCGCTGGGGTTTCTTCGGCTGGGTGCCTTCGGATCCTGACGTCTGGAACGAGCTCATCGACGAGGCGGACGAGCGGTTCGAACGCGGCCTCGCGTCGGCCACGGCGCCGGGCGCGCTCGACGGCCCCGCGTCGGCACCGCCCGATCCGGCGCATGTGCGCTTCGCGGGCGCGTCCACGTCGTCTCCGGCCATAGCGCGGGCGCGCGTCCACGCCAAGCGCGCGGGCTTGCGCCAGGCCGTCAGCATCGAGCTTGCGGACGCGCAGAGCGTTGACGAGTTGGTGTCGCGCGTGTGTGCCGCTGCCGGCAGGGCGCGCGGCGGAGAGGCGGCCTCGTGCACGGTCGCCAGCGTGCTGCCCACGGGCGAGCGGGCCCAGTCCGACGCGCGCTCGCAGGCTGACGCGGCCGCGTTCGTGCGTGCGGCTTCGGTCGCTCCGGCGGGCTCGACGTTCGCCGTGGCCGGCGGCGAGATCGTGGAGGCGCGCTTCGGCGTCGCGCCCGCGGTGCGCGCCGTGCTCGGCCGCGACCGCGTGGAGACCGAGGCGCTCGTGTTCGACAAGCCTCCCATGGAGGCCGTGAAGGTGGTCGTGCCCGATCCCGCGGGCGGCGCCGAGCATGTGGTGGAGGTGCTGGAGCCGACGTCCGAGCAGTTCGCCGCACGGCTGCGCAAAACGGCCAAGGAGCGCCGCAAGTGGGCGCGCCGTGAAGGCGTGTCGTGCTACCGCGTGTACGATGCCGACCTGCCCGACTACGCCGTGGCCATCGACGTGTATCCGGGCGCGGGCGATGCCGAGGGCAACCTGTACCTGCACATCGCCGAGTACGCGGCGCCCTCGACCATCGATCCCGGCAAGGCGCAGCGCCGCTACGACGACGTGCTGGCGCTCGCGCCCGTGGTGCTGGGCGTGCGCCCCGACCACGTGTTCTCGAAGGTGCGCCGCCGCGACAAGGGCGGCAGCCAGTATCGCGACTCGAGCCGGCGCTCCTACGTCACCCAGGTGCGCGAGGACGGCTATCTGTTCGAGGTCGATCTGGCCGGTTACCTGGATACAGGCCTGTTCCTCGACCATCGTCTCACGCGCGAGCTGGTGGGGAAGAAGGCCGAGGGGAAGCGTTTCCTCAACCTGTTCGCCTACACGGGTTCGGCGAGCGTGCATGCAGCCGGTGGCGGCGCCAAGAGCACTGCGACGGTGGACTTGTCGCAGACCTACCTCGACTGGGCCGCGCGCAATATGGCAGCCAACGGCTTCGAGGGGGAGCAGCATACCTTCGAACGCGGCGACACGATGGCGTGGATCACCGAAGCGCGCCGCACCGGCCGCCGTTTCGACCTCGTGTTCGTCGATCCGCCCACGTTCTCCAACTCCAAGGCCATGGGCAAGCGCACGTGGGACGTGCAGCGCGACCATGTGGAGCTGCTCATCGGCGTGTCGCGCCTGCTGTCGGAAGAGGGCGAGGCCGTGTTCTCGTGCAACCTCCGTTCGTTCAAGCCCGACGAGGAGGCGCTGGCCAAGTACGGCGTCACGCTCGAGGACATCACGGCGCAGACCATTCCCCACGACTTCGAACGCAACCCCCGTATCCATAAATGCTACCTGGTTAAAAGAACCCAATAACCCGTCTTCCTGTTCCTCGACGCGGCGTACGGGCTGTCGACGGTGCCGGTGATGGCGAAAAAGCATCGAATTCGGAAACCTCGCACCGGCTTTCGCGGACGCCGGTCGGCTTCCTTTTGCGAAACGCCTGGTCGCGCAGTCGCCTTTCCTGCATACATTGTGCCGAGTGTGTCCGAAAGGACGCGGCGGTTTCCAAATTCGACGTCTTTTCGTCATTTTCAGCCCGATGCGCTGCAGCGTCGGGCTTTTGCTCGGTCTTATCGTATTGCAAGATATTCGCAGATCAGATATATTTAGTATTGCTAGGTGATAGAGAGAAGGGTTCGGAATGCAGCTCCGGTTCGCGCAGCAGATGAAGAAGGGCGCGCTCGACATGCTCGTCTTGAAGCTGCTGCAGCACGAGGAGAAATACGGCTATCAGCTGATCAGCGAGCTTCGCGACCGCTCGAACGGCGCGCTCGCGCTCAAGGAGGGCACGCTGTACCCCATCCTCTACCGGCTTGAGGACGGCGGCCTCGTGACCAGCCGCATGAGCGCGCACGTCGCGAAGGAGCCCGCGCGCAAGTACTACGCGATCACCGAGGCGGGGCGCGACGCGTTGCGCGAGATGTACGAGATCTGGAACGAATTCGACGGACATGTGCGGTCGATCATGGAGGAGGAGCAATGAACAAGGAATCCTATGTGAAGGCGGTTGCGAAGCGTCTGACCTGCTCGAAAGCGCGCCAAGCCGAGTTCGTGCGCGACCTCGAATCCGACATCGCCGCTGCTCTGTCAGCAGGCGAGACCTGGGAGCAGGTGGAATCCCGCATGGGCGACCCGCGTCAGGTGGCGCAAGAGTTCAACGAGGATCTCTCCGAAGCGGAGCGAGCCGCCGGCAAGAAGCGCAAGCGCACCAAGACGATAGCCATCGTGGCGGCCGTCGCGGTCGTCATGGTGGCGATCATCGGAGCCGCGACCTGGTGGGTATCGCCGAAAACCGCCCCTGCGGGGCAAAGCTCCCACCAAACCGAGCAGCAGGTAATCGAGCGTGCGCAGGAGGTGGTCGCGCTGCTCGACGCGGGCGATTACGAAACGCTGCAGTCGATGTCGATCGACGAAATGAAAGTGGGTCTCAACGCCGAGATGATGGAGCAAGCGAGGGAGATCACGGTTCCCGGTGTGGGTGAGCCGATGAGGTTCGCGGGGAAAGTGGACGGGTGGTATTACGCGTTGACGGTGGGCGTCAACGTCATGCTGGCGTGGCCGCTCGCGTCGTTCTTCGCCGATCCTGCGAAAGAGGGCGCGTTCATAAGCGCCGTCGTCTGCTCGCTGTGCCTTGTCCTCTGCGACATCTTCATCATCCCTACGCTTCTTCGCAACTACGTCGAGTTCGACGGGAAGGGCAACCTGCTCATCGTGTTCGGCTTCCAGAAGGCGACGTATCCCGTCTCGAAGATCCGCCGGTTGCGCGAGACGTCCAACTCGTTGGCTTCCCTGGCGGCGTCGTTCGACCGCATCGAGCTGCGCATCGGCTACGAGGAGCTGATGATCGCCGTCAAGGACAAGGAAGAATTCTTCGCCGAGATCGAGCGGCGGTGCCCCCAGGTCGAGATCGTGCGAAGGGCCTCCGTTTCCAAGTCCAGGTGAGCTCCGGGCGACCCGGCGACCGCCGCATAAAAAACCGGTTGCGCGAGTCGTAGCGCAACCGGTTTCGATTTTCCTGGTGGGCCCAGCAGGGCTCGAACCTGCAACCAAGGGATTATGAGTCCCCTGCTCCACCATTGAGCTATAGGCCCGTAAAGCGCCCGCTATTCTATCCCAAAACGGGCACCGATGCCAAGGGGATATCCGCAAGCCGATGCAAATCCTCTTCGAGAAATTTTCGAAAAAGGGGCTTGCGCGTATTCGAAACTACCGGTAGAATACTCAAACGTTGCGAACGACGCAACCGAAACGGTCGCTTGGCTCAGCGGGAGAGCATCGCCTTCACACGGCGGGGGTCACAGGTTCAAATCCTGTAGCGACCACCATGAATTCAAAAGCCTTCCTTTCGGAAGGCTTTTTCATATCCTCACGCTTTCAGCGTGAACTTCCAAGCGCAATTGCAGGAGTCGTCCGTCATATCGGGGAAACAGCTCAGGCATTCGCAGGAGATGCGGTCGTCGATGCTCTCGGCGAACACCCCGTACTCCACCACGCCCACGCTGCGGCAGGGATGGAACCCCATGCCTTTGCGCTTGCGCGCGTTCTGCACGCGGCAGTCGACGATGCGGTAGGTCAGCTCGTCGCCTTCCACGAGGATCTCGTCGACGTTCGCGGCCGACTGGCAGCGCAGCGCGAGCGCGCGGGCCAGACCCTCGATGCCGGGGCGCTCGTCCAGCCCGAGGAACTTCTTGATGCGTCGCGCCTCCGACACGCTGAAGCGCCGCCACGCCTCGATGTCATGGCGCACGGCCGTGTCCATGCCCTCTTCTCGTTCGAGGGACTGAAACCAGGTGCCGTCGAGGGCGATGAGGTTCTTCGCGTATATCTCCAGAAGCTCGACGAGCTCGTCTTTCCCAAGGTTGCGCAAGGTGTCGTTCATGTGGGTGCTCCATCTTCTCGCTTTGGCTGGCGCGTATATCGCGTACGTAGGAATTATACTGCGCGCGAGCGGCTCCGGTTTTCCTCCCGCGTTCCTCAAATGGGCGGATCTATGGGTCCCGCCCTTCAGGTCGAGCGCAGGGCGGGCGTTCGGGCGGGCTGCCGGAGCTTCGGCGATTGCTGTACCGAACGGCGAAAACCGTTATACTGAATCGTTGCAACCATCCAACGAAGAGCTTCGATCAACGGAGAACCGACACTATGAGCATCGATAGTTTTGAAGCGAGCCGCAAGCGCTCCGACGAGATCCGCGCCGATCTTCCCATCCACCCCGAGAAGTACACCATGCTCACGGGCGACCGTCCCACGGGCCGTTTGCACATGGGCCACTACTTCGGCACCATCCGCGAACGCGTCGCGCTGCAGGACATGGGCATAACCACACGCATCATCATCGCCGACTACCAGGTGATCACCGATCGCGATACCACCGAGCACATCCAGGACAACGTGTACAACATGGTGGTGGACTACCTGGCCTGCGGCATCGATCCCGAGAAGACCATCATCTTCACGCATTCGGCCGTTCCGGCGCTGAACCAGCTCATGCTGCCCTTCCTGTCGCTGGTCACCGAGTCCGAGCTTTTGCGCAACCCCACGGTGAAGTCCGAGATGGACGCGTCGGGCCATGCGCTCACGGGGCTTCTGCTCACGTATCCGGTGCACCAGGCGTGCGACATCCTGTTCTGCAAGGGCAACATCGTGCCGGTGGGCAAGGACCAGCTGCCGCACATCGAGCAGACCCGCCAGGTTGCGCGCCGTTTCAACGAGCGCTACGGCCACGTGTTCCCCGAGCCCGAAGGCGTGCTGAACGACGCGGTGGAGATCCCCGGCCTCGACGGGCGCAAGATGTCGAAGAGCTACGGAAACGCCATCAGCCTGTCGCTGACCGCGGAGGAAACCGCCAAGCTCATCAAGAAGTCGAAGACCGACGCCGACCGCATGATCACCTACGACAAGGAGAACCGCCCCGGCGTGTCGGCGCTCCTCACCACCGCCGCGCTGTGCACGGGCCGCACCGAGGTCGACATCGCCGAGGAGATCGGCGACGGCGGGTCGGGCACGCTCAAGAAGTACGTCACCGAGAGCGTGAACGAGTTCCTGGCGCCCATCCGCGAGCGTCGCGTGCAGCTGGCCGGTGACATGGACTACATCAAGGACGTGCTGCACGAGGGCAACCGCCGTGCCAACGAGATCGCGAACGCCACGCTCGATGAGGTAAGAGAAGCCATGAACATGGTTTATTAGACTTTTTGGCTTATGAACTGGCCTTATCATTGGAAATCTTGCAAGTGCCCAATTTTTGAAAATTCGGTATTGCGAAATGATGAGGTTCCGGTATAATCTTCACTTGCGCGATCAAGGGCGCACATTCCTCGGTAGCTCAACGGCAGAGCATCCGGCTGTTAACCGGAGGGTTGTAGGTTCGAATCCTACCCGGGGAGCCAGAATTTAACGGCAGGCCAGACGAACAGTCTGGTCTGTTTTTTTATTCCGTCGC
>QFCE01001175.1_pt1 | contig 10976 bp, 10 predicted proteins | sample 5346091 | NCBI WGS metagenome assembly QFCE01 (sample SAMN09062252, study PRJNA434731) | Human gut metagenome, whole genome shotgun sequencing project. | isolation source: stool timepoint A chromium assembly | host: Homo sapiens | collected 2015 | reverse complement strand
CGAACTCTGCGATGATGAGCGGTAGACTTCATCCATCATAGCAAACTCGGAAAGCAGAGCCCCATGCACATACTTGTCGTACGCAATAACTCCAACCCGCAAGCTGTTGACGCCTCGCTGCTGCTCACCGCCTATCTTACGAGCCAGGGAATCGAGGCGCTGCTCGTCGATTCCTCGTCGCTTGGCACCGACCAAGGGCGCCGTGACGTGCGTGCGCAGCTGCCCGGGCAGCTGGCGCTGGTCGTCGTGCTCGGCGGCGACGGCACCGTGCTGCATACCGTGCACCTGCTCCATGACCGCCAGGTTCCCATCCTGCCCATCAACTTCGGACGGCTGGGGTTTCTCGCCAATGCCGACACCGATGGCGTGGTGCCGCTCGTGGCCGAGGCCCTGGCCGGCGACTTGCGCGCCGAGCGCCGCAGCATTCTCTCCATCGAGGTGGTTTGCGAAGGCGAGCACGATCCCTACGGGGAGGCTAACAGGATCGGAGAAGGCGCCGCCTGGGACATGCTCGACGTGAACGCGGAGCCGAACGCCGCCACCCCTCCTTCGGTTCGCAAGCCCGGGGAGACCGACAGCGCCCCCTGGACGCCCATCCCGGGTCGCTTCGGCGTCAACGGTCGGGGGCTCTCCGGCGCACGGCAGTTCTTCGCCCTGAACGAGGCGGCCATCACCCGCGGTGCCATGGGACGCATCATCGAGCTGACCCTGAACGTCTCGGGGGTGGACGTGGCCCGCATGCGCGGCGACGGCCTCGTCGTCTCCACGGCCACCGGCTCGACGGCCTACGCACTCTCAGCCGGCGGCCCTTTGGTCTCCCCCGGCTTCAAGGGCATGATCGCCGTGCCGCTCGCTCCCCATACCCTGCGTTCCCGCGCCGTGGTCACCGATGCCAGCGACGTTATCGAGGTAGGCTTCGACGACACCGACGAGTTCCGCGAGGCGACGCTGTTCGTCGACGGCGACATCGTCCCCTTCGATGCGCCCCTGCGGAAGATCTACGTGCAGTGCGCGCCCTTCGACGTCACGCTCCTGCGCGCCGACGGCGCCTCCTTCTACGACCGCATCAGCAAGGACTTCTTCGGGGAGTAAACGCAAAAGGGCCCCGCCGAAGCGGGGCCCTTGCTCTTCGATAGAGAATCGTCGATTTACTCGGCGGACTCGGTGTAGGCGCGGGTCACAGAGGAGTCCACGGAAACACCGGGAGTCATGGTGCCGGACACGGTGATGGACTTGACGTACTTGCCCTTGGCCGCGGCGGGCTTCATGCGCAGGATCTCGTCGTAGACAGCGCCGTAGTTCTCGGCGAGCTGCTCGGGGGTGAAGCTCACCTTGCCGAGGACGACGTGCGCGATGCCGTAACGGTCGGCGCGGTACTCCACGCGGCCGCCCTTGAGCTCCTTGATGGCCTTCGCCACATCGTTGGTGACGGTGCCGAGCTTCGGGTTGGGCATGAGACCGCGGGGGCCGAGGATCTTGCCGAGACGGCCGACCTTGCCCATCTGATCGGGCGTGGCCACAGCGGCGTCGAAGTTGAACTCGCCGGCCTGAATCTGCTGTATGAGCTCGTCGGTGCCCACGATGTCGGCACCGGCCTCCTCGGCGGCCTGGGCAGCGGCGCCCTCGGCGAAGACGGCCACGCGGACGGTCTTGCCGGAGCCGTTGGGCAGGCTCACGGTGCCGCGCAGCTGCTGGTCGGCCTGACGGGTATCGATGCCCAGGCGGAAGTCGCCGGTCACCGTCTCGTCGAAGTTGGCCACGGAGATCTCCTTCAGCAGCTTCATAGCGGCCAGGGGGCTCACCGGCTCGGCCGGAATCTGCTTCTCGGCCTCAACGTACTTCTTTCCGTGCTTAGTCATTGCATTTCCTTTCGTGGTAATGGCGGGCGCTTCTCACCCTTCCACTGTTGAATCAAACTTAGTCGACGGCCTTGCCCTGAAGCATCGCGGCAACCTTGCGGCTGGGCACGTACTTCTTCTTCATCTCGCGACCCTCGATGCGCACGCCCATGGAGCGGGCGGTGCCGGCCACGATCTCCATGGCCGCCTCGATGTCGTTGGCGTTCAGGTCGGGCATCTTGATCTCAGCGATCTCGCGGAGCTGATCCTCGGTCAGCGTGCCGGCCACCTGAATCTGCGGAATGGCGGCGCCGCTCTTAATGCCGAGCTTCTCCTTGATGAGCACGGCCGCGGGCGGGGTCTTGCACACGAAGGTGAAGGACTTGTCCTCGTACACCGTGATCTCGACCGGGATGATGGTGCCGGCCTGGTCCTGCGTCTGGGCGTTGAACGCCTGGCAGAACTGCATGATGTTGACGCCCTGGGCGCCGAGGGCCGGGCCTACCGGCGGGGCCGGATTGGCAGCGCCGGCGGGGATTTGCAGCTTTACAAATCCAGTGACTTTCTTGTCAGCCATCTGTGACTACCTTTCAGATGAATCGACGTTTACTTCTCTATCACTCAAAACTCGAAGGCCGCGAGAAGCCCCGGTCCACGCGGGCGCGACGATCGAGTCAAAGTGCTTGCAAAATTAGATCTTGGCCACCTGGTCGAAGGAAAGCTCGACGGGGGTCTCGCGGCCGAAGATGGAGACCATGACCTTGACCTTGCCCGCGTCGGGCATGACCTCGGAAATCGTGCCGTCGAACTCGGCGAGAGGACCGTGGGTCACCTTCACCGACTGGCCGACCTCGAGGTTCGTGGAGGTCTTCTTCGGAGCCTCGCGGCTCGTGCGCTTCATGATCTTGTTGTACTCGTCGCGCGTGAGCGGCGCAGGGTTGCCGTCGGCACCCACGAACCCCGTCACGCCCGGGGTGTTGCGAACCGCAGCCCAGCTGCGATCGTCCAGCTCCATGCGGACGAGCACGTAGCCCGGGAACACCTTCTTCTCGCTCTCCACGCGACGGCCACCCTCCTTGATCTCGGTGACCATCTCCGTGGGGATCTCGATGCCGAAGACGTTGTTCTCGAGACCCATGGCCTCGATGCGCTGCTCGAGATTCGACTTCACCTTGTTCTCGTAGCCCGAGTAGGTGTGCAGCACGTACCATTTCTTAGCCATCGATTACGCCCCAATCCCAGAGATGAACACGAGCAGCGGCGTGATAATCACGTTATCCAGCAACGCCACGAAGATACCGAAAAACAGCAGGGCCACCACCACGACGCCGCTCCAGCGGAGCACATCGGTGCGGGTCGGCCACGTCACGCGCTTCATCTCGGACTTCACGTCGCGGAAGAACTGGAAGCGCTTCTTCTTCGGCTTGTCCTCCTTCTTGGAGGACTTCGCGGTATCGTTGGAAGACGCAGACTTGTCCTCGGAGCCCTTCTTGAACAGGCCGCCCTTCTTCTCCTCCGTCGCCTCGGCAACGGGGGTCGGGCTCTGCTCTTCCAGCTCGCGGTTGGCCTTGCGCTGCTGACGGGCAGCGGAGGCCTTGGCCTTCTGTGTCTTGGATTTCTTTGCCATGGAATTCCTTATGGAAAGTCTCTTGTCTAATCGCCAAAAAAGCAGCCTCTAGGCTGCTCACGAAAACAAGCTGGCAGGCCAGGAGGGACTCGAACCCCCAACATGCGGTTTTGGAGACCGCCGCTCTACCAATTGGAGCTACTGGCCTATGCTCGTGCAAACCTCTGACGCGCTATCGGGTTTCTTTATGCACCGTGTGGCACTTGCACCACTTGCAGTACTTCTTCAACTCGATACGATCAGGATTGTTCTGCTTGTTCTTCTTGGTCGTGTAGTTACGGCGCTTGCACTCCGTGCACGCCAAAGTGACCAACGTACGCATGAATTCTCCTTTATGCCTCAACTGAAACGAGCTTGGATCTCATACACATGAATTTTCATGAGCGGGGCCCGCTTGGAGCGGGCCCCGCCGGATCACGCTAAAACGGTGTTACTTGATGATCTTCGTAACGCGACCGGAGCCGACCGTACGGCCACCCTCGCGGATAGCGAAGCGCAGGCCCTCTTCCATGGCGATCGGGTGAATGAGCTCGCCCTTGATCTCCACGTTGTCGCCCGGCATGACCATCTCGGTGCCCTCGGGAAGGTGGGCAACACCCGTCACGTCCGTCGTGCGGAAGTAGAACTGCGGACGGTAGCCGTCGAAGAACGGCGTGTGGCGGCCGCCCTCTTCCTTCGTCAGGATGTAGACCTGACCCTCGAACTCGGTGTGCGGGGTCACGCTACCGGGCTTGCAGAGAACCTGGCCGCGAACGATCTCCTCGCGCTTGACACCGCGGAGCAGGCAGCCGATGTTGTCGCCGGCCTGAGCCTCGTCGAGCAGCTTGCGGAACATCTCGATACCGGTGCAGACCGTGTTCTGGGTCTCCTTGATACCGACGATCTCCAGCGGGTCGTTGACATGCAGCGTACCACGCTCCACACGACCGGTGGCAACGGTGCCGCGGCCGGTGATGGTCATCGTGTCCTCGACGGCCATCAGGAACGGCTTGTCGACCATGCGCTCCGGCGTCGGGATGTAGGAGTCGACGGCGTCCATGAGCTCCCAGACCTTCTCCTGCCACTCTTTGTCGCCCTCGAGGGCCTTCAGAGCGGAGCCGCGGATGATCGGGGTGTCGTCGCCCGGGAACTCGTAAGAGTCGAGCAGCTCGCGAACTTCCATCTCGACGAGCTCGAGGAGCTCCTCGTCGTCGACCATGTCGCACTTGTTCAGGAAGACCACGATGTAGGGCACGCCCACCTGACGGGCGAGCAGGATGTGCTCGCGAGTCTGGGCCATGGGGCCGTCGGTAGCAGCGATAACCAGGATGGCGCCGTCCATCTGGGCCGCACCGGTGATCATGTTCTTCACGTAGTCGGCGTGACCGGGGCAGTCGACGTGAGCGTAGTGACGGGTATCGGTCTCGTACTCGATGTGAGCAATGGAGATGGTGATGCCGCGCTCGCGCTCCTCGGGGGCCTTGTCGATCATGTCGAAGGCAGTGAAGTCAGCGTGCGCCGTGCCGTGGGAGCCGTCGTTCTCGGACAGAGTCTTGGAGATGGCGGCCGTCAGCGTCGTCTTACCGTGGTCGACGTGACCGATGGTGCCGATGTTAACATGCGGCTTCGAGCGCTCGAACTTCTCCTTAGCCATGTTTCATCCTCCTTCAAGGGTGATTGCGAAACGAATTGCAACAAAATAAACGCGCCCAGAAAGGACGCGGTAAATCTAAATGGTAGCGGTGACTGGATTTGAACCAGTGACGCCACGGGTATGAACCGTGTGCTCTGACCAACTGAGCTACACCGCCAAGTGGAGCCTGCGACCGGACTTGAACCGGTGACCTCTTCGTTACCAACGAAGTGCTCTACCGACTGAGCTACACAGGCAGAAATGGTGGGCGCGCTAGGATTCGAACCTAGGTAGGCATAACCAACGGGTTTACAGCCCGTCCCCTTTAACCACTCGGGCACACGCCCATTTCGGCGCTTAATTCATGTGTACTTTTCAAGCTGCCACCCGTCTTTCGCGTTGTTCCGCGAAAAGCGAGCGAACGGAATAATACGCTACGGCAACAAGCGTGTCAACCATTTACACGCCCCCGGGCGTGTCTCCACGATTCCTCCCCAACCTCGAGCGAGGGACTCGGCGACCGCGTTCTCTTTCTACTATATATATAGAGCGCGCATGCACTATATGTTGCATGAAGGAGCTTGCCTCTCCCCCAAGGTATGGAAACCCTCCTTCACTTGCGACATTTTTCGGCCGCGAACGGCGCGAATTCCCGTGCGGATGGGCTGAGGTCGGCTTGTGAATCCCTTCTGTGGGGGTCGTGAAGAGGCGCCATCCGTGCTATGATACGAAACTAGTTTGCCCCAACGCACCAGATGCTCAACCAGGAGGATACTTTTATATGAGTGAGCATACACGTCCTTTCAGCAGACGCGCCTTCGTCGGCGGAGCAGCCGCTTTCGGCATCTCGCTGTGCCTGCCCCCGCTTACGCCTGTCAAAGCCCATGCCGTCACGGCCGCTGAAAAGCAGGCCGAGGCCAATGCGGCACTTGAGAAGCTCAACGCCATGCAGGAGAAGCTCGACCGCGCCGAGGTCTCCCTCTATGCGGCTGAAACCGAGCGCGACGATGCCCAGGCCCGCATGGACGAGGCTCAGGGTCGCATCGATTCCGCTTCCTCGCGCATCAGCGAGCTGCAGGACAAGCTCGGCAACCGCGCCCGCTCCATGTACCGTTCCGGCTCGTCTACGTTCCTCGATCTTCTTCTGGGAGCCACCACGTTCCAGGCCTTCGCCTCGAACTGGGACCTCCTGAACGATATGAACCAGAACGACGCCGACATGGTGGAGGAAACCAAGACCCTGCGCTCCGAGGTGGAATCTGAGAAGGCCGTCTACGAGGAGCAGCGCAACGTCGCCGCCCAGAAGGCCGAGGAGGCCGAGGCCGTCAAGAAAGAGGCCGAGAGCCTCGTCTCCCAGATGCAGGACACCTACAACTCCCTGTCCGAGGAAGCGGCCCAGCTGCTTGCCGAGGAAGAGGCGGCCCGCGAGGCCGCGGCACTCGCCGCCGCCCAGGCCGCCGAAGAGGAGGCCCGTCGCCAGGCCGAGGAGGAAGAGCGCCGTCAGCAGCAGAGCAACTCCGGAGGAAATTCGGGTGGCGGATCTGGCTCCGGCGGAAATTCCGGCGGCAGCTCGAGCGGTGGCTCCGGCAGCTCCGGCGGCGGCTCGTCGAACAACTCGAAGCCCCAGACCGTTGGCGGCACGGCCGTCGATCGCGCCTACGGCGAGCTGGGCAAGCCCTATTCCTGGGGCGCCGTGGGGCCGGATTCCTACGACTGCTCCGGCCTGGTGAGCTACTGCCTGCTCGGCCGCCACAGCCGCTTGGGCACCGCCGCCAGCTTCATGGGCTACACGCGCGTCTCGAACCCCAAGCCGGGCGACATCTGCTGCAACGATCACCACTGCGGTATCTACATCGGCGACGGCCAGATGATCCACGCGCCGCGCACCGGCGACGTCGTGAAGATCTCCGCCGTGCATTCCGGCATGATCTACACGCGCTACTAGGGCGCATCTGCCAGCTAGCGAAGGGGCTCCCGTCGGGAGCCCCTTTTTCGTGCCGGTCTTTAAGCCTTCCCGTGGAAGAGGCTCACATAGTCGACAATAGCGTCGTGCAGGGCATTCAGGCCCTCCTCATCTTCCACCCATTGGTGGGTAAGCGGAGCCTCCGGCAGGGTGAACTTGCAGCTCTCCAGGGCCTGGTACACCTCGTTGGGGCCCATGGGCGCCCAGCCGTAGCTGCCGAAGGGAATGCCGACGCGCCCGGCCGGCGCCAAACCGCGCATGTAGCAGAGAAACGACGCCACCGTGGGCATCATCGTCTTATTGAGCGTCGGCGAACCCACGGCGATGTAGCGCGCATCCAGCACCTCAGCCATGATATCGGAGATGTGGTTCACCTTCAGATCGAGCAAGCGCGCGGGAATGCCCATCTCGATGAAGGCCTCAGTGATCTCCGTGGCCATGGCCTCGGTGGTGTGCCACATGGAATCGTAGACCACGAGCGCGTACTCCTCGGGGATGCCGCTGCTCCACTTCTCGTACATCTCCAAGATCTCCGGCACATGGCTGCGCCAGATGATGCCGTGGGCCGGGGCGATCATATCGAAGGCAAGACCGGAGAGCGCCTTGAGGGCCGCTTCCACATTCTTGCCGTAGGGCATGACGATGTTGGCGTAGTACTTCTGCGCCTGAACGAGCACCTCCGGCAGCCCCACCTCGTCATCGAAGCGTTTCGAGGAGGCGTAGTGCTGGCCGAAGGCATCGTTGGAGAACAGGATCTGGTCGTACTCGTCGTAGGTGACCATGGAATCGGGCCAGTGCACCATGGGCGTCTGCACGAAGGCGAGCGTGCGCTTGCCGATGTTAAGGGTGTCGCCGGTCTTCACGCCCACGAGGTTAAGACCGTCCCCGTAATGGGCGCGAAGCCCCTGGACGCCCTTGGGCGCGCCGGTGACGATGGCGGCTGTCGGGGCGATTTCAGCCAGAGCCGGAAGACCGCCGGAATGATCCATTTCCACGTGGTTCGACACGATATAGTCGATGGAGGCGGGATCGACGATATCGGCGATGCGGTCGATGAGCTCGCCGGTGAAGGGCTTCTTGCAGGTGTCGATGAGCGTGATCTTCTCGTCGAGGATAAGATAGGCGTTGTAGGTGCTTCCGCGCTCGGTGGTGTAGCCGTGGAAGTTGCGCTCGTTCCAATCGATGCCGCCCACCCAGAACACGTCGGGCTTGATCTCGATGGCCTTCAACATATCGCTCTCCTTGTCTCGCGGTTGACGTTCGCATGGTAGCCCGAAACGCGACCACGAAGCCACGCAAACAGCCCCTGTTGGAGAATCGTTTGGATCTGCGTTGCATAAACTTTGGAGGTATTGGTCACAAAAGCGACTTTTGGGTTTTCCGAATCCGCGATAATCTAACCTACCGCATCTTCTTTCAAAAACTAATATCGTTTCTCGTGTATTCTCTCGACTGATTCTTCATCCTACAGCGCCATATGCCGCAAAGAGAGGAGAAGAGAAACCCAGAACTAGAGTTTGTGACCATTTTTTCAGAAGTTTTTGCAACGTGAACCAAAAGAGCCGCCCGGAGGCGGCTCAAAGGCAGGACGAGAGACGATCTACACGTCAAGCTCCATATAGGTGTCGAAGTCGTCGGTGACTTCCTTGCTGGGCTCGGGCGTGAGCTTGGAGACCACCACGATCACGAGCAGCGCCAGCAAAAAGCCGGGGAGCAGCTCGTACACGGCGAACCAGCCGCCGAGCGGGGCAATGAGGTTCTTCCAGGCCACCACCGTCACTGCACCGGTGAGCATACCGGCCACCGCGCCCGGCAGCGTTGTGCGGCGCCAATACAGCGAGCACAGCATGAGCGGGCCGAAGGACGCGCCGAAGCCGGCCCAGGCGTAGGACACGATATCGAAGATGGAGGAGTTCTGATCCATGGCCAAGAAGATGCCCAGAAGCAGAATGACCGTCAGCGTAATGCGGGCCACGATCATGACCTGGTTGTCGGTGGCATCGCGCTTGATGAGGCCCTTGAAGATGTTGGTGGCCACCGCGGAACCGGAGATGAGCAGGTAGCTGGAAGAGGAGCTCATGGCCGCCGCGAAGATACCCGAGACCACCAGGCCGCAGAAGAAGCTCGGCAGCAGCATCTTCGACAGCACGATGAACACGGACTCGGCCGCCGACTGGGTGAGGAACTCGGTCGGGATGACCGCGCGGCCGATAAGGCCGATGCACACCGCCGAGGACAGGGAGACCACGAGCCAGATCATGGCGATGATGCGCGACTTCTTGATCTCGTCGGAGTGGCGAATGGACATGAAGCGGATGAGCACCTGGGGCATGCCGAAGTAGCCGAGGCCCCATGCCAGGCCGCTCACGATGGTGATGATGCCGTAGGTGCCGGCCGGACCGAACATGGGCTCGTTGCCCTCGATGAGCTGGTTGCCCGCCTCATCGAGCAGGGGCGTGGCAATCTCGGTGCCGGAGAGGAAGCCGGGAATGTTCTGCAGGAAGGTCACCGTGTTCTCAACGCCGCCCGCAGCGGTGACGGAGCCGATAAACACCGTGGCCAGGGCCAGAAACATGAGCGTGCCCTGCACGAGATCGGTGGTGCACACCGAGAGATAGCCGCCCATGAACGTGTAGAGGAACACGATGATGGCGCCAATGATCATCATCACGCCGTAGTCCCAGCCGAACAGCGTCGCGAACAGCTTGCCCACGGTGACGAAGCAGGAGGCGGTGTAGATGGTGAAGAACAAAAGGATGATGACCGCGGCGATGGTCATGAGGATGTGCTTCGTGTCGTGGAAGCGGTTGGAGAAGAAGTCGGGCACCGTGATGGCGTTGCCGGCCTTCTCGGAGTACTTGCGCAGGCGTTTGGCCACGAACTTCCAGTTCAGATAGGTGCCGATGGCCAGGCCGATGGCCGTCCACATGGCATCCGACGCGCCGGTGAAGTAGGCCACGCCGGGCAGGCCCATGAGGAGCCACCCCGACATATCCGATGCTTCGGCCGACAGGGCCGTGAGCCACGGTCCCAGGCCGCGGCCGCCGAGGAAGTACTCCTCAGACGACGAGTTGGAGCGCTTGGCGTACACAAAGCCGATGACCACTACTACGACGAAGTAGAGCAGCATGGCAAGTACGACTTGCATATCGCTTTCGATCATGTTTCCCCTTCCGTGAGAATCCTTGCAACACGTTTGGAACTCCCAGGGTCGGTTTCGGCAAGAGGCGCCAGCGGGCCAGCCCCCAACGCCGCCCTGCCGAAACCGACACCGTATGGCCAGCCATTCTTGCGAAGCGCCATATTCCGTGTCGTTTCACTGACCTTTGGGATTATACTTTACCGCGATGGAGTGACACTCCGTATCTTATGCAGACGAGCAGTTTTACGGCGAAAGGACGGGATATGCCGCGCTACGCAGAGATGTCCAAGGCGGAATTGGAGGCCGAGCTAGCCGAGGTGCGCGCCCGCTACGGCGAGATGGCGGCCCGGGGCCTCAAGCTGAACATGGCCCGCGGGAAGCCTTCGGCCGCACAGCTGGAACTGTCGCTGCCCCTGCTGGATGTGCTGGACTCCGCCGCCGACCTTGCCGCCGAGGACGGCACCGACTGCCGCAACTACGGCGTGCTCGACGGCATCCCCGAGGCGAAGCGGCTCATGGCGACACTTCTGGACGATGAGCCAGAGAACGTTATCGTGCTCGGCAATGCGAGCCTGACGGCCATGTACGACGCCATGGTGCGCTACCTGGTGTTCGGCGCCTTGGGAAGTACGCCCTGGGGGCGCTTGCCCGAGGTGAAATGGCTCTGCCCCGTCCCCGGCTACGACCGTCACTTCTCTATTTGCGAAGATCTCGGCATCGAGATGATTCCCGTCCCCCTTTGCGAGGACGGCCCCGATATGGCCGACGTGGAGCGCCCCGCCGCCGCCGCCGCC
>QFCE01001793.1_pt1 | contig 11183 bp, 10 predicted proteins | sample 5346091 | NCBI WGS metagenome assembly QFCE01 (sample SAMN09062252, study PRJNA434731) | Human gut metagenome, whole genome shotgun sequencing project. | isolation source: stool timepoint A chromium assembly | host: Homo sapiens | collected 2015 | reverse complement strand
AGAGATGAATCCATAACCTTTTTGGTTGTTAAACCATTTTACTGTACCTGTCATGATGGTGCCCTCCATAAAAATAAAAAAATAATGATGTGTAGATATTGAATCTGGGTTAAGATTCAATACTGTGATAGCGTAGCATATTTAACAATGAAAGTCAACGTATTTCTGTGAGGATGTGTAAATTTGTACAATAAAAAGTAATGTTTGTCTTTTTTGGAAAAAAAGATTAAAATGAAGTATAACGTCAGTGGAAAAGGAAATTAAAAATGAAAAGAAACAGAGGATAGAAGATGAAAATTTCAACAAAAGGAAGATATGCATTGGAGATTGTGACGGATCTGGCAGTTCATTCGGATCGGGAACATCCGGAAAGTCTGAAGGCAGTGTCGCTGCGCAGAGGATTGTCGGAGAAATACTTGGAGCGAATCGTCAGAGAGTTAAAAACAGCCGGGATTCTGAATAGTTCCAGAGGTGCAAAAGGCGGATACTGGATAGAAAAATCTCCGGAAAGTCTGACTGTGAAAGATACACTTCGCGCGGTAGAGGGGGAGATGGCTCCGGTGGAATGTTTGACAACAGTAAAAGAATGTGGGATTGACTGTAGCAAATGTCCTACAAGAGAGACGTGGGGTGTGATGTGGGAGATCATCCTACAAACAATGGAAGATGTTACGATCTCAGACTTGGTAAAAAGAGCGATGGAGAATGCAGGATCGATAAAAACTGAATACGGAAGAATGAGTTAAAACGTCCTTTTGGGCGTTTTTCTCATATAAAGAACAGTAAAAACAAAAAAAGTTTATAAAACATATTGACATAGTAGGAATTAAATGGTATAAAAGAATACACAAAATACTTATCGGAAAAGTAGGAAATGAAAGAAAGGAGAAAAGCCGGGTGAAAATTTCAACAAAAGGAAGATATGGGCTCCGTGCACTTGTAGAACTGACAGCATGTAGCAGCGGGCAGGCAGTTCCGCTTCTTCGTTTGACTGAGAATCAGAAACTGTCTCAGAATTATCTGGAGCAGGTTTTTCAGACACTACGGAAAGCCGGGATCGTGACCAGCATCAAAGGGATGAATGGCGGATATCTTCTGGCAAGAGCGCCGGAGGAGATCACAGTACGGGAGGTGTTGGAAGCATTGGAGGGAAAGTTTTCTATCATAGACCGCGACGTGTCGAAGCAGCCGGATGCATTGCAGACGGCGGTCGAAGAACTTGTATGGGATGAGATCGATCGTAAGATCAATACCTTTCTGGAGAGTCGGACACTGGCTCAGCTGGCAGAGGAATATCAGAATAAAAAGGATATGGAAGCCGGCATGTACTATATATAGAGGGAACAGAAAAATTCTCATGTCTGTATAGGAGAAAGGATTTTTCAAGTAAAAGATATGAAATAAAGGAGGACACAATATGGAACGAAAATTTCAATTTGAGACATTGCAGGTACACGCAGGGCAAGAACATCCGGATCCTGTCACGGGAGCAAGAGCTGTACCGATATATCAGACGACTTCGTATGTGTTCAATGACTGTCAGCATGCTGAGGACCGGTTCGGACTTCGGGACAACGGAAATATTTACGGAAGACTGACCAACCCGACGCAGGATGTGTTTGAACAGCGGATTGCGGCTCTGGAGGACGGAACCGCCGCACTTGCAGTTGCATCCGGGGCAGCAGCGATCACATATACGTTTCAAAATCTTGCGAAAGCAGGGGATCATATTGCTGCCTCCAAATACATTTACGGAGGAACGTATAATCTGCTGGAGCATACGCTGCGGGATCAGGGGATTGAAACAACTTTTGTAGATCCGGACAAAGAGGGCGCCTGGGAAGAAGCGATCAAAGAGAATACGAAAGCAATATTCATCGAACCGATCGGCAACCCTAATGCGAACCTTGTGGATATTCAAAAAGCAGCGGATGTGGCACACAGACATGGAATCGTGCTTGTAGCGGATAATACATTTGCGACGCCGTATCTTTTGCGTCCGTTTGAGTATGGAGCAGATATTGTTGTACATTCCGCAACAAAATTTATCGGAGGTCATGGAACTGCGCGGGGTGGTGTGATCGTAGAAAAGGGAACATTTGACTGGAGTGCATCCGGAAAATATCCACAGATTTCAGAACCTGATCCGAGTTATCACGGAGTAGTATTTGAGGAGGCAGCAGGAAGTGCGGCTTTTGTTACAAGAATCCGTGCGGTGCTTTTGCGGGATACGGGAGCGTCCATTACACCGCTGAATTCATTTCTGTTTTTACAGGGGTTGGAGACTTTATCACTCCGTGTAGAGCGTCATGTGGAGAATGCACTGCGGATCGCAGAGTTTCTCAAAAAGCATCCGAAAGTCGTGAAAGTGAACCATCCGGCGTTACAGGAAAGTCCGTATCATACATTGTATGAGAAATATTTTCCGAAAGGAGGCGTGTCGATTTTTACGTTTGAGATCGACGGTACAGAAGAGGATACGAGAAAATTTATCGATCATCTGGAATTATTTTCTTTATTGGCAAATGTGGCGGATGTGAAATCGCTTGTGATCCATCCGGCAAGTACGACGCATTCACAGATGACGGAGGCGGAATTGAAAGATTCCGGAATCATGCCGAATACCGTGCGGATTTCGGTGGGAACAGAGCATGCGGATGATCTGATTTATGATCTGGAGCAGGCATTGGCAGTTATATAACAGAGTTTGCATTGGTGTACAAGTGACCGCATTGTCCTTTGTACATTGACGTTATCGTCAGTGTGTTGGGAATATCTGTCCTGCACTTTTTGACGGGAGAAGAGAAAAGGAGAAAAGAAGATGGGAAAGATTTATAAAAGCGTAACAGAACTGGTAGGGAGAACTCCGCTTTTGGAGGTACAGAATATCGAGGAGCAGCTTCAGCTTGGCGCAAAAGTGCTTGTGAAACTGGAATATTTCAATCCGGCAGGGAGCGTCAAAGACCGCGTGGCATTAAATATGTTGGAAGAAGCGGAAAGACAGGGGAAAATCAAACCGGGAGCAACGATTATCGAGCCGACAAGCGGAAATACGGGAATCGGTCTGGCGTCGATTGCAGCGGCAAAAGGATACAAAGCTGTCTTTGTCATGCCGGAAACAATGAGTATCGAAAGAAGAAAACTGCTTCTTGGATATGGTGCGGAAATTGTATTGACGGAGGGCGCGAAAGGGATGAAAGGCGCGATCGAGCGTGCGGAAGAGCTTCAGCAGGAGAGGGAAAATGCGATCGTCCTTGGACAGTTTGTAAATCCGGCGAACCCAAAGGCACATGAGCTTACAACCGGACCGGAAATCTGGGAAGATACCGAGGGAAATATCGATCTGTTTGTTGCCGGCGTCGGAACAGGCGGAACGATTACCGGAACCGGAAGTTACTTGAAAGAAAAAAATCAGAACATGAAAGTGATCGCAGTAGAACCGGCGAAATCAGCGGTACTTTCCGGAAATAAACCGGGACCGCACGGTCTCCAGGGAATCGGCGCAGGATTTGTGCCGGAGATTCTCAAAACCGAATTGTTTGATGCGATTGTACCTGTGACAGAAGAAGAGGCTTATGGAGCGGCGAAACTGCTGGCAAATAAAGAGGGGATCCTCGTTGGTATTTCTTCGGGGGCAGCGCTTCATGCGGCGATCGAGGAGGCGAAGAAAGAAGAAAATAAAGGGAAAACGATCGTAGTGATCTTGCCGGATACCGGTGAGAGATACCTTTCCACTCCGCTGTTCGCATAGGCAGGCGGTGTGGCAGAAAAGAACCGGGAAGAGAGTGTATGTATACTTTCTTTTCGGTTCTTTTCTTTTATAAGAAATAAAACAGAACAGATGTTCTTGCTGCTATTGCATAAAATAAACGGATGTGATATATTAGATACAGAACAAATGTTCTCTATCTTAAAGGGGAATGTATGAAAAGGAAGTGTAAGAAGATGCCGGAGACGATTTTAAATAAAATAGGGATGTACGAGAAATTAAAGATTTTGTCAGATGCTGCCAAATATGATGTATCGTGCACATCCAGCGGTGTTGACCGGAACGGAGATGGAAAAGGTATGGGAAACTGTCGGGCTGCCGGGATCTGTCACAGTTTTTCGTCAGACGGAAGATGCATTTCCCTGCTGAAAATTCTTTTTACGAATGAGTGTATATTTGACTGTAAATACTGTATTAACCGATCGTCTAACGATGTGGTGAGAACTTCTTTTACACCGGAAGAAGTCTGCACACTGACCATGGAGTTCTATCGGAGGAATTACATCGAGGGATTATTTTTAAGTTCCGGAGTTTTAAAAAGTCCGAATTATACGATGGAATTAATTTATGCGGCGTTGTACCGTCTGCGAAAAGTCTGTAATTTTCAAGGATACATTCATGTGAAAGCAATCCCGGGAGCAGATCCGGAATTGATCAAAAGAGTTGGATTTCTGGCTGATCGGATGAGCGTGAATATGGAACTGCCGACTGCGGAGAGTCTGCGGCTTCTGGCTCCGCATAAGACAAGGAAGAGTATTTTAACGCCGATGCGTCTTGTGCAGAACCGGATGGAAGAAAACAAGGAAGAACTTGCAGTATACAGGAATGCCCCGAAGTTTGTTCCGGCAGGGCAGAGCACACAGATGATCATCGGGGCAACGCCGGAATCAGATTATCAGATCCTGAACGTTGCAGAATCCCTGTATCGGAAATTTGATCTGAAACGCGTGTTTTATTCGGCTTTTGTAGCAGTGAATGAAGATACGCTGCTTCCGCAAAAGACATCCGACGGACCGCCGCTTTTAAGAGAACATCGGCTATATCAGGCAGACTGGCTGCTTCGATTTTACAAGTTTAAGGCGGAGGAACTATTGGATGAAAAGAATCCGAATTTTAATTTGTATCTGGATCCGAAGTGTAATTGGGCATTGAAACATCTTGAGATGTTTCCTGTGGAGGTGAACCGGGCAGATTATGAAGTCTTATTGAGAGTTCCGGGAATCGGCGTGAAATCAGCGCAGCGTATTGTAAAGGCAAGAAGAATGGGGATACTTGACTTTTCGGATCTGAAGAAAATGGGTGTCGTCTTAAAAAGAGCGCTGTACTTTATAACGTGCGGAGGCAGGATGATGTACCGGACGAAAATCGAAGAAGACTATATTACGCGGAATCTTCTAAATACAAAAGAGCGTTTGCCGGACTCTGTGCGCGGGATGACGTACCGGCAGTTATCTTTATTCGATGATGTGGATTGAGGGAGCGACAATGAAAACAATTTATATTTGTGAAGACAGCGTGACAGGGATGTTGTCGGCGATTTACGATGCATGGATGGAAAGCAGGGATAAAGAAGCAGGGATCGGTTTAAAAGAATGTCTGGAACAGCAGCTGTTTTGTGAATATAAAGAAGTAGAGGTATCAGAACGGAAAGCGGGAGCAGTTGTGCGGCTGATCCGAAAATATCTGGGAGATGAGACATACCGGGATTTTTATCAGGCTCTTCTTTCGGAAGACCCTGAAAAGGCAGATGCAGTGTTTCGGGTGATGCAGTCTGCGCGCAGTGTGAAAGACAGCAGGAAGATCATGGAACATCTCAGTGATCCGGCGGTAGAAAAGGTTTTTTCCCTGAGCAGACAAGTGGGAAATGAGGCACATCGTTTTCTGGAATTTGTGCGTTTCCGGGAATTGAAAAACGGAGTCCTTTTCTCAGAGATCGTGCCCAAAAACCGAATTCTGTCCTGTATTGCCGATCACTTTTCCGATCGCTTTCCGCTGGAGAACTGGATGATCTGCGACAAGCGGCACAATGAATGCGTGATACATCGCGTCCGCTATCATTGGGTGCTTGTAAAAGACAGGGAATGGGATCAGGAGATCAGGGAGAGGTTTTCAGAATCAGAAAAAGAATTTGCTCGTTTATGGACAGGATTTTTCGACTCGATATCCATTCCGGAGAGGGAAAACCGAATGTGTCAGATGAATCATCTGCCGCTTCGGTACAGAGCGGAAATGACGGAATTTCAAGGGAAGCCTGTTTTTGAAAAAAGCAGTTGATTCAGACAGAAAAACACTGCATTCACGCAAAAAGTATTGTATAATAGAGCGAGACAGACTAAGATAAGAACAACATCAAAAGGAAGAGCCGGCTGATGGAAAATATGAGAAAGAAGGGAGAACTATGGAGGACACAGTAACCGTATATGTATGGCTCGGATTGTTGATCTTGTTTCTGGTGATCGAGATCGCGACGGTGGGACTGACTACGATCTGGATGGCTGGCGGAGCATTGGGGGCGTTGATCCTCGATCTGGCAGGATTGAACCTTTGGTGGCAGATTGGCGCATTTCTGGTTGTCTCGTTCACGATGCTTGTATTTACCCGTCCGTTCGTGGTAAAATACATCAATTCCCATCATGAAAAGACGAATTATGAGGGGATTATCGGAAAAGTGGTTAGAATAACAGAGAAAGTTGACAATCTGCAGCAGACCGGAACAGCCGTTGTAAATGGTCTGGAATGGACGACCAGAGCGGAACGGGATGATGTGATACTGGATCCGGGAGATCTGGCAAAAGTTGTAAACATTTCCGGTGTGAAGCTGATTGTAAAAAAGTATGAGGAGGAATAAGTTATGGGATTTATTATCGGGGCAGTGGTTTTAGTGATTATTTTACTGATCTTGGTTTCTAACATCAAGATCGTGCCGCAGGCACATGCATATATCCTGGAGCGTCTTGGCGGATACAAGGAGACATGGGGAGTAGGACTTCATTTTAAGATCCCGATCCTGGATAAAGTGGCAAAGAAAGTATCTTTAAAAGAGCAGGTTGTAGACTTTGAACCGCAGGCAGTTATCACAAAAGATAATGTTACCATGCAGATCGATACCGTTGTATTTTTCCAGATCACAGATCCGAAAAAGTATGCATATGGAGTAGAAAGTCCGATCGCGGCGATCGAGAACCTGACAGCGACCACGCTTCGTAATATCATCGGAGACCTGGAACTGGATGAGACGCTGACTTCCAGAGAGACGATCAATACAAAGATGCGTACGATCCTGGATATTGCGACGGATGAATGGGGAATCAAAGTCAACCGTGTTGAGCTGAAAAACATCATGCCGCCGAAAGCGATCCAGGATGCGATGGAGAAGCAGATGAAAGCGGAGCGCGAACGAAGAGAAGCGATTCTTCGGGCAGAGGGTGAAAAGAAATCAACAATCCTCGTTGCAGAGGGAGAAAAAGAGTCTGTGATCCTGGAGGCAGAAGCTTCAAAGCAGGCGGCGATCCTGAAAGCAGAGGCGGAGAAGCAGAGACGGATCAAAGAGGCAGAAGGTCAGGCGGAAGCGATCCGAAGCGTGCAGAAAGCAACGGCAGAGGGGATCGAATTTATCAAAGCAGCAGGTGCAGACAATGCAGTTTTGACGATCAAGAGTCTGGAGGCATTTGCGAAAGCAGCTGATGGTAAAGCGACGAAGATCATTATTCCGTCGGAATTACAGGGGATTGCAGGATTGACAAAGACGATTGCAGAAGTGGCGGGAGTAGATCATCCTGAGATCTCAGACATCAAGTAAGCGGCGGCGATCAGACAGGAACGAAAGAGCAGGGAGACATGACAAGGATATTAGTGCTGGAAGATGATGACAGAAGCAGAGAATCTCTGTGTCGGATGCTCGAAAAGATTTCGGATCAGATAACGGTGGATGCGGCAGCAGATCTGGTGGGTGCCAGACTGCTGCTTCGCAGCGCCGTTTCTTTTGATTTATTCCTTTTGGATATTCATTTGAATAGAGAAGAGGAAGAGGATCAATCGGGGATCTGGTTTGCGGAAGAAGTGCGTTCGATGCAGCAGTATGAGTTTACGCCTCTTGTGATGGTCACATCGATCGCAGGATTGGAGATAGAGGCGTATCGGAGGCTGCATTGTTACCAATACATTGTAAAACCATATATCCAGGCGGAGATTGAGGAGATCGTGAATAAAGTCCTGTTTCATATCCGAACAGGGAATACACCAAGCATTTTGGTGAAAAAAGACGGGATCAATTACAAGATCTCATGCAGTGAAATTGTGTACTGCAAAGCAATACCGAGGGGCGTTTGTCTTTGTCTGAAAGAAGAACAGTTGAATGTACCGTATCTGAGTATAAGGCAACTTTTGGAACAGCTTCCGACGGAGCAGTTTTTTCAATGCCATCGGATGTATGTGGTCAATCAAGATGCGGTTATGTATTATGATCTGGTAAACCAGGTTATACAAGTTGAGGGATATGAAGAACGGATCGACATCGGCGTTACCTATAAAGCCGATGTAAAAAAGCGGATAGGAAAATAGCGAAAGCAGAGGGGACGATGAGAAGAACGCAGACAAACAAGCAGGGAAAACAGCAGATGGGGAAACGCACAAGGAAACATTTGTATCGGATGTTCTGTATGGTGTCTCTGGTGATCGCAGTCTACCTTGTGGCGGATCTGATCATAAGCGGTACGTTGAACCTGAAAGTGATCCTTGTATTTATCTTGTTTTTAACAGCGATCATATGGGGGACGATCAATCAGAAGTTAAACGAAGAAGAAATTCGGAATCAGGAACGTGAACTGAAACTTTATCAGTTGTATATTCAGCCGCTGGAAGAACTTGTAAAAGAAATCCGGGTCAGACAGCATGAGTTTGACAATCATATCAATGCGATCCTGAATATGCATCTGACCGTAGATGATTACGATCAGTTGGTGGAGTGTCAGTCTGCATATATCCATGAAGTACGCAGAGATTCCGCAAACCGTTATCTGCCGCTTCTCAGGATCAGCGATAAAGTACTGGCAGGATTTCTGTACAGTAAGATCGTGAATGCTCCGGATGGGATTGAGACGGACGTGGAGGTAAGAAACTGGGAGATTCTTTCACGGGTATCGGAACATACGTTGATCGAAGTGATCGGAAGTCTGGTGGATAATGCATATGAAGCAAGTATGGAGACCGGAGGAAGAGTAAAGATCTTTCTGGATTCTCAGGATGATCGCCTTGTATTTGAAATCCTGAATCGATATCGGAAACTTTCAATCGAAGAGATCGGACAGTTCTTTTCTTACGGATATTCTACGAAAGAAGATAAAGGAACACAGAAACAGAGAGGAATCGGTCTGGCGCGTGTGAAATCACTTGTAGAGAAAGCGGGCGGTGAAATCACGGTTGGACAGGAAGAGATCGAACAGGAAAATTATGTACATTTTACGGTTGTGATTTAGAGGTTTGGAATGGAAGAAATACAGACGATCCGGATTTCGGTCCGGAATCTCGTGGAATTTATTTTGCGGGAGGGAGACATTGACAATCGGATATCGGGAAGTATGGAAAAAGATGCCATGCAGCAGGGAAGCAGACTGCACCGGAAGATCCAGAAAAGAATGGGAAGCGGATACCGGGCAGAGGTTCCGTTGAAATTCCAATACCCGTGCGACTGTTTTATGTTACAGATTGAGGGAAGAGCAGACGGAATTGTGGAAGAGGCGGATGGGATCGTGATCGATGAGATCAAAGGTGTGATGCGTGATCTGGATCACATTACCGGACCGGTGGGCGTGCATCTTGCACAGGCAAAATGTTATGCGTATTTTTACGGAACGCAGAATGCCTTGGAAGAAATCGGTGTCCAGATGACATATTGTAATTTAGAAACTGAGGAGATCAAGCGGTTTCGGGAGACATATTCTGTCGGGGAACTAAAAAAATGGTTTGAAGAACTGGTACATGCTTATGAAAAATGGGCGAGATATCAGATTGAATGGAAAGAACTTCGGAACAACTCGATCCGCAGGACCGAATTTCCATTTCCGTACAGAGAGGGACAGCGGGAATTGGTATCTTCTGTATATAGGACGATTCTCAGGAAGAAGAAGTTATTCATTCAGGCGCCGACCGGAGTGGGAAAGACGATGGCGACGATTTTTCCGGCGGTACGAGCTGTGGGGGAAGAGTTGGGGGAGAAAATTTTCTACCTGACCGCCAAGACGATCACAAGGACAGTCGCAGAGCAGGCATTTGACACATTGCGCGGCACAGGACTGCGTTATAAAGTCATCACGCTGACTGCGAAAGAAAAAATCTGTTTTTGTGATACACCGGAATGCAATCCGGAAGCGTGTCCGTACGCAAAAGGGCATTATGACCGGGTGAATGATGCGGTTTTTGACCTGATCAGTCACACAGAAGAACTGACAAGGGAAGTGTTGGAAGAACAGGCGCAGAAATTTCAGGTCTGTCCGTTTGAGATGAGTCTGGATATTGCGCTTTGGGTAGATGCGGTCATTTGCGATTACAATTATGTGTTTGATCCGAATGCACATTTGAAGCGATTTTTCTCGGATGGGGGAGGCGGAGGCTATTTGTTTCTGATCGATGAGGCGCATAATCTGGTAGAACGCGGCAGGGAGATGTACAGTGCGGCGATCTATAAAGAAGATATTCTTTCGATCCGACGGCTTGTAAAGGCGGAAGCGCCCAAACTGGCGAAACGTTTGGATGAATGTAACAAACAGTTGTTGGAATTAAAGAAAGAATGCGAAACATATCAGATACAGGAGAGTGTTTCTCATATTGCGTTAAAATTGATGAATGTGACCGGAGAAATGGAAAAGTATCTGGAAGAGTGCGAGGCGGGCGAAAAGAGAGAACAGGTACTGGAGTTTTATTTTCAGGTTCGGGATTTTCTGAGTATTTATGATGTGCTGGATGAAAATTATGTGATCTATACGGAACTGGAGGCGGGAGGACGGTTTCGGCTGAAACTGCTCTGTGTCAATCCATCGGTCAATCTGCAAAGTTATCTGGAACAAGGGAACAGCACGATATTCTTTTCCGCTACACTTTTGCCGATCCATTATTATAAGAAATTACTGAGTACGGAGACGGACGACTATGCGGTTTATGCGGAATCGACGTTCCCGGAAAAGCACCGTTTGCTGCTGTTTGGAAGAGATGTCAGTACAAAATATACGATGCGGTCTGAAAAGATGTACGAGAGGTTTGCGGCGTACATTTTGCAGATGGTTCTTGGAAAGACAGGCAATTATATGGTGTTTTTTCCATCATACCGCTTTATGGAAGATGTTTATGCCTGTTTTATGGAATTGTTGGAGCAATCCGGTATTCAAACAGTGGAATGTATTTTACAGTCACAGTTTATGGG
>QFCE01002548.1_pt1 | contig 11200 bp, 15 predicted proteins | sample 5346091 | NCBI WGS metagenome assembly QFCE01 (sample SAMN09062252, study PRJNA434731) | Human gut metagenome, whole genome shotgun sequencing project. | isolation source: stool timepoint A chromium assembly | host: Homo sapiens | collected 2015 | reverse complement strand
CTTCCATCGCGCAGGTGATGCCCAGACAAAACGGTACGAAAGCGCAGGTCGTATTAAACATGACGTTGTGCCGGATCAAGGCTTCTTTCAGATCTTCCGGATCCGGATAGAGTTTCTGCAGCGCCGGAAGCAGGGCGCGCATGTAGGAAATCCCTTGCTGCTTATCGTAGGTATAACACCCCAGCGCCTGATAGGAACGCCAGAATACCTTATTCAATTCCTTTTTTGATAATTGAACCGGATTTGTCATGATTAGTCGTCCTCCTCTGCTCTCGGTTTAAATTGATAATAGATGTATGCGCAGACCAATCCCGTCAGTGCGACGCCCATCGTGCCCATTCCCAGATAGGTTGGAAGCAGGAAGCCCAGCGCAAAGAAGCCGGCATATTTCCAATCAAACGTAAATTTCAGCAGAATGCCGATGCCGATCGCAGGCAGGAGCTTGCTGGCATTGGTCAGACCGTAGCGGACGACGCCTGGAATGGAATCGATGACCGCCTGGATTGCGACGGATCCGGCCATAAAGCCCAGCGCGATAACGACAAAGTAAACGACGAAATAAATGATGCCTCCGCCGATGCCGGTCCACCAGATCATCTTGGTATCACAGTTTTCCACCGCTTTGTTCGTCAAGGAAGACAGAACGGCAGAGTTCACCGACGAGATAAACGTATTCATAACGCTGGCCAGTAGCGCGACCGGGATTGCCAGTGCGACACCTTCCTCGACGGTCAGACCGCTGGTAATGACCAGCGCCGAAGCCAGCACGCTGCCGCTGACAACCTCTGTCGGCGCAGCCCCGATCTGAACGACACCGGCCCAGATCAGCTCCAGCGTACCGCCGATGATGACGCCTTGCTTTAAATCCCCTAACAAAAGTCCGACGAGCGTACACAGCCAGATCGGCCGCGCGATCATCTGCTGCCCGAACCAGGATTGTTCGATCCGTCCGTAACCCGCGACAAGACCGACGAGAATAGCTTGTAAAATCATACTCTTTTCTCCTTCTTATTCAAATTTTTTAGCGAAATCCGTAAAATCGACTGCCGGCATTTGCGGAGTGATCTGCGCGAACACCTCGACACCCTGATCATGAATGCGTTTCAGACACGCGAATTCTACCGGGGAGGCAAAGACGCCGTCGCTGATCTCCACTTTTCCTTCGGTTACCCGCCCCTTTGTACCGTCGACTTCAGGGCCGACATTGACGCGGCGAATCTCCGGACATTGGCTGACGAGCGCTTCCGCGTCGGCGATCGTGCTGACCGTGATAAAGATTTTCTTCGCTTTGTATTTCGGTCCGTTCAAGCGGTCAACCGCCTTGGCCAGCGTCCAGACATACATGTCCACATTGGCCGGCTTGGCCAGCTTTAACGTCATTGTGTGAAAACTGTCGTTGGCCGCCGCATCGTTGGCAACCACTAAAACGTTCGGCTTGAGTTCCCCGACCCAGGTTACGGCGACCATGCCGTGAACCAGCCGTCCGTCGACGCGCAATAAACTGATCATATTGATTTTCCTTTCTAGTCGTCCTCTTCCCCGCAATGAAGCAACAAGTCGTTCATGTAACAGGTTTGACGACAGGCATTCGCAATGATTTCCTTTAAGTGCGAGTCCATCCAGATCGGTTTCTGTAAAAACACATTCCAGAATCATCGCCAGATTCATACCCGTGATCAGATGGAATGAGTAATTACGCAGGTTTTTGAAAAAGATCTGATTGACGGAGCCTCCGTATAAATCGGTAAAGACGATGCAGTTTTGGCCGGCATATTGTTGAAGGATTTTTTCCAGCCTTTGCTTCAAAGCCGGATTCCTGAACGGTTTGTTCCAGAATGACGATGTTTCGGGCGCCGAAAAATTCCAGCGTTTCCTTCATGCCCGACGCAAGCCGGCCATGGGCGGCGATGATAATTTGATTCATTCGATGTTTTTTCCCCCTTTCAATGGATGAAACTGGATGAGAGCTGCCTGATTTAAACTCAGTATAATCTATAAATATATATTTGTAAATATAAAAATTATAAAAATATATATTAAAAATTGATGAGCCAACAATAATTACATCCCCTAATATAAGACAGATTTGCATGACTTCCAGCATATTTCTGACAAAAAACCGCTGAATATCCCGAATTCTTGGGGAACAGAAATGATTTCCAGAAAAGGTAATTTTCAATAAATATATATTTACTGTTGATTTTTGGAACAGATGTGGTATATTTATGATGAGCTGCCCGATGATTCAAGAAAAAGGAGAACAGAATAAAGCATGGAAAAGGAAAAACTCTCAATGATCGGTCATATTCAGGATACACCCCGGGTTTTAAAGAAGGCTTACGCTACCCGCAATGAATATATGACCCCGCTTTGTTGACGCTTTTGTCGAGCATGATTTTAAGAAGGTCTATTTCCTGGGATCCGGTACTTCCAATCATGTTTCGATGGTTATTAAAAATCTCTTTGTCGAGCTGCTGCACGTTGAAGGCGTTGCCTGCGCGCCAACGTTGTTTACCTATCATGAGAATCCGAATCCGTCCGGAATTTTTAAAAAAGAAGAAATCTGCGTCATCGGCTTTTCACAGCACGGCGACAGTATCTCGACCTGTGAAGCGGTAAAAAAAGCTGCGGATGACGGGTATTTCACCATTGCGGTGACCGAGCAATTAAACAGCGTGCTGGAAGAACTGGCTGACGTATACTGTCATTTAGTCTGCGAAGAAGAAGAAATCGGTCCGGAAACGCGCGGTTATACGGAAACCATCTTCCAGTTTTACATCCAGGCCATTGAGATCGCGCGGCGTAAAAAACTGATTGACCAGGCTCGTTACCAGCAGCTGGATGAAGCGGCCAAGGCGTTGGCCGACAACCTGGAAATAGTTGTCAATGAGTCGATCGACTGGTATAATCGTAATAAAGAAGAATTTTATCAAATGACAAAATCCTCCATCGCAGGCTATGGTCTGAACTATCCAACGGCGCTGGAATCACGCCTGAAATTCTTTGAAACGTATTCCCGGCCGTGTACCGGTTATGAAATGGAAGAACAGATGCATGGACCGATGCGGGCTTACAATCAGGATAACTATATCTTTATGATCGCTTCCGAGGGCCGGAAAGAACTGGAACGTTTGAAAGAGTTAGTTCCATATTATAAAGACGTCTTCACAGAGCATGTATTTGTGGTCACCTGTGAGGAGGATGTGGCAAGTTCAGAAAGAGATCTGAAATTCTCAGTGAAAACGACGGATCTGCTTTCGCCGATTCTCTATGTGATTCCTTTTCAGGTGCTTTCAGCGCTGATCTGTGAAGACACGGGAATCGACACGAAGGTCAGTCCGGTTAAAAAGCGTTACGTTTCGTCGCATTATCCAAGCCTCAGACATGGAAATGTGGAAGAAACGAAATAAACAGAACACGGCAATTCTGAGAACAAAAGAATTGCCGAAAGTTTAAAAAGCAGGGGGTAAAACATGCCGAAACTTCCAAAATATGTGGAAATCGTGAATTACTTTAAAGAGAAAATTGAAAGCGGAGAGATTGCTAACGATGAACCGTTTCCGCCGGAAAGCGAGATCTGCGCCAAGTTTTCCACCAGTCACATGACGGTTTCCCGGGCCATGAACGAATTAGCCGTGCATGGGTTTATCAAGCGGATAAAAGGCAAGGGCACGTTCGCAGATGACAAATTCAAGGCGAAGATCAAAAAAAGCTCGGTGCGGACTGAAAGCATTACGGATATGATCCGCAACGCCGGATTGGAACCGTCGGCTGAATTGATTAAATATGGAATTATCAAAGGCAAGGAAGCTCCCGGACATCGCCGCTCTGCTGCATGTAGCGGAGGACGACTTTCTGCATTTCTTCATCCGGACACGCTTCGGCAACGGCAGTCTGATCTGTATTTCGTATTCCTATATCTCGCAGAATATTCTGCCGACGATGGATATTAAACGGCTGGAAGGTTCACTGAACCAGTACATCGAAGAATTGGGGATTGAGCGTTCCTACGGATATATGGAATTGGGGGCCTGTCTGCCCAGCGCGGAACAGGCCAAGCTGATCGGCTCCAATCATGTTCCTCTGCTTCGTCAGACAATCCTGTGGAATGTCAACGACGAACCCTTTGAATTAACGACGCACTATTTTGTTGGAGATAAGTTTACGATCACGCAGGATAAGATCACGGCGCGGTCCACACAGACGACGCTGTCGGATCACGCGCGGGAACCGCTGGTCAAGTAAGGACTTTCCGGCAGATCCGTCGGATCTGAATGGATTGTTCTTCCTTCATTCTGCTTCAGATAAAAAATGTAAAAAGAAGGGACGCTCTCATTGAAGGAGCGTCCCTTTAGTTCTTCCGGCTTCCGTACAATCCGGGTAAACGGAACACTTTTGGAATCGGAAGTTCCATAACAAAGTCGGTGAAGAATCGGACATCAATAAGAAATTCAATACAGTCCATGATCAGGAAAAATAGAAAACCGTAAGAAATCCGTTATAAAAATTCACAATTCTCCGCTTTTTCTTTTCCCCGGGCAGGCGTATAGTGATGTCAAAGGAGTGTGAAGTTATGCGATTTGGAATATTAGGTTATGGCGGGATCGCGCAGCGCTTCGTTCATGACAGCGTCCAGGTTGAAGAAGCGGAGATTACATGGATTGCTTCTCAGACCTCAGCTAAGCGGGAAGCGGCGGCCGCGGCGGTGTCGGGCGCGCGGATTGTCGACAACTATCAAGCCTGTCTGACCAGTCCTGAGGTCGACTGCGTTTACATTGCGCTGCCGCATGCGCAGCATAAAGCGATGACGCTGGCGGCGCTGGCGCAGCATAAACATGTCCTGGTGGAGAAACCCGCCGCATTTACCAGCGCGGACTGGGATCGGCTGTGCGCGGAAGCGAAACGTCAGGATTGCTTCTTAATGGAAGCGCTGAAGACGCCGTTTTACCCGACCAGCGCGATCGTCAAAAATCTGATCGAAGACGGGGCTATCGGGCAGGTGACCGGCGCCGATGTCAATTACTGTTACGATTTAAAAGGCCAGACAAAACCGGGCTGGTACATTCTGGATCCCTCTTCAGGGCGGCGCGCTGTACGATATCGGCAGCTATCTTTATTATTTCGTGCTGGATCTGTTTCCGGACCTGACGCCGACTCTGACCGTGACGGCCCAGCTGCGCGATCACATCGACGTTCACTTCCAATGCGAACTGATGACGGCCAGCGGCGCGCGCATTCTGACCGAAGGCGCGATCGACCGTGAACGTCCGCGTGAAGCTGTGATCCGGGGAACGGAAGGCACGCTGCGGATTCCTTACTATTACCGGGCCGAGGAAATCATTCTGGAAAACGCCCGGGGAATACAGACGATCCGGCCGACGATTCAGTATACCGATCTGGCGGGGGAGATTGCGGAAGTCTGCCGCTGTGTTGGCAACGGCTGGCGGGAAAGCCCGCTCTATCCGCAGGCCAAGACCCGGGAAGTGCTGGCACTGATGGAAGCAATCCGCAGCCAGTTTCCCCATTGAAATCATGGGAATCAAAGTGTGCGAAGACCTTCGTTTCTAATCCCGCAAACAATAAAATCTTTTGTTGATTCAGCCCAGAGGAGAAAAAAAACTTCACCAGAAATGGTGATTTTTTTCAGCTTCTGCCGCTGAACTGGACTTTCTATACTGAAGGAAGAACGAAGGTCAGAGCGGAGGGGAAAGGGATGGATAAGCATCAGGAATCAATGAAACACTTTTACCGGCAGGCCCTGAATCTCTGTCTGGCGATGATCGCGCAGCAGCTGATTCTCAACCTGATCACGATTATTGACAACGTGATGGTCGGCCGGTACGGCGATCTTTTCGTTTCGTCGGCCGCGATTGTCAACCGCCTGTTTACGGTGCCGAGCAGTTTCCTCAACGGCATTCTGGCGGGCGGGGTTGTGTTTCTCGCCCAATATGCCGGAATTGATCAGCCGCAGCGGATGACTCAGACGTTCCGTTTTTCCCTGGCGGCTTCGATCGCGCTGTTGTTTCCGTTTATCCTGGCTGGCCTTGCTTTTCCGCAAACGCTGATCCGGCTGTTTTCTTCCGATCCGGCGCTGGAAGGCCCGGCAGCGGTCTACCTTCAGCTGCTGGCGCTGTCGATGATTCCCTTATGTGCTGTCGCAGGCGATTACCAATGCGATGCGGGCGATCGGTCAGGTGCGCCTTCCGCTGTGGGGCAGCTGCGCCGCCGTCATCGTTAAGATTTTGGCGAATCTGATTTTGCTGGAGGGGATCCCTGGCGGCATGTTGGGGGCGGGTCTGGCGATGCTGCTGTGCCGGTGTGCGGAAGCTCTGATCATGATTGTCCTGATGAAACGCTCGCGGTGCGTCTATGCGCAGGCATGGAAAACGATTCCGAAAATGCCGCGATCGCTGGCGGTTCAGATTGGGAAAACAATGCTTCCGATCGGATTGAACGAATTATTCTACGGCCTGGGGCTGGCGATGTTATTTAAAGGCTACTCGTCGTTCAGTACGCCAATAACGGCCGGATATGCCATTGCGATGACCTACTATGAGCTGTTCCGGGTGCTTTTTCCTGCGGCCGGCACGGTGCTGACCATTCTGGTCGGTCCGGTTCTGGGGCAGGGAAAGAAAGCGGAGGCCAAGGAGGTTGTACGGCGTGTGTTCAAGCTGGCGCTGGGACTTTCCATCGCGTTTGGAATACTGATTTATCTCTGCCGGTGGACAATCCCGCTGATCTACACAGGTTCTGCGCTTTCGCTGCGGACGGCGGATCAGCTGATGCAGATCATGGCGCTGTTATTCCCGCTGGCGACCGGACATTTTCTTGTGTATTTCGTCTTCCGCAGCGGCGGGGACAGCCGGTCGATCTTTCTGATCGATTCCCTGTTCATGTGGATCATTCCGATTCCCTTTGTTGATTGGATTAACGAGGGGAACTAACTTGCCGCTGACTGCGGTTTACTGCTTGGTGGAAGTCAGTTATGTACTGAAATGTCTGTTAGCACTGGCTTTGTTGAAAAAGGAACGATGGCTGAACAATCTGACCCAGCCGGAGGTTTCTCAAAAAGAGATGTCGGCTTCGAAGCGGGAAATTGAAAATGGCGACCCCGCAGTACCACAGACAAACCGGATCGAAGCGCTTGAGGAAAGTCCCGGATGCTCCAACTCCGAAAATCTCGCAGCCCTAATCGAATTCTTTTTCTTCTATTCGGAAAGTGCAGCTCAAAAGAAAGAATAAAACGATGACTTTTAAGAGTACTATTCCGCTAAAGAGTTTTAAAGTGATGGGATTCATCGTTTAGGTGCGCACTGAAAAAGAAGGAGGATTAGGGAGAAAAAATTGAAAATGACCAATACGGTGAACGAGAAAAATGATAAAAATAAAGCAAACTCAAATGCGTTGAAATTAAGGCGGATGAATTGTATAATTAACTCATTAGAGGCTTATAGCGTTCTCTGAAGGCAAAACCTTCTTCATGAAAACGATAACGTGTTCTGACCGGGTCTATGTTGATGAATTTCTTCCTGAAGACCCGGAGTCCGGCATCAGCGCGGGCTTGCAGAGAATCTCGTGAATCCGGGTCGTGAGGATGGAGGCAGAATAGCCCGGCGTGATCACAATGGGCAGTATCCGCTCCGCTTGCGGTTCCGCCCAGAGCTACGACGGGTTTTCCCCATTCGATCACGTCGGCGTCGAGCGCCATCACCGCACATTCAAAACAAACCTTGACGCCCTGACCCAAAGTCCGCAGTGTGGCGGCCATGATTTCCAGCGGATAAATCCCCGCTGAACTGACGGCTCAGTCCCCGTTCCCCACTGCTTAACGCGTGGCCGGCGGTGACGATTACGACGCCCTGAGCTTCCAGTTCACGTTTGGTTTTTGCGTCCATCCGGTTGAGACCGCGAGCTTGCACGTCGGTGACGGAACGGACGTCGATCAGTTTTCCGGTAAATCCCTGTTTTCGGGCTTCGGCGATGACGATTTTGGCGGTCGCGCCGGAGGATGAGGCGAAGACGAGATCGGTATTCAGCTGTTTGGCTTTGCGGATGCCCTCGGCCACCGCTGCGTTGGTGTTGTGAGGTCCGGGTTGAGCAAATAAAAGCATGATTGATCGCTCCCTTCTGTTTCTATTATAGCGGATTGCCGCACAGAAATCAGGGGGAACGCTGCACTAAGCTTGGTGATCTTTTTCCGTTTTTGTTCCAAAGCACAATCTTCCTATAATAAATCCGCAGGAACACAGAAAGGAGGTTGAAGATGGAGAAAATCATCATCTTTGATATGGACGGCGTGCTCGTCGATACCGAACCGGTTTATTACAAACGGCTTGAAGATTTTCTGATCAGCCGGGGTTATGCGTTTCCCCGCGCGGTGCTCGACCGGCTTGTCGGCGAAAGCAGCCGCAAAACATTTTCGATTCTAAAACAGGCGGATCCAGCATTTTATGATAGTGAGGAAACCTATCGCCGCGATTACCGGGCGTACCATCAGGGGCAGCGGATCGCGTACCGCGAGCTGGCGAATCCTCACGTACATCAAACGCTGAATCAGCTGAAAAACACCGGCTGGCGCCTGGCTCTGGCGTCCAGCTCGCCGCGCGCCAACATCGAACAAGTGCTCCGGGAGCTCGCGATCCTGCCCTTGTTTGAAGTGATCGCCAGCGGCAATGATTTCCGGGAAAGCAAGCCGAATCCGGAAATCTATCTGCACGTCGCCGCCGAGCTTCACGCCAAGCCTCAACAATGCACCGTGATTGAAGATTCCACCTACGGCATTCAGGCTGCCATCCGCGCCGGCATGCGCGTGCTGGCCAAGCGCGACCAGCGGTATGGATTTGATCAATCCCCGGCCCACGCCTTGTTTGACGATTTGGCGGAAATCCCGGCGCTGCTGGAAGGCCGCCCGGCTGATGCACTGCACTAGAATTAGTGAAATTAATTGAGTAGTTAATGATTACAAAGCTTTCTATAATGGCATTGAAAAGGACGAATGGAAAGAGGAATAATGTGAAATATCTGATCGCGAGTCATGGCGAATACGCCGCCGGACTGACCAGCGCGGTGTGCCGGCTGGCAGGCGAAAATCCGGACGTGACAGCCCTGTGTGCCTATACCGACGAAACGCCTCTGGAAACCCGCATGCAGAAGATCATGGCGGGGCATGAAGCGGAAACCTGGATTATCATGACCGACCTGCTGGGCGGCAGCGTCAATCAATACATGATGCGCAGCCTGCTGAAGCCCAACTGCCACATCCTCGCCGGGGTCAATCTCGAATTGATTCTCAACGTGCTGAAACTGGAAGAAACAGACGATCTGGCTGCCGATCTGCAGCGCTGCGTCAGCGAAGCGCAGAGCCGGATCTGTTATGTTAATTCATTTATTCAAAAGAAAGGAAGCGAGAGCTGAAAACAAACCGACAGGCCCACCGCATCACAGACCAAGGTTAAGAAAGGGGTAAACACTTATGTTACTAAACGCACTGCTTCTGTCGTTGATCTATCTCGTGTCGCGAACCGATATGATCAACGGTTACATGATGCTGACCAAACCGATCGTTCTCGGTCCGCTGGTCGGCCTGGTTCTGGGGGATCTGCAAGCCGGAATTCTGATCGGCGCCACGCTGGAGCTGGCCTTCATCGGCGTCATGAACATCGGTATTTCGGTATCCATGGACGTTTCCATCGCGACGATCGTCGGCGGCGGACTGGCGATTCTGTCCGGTCAGGACGCGGCGTTCGCGCTGACCATCGCAATTCCGACCGGCATTCTGTTCAATATGTTAAAAACCTTCATCCGCGTCGTCATGCAGTACTGGATCGTTGAGATGCAGAAAGCCTGCGAAATCGGCGATTACAAGAAGGTGGAACGGTATCACTGGCTGACCTGGTGGCTGTTCAGCCTGATCATGATGATTCTGGTCTTCGCGTCCATCTATTTAGGCACCGGCGCAGTTCAGGCGGTCGTCGATTTCATCCCGGAATGGATCTACAACGGCTTAAAAGTCGGCACGTCGATCCTGCCGGCACTGGGCTTCGCGATGCTGCTGAATATGATCTGGACCCGTGAAATCGGCGCGTTCTACTTCATCGGCTTCGTGCTGTCAGCCTTCCTGGGCATGACCAATACGGGCGTCGCAATCCTGGGCGCAGCCTTCGCGGTGATCGCCTTCTTCTTCATCAAGTCGGAAGACAAGGAAGCGGCGGAAGAGGAAGTCACAGATGAAAAGCGCGAAACCAAGCGTCTGAGCCGCAAGGCGTTAATGGGCGTGTACTGGCGCGCGCATACGCTGGAAGCTTCGTTCAACTATCAGAACTATCAGGGCTCGGGTTATTGCTACGCGATGATTCCGGCGTTAAAAGAACTCTATCCGGATAAGAAGGATCTGGCGATGGCGCTCAGCCGTCACTATGAATTCTTCAACACGACGCCGCAGGTATCGACGCTGATCTTCGGTATCTCCTGCGCGATGGAAGAAGAAATCTCAAGCAATCCGGATCTGGCTCCGGCTTCGGTCAACGCTGTCAAAGCAGCGCTGGGACCGCTGGCCGGCATCGGCGATTCGCTGTTCCATGGCACCTTCCGCGTCATCGCGGCCGGCGTTGCGGCGCAGTTAGGCTTACAGGGCAACGTGCTGGCGCCTTTCGTCTTCATTCTGCTCTACAACGCACCGCATTTCCTGGCCCGCTGGTATCTGATGTGGAAGTCGTATGATTTCGGAAGCAAGTTTATCAACAAGATCTACAAGTCGAACATTATGGACAAGCTGACGCTGTGCTTCGGCATCCTGGGCCTGATGGTGATCGGCGCGATGACGATGTCGATGGTTTCGGTTTCGACGCCGTTAGTCATTCAGTTTGGCCAGATGGAACCGTTAGCGCTGCAGTCGCTGTTTGACGAAATTCTGCCGGGCCTGCTGCCGCTGTGCATTACGTGGGCGACCGCCTGGCTGTTAAAGAAGCAGGTCAACATGCTGCACATCATGATCGGCATGTTCATTCTGGGCATCGTCTGCAACGTCATCGGCATTCTCTAATCGTAGTCTTCAAATTGCTTATGTCTTCCTGTCCCTTGGACTGAAGTGTCCGTCTTACATCAAGTTTAGAGCGTTGTAAAGCGGCAGGGCAGGCAGACCGCATAGCACAAGGAGGGGAACAAGGCTTTTGCGAAGGGCCTTGCTGCCTCTTTTCCATGA
>QFCE01000329.1_pt1 | contig 11212 bp, 8 predicted proteins | sample 5346091 | NCBI WGS metagenome assembly QFCE01 (sample SAMN09062252, study PRJNA434731) | Human gut metagenome, whole genome shotgun sequencing project. | isolation source: stool timepoint A chromium assembly | host: Homo sapiens | collected 2015 | reverse complement strand
TATTCCAATAATCAGCCGGTGAAATTTCGCTATCCGCCAAATATCGTTCTAATATATCGTCGTCATGGTTGCATACAAATTCTTTGTATTCTTCCTTTATATATGTTTGGGAGCAAACCGGATAAACCGATCCATCGACAACAGTTTGCATAAACAGGACATCTTGCGACAGATTTGCTTTTATATCCAGATACAAACGCTCCAAATTCACACCGGCACGGTCAATCTTATTGATAAATATAATTGTCGGGATTTGCAGCTTCTGTAAAGTATTGAACAGCAACTTTGTCTGCGCTTGTATGCCTTCCTTTGCGGATAAGATGAGGACTGCTCCATCAAGCATTTTGAATGTCCGCTCCACTTCCGCAATAAAATCCATGTGTCCCGGAGTGTCAATGATATTGCATTTCACTCCATTCCAGATAATAGATGTCGTAGAAGCCCGGACAGTAATTCCTCTACGTTTCTCTATATCCATAGAGTCCGTTATGGTGTCACCATTATCCACACGGCCGCACTTTTCCGTTGCTCCACTGGCAAACAGCAGATTCTCGGTTACGGAAGTTTTTCCTGCATCAATGTGAGCAAGAATTCCTAAATTTATAATATTCATTTGGATTAAGCAATAATATACTACAGTAGATGCATTGTCGAAACGCACCTTTTAATACCTCCTCGTAGCATATGAGAACTACAGGATTACTAACTCGTATTAATATGTATATTATTACTGCCGCATAACGATTACAAAATTACACAAAAAAATATATCTAACAAAAGTGGGAGGATTTTTTAACTTTTTACCATAGACATTTTATTAGGGAAGCGTAGGTTCAACTGGCAAGTACAAATAAGTAGAAATGTTTGAACAACACCGTTTTAGGAAGTTGAAAAATCAAGTTTCTCTCTCGGTATAGCGTTTATTTTGGCCAATATCTTCTTTAGTTTAGCATTTGTGTATTTCCCATTCGTGTTCTATTTAGCTCCTTATTATGAGTATGTAGCAAGTTGCTTATCAAATTCAGCCTCTTTGAGGGTCAAATATGGTTTTGCAAATGGTGACTGACAAGACATAAACAAGGTCAGCAGGAATTTTTTACATAAATGGACATGAATGTATATAACCTAAAATAAACACGTAACGAAGTTATAGAAAGCGGAGAAGCGCAGAAAATTGATTGAGAATGTGGCTATTACGTCATATTTCTCTCTTAATAAAAGGCTGAAGGAATCCGTAATATAGAGTAATGATGCAAATGTTCAGTTACCACATCATTACCGAGTGATACAGTCAAAACGTGTTGATAAGTGGCTATATTTCTGCAATTTGCATTATTTGTCACAACTGTCTGTAACTCACTATAAATTAATTTTGTAAGCATAAAAAGTGAGTTATGCGAAGTACCTTTAAAGTATTATTCTACGTAAAGAAAGGTAGCGAGAAGCCTAATGGCAACCTGCCTTTGATGTGCCGCCTTACGGTGGATGGAGAAATCAAGCAGTTCAGCTGCAAGATGGATGTGCCTTTGCGTCTGTGGGACGTGAAAAACAACAGAGCCTCGGGCAAGAGCATCGAAGCACAGAAAATCAACATTGCCGTTGATAAAATCCGGGTGGAAGTAAACCGCCGTTATCAAGAGCTGATGCAGACTGATGGGTATGTCACTGCCGCCAAGTTAAAAGATGCCTATCTCGGTATCGGTGTCAAGCAGGAGACTTTATTGAAACTTTTTGACCAGCACAACAGCGAGTTTGCCAAGAAAGTAGGATACAGCAGGGCAAAAGGAACATTCCAGCGTTATGTGACCGTCTGCAAACATATCCGTGAGTTCCTGCCTCATACCTACAAACGTGAGGATATTCCTCTGAAAGAGTTGAACCTCTCTTTCATTAACGACTTCGAGTATTTCCTGCGCACTGAAAAGAAATGCCGTACCAATACTATATGGGGCTACATGATTGTGCTGAAACACATCGTTTCCATAGCGCGGAATGACGGGCGTCTTCCTTTCAATCCCTTTGCAGGGTATATCAACTCTCCCGAAAGTGTGGACAGAGGATATGTCACGAAAGAGGAAATACACACAATGATGGACACCGAGATGCCCGACAAGACACATGAACTTGTCAGGGACTTGTTCCTGTTTTCCACGTTCACTGGCTTGTCTTATTCCGATGTCAAGAACCTGACCAATGACAATTTGCAGACATTCTTTGACGGAAACATTTGGATTATCACCCGAAGAAAGAAGACCAACACGGAATCCAATATCCGTCTGTTAGATGTACCCAGACGTATCATAGAGAAGTACAAAGGCATGACAAAAGACAACAAGGTATTCCCTATGCCGAGCAATACGACTTGCAACAAGAAGTTGAAAACCATTGCCAAATTGTGCGGTATAAAAGCCCATCTGACCTATCATGTTGCAAGACATTCAGCGGCGACCACCATTTTATTATCCAATGGAGTACCGATTGAAACCGTAAGCAGACTGTTGGGGCACACCAACATAAAGACGACCCAAATCTACGCAAAGATAACCGCCCAAAAGATAAGTCAGGACATGGAACAACTCTCTGAAAAATTGGGAGATATGGAGAAAAGCATTTGTAGGTCGATATGAAAATTACGGACCGTCAGTCGCCTGTTTCCTTGCTCGTCTATTAAGTTAGTACAGCCTTTATTGAAAGGGAAAAGGTCAGGCGGCTACGCCGTTTCGGGCAGAATCTTCCTCTTCCAGAGCGTATTCAGCCCGAAAACCTTTTCCCTTTCACGTCTGTACAATGGACACTGACGGCTACGGAAACAAACGACTGACGGAAAAGAATCGTCAAAGACAAAACTATTGAATAGGCATATATGTCTATCATTATTTGTTTATAGAATTTCATTCAAAACCGAGTGAGGTGTTTTTATAGGACACAATAAAATTGTGGCAAACGGGAAACTGCACTCCCTCCAGAAAATAATCTTTTTCTTTTGGCGGTATTTTGGGAACACCGTTTTCGCCTTGTCGGAATGTCGTGCTTTATCGATAGGCAAGGTGCTGCTCATTCCTGCAATTCTATTGACCGTTTTTTTCTTGACGGCTTAGAGACCAACCGACCATGATGCTAACCAATAATTGGGCAAACCAACCAACCGACCGTTATTTGTTGGAAGCAACAAATAATATGACCAATCTCAAACAAGCATCTTATCAAAGACAATTCTTCTATTTTTAGGCGTGATTTCCATACTCAAATCTTATGTTCAAACGAACATGGCAAGTTGTGTTTTGGGGCACCCGAAATGTTTTCGGTGCCCCAAAACTACTTGCTGGAATCTTTTCCTCCAAAGTCGGAAAGGTCAGCATAAAAAAGGTCTGGGAATATAGCCTATGGCTCAAATATTATTTGTACTTTTGCCAAATAATGTCAAGACACAAAAGGGTAAATTTATGTTTTCAGAGCGTATTAAAGAGCTTCGTATTCAGAATCAGATGCCACAGCGACAATTAGCAGCGGCCTTAGATATTGATACTGCGACTTATTGCAAAATAGAAAGAGGCGAAAGGAAAGCAAGAAGGGAACAGGTTGAAGTAATTGCTTATGTGTTAAACGCTGATAAAAAAGAACTTATTAAATTATGGCTTGCTGATAAGGTTTATGAAGTGGTTAGCTGTGAAAGCAATGTGCAAGATATACTTAATGTTGTGAATGAAAAAATTTTGAACTATGCGCAAAATATATAGAACTATAGATTTATTTGCTGGTATAGGTGGTATTCGTTTAGGATTCGAAGCATATGGATGCAGAAATGTCTTTTCTTCTGAATGGGATAAATATGCTCAAAAGATGTATGAAGCGAATTTCCATGAGAAGCCGTTTGGAGACATTAATGATATAAATCCCGAAGATATCCCTGATCATGATATTTTGTTAGCAGGATTTCCGTGTCAGCCTTTTAGTATAGCAGGTAAAGGTTTAGGATTTGCCGATACAAGAGGAACATTGTTTTTTAATATTGAAGCAATACTTAAAGCGAAACAACCTGAAGCATTTTTGTTGGAAAATGTAAAACGGCTCACAACCCATGATAACGGAAATACTTTTGCTGTAATTTTGGACAGATTGAACAAATTGGGGTATACAGTATATCATAAAGTTTTTAATTCATTAGATTTTGGAGTTCCTCAAAAGAGAGAAAGAATTTATATTGTAGGCTTTAGAAGTCCTATACAGTTTAAATTTCCGAAGCCTTTGGGATATTTTAAGCCACTATCCGAAATTTTAGAAAAAGATGAGGATATCCCCACTTCATATTTTCTGTCGGAAGCAATGAGGCAAAAACGCCTCTCTGCTCTTAAAAGCATTCCACCTAGGCCTTCTATTTGGCACGAGAATATTGGAGGAAATATATCTCCATTGCCATATTCTTGTGCGTTAAGAGCTGGGGGGAGTTATAATTATTTAGTTGTAAACGGAGAAAGACGTTTAACCTCACGTGAGATGTTGCGACTTCAAGGATTTCCGGACTCATTTGTTATAAACATTCCTTATTCACAAGCACGAAAAGTTGCTGGAAACTCTGTGTCTGTTCCTGTTATATATGCTATTGCAGGGGAGATGATTAAAGCACTCAATGAACAGAAAAAAAAGGTACAATATAAAGAACTTAATTTATTTGGAGATTATGACCATATTGGAAGCGAAGCAAGCGTTAGATAAAATCATATCTAAAGGGAGAGTACATTTATATAAGCCTATTCAAATCGCAGAAATTTTATATCGAGATAGAATTTATGGAGATATTGATTTAGCAGATTTGGAAACTTATAGAAATGCATCAAAGAGATGGCGTGATGTAGTCTGCTTGCGCTTTTTAGGAAGGACATCCACATCGTCGGCAAGGTATCAAGATGATGTCTTTAATGAAAATGCAGTACCTCCTTCGGTTCTTGAAGTATTAGGAGCTGAAAACAAGAAAAATAATGGAATCGTAGAAAAATATATTTACGACCGCTTCGAACAACGTTTTTCACAAATGTCAAGCGGTTTGGATTATTGTAATACACATGATAAAAGCAGTTTTCAAGTTATAGAATTTATCAATCTTTTTTGGAATGAACCTGGATTGAGGAGAAGTATAGATAAAATATATGAAATAGTAGTATATGCTTTATTTTCAGCTCTTATAGACTGTCTTAAAGTTACGGTTACTATTGAAGCCGATAAGACAAAACAAAAATTGTTGGAAGAATTCTCCGATTTTGCCGAACGTGTAATCGGATTATCAAAGGGACGTTCAACGGTAACAGTCAAAGCTCGAATAAATCGTGTTGGAGTTACCAATGCCGCCGATAGAGGATTAGATATGTGGGCTAATTTCGGTATGGCTATTCAGATAAAGCATTTATCATTGACAGAAGAACTTGCGGAAAATATAGTATCATCAGTATCTTCCGATAGAATCGTTATTGTATGTAAAAATTCCGAAGAAAAACTAATTGTTTCGCTTTTAACACAAATTGGATGGAAATCTAAAATTCAAAGTATCGTCACAGAAAATGATTTAATATTATGGTATGAGAAAGCACTTAGAGGAGTTTTTGCCGAAGAAATAGGTGATAAAGTTTTATCAATTTTATATGATGAAATCTTATTGGAATTTCCTGCAACCAATTTTGATGACTTTAATGATTTCAAACATAGCAGAAGTTATGATTCCATTTTACTAAATGATATTTGGAGTAATAATTAAAAGAGCTTAATGTATATGGAGTCAAACAATAAATTTCGAGCTATAGATTTCTTTTGTGGTGGAGGTGGTATGACTTGTGGATTGCGTCAAGCAGGTATAGATGTAATTGCAGGCGTTGATTTTGATGCAGATGCAAAAGAGACATATGAACATAATAATCCCCAAAGTGTATTTATACAAGCTGATATAAAAAGATTACGTAGTAACTTTTTTGAAAGGAAATATGCAATTAAACCTTATGATGACAATCTTATTTTGGTAGGATGTAGCCCATGTCAGTATTATAGCATAATCAATACCGATAAGGAGAAATCAATGAAATCCAAAGACCTATTGAAGAATTTTGCCCGTTTTGTTGAATATTATAGACCTGGATTTATTCTTGTTGAGAATGTACCGGGTATAATGACAAATAAAAATAGCATATTACCATATTTCCTGAATAAGTTAAAAGGTCTTGGATATGAAAATATCATTTACAAAGTTGTTGATATGAGTAAATATGGAGTACCTCAAAGCAGAAAACGATTTTCTTTAATTGCATCTCGCATATCGGGATTAAATCTGAAAATGCCTAATGAAGATAGTACAACCTCAATTTTAAAAGATTTTTTGGGCACTGCCAACGGTTTTCCCAAAATACCTGCAGGAAATAAAGATTTGTCAGATTTCAATCATACCACGGCTGGTCTTAGTGATATAAATTTGAAAAGAATATCAAGAACAAAACACGATGGAGGCAGTCGACTTGATTGGGCAAATGATATGGAATTGCAATTGCCATGCTTTATTGGTAAAGATGACAGTTTCAAAGATACATTTGGTCGAATGTGGTGGGATAAACCTGCTCCAACAATAACAACAAAATTTTACAGCATTTCAAATGGTCGTTTTGGACATCCAGAAGAGGATCGTGCTATATCATTAAGAGAAGGAGCCACATTACAAACTTTTCCAAAGAATTATGTTTTTAAAACCAACAGTATTGCTGCTACAGCTAAATTAATCGGTAATGCTGTACCTTGTGAATATGCTAGAAGATTAGGAATATCTATTATATCAACAAATATATAATCTATGGAATCTCCGAAACTGAAAATGAGCTTTGACCCGCATACAATTGAGCATTTGGGAATTAAAATGTATTCGGTTTTACCGAATGCAATTGCAGAGCTTATTGCAAATGCATATGATGCAGAAGCGCATACAGTCCATGTTAAATTGTATAATGATAACGGAAACAAAAGGATTGCTGTTATTGACGATGGGATTGGAATGTCCTTCGATGAAATTAACAATAATTTTTTGAGAATTGGACGTAAGCGTAGAGCGGATGATAATGGTTTAAGTCCTAACGGCATGCGGAAAGTAACAGGAAGGAAAGGTTTGGGAAAACTTGCTTTTTTTGGAATAGGAGATACAATTCGTATTACTACTTGTCAAAATGGGCAGTGTGTAAGATTTACTTTAAGCTGGGTAGAGTTGATGAGTACTAATAGTCAAGAATATGAGCCTAAATTTTCAATATCGGAATGTGATGCTAAACAAAATGGAACTATTATAGAATTGGATGATTTAAAGCGAAAATCCGATTTTGATAAAGACGGATTAGCAATTAGTCTTTCTAAATTATTCAATTTCTTTGATGATACATTTAAAGTATATATATCATACAATGAAGAAGATGAAGTATTGGTTGACAATAAATTAAAATATCAAAATTTGCTGCCTCAGATTAGTTGGGATATTCCTAATAAAGACGTGAAAAACGAATATTTGGAAAGTCACAATGTCATTGGGCGTATTTTAGCGACAGAAAAGCCTTTGAAACCAGGACTTAGGGGTATAACGCTGTTTGCTCACGGGCGCTTGGTAAATGCTCCTGAATTTTTCGGAGTTGGGGAATCTAGTCATGGTTATTCGTATTTAACAGGATGGCTCAATGTTGATTTTATTGATGAATTAGAAGAAGATGTTATCTCTACCGATAGGCAATCGTTAAGTTGGGATTTGCCAGTAACATCAGAATTACAAGTAAATCTCAAACAATTGTTATCTGCAATTGAAAGGGACTGGAGAAATAAACGAAAGATAGAAAGGCAAAAGCGAATTTCCAGTAAGGTGCAAATAGACATAAAGGATTGGTATGGAAAACTACCTTCTGATGTTAAATCAGGAGTAGAAAATATAGTGAATAATGTTGTAGAAAATTCGGAATTAGCTGATGATAAACAAACTGAAGTTGTCGGTATGCTTCATGCGCTTATACCTGAATATGCCAATTATCATTGGAGGCATATGCATTCAACTGTTAAAGATGCATCCTATGAAGATTATAAAAATGCAGATTTTTACAGGGCTGTAGAAGAGGCGATTAAACGCTATGAAACAATGATACAAAAAGTCTCTGGATTAAAAACAGATGGACAAACTTTAATGGGGGCTGTTTTTGGTAAAAATAATGCAAAATTATCTGTGACCTCGAAGTATAAGAGGATAGATGGAAGTGATTTTTCTGATAGTACTAAAGAAAATATAGAAGACGGACAAAAGTTTATGTCAATGGGGCTAATGGCAGGTGTTAGGAATCCATTGGCTCATGAAGAAAAAAAGGAATTAAAAACTACAAATTTATTCTCTGAAAAAGACTGTTTGGATATATTAAGTCTAATATCTCATTTATTCAGAAGACTGGATGATGCAGAAAAATTAGAATAATCATGTCGGATATATTCTCAAAAGAAAAACGATCCATTATAATGTCTAAAATCTCTGGTAAAAACACAAGGCCAGAAATTTTAGTTAGGAAATATTTATTTGCTCATGGTTTTAGATTTCGCGTAAACGATAAACGATTACCAGGGAAACCGGATATACTGTTACCTAAATATAAATCCGTTATTTTTGTTAATGGATGTTTCTGGCATGGACATGAGAATTGTAAAGCTGCTACTCTTCCAAGTTCAAATGTTGATTATTGGAGAAATAAAATATCGTCAAATGTTGAACGAGATAAAAAACAGCAAATGCAATTAGAACAAATGGGATATAAAGTGTTTGTTATATGGCAATGTCAATTAAATTCAAAAGAGCAAGAAGATACTCTGCAAAATTTAGTAGAAGAATTAACAGTTAAAGATTGTATTTCCCACCAATAATAGATAATTTTGTAGTGTAAAGAGTTATTTGATAGTTATACACGGCAAATCACAGAATTTCGCTTGATTTCCAAATCGTTACCACTGTTTATCGAATACTCCGTTAAATGTTTATTCTTCAAACGATTGTGTCAAACCGTTGAAAATCTAAAATAAGAATAAATTTTAATAAGGGCTGCCCAAAAAGAAAAAAATGCAGTTGCCATCCTATAGATACTTGCAGAAAGGATAAAATTTACTTTTAGACCTTTTGGGATAGCCCTTATTAATACTTCAGATAAAATTCCTTAGGTTATATTTTCAATCCTTTGGACCGGGTTTCCTCCTTGGCATACAGTCCCGGACGCCCGATTATGACATGGTTGGCAACGATACTATCCGCCGGACTGCGTATCTGCGGCGGTGCATTTTCGGGATATTGCGCCTGCCTGTTCCTCACATCTTCCGCTTCCGGCTTGAGCTGTTGCCCTTCATTCTCCTTTTCTGCGACTTCGGGCGTGGGTGGCGCAAGCTCCAGCTGAATTTTTCGGTCAAGGGCGGCAAGTTCGGACTTCAACTGCTTCAGCTCGTCCTCCTTCTTCCACACCTTACCCGCTATCTCCTGTAACTGCGGTATCTCCATCTCCAGCACCTCGTTCTTCGCCTTGTACTGGTCGATGATGGAGGGTATCCTCTCCATCGCGTTGAGGAAGTTTCGGGCGGCAGCCATCGGATCAGCCATTGCCAGATGTCCGTTGTTATAGGTGTACTTGTAGTTCCCCTCTACCACGAAGCGGTTGTCGGTAAACTCCAATCCCTCTTTGAGTATCCTCTCGCTCACCACCTTTATCGGAAAACCGTACAGTTCTCCGACCTGTGTGTAAAGCCCGCCCGTAGTGGCGTTTTTCGCTATCTCCTGCAAACGCTTTCCGATAACCTTCTTATCTGCGGAATCCACACCGTCCACCTTTATTATATTGAGGCGGTTGCCCTCCCTGTCGGTCTGCGCCACCGAAAGGAAGCGGTTCCAGTCCTCCGTCATGGCATCTATGAAAGCCGTGTTGTTACGCAACTCGCCCGTCTTCGACTCTAACTTGAACTCCGAATCACGCTTGCCCTTGTTAAACGACTTGCGTTCCCCTTCGAGCGAGGCGATGCGCTTTTCAAGTTTCGCCTTGTCCAGCAGGTCGGTGTTGCCGGATAGCAACGCCATATATTCCGAAAAGTTCATGCCCGATTTCTCGTCCACTGCCCCCTCGTCGATGGTACGCGCCCCCATAGCACCGCTTTTGAGCTGGCTGATGAAAGTCTGCTTGCAGTGCAGGAGGTTGAACTTGTAGCTGTCCAGTGACTTCTCCACCGCGTAGATGATTACGTCCACGTTGTTCCCGGCGAAATGCTTGGCAATTTCGTTTCCGGCTCTAACTCCGCGTCCGTCACGCTGTTGCAGGTCGGACGGTCGCCACGGCGTATCGAGATGATGAATTGCCACACACCTTTTCTGTGCGTTCACACCCGTTCCGAGCATGGAGGTGGAGCCGAACAGAACACGCACCGTTCCGGCATTCATGGCGTCTATCACCGCCTTCCGAGCCTTGTCGGTCTTGCACTCCTGAATGAAGCGCACCTCGCTTGGCGGTATGCCGTAATCCTCCGTCAGCTTGCGCTTGATTTCCGAATAGACGTTCCACCCGTCGCCCGGCTGATATGTCCCCAAGTCCGAGAAAACGAACTGCGTGCCTTTCTGCGCGTCGTATTTTTGGTAATACTCCGCGATCATCTTGGCACAGTGGCTCGCCTTGTTATCGGGGTGGTCTTCATAATGCGGGTCTATCATGCGCATGTCGAGTGCCATCTTGCGGGCGTAGTCGGTGGCGATAAGCATCTTCGCCTTTTCCTCCGTTTCCGAAAGCGGCAGCCTGCCCAGAAGTGTGGCATCGCCAGTCTTGGCGAACTGCATCAGCTTCTGTATGAAGTCCTCCTGCTCCGGCGTGGGCGGTATGTGGTGCAGTATCTCATTCTTGTTGGGACGATCTACGCCCACGTCCTCTGCCGTGCGGTAGTCCGTGATTTCATTATAGAAGGCGGCAAGTTCCGGCACCTTGATGAAGTAGCGGAAACGCTCCTTTTGAACCACGTTGTTCGTCACGTTAAATTCAAAATCCGTCGTCTTCTTGGCGAATATCGCCGCCCAAGCGTCGAAACATCGGATGTCCTGCCGTTCCAGCTCCTTCGGACGCAAATACTTGAACAGCAGATACAACTCCGTCAGCGAGTTGCTGATGGTAGTACCCGAAAGGAAGGTCGCTCCCAAGTCTCTGCCCGTGCG